>Ga0126373_10005170_pt1 | contig 10105 bp, 8 predicted proteins | sample PanSoiMetPlot_11_FD_92545 | JGI IMG/M metagenome (GOLD analysis project Ga0126373, IMG submission 92545) | Tropical forest soil microbial communities from Panama - MetaG Plot_11 | ecosystem: Environmental > Terrestrial > Soil > Tropical forest > Bulk soil | place: Panama | collected 2016-02-17 | reverse complement strand
CTCCGCAACCTAACCCTTTACTGCAGACTGTCGCCTTCTCGAATTGCTTTCTGGCGAACGTGTGGGTGCGTCAGACTCAGATAAGACTCTCAAGACTGATTGGTCTCGAGAAACGGGCTTGTCGCTATCAACTCCAGAGTTGTCGACCATCTGGCAGTTAGCCCGCGTTGGTGTCAGTTCTGGTGTCGGTTGGGTTTTGGAATTCGGTGCGCGCTCGTGCAGTTTGGTGCGCTCTTCTGGCGCGCAATCTCCTGACTCTGTTGGAGTGTACTGTTTCCTGCAGTTCGGTGCGCTTGCGGAGTTCGGATTAAGAGTCAGTTATCACGCAACCCACAACGCAACCCACGATAGAGCCGACCTGCACGTACTTGGAAGGAGTTACGCAGCCGTCCGAAAGGAAGAGTTTCCGAACTCTAGAGATCGGGACTCAAGATCACACGAATTAGGAAGGAGAAAAAACCGTGCTGAGCGATCGACTGCACGCTCCAAACGATGACAAGGGGAATGAAAATGGCGCCAAGAACGACCTTCGCCCACCTTGGAAGCCTTTTTACTATGGCTCCTGAAATCAATCCCATGTCGGGTCATTCTTCAGAAAACAAATCGGCTCGCTACTTGTTTCTGACCTTAGTCGCGTTTGCTCACGACCATGATGAGTGCCACGACTATGCCCACGATGAATACCAACGCCAGGAAGGCGAGCCCGACAGTTGCAAAGCCAAACAGAACTGAGGCCATAGCGGACGAGTATTTCACAGTCTCGACCTTGGGTCCCCGCGAGTTTAATTTCGAGGCGAAGAGGCGATCATGCGAAAGGAAGGCGGCCGAATTATCATCGAACCCACCCCTCCCAAATCTCTGCTGGGGGTCCTGGCAAACCTTGGCTCCATTGCGGGAGGGTTTTCCCATCCATTCCCGATGTGCCTCCCGATCCGGTGGACCTCTGATGCGTTGTCTTCTCGACACCCCCTCCTGATCATTTCGCATTGCGAAATACCATAGGCCGAATATGTCTTTGAAGTAGCATCTTTCTGTGCATGTTTTGGGGCCAGAACATGTGTGCCGCCTTCCGTCTATCCCCGAAGAAAATTTCGCATCGCGGAATTCTCAAGCGACGGATTTCCTGATATAGTGCATCCGGTTTTTTATGCCGTCGACAGCCCCTACCCGAGATCCTTACCTGGTGAAAGCAGTTGTCCACTCTTCGAAGTTGCTTACTGCGTTTCAAACCTCTGGCGAAGCTTTGTCTCTGAAGGACGTAGTGGCACGCTGCGGACTGCCTAAAACAATGGTCTTCAGATTGTTGTACACGCTGGAGAAATGCGGCCTTATCGAGAAAGTCGGAGCGAACCTGTATCAATCGTGCGTGCGCCCCCTTAAACATCGTCTTTACCGTCTTGGTTACGCTGCTCAGGGGACAGACTACCAATTCTCAAAAGAAGTATCGCGAAGTCTCCAGCGGGCCGCGGCAGCGGAAGGCATTGAGCTGATCTGTTTTGACAACCGCTACAACCCTAAGGTCGCCCAGAAGAACGCTGACCTGCTTGTCCGGGAGAAGGTCGATCTCGCGATTGAGTTTCAAACCGACGACTACGTTGCGCCGATCGTCGCAGCCAAGTACCGGGCAGTCAACATCCCGATGATCGCGATCGATATCCCCCATCCTGGAGCAACCTACTATGGAGCTAATAACTATGAGGCGGGCCTAATCGGGGGACGTTATCTCGGCCGGTGGGCTAAGGAGAATTGGGATGGACTGGTCGATGAGATCATCTTGCTGGAACTGGTTCGCGCCGGCAGTTTGCCCCGCATGCGTCTTACCGGAACTCTGGTAGGCATCAACCTGATGCTGCGGAACGCGAAGGACTGTCGCGTTACATATCTCGATGGCGATGGTAACTTCGGCACTAGCCTTGAGGCCGTGCGCCGTCATCTTCACACATCGAATTCTCGTTACGTTCTCGTTGGCGCAGTCAATGACCTCAGTGCTTTAGGGGCCTTACGCGCGTTTCAGGAGTCCGGCCGCGCCGAATGTTGCGCAATCATGGGACAGAATGCCTCACCGGAGGGCCGGGCTGAACTTCGCGTTCCCAAGACGCGATTGGTAGGATCAGTGGCTTATTTTCCCGAGCGCTATGGAGAGGACATAATCCGGCTCAGTCTGGATATCCTGAATCATCGCCAGGTGGCCCCTGCCCTGTTTGTAGAACACAAGCTGGTCACACCGAAAACTGTTGACCATTACTATCCAAACGACGGTCTGGAGAAACTCGTGACAACCCCAACCCAGGGCGTGGCTGGTCCTCCGCGGGAACTCGAAGTGGTGAAGCGAGCATAAACGTTTGAGGACGCTTTCCAAAGACGCAGGGCGTTCGTCCGCGCTGTCTCGTCGTCGATGTTGCTGTAGTAGCGATCAGAGCGACTGGCGAAAGTGACTGGCAAAGTTCCTCCGGGACATAACCACTTGGGACATGTGAAATAAGAGGGACGCGGCTTGCGCCACGTCCCTCTTTGTCCCCTGTCCTTACCTCTCTAGCTACAAGATAGTCGTGCGGGTTCGCAATCAGCTCGAATCTTCAGCCCGCTCCCTGACCATGATTTTGCTTTCCTCCTCCATGTCATGATCAATCCCACCGCGTATGCCGATCGGCGTCGCCGGATGGGCACGAGACAACAACTATTGATTGTTGTTTGAAATGCTGTCGTTTGCGGGCTCATACTGGGCGCTGTTTATGTATTCGTAGTCGCTCCACCCTGTGGACTCATGCGCAGTCGAAGCTGGTGTTATTTCCATGCGCAGCGCGTCGTACATCACGCCTTGCGTGTGGTCAACGTGGAATGTGATCACATTGTCTTGTCCGGGAGGAGCAAGCTGGCTCGTGTTCCATTCGAACACGACCCATTGGTATGTCCCGGAAAATCCGCTACGCACATCCGCATCGGCATTCTTGAGCCCGAGACCAGGCCAGGTGAGCGGGTTGCCATTTAAAGAAGCCGTCAGATTCGATTCGGTACCCGCCAGGCCTAGCGATAGAGCCACGAATGGTCCCTGAGCCTGTTGATCGGGAGTCGTCGTGAAATGGACCTGCCAGTCGGGAACCCGAGTGGTTACGCAGTTTCCCACATAAGCCGGACAAATGTACTTGTAGCCGTCTGTTGTTTGATCAGCAGGGTTAAAGACCGCGGCATACAAGCCGGGATTGAAGACGTGCCACTGATTGTAGTTCCATTTGGTGAGGTCGTTCGTGGCCGGAGTAGAACCAACCGCGGTAGCGTAGTAAATCACCGCTCCACTGGTTGGCGCGAAATCAGCCCAGTAATTCCAATTTCCCCAGTACTCGCGGTCGTCCTGAGCGGCAGTGCCGAGGCGATCTACGAACTCATCGTCATAGCTAGGATCGAGGTCAGGCGGATTCATGATCTGCCCGTGCAGAAATTCGTGCGATGAGCGGTCTGGGGTGCCGATGGTCCAGATGGGGGTTGCAGAACCAAAGTTTTCCTGCGTAAAGCTCAACGGAACGTGTGTGGTTGCCTGGGCCTTCACCGCCACTCCGTCGAAACGTAACTCTCCCCAGCTTCCAAGCGAGTATACGGACAGGCGGTATGTGCCTGGAGCCACGCCGTGGAAGTTTGCGATACCGGCAGGGTTGATGTTCGTCCAGTATTCCCAACCCGCATGAGTATATTGAACGTTCGTATTCGGATCACTTAGGACAGCCCAGGCTTGATTCAGATCGAGACCCTTCGCGCCCTCCACTTTCACCTGGGCTTCGCCACGGGCCGTCGAAGGAGCGTAGCCACTGTTCACCAGCACGGTCTCGCCGTCGTAAGCCGCCTTCATTGCATCTCCAGCGGAAATGGCCTCTTGGTAAAGGGATGAAGCCGAGGGATTGATAGCACTGAATTGGTTGAAGTGAAGGTAGAACGGACCATAGAGTCGGTGCGCAACCCCGTCCGCCGGAACGGTGAACTTTATGTTGTTATCGAGATGGTTGGAGTAGGCCTCCATGATCAGAAGGTTCCCGGTAAAGATCAGGTCCTGTTTGCTCGGGCCGCCGGTGAGCGATTCTGTGCTGGGAACAACCATCCAGGCGGCGAGCGTTGACCCGTAGACGCCTTCCGCCCTGTGCAAGTATTCGTAACTTGAATAGTCGTACTTCGTATAGAACTCCCGACGGTAGCCAGCGGGAAGAGGCAGTCCGTGCACGTCCGAGGTGGCGTCTTGTACGTTGGTACCGGCAGTCAGGCCGGTTCCGAACAGGACTGCATTCGGCATGGGTACGCTTGTAGCCCCAAGATTACTTAGCCCGGTATTCACCGAATACGTGTTTACAAACTGTGTTAAATCCCCACGAAAGGGCCACTGGATCTGGCCGATGCTTCCGGCCGCGTTTCCGGGGCCATGGTCGAGCACAAAATACACATGAATGCCGGGATCGTTTGCGAAGAGAACGTCATGCCAGGACCACGTAAAGGGCGATACAGAATCGGCCGTGTGCGTGACATAGACATCGATGTAATTGCCGTTGGGATCAAGGAAAAATGCCGGCGTTACAGTGCCGCCGATGTTCCCGGCATTGTCCATGTAAAAGCCCTTCGGGCCGTTGCGGTCTCTGTTGGTTTGATCGATCAGCTCCTGATCGGGAAAAGCTGTCCAGTGAATGCTGTTAACCCGTCCATCTCCGGGCCTCCAGTGCACTGTGAGCGCGCCGTTGTTGATGGTCCAGAGATTCGGATTTGAGGTGTCGATTGTGATCGGTGATTGGCCATGCATCGAGCCCAGCGCAAGGAGCATGGTGATCCCGATAAAAATAATTCCCCAATAGTTTCGGAATGCAAAACGAACTTTCATGAACCGCCTCCATCTTGAGCAAACAGGCAAGAGGCATCCAGCAAGGGTGGACAGCACGATCTTGTCGAGGAACGGATGTTTGCACGAGGTTGTTTCAGAGTCAAACACTCATGCGATTACCGCCGGTGTTTCGCATTGCGAAAGCGCACGCAACTGTTAGGTAGCTGAATTATCGGACTTTCTAAGATCGGTTGGGCAAAGAAGGTTCATTTGTCAACTCAGGTGGTTGTACATCGCGAAATGCAATGATTCAATCCTGCACACCCTCTCGTTGGCCTGATCTATGGAGCGCCGCGGCAAAGAAAAGATCGGCGGAAGCATATGCGGCGAACCCGCCTCCCAGCGAGCTACCCAATCTAAAATCGACACATACTCCCATGACGTTGCATTTCGATACATATCGTGAAACGATATACATATGAGGCTTGATGCCTCGAAAACCGGAGTCGGGAGCAGTTCTTTCGGGCAATGTACGCAAGGGCAATCCTGTAGGCGATCGTTCTGCCCCGAATGTCGAAACCGATTCGTCGCATTGACGTAACCGGAACAGTCATTTTTACCGATCCTTCGTTCTTCTACTCTCTCTCGCGAAAATGAGAGAACCCCGAACCGACCCGCTCCTTTCCCCATTCCTCCAGGCCACGAAAGTTTTGGCCGAGAGCGCACCCCGAGTTTCAGGCAGAAGGCCGGGGAAAGCTCGATGGAGTCGATTGTCAGCAAGTTACAGAAGGTCTCAGCCGACGCGAATCGTACAGGGCCATATGAACTGGGAGACTTCACCACAACCAAGCGAGTCGCATTCATTTCGATCGTGGCGACTGGCATTGGCACCCTGAGCGCATTCGTCGCGCTCGCACTTCTTCGACTGATCGGACTCTTCACTAACCTTTTTTTCTTCCACCGGTGGTCCACCGCGCTTTCTTCGCCGGTCGGAAACACCCTGGGCGCACTCGTCATCATCGTGCCAGTGGTTGGCGCACTCATCGTTGGGTTGATGGCGCGCTACGACTCAGAACGGATTCGTGGACACGGGATTCCCGAGGCGATTGAAGCCATTCTGATTCAAGGCAGCCGTGTTCAACCGCGACTGGCCTTTTTGAAACCGTTGTCGTCCGCCATTTCCATCGGCTCTGGGTTCTAGTGAGAAACCCAGACCGTTGGGACGGAGTAACAGGTGGGTTCGACGGAAGCAACGCCAAGATGGTCTGCAAAAAGTGTCATCGCGAGTTCCCGTTTGACTTGAAGTGTTCGGAGTGCGGAAACGCAAAACTGGTTCTCGGCACGGCTGCGGAGACACCTGGCATTTTCTGCTCTGTCTGCCACTTGGGGCAGTGGCACTGGGACTGTCCGAATTGCCGGCACCGTCAGGATTTCGCCTCGTCTTTCTTCTACAACAAGAACGCATTTGTCTTAGGTGCTCGACCCAGAGCCGCTTGAGTTGGAAACCTGGGTGCCCTTGGAGTGCGAGATCTACTTCTTGGCAAAATCAGGACTCAGCGCAACGTTGCGCCTTCCGTTCGCCTTTTCAATTTATTTAGCCAATCTTTTGACGGTAACGCCGACAGTCAGATAGCAACCCTCCGGATGAAATCACACTCCAATGCGTCGCTAACGCTTCTGCGTCGCTGACGCTTCCATGAGGACATCTAAACTGTGTGCCCAACACACTGAGATGGGCCTCATGCCAACCCGATGCTCGCCGTGGTGGTAGTTGCTATGTCCGCAGTTGGAGCATTGTTCGATTTTCTCGTGATTTGAAAAACAAGCGGGTCCGATCCGACGAAGAGATCGAGGATCCGGCCGTCTGAGTCCGCAGGCAGTATCCAAGCAGGGAAACGTTTTGGCGGGTCTTCTTCTGCGGCGTAGCCGGTCAAGAAACTCGATTGAGGACTTCCATCCATGCTGCCGTACCTTGCGCGCAGGGCCGTCTGGCTGAGCGTTTACTTAGTGTTCGTTCTGGCTCCGGTCCTGGCGCTATTGTTGGGCGATCTGCCTCCGACCCGCGGCTTCTGGACTGAGTTCTCGTCGGCGATCGCCTATGTAGGGCTTGCCATGATGGGCCTGCAGTTCGGCCTCACTGCGCGCTTCCGCTACGTTACGGAGCCGTGGGGCGAGGACGTCATCTATCACTTCCATCGCCTCCTTTCGCTGCTTGCGCTAGGGCTGGTCATCGCTCATCCGATCATCCTTTTCGCGATTGATCCAGCCAGGCTGCGCCTGCTCAACTTCTTCCAGGCTCCACCTGTCGCCCGATGGGCCGCCCTGTCGACGTATTCATTGATTGCACTTGTAGCCATGTCACTCTGGCGGGTCCAGTTAAGGATTCGCTATGAGATATGGCATTCCATGCACATCCTGCTGGCTGTGGTCGCAATCGTAGCTGGAATCATTCATATGATCGGGTGGGGCTTTTACCTGGTCGACCCGGAGAAGCGAGCATTGTGGATAGGGTTGTCCATCTTCTGGATCTGCCTCCTGCTTTACGTGCGTATCGTCAAGCCGCTGTTCATAATGCGTCGGCCGTACGTGGTTACGGAAGTCCGCCAGGAGCGTGGTGATAGCTGGACACTCGTGATGCGGCCGCATCGTCACTCGGGCTTCCGATTCACTCCAGGACAGTTTGGCTGGCTTACGATTTGGGGTGGGCCGTTCAAGATCACTGGCCATCCATTCTCCTTCTCGTCCAGTGCGGAGGTCGCCGACGGGCGTGTGGAGATGACGATCAGAAACTTGGGAGACCTGACGAGCAAAATTTCTGAAGTGCCCGCTGGCCGGCGCGTTTACATCGACGGCCCGTACGGGGCCTTCACCATCGGAAACCCTGCCGACATGCATGTGCTGATCGCTGGCGGCGTGGGCATCACGCCCATGATGAGCATGATCAGAACGCTCGCCGACCGCGGCGACAAGCGCCCGGTCGTCCTGATCTATGGCAGCAACGATTGGGAATCGATCACGTTCCGGGAAACACTCGAAGCGATTAAAACGCGTCTCGACCTCAGGGTCGTACATGTGCTGTTAAGTCCGCCAGTTGACTGGGAGGGAGAGAAGGGCTTCATTAATGCCGAGATCATGATGCGCCATTTGCCGCCTCCGTATCGGGACCACGAATACTTCATATGCGGTCCGAACCCGATGATGGATGCGATTGAAAGGGCACTCGGGGAGATGCACGTGCCGCTGGCGAAGTACCATTCCGAGCGTTATAGTTTCGTATAGGAGGCGGCCCCGATGCGACGTCTACTTGCCGAGCGCCTCGTCCTCGCGACCGGTGTAATCGTGATCCTTATGTCTGCACTGTTCGCATACCTGCGCACGTCAACATAACGTGACGCGTCCGTTACGTCCCCGCGCGGAATTTAGGGTTAGGAGGTTCCCATGCTGCATTGCTCGCTGAGGATAGCCTTTTCTCTTGTCCTTTGGGCCGGACTCGCTTCCGGTCAGGCGGCCCCGAAAGCCCATACCAGCAACCTCAAAGGCGCGCACGGCGAGGTGATCGGCCTGGTTACATTGACGGCTGCGCCCAACGGCGTCATCCTTCGTGTCGAGGCGAAGGGCCTGGCTCCGGGATGGCACGGCATGCATCTCCACGAAAAGGCCGACTGCAGCACACCAGGATTCAAGACTGCCGGAGGGCACATTCATGCAAAGACCCCGGTCGTTCACGGTATGCTCAATGCGGACTTCAACGACGCCGGAGATCTTCCGAATCTCTATGTCAACGCGGACGGATCGGCCACGGTAGAACTCTATTCGCCGCTGGTCACATTGAACGGCAGCGATGCGCGTCCGACGCTTCTGGACGCCGACGGTTCTGCCCTGATCATTCATGCCAATCCCGACGATTACAAATCGCAGCCGATCGGTGGGGCAGGGGAGCGCGTCGCCTGCGCTCCAATTCAATGAAATTGAAGATGCGAAAGCCCCTCGCCAACCAGAAATCCCATGGCGACGAACAAGCAAATCGCGCGCGGGCCCCTGCGTCTTGTCGGTGGCGAGAATCAGAATCGCGGTATCGAGGGCAATTCTCACGGATGCGGACGAAGGCGGCTTACTCCATCGTGGCGTGAGGCTCCGCGATCCCCGTGGTCAACCGCTCGACTGTTGAGCGGTGAGGTCAGAGAGCGTGCCAACCGTCGCCCAAGGCGATCTCGAGGCACTCGCACACTCTCTATGGAATTGCGGATCCAGCAAACGATGGTGAACGGCGGAGCGCAGCACGGCTGACATAACATCGCGAATCTTGTCCTTTGATTCGTGAGTGAGTTTCTCCCCGAGAGCTTCGTGAAGTACTCCTGCACAGCGCACAGACCCAAGTTCTTCCGATTCCTGTAGCTACTTAGCCATGAATTCCTAGTTTTGTAACCATCCTCTCGAAGCAATGCAATCACTGCAGCACCAGCGCACGAAGCAGGTGAAATCCACACTGTTTGGACTCTAATTCAACCCTCCCTTCGGGGTGTTTGTCACAAATCCGCCGGAATGGCGAAAGCTTTGCTGCGTATGGCTTGGGGCGTGCATAGATAGATAGTCATCGAAAGAACTCTCCGCCAGGAGGAAGTGGTGAATATGAAAGCAGTAAACTCAGCATTCGCGAACACGGTTCGCGTTTTGCAGAAGAAGCAGAGAGCTTCAAAGGGAGACACGAGGCCTGGCACATTGGACGCCCGGCCACGAAGTTGCGCGAGTTGGCCTTATTTCGTAATGCTGGCCTTCCTGCTGCTTGCAGGAGCCGGTTTCATGTCAGCGCAGACCACGACCACAGGTGCGGTCTTCGGGACGGTAACAGACCAGACAGGCGCTGTTGTGCCAGGGGCCACCGCCACTCTGAAGAGTGTTGAAACCGGTCGTACAACCGCCGCCACGACGAACGGCGCAGGCGAATATCGCTTCTCGCTTCTGCAACCGGGACACTACAGCGTTACTGCGGTACAAAGCGGCTTCACGAGGTCAACGGCGCCAGTCGAGGTTGGTGTCGGTCAGGTGAGCACCGTAAACCTAAAACTACAGATCGGTGCCCAGAGCCAGACGGTCGAGGTGTCAGGAGCAGCGCCTGTCCTGAGCTTAGAGAACGGCAACATCTCCACAACGATGAGCGAGAGCATGATCGCGAACACGCCCAACCCCGGTAACGACTTGAGCTACCTCGCCCAGACGGCGCCAGGCGCGGTAATGAACACGCAAAACGGCTTCGGCAATTTCTCGGCCTTCGGGTTGCCGGGAACCTCGAACCTGTTCACAACCAACGGCATG
>Ga0126373_10005169_pt1 | contig 10105 bp, 5 predicted proteins | sample PanSoiMetPlot_11_FD_92545 | JGI IMG/M metagenome (GOLD analysis project Ga0126373, IMG submission 92545) | Tropical forest soil microbial communities from Panama - MetaG Plot_11 | ecosystem: Environmental > Terrestrial > Soil > Tropical forest > Bulk soil | place: Panama | collected 2016-02-17 | reverse complement strand
GGCCGGCCCTGGGCGGCATCGTCATCGGCATCGGCGGCCATTACCAGCCCCACGCCATCGGGGTCGGTTACGACGTGATCCGCGACCTCTTGAACGGCAACTTCCTGGTGATCACCGCCCTGATGCTGCTGGGCGTGAAGCTCATCATCTGGGCGGTGTCCCTGGGATCAGGGACCTCCGGCGGCGTGCTCGCGCCGCTGCTCATCATGGGCGCGGGCTTGGGCGTGATGGAAAGCCACGTGCTCCCCGGTGCGAGTCCCCTCGTCTGGCCGCTGGTCAGCATGGGCGCCATCGTTGCCGGCACGATGCGCTCGCCGCTCACCGCCATCGTGTTCATGCTGGAGCTGACCCACGACATCTCCGCCCTGAAGCCGCTGCTCATCGCCTGCATCGTGGCCCACGCCTTCAGCGTCATGGTGATGAAGCGCTCCATCCTCACCGAGAAAGTGGCGCGTCGCGGCCTGCACGTGTTCCGGGAGTACGGCGTGGACCCCCTGGGCACGCTTTTCGTGCAGGACGTCATGAGCAAGGAAGTGACGAGCATCCCCGGCCGCCTCACCGTGGCCGAGGCCCTGAAGGAATTCTTCGACGTCTCCACCCAGAAGTTCCGCGCCTATCCGGTGCAGGACGGCGGCGGGAAGCTGCTCGGTATCGTGACCCGCGCCGACATGCTGCGCCACAGCCAGCAGGACCCGGACCGGCGGCTGCAGGACCTCCCCTGGGAGGAACCGGAGGTGGCGGCTCCCGACGAGACCTGCCAGGACGTGGCGGCCCGCATCGCCTTGAAGAACCTGGACCGCCTGCCGGTGTTGAGCGGGGACGGCAGCCGCCGACTCATAGGGATGGTGACGCGCTACGACGTGGTCAAGGCGCTCATCTCCCACTACGAGAGCGACGCCGTCGCCGAGCGGCTCCTGGACCTGCCGCTGCAGGCCCGCCCCGCGAAGAAGACTTAGCCGGCGGACGCTTCGCGCCGGCATCCGGGAACGCGAGGTGTTCCATGGGCTCGGGGCGGTGGATGGCGTAGCCCTGGGCGAACTTCACTCCCAGTTTCGCGAGCCGGGGCAGCACGGACTTGTCCTCCACCCACTCGGCGATGCAGGTGATGCCGCGCAACGCGGCGAGCTTGGCCAGCGCGCCGATCACCACCTCGGCGGTGGGATCGGTCTTCAGGTCCCGCACGAAGCGCCCATCCAGTTTGACCATGGTCACCGGCAATTCCCGCAGGTAGCCGAAGCTCGCCACGCCGGAACCGAAGTCGTCCAACGCGATGCCGAAGCCCTCGGCGCGCAGTGCCTTCAGGCTCTTGACGGCGCGCGTCAGGTTCTGCACCGCCACCGCCTCGGTGATTTCCAGCACCATCCGATCCGCCGTGAAGCCGCGTTCCCCGGGAAGCGCGGTGAGGTAGGCCTGGAACCCCTCGCTCTCCAGGGTAGTCGCAGAGACGTTCACCGAGAGCATGAGGTCCTTCGGCCGGGTGCGCGCCAGCATCCGTGCGGCCTCGCCGCACACCCAGCGGTCCACCTCTCCGATGAGCCCGTAGCGGCGCGCCATGCCGAGCAGCTCCTCGATGGCGCCGTGGGCGGCTGCGTCGGTGTGCTTCAGCAGCAGCTCATAGAAGGGCACGTCCGTGCGCCGGGCGCGCAGCGGGATGATGCGTTGCGCCTGCAGCACGAACACCCCGGAGGCGAGGGCCGAGCGGAGCTGCGACAGTTCCTGGATCTCCGCGTGGCGGCGGTGCATGCTCGCGTCCGCGGGACTGTAGATATGGGTGCGGTTGCGGCCGTGCTCCTTGGCGGTGTAGCAGGCGATGTCGGCGCGGCTCAGCACGTCGTCGGCTACCTCGCTCCCGCCCGCCGTGAGGAAAGTCGCGCCGATGCTCACCCCGACCGTGAACGAGAGTTCGCCCACCTCGAATCGGAAGCCGCGGATCGCGTCGTGCAGCTTGCGTGCCGCTTCGGCCGCCTCCGCCTGGGAGGCGTCGTGCAGCAGGCAGCCAAACTCGTCGCCGCCGAGCCGGGCGATGGCCGCTCCAGTGGGCGCGGCGCGGCGGATGGTGAGCGCGATCTCGTGGAGCATGTGGTCGCCGGCCAGGTGCCCGCAGCTATCGTTCACCAGCTTGAACTGGTCCAGGTCGAGGTACAGCAGCGCGTGGCGGCGGGACCCGTCCTTGAGGGCCGCGGCCAGGCGGTTCTCGAACTCGTAGCGGTTCATGAGGCCCGTGAGTGCGTCGTGCCGCGCGCGGAAATCCATCTCGTCGGCGGCTTGCTCGCGCTCGTTGAAGACCACCGCCAGCAGGTAGCCGGTGATCGCGGCGACCACGATGAAGGTGCTGCGCAGGATGTTGTCGGTGATGGACACCGCGCTCTCCCGCCCCATGGCCACCAGCACGAAGGTGAGCAGCGCCGCCGCCGCGCTCGCCCCCACCACGCGGCCGGTGATGGCCGCCAGGATCAGGAACGGCAGCAGCAGGAACAGGCATCGGTCCTGGAGGGCCGTGGGCAGGCCGGGGATCAGCACGCCCGTGACGGCGATGGCGGCCAACGAGGTCACCAGCACCGTGCCGCTCAGGCGGTCCGCGAACAGTCGTCTCGAGCCTGAGACCAGGAGCGGCGTGAAGACCAGGGAGCTGAACAGCGCGGTCAGGAAATAATCCATGCCGAACTCGAAGGCCAGGGCCGGCGGATAGTGCAACACCAGCCCGACCCTGAAGCCGTAGACCGGCAGGGCCACCGCCGCGGCGATGGCCGAAGCCAGCATGAACAAGCCGAACTGCCGCAGGTTCTCCAGAGCAAGCCGCACGTTCCAGCGCTGCAGCAGGAGCAGCGTGAGCATCACGATCAGTACCTGCAGCCAACCGACGCCGGTGGCGGCCGAGAGCGCCGTGCCCACGGTGAAGCTCAGGACGGTGCTGGACACGAACACCGCGGGCCAATACTTCGCACCGTGACGCCAGAGCAGCGCAAGCCCGAGGCCGCCCTCCGGCCAGATGGGCACGAAGCCCTGGTTGGGCTGGGCACGGACCGCGAGGTAGGCGACCAGGGAAAGAAGCAAAGAGGCGAGGACGAGTCGTCCGGTGAAACGGACAGACTCGGACCAGTTCAGCGACTCCCCAATGGCTCCCCTAGCCATGCCTTGAGTATACGGCAGGGTCTGGCCCAGGCCGAGACCGGCAAGCTCCGGCTAGGGGTCAGTGCGGCGCGATGATGGCATCCAGTGAGTAGGGCGCGGTCCCCTCCGTCACCAGCGACGGATACTTGAGCCCGCCGTGGTAATCCACGTCGAAGCTCAGGTACTGGTCCTGGTCGCGGAACAGCAACCGGATGGGTGCCTTGGAGGTCTTGGCCGCGGTGATGGCGTCCTCCAGGACCTTCCGGTCGGCGTCGTAAGCACGGCCGTTCACCGCGACCAGGATCATGCCGGCGCCCACGCCGGCCTTGAAGGCCGGCCCGCTCCACAGCACGTCGTCCACCTGCCCGCGGCTCTTCTCCCCGTCCCTGATCGCCAGGCCGATGGAATACATGAAGTTCTGCATCTTGCGCAGCTTCTCCACGTCCTTGAAGTATTCGGAAGGCGTCTCGGTATAGACGAGCCGGTAACCGCCGCGGGCGACGCCGTCGAGCGGCGCGCCCTCGCGGGTGTTGTCCAGCTTATCCTTCAGGAAGGCCTGCCAGTCGTAAGGCTGCACCTGGTTCAAGGTCGCCGCCAGGTCGTCGAAGGTGTAGGTCTTCGTGATGTAGCTGCCGTCGTCCATGCCGTAGAACGCATGGGCGAAATCGTCTATGGATTTCTTACCACCGGAGAGTTCGCGGATCTTGGTATCCACGTCCAGCCACAGGAGCTCGCCCTCGGTGTAAAAATCCTGCACCCGGCGCCAGTTCTGCCAGTCCCGCGGCGCGTAATAGAGGATCTGCGCCTCGTCGGTGGTGTCCTGCAGCGGACGCCAGCTGCGCCCGGGACGGTGGTCCATGTTGGCGGCGTCCAGGGCCAGCGCATCGCGGTACTGGGCCGGCGTCACCGCGCCGCTGCGCGCCATGAGCACGTTGCCGAAGTATTCGGTCAGGCCCTCGTACACCCACAGCATGTCGCCCTGCATGGGCTGGGTGTTGAAGTCCGGCGTCCAAAGGTTCGCCGGGCGACGGAACTTGCCGTTCCAGGAGTGCACGTACTCATGGGGCAGGAGGTGCGCCCCCACCAGCGCCGTGGCGGGATCGATGTAGAGGTCCGGCCAGCTGCGGTCGTCGCTGGACTGGTGGTGCTCCAGGCCGAAGTGCCCGGTGTTGGCGGACAAGGTCAGCAGGAAATCGTAGTGGTTGTAGTGGTGGCTGGCGAACAGGATATAAGCCTGCTTCACCAGGTTGCGCATGGATTGGACCTGTTCCGGCGTGATGCCTAAGTCCTCCTCCGTGTCCGCCACGATGTCGAGGTGCACCGGCACCTTGTCCCCCGGCGACAGGTCCACGCGTTCGAAGTGCGCCCCGGCGATGAGCGGCGAGTCCACCAGGTTATTGAGGGTGACGGTCTTGAAATGCGTCACGGCGCCGGACACGGAGTCGGTCTCCAGCGCCGTGCCGAACTGCCATCCGGCCGGGAGCTTCACACTGGGATCGAAGGGAATTTCCTTCGAGGGGCTGCCGGCGGGGTAGAGCAGCACCTGGTTCCATTCCAGATCCACGATGTCGGGCGTCGCCGAGACGCTCTGGCCGAATTCGCCGCCAGCCCCGGGAGAGAGGAAATCGAAGCTCACGTCCAGGCGGGCAACGCCCGCGGGGACGTCCAAGTGGATGGCGTACATGTCCACCGGATCGCGGCGCCAAGCCAAGGCCTTGCCGCCGGCGTCGATCTTCAAGCCAGCCAGGTTCTCCAGCGGCCCGCTGGGGGAATGCTCACCGGGGATCCACTTGGGGTAATAGAGGGTCAGGGCCCCGGGCTTCACCGGGATCGCCTCCCGGGCGTGGAACAGCTGGCGGGCGGATTCCGTTAAATCCACGTCCAGCTTGATAGGATCCGCCGCGGCGGAGCAGGCGGGGACGGCCAAAAAGGCGAGCAGCCATAGTGGGAAGCGGGTCATGTCCATCTCCTGAAGCTATCCGATGAAGCCCGGGAAGGGGAACCCTCGATGCGCCCGGACGTCGAACATCCGGGGCGCCGGGATAGTATCATCCCCTGCCCCTTCGGTTGGCAGGCACGGGTTCAGTCAAATTCACGACACAACATTCCATCGTCCGGGAGGCCACATGCTTCGCAGATTCCTGTTACTGGGCGCGTTCTGCGCCGTTTCCCTCACCGCGTATGCGGCGAGCGACGAAGGCCTGCACATCGACTGGCTCGACAAGAGCGTGGATCCGGCCCAGGACTTCTACCACTACGCCGATGGCGGCTGGCAGAAGGCCAACCCCATACCACCCGAGTACGCGCGCTGGGGCACCTTCAACATCCTGTCGAAACAGAACCAGGAAGTGTTGAAGGACATCCTGGAACAGGACGGCAAGGGCAAGCACAAGCACGGCAGCGTCGAGCAGAAGCTCGGTGACTTCTACTACACCGGCATGGACGAGGCCGGCATCGAAAAAGCCGGCGCCGCGCCCATCCAGTCCGAGCTCGACGCCATCGACGCCATCCGGGACCAGGCCGGTCTGCAGAAGGAAGTGGCGCACCTGCACATGATCGGCGTCAACGTGATGTTCGGCTTCGGCTCGGCGCAGGACTTCAAGGACAGCAGCCAGGTGATCGGCTTCGCCGCCCAGGGCGGCCTCGGACTGCCCGACCGCGATTACTACCTGAAGAGCGTCGAACAGTGCGGCCCGGCTCCCGCGCCCGCCGCAACCACGGCGCCGGCTTCCGCCAGCGCGGCGACGGCCCAGGCCGCCTACGCCGGCTGCAAGGCTTCAGCGGAGAAATTCCAGGAGCAGCGCGACGCCTACGTGGCGCACGTCTCCAAGATGCTGCAGCTCGTCGGCGACCCGGCCGCCAAGGCCGACGCCGAGGCCAAGACCGTCCTGGGCATCGAGACGGGAATGGCCCAGGCCTCCCTCTCGCGCGTCGACCGGCGCGACCCTGAGAAGATCTACCACCCCATGACGCTGGCGGAGCTCGCGGCGCTCACGCCGGACTTCTCCTGGCCCGACTACTTCGCCGCCGTGGGCCATCCTGAGATCACCCACATCAACATGGCGATGCCGGACTTCTTCAAGGCGCTGGACGGCGACCTCGCCAAGGTCTCCCTGGACGACTGGAAGACCTACCTGCGCTGGCACACCGTGGACAGCTTCGCGCCCTTCCTCACCAAGCCGTTCGTGGACGAGGACTTCGCCATGCAGAAGGCGCTGACCGGCGCCCAGGAGCTCCAGCCCCGCTGGCAACGCGTGGTGCAGACCACCGACCAGGGCATGGGCTTCGCGCTCGGCAAGCAGTACGTGGAGAAGAAATTCCCGCCCTCCTCCAAAAAGGCGGTGGCGGACATCCTGCACGCCATCCGCGCTACCCTGCGTGCCGACCTCGAGACCCTCGCCTGGATGTCGCCCGACACCCGTAAGGCCGCCATCGTCAAGCTGGACATGATGGGCGAGCGCATCGGCTATCCGGACAAGTGGCGCGACTACTCCGCGCTGGACATCGAGCGCGACAGCTACGCGCAGAACGTGATGCGCATGAACGAGTTCGAGAACAAGCGCGAGCTGGCGAAGATCGGCAGGCCGGTGGACCTCACCGAATGGCTGCAGACTCCGCCCACGGTGAACGCCTACTACTTCCCGCCCCAGAACAACATCAATTTCCCGGCCGGCATCCTGCAGCCGCCGTTCTTCGACCCGAAGGCGCCGATGGCGGTGAACTTCGGCGCGCTGGGTTTCGTCATGGGCCATGAGATGACCCACGGCTTCGACGATCATGGCGCGCAATTCGACGGTCACGGCAACCTGAAGAACTGGTGGACGCCGGACGATCTCGCCAAGTTCCACAAGGCCACGGACTGCATCTCCGACTACATGTCCAGCTACGCGGTGGACGGCGGCATGCACGTGCAGGGGCATCTGGTCACCGGCGAGGCCACCGCGGACCTCGGCGGCCTGACGCTCGCCTGGCGCGCCTTCCACGCCTCCCAGTACTACAAGACCGCCAAGACCATCGACGGCCTCACGCCCGACCAGCAGTTCTTCCTGGGCGCCGCCCACGTCTGGGCCATGAACATCCGGCCCGAGGAGTCCCGCCGGCTCGTGACCCTCGACCCGCATCCGCCGGGCATCGCACGCGTGAACTACACCATGGCCAACATGCCGGAGTTCCAGCAGACCTTCGCTGCGAAGGACGGCAGCCCCATGGTCAAACCAGACCGCTGCGTCATCTGGTAAGGCTCCGGACGGCGTCAGCTTGCACGGCGGGCCCTTGGGGCCCGCCGTTTTTATTCCCCCATCGGATTTGAATCAGATTTGATGCCGTGCCGGCGCCGTACCGGCATGCTATATAAGATACAAACCCTCCTCAGGCCGGCCCGCCCACTGTCAAATAAGGTCTCCCCGATGACACGCGATGTACACCGAATATTTCTGGCGGCCTTAAGCTTCAGCACCCTCGCCCTCAGCGCCTGTGGCGGAGGCGGGTCCTCCACGGTTTCCGCGTCGCCAATCGTTCCGCCCAGCGTCACGCTGGTGCGGGTCTCGGAGGCCTCGCCCTACCCGTCGACTTGCGGGGGCGATCTGGGGGGGAGCACATCTTACGAAAACGCCGAGGTGGAACCCTACCTCGCCATCAACCCCGCCAATCCTTCCAACCTGATCGGCATATGGCAGCAGGACCGCTGGTCCGATGGAGGCTCCCATGGACTGGTGGCCGGCTATTCCCTGGACGACGGCAAGACCTGGACCGAGAAGACCTTGCTGTTCTCGCGCTGCGCCGGCGGCAACAGCGGCAACGGCGGCAATTACGCCCGCGCCTCCGACCCCTGGGTGACTTTCTCCAAGAACGGCGCGGCCTACGCCATCTCCATCTCCTTCGACGGCGTCACCCTCGCGCCGGGCTCCGACGGCAGCGTGCTGGTGAGCCGTTCCGCCGACGGCGGCGCCACCTGGAGCAATCCCACGACCTTGGTTTACAGCGGCGACACCGCGTTCAACGACAAGGAAAGCATCACCGCCGACCCCACCAACTCCAACTACGTTTACGCGGTATGGGACCAGCTGACGGCCTCCGGTTTCGGCGCCACACATTTCGCGCGCACGACCAACGGCACCAGCGCCACCCCTACCTGGGAGACGGAAAAGATCATCTACGATCCGGCCTTCGACAATCAGACCATCGGCAACGAGGTCGTGGTCGAACAAGACGGCACCCTCCTGGACGTGTTCGAGGAGGTCGACAACACCAGCAGCAGCGCTGCAAGCGGCAAGATCCGCGTGATCCGCTCCATCGATCAGGGCGCCACCTGGTCGACGCCCATCACCGTCGCTGACAATTTCGCGGTGGGCACCGTGGATCCCGACACCGGCGCACATGTGCGCACCGGCGCGGGTCTGCCGCAGATGGCGGCTGGCCCTGGACAGATGCTGGTCGTGGTCTGGCAGGACGGCCGCTTCTCCGGCGGTGCCTTCGATGGCATCGCCACGTCCCGCTCCGTCGACGGCGGCCTGCACTGGTCAGCGCCGGTGAAATCAACGGCGACAGAGGCGTGGAAGCCTTCACACCCAGCGTGGCGGTGCTGGGGGACGGCACTATAGGCGTGAGTTATTTCGACTTCCGCGCCAACACCTCCGACCCCAACACCTTGCCGACCGAGTATTGGTTCACTTCTTCGATCGATGGCGTGAACTGGCGCGAGCAGCACGTCACCGGTCCCTTCGACCTGGACGAGGCACCGGTCGCCGAGGGCTTGTTCCTGGGTGATTACCAGGCGATCGGGGTGATCGGCTCGGCCTTCGTGCCGTTCTTCGTGCAGACCACTGGCCTCGGCACCGCCGACCGCACCGACGCCTATTTCCGTCCGGCCGCTCCCCAGCCGCTGGTGCTCACCCGCCGGATATCCAACCAGGCGGTGCAGGCCGGCAACGCGCCGCCCAGCGACGCGTTCCGCCGCAAGGTCCACGCGAACCTGATGCAGTTGCTGCGCAATGAGATTCCGAACTGGGATCAGATCCGCGCGATGCGCCAGGGGACGACCGCTCCGCCCTGAAGCGGCCGGACCTCAGCCCAGGGCCACGCCGAACAGCCGTCCCACCAGGAAGGTGACGCCGCCCGCTAGTGCGCCGATCAGCATCATGCGCAGGCCGCTCCACCAGGGTGAGCGGCCGGTGAACAGGCTCACGGTGGCGCCGGTGGCGAACAGGCCAGCCAAGGTGAGACCGGTGGCCGCCTCCAGGCTGTGGCTTGCATCGCGCCACAGGAAAGGCAGGAGCGGCACCGCTGCGCCCACGGCGAAGGCCAGGAACGAGGCGGCCGCCGCTCCCCAGGCGGAACCCAGCTCCCGCGGATTCAGGCCCAGTTCCTCCCGCGCCAGGGTGTCCAGGGCGCGGTTCGGATCGCTGATCAGCGCGTCGGCGAGGCGCATCGCGTCCGCCGCCGGGATGCCGCGCGCCTCGTAGATCAGCGCCAGTTCCTCCGCCTCCTCCTCCGGATAGGCATCCAGTTCCTGTTGTTCGAGACCGATCTGGTACTCGAACATTTCCCGTTGCGAACGCATCGAGACGTATTCCCCCGCGGCCATGGAAGCCGCGCCGGCCAGGAGACCGGCGACGCCCGCCAGCACGACCACCGGACTCTGCAGCGAGGCGCCGGCCATCCCCAGGATCAGGCTCGCGTTGGATACGAGCCCGTCGTTGATGCCGAACACCGCGGCGCGGAAACTGCCGCTGCCCGCCATGTGCCTGTGCCGGGATTCCTCGCCGCCGGCCATGGGCGTGCCGTGTCCGCCCGGCACACCCTGGGTGTAGACCGACAACCCGCGCACCTTCATGGCCGCCAGCACCGGCAGCATGCGGTGCGGCCCGAGCCGGCGCAGCATCTGCGCCACGATGCGCGCGCGCATCTGCGGGTGGAATTCGCCGGCGAGCTTCACCCCTTTGTCGGCGGCGATCTTCTGCCAATGCAGCGCCTGGGCGTCGGCGGCATCCGCCAG
>Ga0126373_10005168_pt1 | contig 10106 bp, 10 predicted proteins | sample PanSoiMetPlot_11_FD_92545 | JGI IMG/M metagenome (GOLD analysis project Ga0126373, IMG submission 92545) | Tropical forest soil microbial communities from Panama - MetaG Plot_11 | ecosystem: Environmental > Terrestrial > Soil > Tropical forest > Bulk soil | place: Panama | collected 2016-02-17 | reverse complement strand
CTCCTGGCATGGTCCGCATTCATGGCGAACTTTGGCGCGCCGCAGCTCCTGGCGGTCAGGCGATCGCTGCTGGCGCCCGCGTGCGCGTCCGCCGGGTCAGGGGGCTAACGCTCGAGGTGGAACCAATCGCAACTGCTGCGCCGCAGTCTTCATAGGATCCCGAAATCGAATCAGAGGCGGATCGGACGAATCGGAGGAGGCGTGATGATCGATTTTGGCGTCGTGTTCATCGTCATAGTCGTCTTTTTGTTTTTGATCTGGTTCTTCAACTCTGTTTACGTCATCAAAGAATGGGAGCGCGGCGTTGTCCTCCGACTCGGCCGCATGATGCCCGTAGCCAAAGGCGCGGGCCTGCGCCTCGTTTTCTTCCCCATCGACAAGCTCACCCGCATTTCGCTGCGCATCGAAACTCTCGACGTCCCTCCGCAGGACGTCATCACCAAAGACAACGTCTCCGTGAAAGTGAACGCCGTCTGCTATTTCCGCGTTGTGGACGCCACGCTTGCCCTTTCACAGGTCCAGAACTACCTTTACGCTACCTCGCAGCTCGCTCAGACCACCCTTCGCAGCGTCGTCGGCCAGTTTGAGCTTGACGAGATCCTCTCCGAGCGCGAAAAAGTAAACGCCAAATTGCAACAAATCCTTGACCAGGATACCGAGCCTTGGGGCATAAAGGTTACGAAGGTTGAGGTCAAACAGGTCGATATTCCGGAATCGATGCAGCGCGCCATTGCCAAGCAGGCTGAGGCGGAGCGCGAGCGCCGCGCGAAAATCATTCACGCGGAAGGCGAATTTGAAGCGTCCAGCAAGCTCGCCGAAGCTGCCGCGGCGTTGCAGAAGGAGCCGGCTTCGATTCAGTTGCGCTACTTGCAGACGCTGACCGAAATCGGCGTCGAGAAAAACACAACCATTATTTTCCCGCTGCCGATCGACATCGTCTCGCAGTGGGCGGAATCGCTGACGAAGAAGTAGCAGCCTCAGCGGCTGCAAAGGAAAGCATGGCAGGAGCGAAAGGGAATCGTGGTGGCGGTGAACGCGTGCTCGAAAGCCGTCACCTGGTAGGGATGTTCCTCGGCGTCGTTTTTCTCTGCGGCGTTTTTTTCACCCTCGGCTACGTGATGGGCCGCACGCAGTACGGTAACCCCGTCCATGCCGCTGAATCTCTGATGCGCAACGCGCCGCGCCTGATCGATCCCGGCTCGCCGTCAACCACTCCTCCGCCATTGCCTCGCGCCAGGAATGCCCAGCCCGCCGCTCCTGTTGTCCCCTCATCCGGCGAATGGGATTTTTACGGCAAGAAGAATAACGACACCATTCCCGCCGCGGCGCCCAATCCCGCTCCGTCCGCTTCTTCAAAAGCTCCCATCAAGTCCCCGATTCCCGCGGTCGAAACGAAAAAATCAGGCTCCGATTCCGCGCCTGCTACCAAGACCGTCGCCGGCAAGCGTTACCAGCCGCCCACGATGCTCAAGGGCGCGATCACACTGCAAATCGCAGCGCTCACGCGCGAGGCCGACGCGCTCGCCATGGCCGACGCGCTCCAGCAAAAGCATTTCCCGTCCTTCGTCGTCACGCCAACCACCGACAATTTCTACCGCGTGCAGGTCGGCCCCTACTCCGATATCTCCGCCGCTGAAAACGCCAAGCGCCAACTTGACCGCGAGGGATTCAAGGCTATCATCAAGCGGTAAATGAATTTCCGATGGCATACGCGGGCGCTGCTCGCGGTTGGGAGCGGCGTCGCTCTCGCCCTGTCATTTCCGAATTACAACCTCTCACTCCTTGCGTGGCTTTCCGTCGGTATGCTGATTCTCGCGTCCGTCGGCGCCCGCCCCGCCGAGTCGCTCCTCTACGGCTTCCTGCACGGCCAGGTCTTCTACCCGGTCTGCCTGCCGTGGATTGCCGTCGTCATCAAGCAGTATGGCGAAGTTGACCCCTGGACGTCCGCGGGCGTCGTCGCGCTGATCGGACTTGCTGGCGGCATCATTTGGTCCACGTTTTCTTTTTCGATCGCTTGGGTCGCCCGCCGCAACAAGCTGCTTGCCTGCATCTTCGGGCCCTTTTTCTGGGTCGTGCTCGAATTCGCCCGCACGCATCTCCCATACATCGGTTTTCCTTGGAACCTCACCGGCTACGCCGCGCGCGGCAGCCTCGCTCTCCTTCAGATCACGCCTGTCACCGGCATCTACGGCCTTTCCTGCCTGATCGCCGCCTTTAGCTCCCTTGCGGCTTACGCAGTCCTTTCGAAATCGCCGACGGCCTGGAAAGCTCTCGCCATCACCGTGGCCGTCCTCCTTCTCGTCGCTGTCGGCGGAGGCTACCTTGTCCCCAAAGCCCAGGCACGCTTCACCGCGCACCTCGTCCAAACCGATTTCCCTCAGTCCGAGCATTACCCTCGCAACTGGATGCAAATCCACGCCGACGAGCTCGATGAGCTCGAGCACATCAGCGTGGACGCTGCCAAGCGCCGGCCCGGCCTCGTCGTCTGGCCCGAAACGCCCGCGCCTTTCAGCATGCAGGATCCCGTCTTCGCGATGCGCGCAGCCCGCCTCGCCGAGGAGGCGGACAGCGATTTTCTTGTCGGCGCCGTGGACTGGAAGCTCAATCCACAGCGCCAGTGGGAGGCCAGCAACAGTGCCGTCCTACTTGATTCCCACGGCCAGCGCATTTTTTCCTACGACAAAGTCCACCTCGTCCCTTTCGGCGAATATGTCCCGCTGCGCCAGTGGATCAAATTCGCTGGCCGCCTCACTGCCGACATTTCCGATTTCACTCCGGGCACCGACTACCGCATCGGCCAGCTCCCCGGCCTCGACGCTTCGGCTCCTTACGCTGACCCCCAATTCGGCGTCTTCATATGCTACGAAGCCATCTTTCCGGACGAAGTTCGCCAGTTCGCCCACAACGGTGCTCAGCTTCTCATCAATATTTCCAACGACGGCTGGTTCGGCCGCTCCGCCGCGCCAGAACAACACCTGATGATGGCCCGCTTCCGCGCCATCGAGAATCGCCGTTGGCTCCTCCGCGATACCAACAACGGCTTCACCGAATCCATCGACCCTTACGGCCGCGTTGTCGCCAGCATGCCCGCCGACATTCGCGGCGAACTCGACGCCCCCTACGACCTCCGCAGCGACCTCACTCCTTACGCGCGCTTCGGCGACTGGTTCGCCTGGCTCTGCATCCTCGCATCAATGGCTTTGCTCGCCTATGCTTTCAAGCAAACCTACAGAAGAGAATTTAAGAAATAGAGCCGCCCGCCAAGCACTACGACCCGCCTCCTCACGAGAGAGCAATCGCCGCCCATTCAGTTTTCCGCCTATATCACGGGAATAGGAAAGGCATCGCCGCGGTCTTAAGAGATGAACGGACTTTGACGGGAGGAGGTCCTGATGAACCTGTTTCGAAGGACGACAACGATCGACAGGATGTCTGCTGTGCTGGCACTGGTTTCCATTTTTTTCACTGCGGCGCCGCGGGCCAAAGCGAAACGTCGCGAGGGAAATTCATCTCCGGGGCCGGGGGTCGTTCTCGCTCACCTGCAAATACCAGGCGCTTCGGCAAGCCAGTTAGTTCTCAACCTCCAAGGCGCCAAACAATACTTATATCTCGAGCAAGGTTCCGAGGGTTTTGCTGTGGTGGACGTCACCCAGCCAAGCCAGCCGAGTGTGGTGAAACGCAGAGCCTTGGCCAATGAGGCATCGACCCGGGAATTGCACATGATCGGCCCTCGACTGGCGCTCGCGGATGCACAAAACGACGCGACGTCTGAGCCCGTACACGGCTCAACGTTGTTGCTGCTCGATCTCAGTGACCCCGCCAGCCCGCGGAGCATCCAGACCTTCACCGGGGTAACAAGCATCCTCAGCGACGGTGCGCGAGGGTTGACCTACATCGCGGATCGCGACGGCCTTTGGATCCTGAAGGTTGCCGAACCCGCTGCGGCGGATGAACTCCGCGCCTGTTCGTCCGACGACGCTTCCAACGAGGTCGCGAGCTGCGAGTAATCGCTGCCTCAAAACAGATCAGCCATTCGTTTCGAAAATCACTTGAAGGAGAAGCATCGCCATGAAAGAAGATCGAAGCTGCGGATTTGTGAGAACTGCTTGCCGGGTCACCTTTGGCATCATCGCTTTGGGAATCGCTGCGGCGCCTGCGCTCTATGCTAAGCCAAACTCGAAAAAGGCCGCTGACGCTCCTGCCAATTTGGTTGCGCATGTAGAAGTGCCTGGCGGTGCGGTGAAGCGCATGCTGCTGGTTAAGAAGAGCGGCAGGGAATACCTGGTCCTCGGATTCGATTCCCCTTCCGGAATCGCTGTGTTTGATGTGAGCGATCCCGCGAAACCTCGGTCGATGGCCGCGACGCTCACCTCGGGACCGGCTCCCTCGGAAGTGAGCTTGGTCGCCGACACGCTCGCGCTATTCGGCGACTCCGCGTCTTCGCGAGACGTAAAGGAAATCCGCAGCCTTGCCGGCGTTACAGCGTCGATCAAGGTCCACGGATTGATCTATGCTGCGAATGCCGATGGTCTATGGATCGTCAAGACCAAGCTAAAGTCCGCCGTTGACGGATACACGCCCGACAATTACGGCGGATAGGTTTGTACTGGCGACAAAAAGCGGGCCTTGGCTTGGCCCTCCCCCTCCACAGCCAAGGCCCCGCTTTGCACCTCAGATTTTCGATTTTCGAATTTCGAGTTTCGCCTGTAGAATTTCTCCATGCCTCATCACATCGAAGATCTCCAGCAGCGCTACGACGAGCTCAAAAAACGCATCGAGCTTGTGCGGAGCTATCTTTGACGCGCCGGAAGCCCGCCGTCAGATCGTCGCACTCGAAGCAAGGATAAACGACCCGAATTTTTGGCAGGATCAGCAAAAAGCGCAGTCCACCCTCCAGCAGCGCAAGCGCCTCGACGACCGCATCGCCGCCGAATCCGCGCTCGACTCGAAGACCGGTGACCTCGACACCTACTTCCATCTCGCCCACGAAGAAACCAACGACGCCCAGCGCAACTCGATCCTCGACGATCTCGCCAAGGAACTCGACGCCGCCGATAAATATCTCAGTGAGCTCGAAACGAAAACGCTCCTCGCCGGCGAAAGCGACCGCCTCAACGCCATTCTCACCGTCAAGCCTGGCGCCGGCGGCACGGAGTCGCAGGATTGGGCCGAAATGCTCCTCCGCATGTACCTTCGCTGGGCCGAACGCAGCGGCTTCCGCACCACCGTGATCGACTCAACGCCCGGCGAAGAAGCTGGCATCAAATCCGCTACCGTGCAGATCGAAGGCGAAAATGCTTACGGCATGTTGGCAGGCGAGAGCGGCGTCCACCGCCTCATTCGCATTTCGCCTTTCGACCAGGCCGCGCGCCGTCACACCTCCTTCGCCTCCGTCTTTGCCATTCCAGAAATCGACGACCAGATCGAAGTCGTCGTAAAGCCCGAAGAGCTGCGCATCGACACTTTCCGTGCCGGCGGCCACGGCGGCCAGAACGTCAACAAAGTCGAAACCGCTGTCCGCATTACGCATCTGCCCACCGGCATCGTCGTGCAATGCCAGGCCGAACGCAGCCAGCACAAAAATCGCGAAATCGCGATGAAGCTCCTGAAATCGCAGCTCTACGAAGCCGAGCTCGAAAAGCGCCGCGAAGAGCAGCGCAAGCTCGACGCTGCCAAGCCCGAAATCAGCTTCGGCAGCCAGATCCGCACCTACACCATGCAGCCCTATCAGCTCGTGAAGGATCACCGCACGAAAGTCGAACGCGGCGACGTCCAAAAAGTTCTCGACGGCGATCTCGACTCCTTCATTCGCGCCTATCTGCTTTACCGCCGCAACGGCTCCAACGGCGCCGGCGGCTCTGCCGCCTCTCCCGACGAATAGCTCCAATCGCGGCGGCGCAAACTGGAAAAAGCCTTAATTTCAGCTTAGTGTTGCTGCGTGAATCACAGCCAGGGAAGTGGCGCCGTCGGCTGCTTGTCGGCGCTATTTTACTTGCCGCGCTCCTCATACCTCTCCGCTACCACCAGCCATTGCCTTTTTCATCCAATTTGGCGCTCGACAAAATCCCGTCGCCCGCGTCTATTAGCAGGGAGCACGCCAAGGAGTCGCCATGAAATTTGCGCCATTCCTCCTAGACCAGTGGATCCAGCACGATTCCGAAATCAGCCTCGCCAATAGCACCGGCCCGGGTTGGACCATCCGCGAACTCCTCGCCCTCACGGGCGACGCCGCCCGCGCCGCCGAGCAGCTCACCGCTCTCCCGCTTCGTTATCCCCCTACTCCCGGCGAACCCGCACTGCGCCAAGCCATCGCCGAAATGCAGCGCGTGCCCGTCGACGACGTCTCCGTCTATGCCGGCGGCGCCGAAGCCCTCTTTCAAGTCTTCTTTCTCGCCGCCGAACCCGGCGCCAACATCATCATCCCTTCGCCCTGCTTCCCGGCGCACGAAGCCGTCCCCGCATCGCTCGGCATCGAAATCCGCCGCTATCATCTGCGCCCGGAGAATTCCTATCGCATTGACATCGACGAAGTGAAGCGTCTCGCCGACCGCCGCACCAAAATTCTCGTAGTCAATTCGCCCCACAATCCCACCGGCGCTACGCTTACCGACGACGAACTCACCGAGCTCCACGACTTCGCCGCCTCCCGCGGCATCCAGTTCCTCTCCGACGAAGTTTTCCATCCGATCTATCACGGCCCTGAAACGCAGTCCGCTGCGCGCCTGCCTCACGCCACGGTGATCAACGATTTCTCAAAAGCCCTCGCTCTGCCCGGCCTGCGCCTTGCCTGGATCATCGAGCGCGACGCGGCCCGCCGTGAAGAATACCTCAATGCGCGCGAATACATCTCCGTCTCCAACACGCCCATGGGCGAATTCCTCGGCGAAATTGCCATTCGCCACCAGGACAAAGTCCACTCCCGCACCCGCGAAGTCACCCGCGCGAATCTCGCCTTGCTCAAAACAGTCATCTCCGCGCACGCGGATACCTTCGACTGGGTCCCGCCCGCCGGCGGCATGACTGCCTGGGTTCGCCTCACTCACGCTGGCGACTCCCGCCGCTTCTGCGAAGCAGCCCTCCATCGAGGCATCCTCATCGCGCCCGGCGATTGCTGGGGCTTCGCCGACCACATGCGCATTGGCTTCGGCGTCCGCCCGGAATCCTACCCGCGCGCGATGCAGCTCTTCGAAGAATCCATCGCCGAATGGAACGCCCGCGCCGGCGCCCACGCCACCGCGTAACGGCTGCGTTTGGCTCTGGGCCTGGTTTTGTATTTATTTTTATTTTTATGGGTTTATCAGTGTTCTGTGTTCATCCGTGGATCTAAACTGGTTTTTCTGAACTGACCCCCGCCCGGCCGCCGTACCTCAGCGCGCACCATTGAACCCCGCTAAATCCCTCCTCACCCGTCATTTACGCCCGTTCCCTGGGGCGGACGAGATAGGAGTGAAAATCAAGCCGCCCGAGCTTCACGTCGGCCGTCCCAATAATCCTCAAAACAGCCGTTGAGATGAGAGCAAGGCAGTGCCAGGATGGCGTTGGCTCCCTGGACGGTCCAGAACATTCCGGATTGTTTTAGACGAGAGCCGATTACCGTCTTGCAGCCAGCTTCGATTACACCCGAGCCAACAAATAAGTGTTGGCGACGGAACTTGGGATAGCACATCCGCTGTGCATTTCTTTCGAAATACTCTGCCTCTGTGCGAATCTTCTCGGCCACTTGGGCATTGGTGGTGTGGATGGAGCGCAGCGCGTCCACCAGCTTTTCAATTTTTCCTTTGTCCAGCAGACGCTTCTGGTGAACCTTCATCCAAGCTTTCTGTTTGATTTCCTCATGGGGGTGCAGCTGGCGCGCCACCTCCCAGAGATGCTGGCGAGCGTGGTAGAGGTCGACGATTTGCATCGCTTCCGGAAAGTGTTCGGCGACCAGATTCCAGATCCATTCGGCGCCATCGCCGATGACCACCTTCTTTTTCGCCACACGCCAACCACGTTTTAACGCTTCCCGATAGAGGCGCTTGCCAAACTCTACCGCCGTTTCGATGGCCCCGGTGTAGGTCGTGGAATCCGGGTCGCGGATCGGGTAGCCCTTCTTGTCCCAGGTGGCTTGCGTGAATACGCATCCCAACTTAGCTTCCCGAGTATGTGCTGGTTGGCCCGCGATCTTGCCTGGCCGACCCAGCGTCTCTTTCTTCACCACGGGGACGCCGGTCCCATCCATCTGCACATACAGGATGGGAATCGGCTGGCCAACGGGGATGGGCAGATCGAACTGCACCGCTCTCTGGATCTGCTGGTGTTCTTGTTGAGCGATATCCCCTCCGATGGTCTCTGCCGAACGCTCGACCGACTTGGTCGTCCCCTCCAAGCCCGCCAGAACTTTCAGCTGCTCGCGGCCGTGATCGAAGGGAGCCTGCTGGCCCACCAGGGCTTGCATGCGGCGCACCCCGGGAGAAAACTCCGTCCTCTCGATGTCTAGCTCGACATCGACAGGAAATTGGCCGGTGTGACAGCGCAGACATAAATAGTAGGGACGCGAGACTTGCACGGGGCCTACGGCAGTCAGTACCGGCTTGGAGCGCAACTCTCGATACGAAGCTGCTTGTCCGCAGGGACAAGCCACGGTGTGCTGGGCCTTGACCGGAGTGGGAAAGTCCAGCAGTTCGTTCAAAGCGGCGGCACCGGCCCGGTGCATGGCGGAGCGCACGGCCATCTCGACGGCTTCTAGATCGAGACGCCCGGTCTTGCGCCGTCCCTGGAAAATGATCTGCAAGAGTTGATCTACTTCGCGCGCGACTTCTTTACGGATCGCTTCGGCCGTTTTTTTTCCTGCTCTGTTTCGGGCTGCCCCTCGACCGGCCGCAAATGACAGATCTTAGCGTTGGTCTCAACAAATTCCCGACTGAGTTGCTGGAAATTGCGGAACTCCGCCACTTCCCGTTCTGCTTTGCGTGCCGCCGCCGGCGTGGGCAACGACTCGGTGAACGTTTTGCCATCCACTTTATAGGTGAGCCGGAGATTAGGACCGTGGCCCGGGTGACCTGGCTGATGGCAGCGGCAATTTGATTTGCCACAGCGACCCACGGTGCTGGAAACGGAACCAGGGCGAAGATCACCGAGTGCAGCGATCCGCTGAGCGATGGCGTTTCGGCGCTCCTCTAATTCGGCAAGGGCATGTGACATAGGCTGAGTTTACCCTCCTCAGTCCTAGCGTATCATAGACGCTAGGATAATTGACGCAAAAAAAGAAATCCAACTGTTCTCCCTTCCATGTCGTCCGCCCCGTTCCCTGAGTCTCGTTGACACACCCCAATGCCGATGATAGCCTCGTTTTTTGTGTGTAGAATGAACGCTTAGCGTCTCGACCCCGCTAAAAATCCCTGGAGGATACTGTTTTGGCGCATGCCGAAGAGAAGTTCCTGTTTACCTCGGAATCGGTCACCGAGGGCCATCCCGACAAAATTGCAGACCAGATTTCAGATGCCATCCTCGACGCCGTCTTGACGGACGACCCTACAGGCCGCGTCGCCTGCGAGACGCTCGTCACTACAGGTCTCGTCGTCGTCGCTGGCGAAATCACCACCACTACCTACGTCGATTTCTCTGATCTCGCCCGCGAAGTCATCACCGATGTCGGCTATACGCGCGCCAAATTCGGCTTCGACGCCGAGACCTGCGGCGTCATCTGCACGATCAAGAAGCAGTCTCCCGATATCGCTATGGGTGTTGATACCGGCGGCGCCGGCGATCAAGGCCTGATGTTCGGCTTTGCCTGCGACGAAACTCCCGAGCTGATGCCCATGCCCATCCAGCTCGCGCACCATCTCACCCGCCGCCTCGCCGAAGTCCGCAAGTCCGGCAAACTCGATTTCCTCCGCCCCGACGGAAAATCCCAGGTCACAGTGGAATACATGCAGGGACGTCCCGCGCGCATCTAATACGGCTTCATATCCACCCAACACAGCGAGAAGATTTCGCACAAGGATCTCGAAGCCGCCATCCGCAAGGAAGTGATTGATCCTGTGCTGCCCAAAAACATGGTGGACAAGGACACTAAATATCACATCAATCCCACGGGCCGCTTCGTGGTCGGTGGTCCCATGGGT
>Ga0126373_10005167_pt1 | contig 10107 bp, 14 predicted proteins | sample PanSoiMetPlot_11_FD_92545 | JGI IMG/M metagenome (GOLD analysis project Ga0126373, IMG submission 92545) | Tropical forest soil microbial communities from Panama - MetaG Plot_11 | ecosystem: Environmental > Terrestrial > Soil > Tropical forest > Bulk soil | place: Panama | collected 2016-02-17 | reverse complement strand
TCAAGCATGGAAAGCGTACAACGGAGAACACGAACAAGCCGCCTCGAAGAGGGAACACTATTGAGAGGAGTTGAACCCCTTGGGGTCACCAAAACAGCGACAGTCATACGTCAGCTCAGCTGCGCCAAGAAGAACCACGACGCCCATCTCAACATTGCGATCAACTTTAGCTTGGTCGCAGGAGTGAGCATTGTGCCGATCGATGGTTCTGGGTTTGGCTGTTTCGCTTGTGGTCCGGGTGGCGTTCGGCTCTGATCATCGTCAAACCTGAAACCGTCATCGGTTGGCACCGGCAGGGATTCCGGTGGTATTGACCTGGAAGATTCGCTGCGGCCAACCAGGAAGGCCAACACTGTCGAAAGAGACCCATGAGTTGATTCGAACCATGAGCCTCGAGAACGTTATCTGGGGCGCACCTCGCATTCGCAGCGAGCTGATGAAATTGGGTATCCAGATTTCCGAAGCGTCTGTCGCGAAATATATGGTCCGTCATCGGAAACCGCCATCTCAAACGTGCCGAACATTTCTGCACAACCACTTCTCTCAACTCGTTTCGATCGACTTCTTCACGGTGCATACAATCTGGTTTGAAGTCTTTCGTCTTGGTTGTGCTTGCCCATGAGCGCCGACGCGTTCTTCACTACAACGTTACCGCTCACCCGACGGCTGCATGGACGGCGCAGCAGATGGTCGAAGCCTTCCCATTCGACAGCGCACCCAAATACCTTCTTCGGGATCGAGATCGGATCTACGGAGATGAATTTCGCAAAAAAGTCGAGGTCTTGGGTATCAAAGAGGTCCTCGGTGCTCCACGGTCTCCCTGGCACCGAGCTTACGTTGAGCGCGTCATTGGATCGATACGTCGGGAATGCCTGGACCATGTGATTCTCAATGAAGAATCGGCCGCTGGATCACGAAGTCGTTGTATTCGACCTTACACGCTTTTCCACTCTCGTGGTTCTCTCCCTCTGCCCTCCTCTAAGCTACTTTAGGAGCTATAGAAACTGAAACGACGTTGTGGCGCCCTCCGCGGGCGAACGCCTCGATGTTTTCCACAGTCGTTTCGTTAAGCCTAGTGACGGCCTCCTTTGTGTTGAACCCGCTGTGGGGTGTAACGATCACGTTTCGCATCCGAATCAGGACCTCGTCGGCAAGAAGGTCCTTCAAGTCGTTGTTCTGCTCGTAGACGGCACGCAAAAGCTCCGCCTCCTCACGGATGACGGGTTCCTTGGCCAGTACGTCAAGACCAGCAGCCGCGACTTTTTTTTCGGCTATCGCTCGCACAAGGGCTTCCTCATCGATGAGATCGCCGCGAGCTGTGTTGATCAGAACCACGCCGTCTTTCATTTGATCAAATTGGAGTTTCGCAAGGAGATGATACGTGGAAGGAAGCAAAGGGACATGTAGCGAGATAATGTCACTCTCTTTAAGCAATTCATCCATTCCAACATAACGAAAACCCAGGGTTTTGGCTGCCTGTTCGTTGGGCCTTAAATCATACGCAAGAACATTCATCCCGAAGCCATTTGCGATTCTGATCGAGTGCCTTCCGATGCTCCCAGTCCCAATCACTCCGAAAGTTTTCCCCATAAGGTCGAATCCCTGGAGCCCTCTGTTCTCAAAGCCGCCTTTACGCGTTCGATCGATCGCGTCTTCAAGACGATGGCTTATCGTCAGGAGGAGCGCGAAAGCATGCTCAGCCACGGTATTGTCGCCATAGGTGGGTACGTTGCAAATGACGATATTTTTTTGCTGGCATGCGCGAGCGTCGATGGCATCGATACCCGTACAGCGCGCGGCAATCATTTTCAGATGTGGCAATGCCTCGATAGTCGCTTCTTGGACGGTTGAATAAAATACCGAGATGATGTCGGCGTCTTTAAACTGGCTGGCGTTTTCGCTGGTCAGTGATTCAGGCACATAGCGCACTTGGTGATCATGTTCCAGGCATGTAAAGGCTCTGCGCTCCCAATTTTGGATGTCGAAAATGTAGATGTTCATTGTCTCTCCTTTGACACCGTCTTAAGTTCGTCCCGGCTCGACTACTTTCAGATAAATTCCGCCTTCCCCATTTCCCAGCCATGCGACGGCCTGATTAAACTCGCTGCAGGGCGTTATGTTACCGCGATTGCGGCTTCAACTGTCTTTCCAAGACCAACATTGCTTGCAGAGCCTTGGGAAAAGACGCGCAATACGCCATCTGGATGATCACTTCGGCCGAGCGCGGTGGAACTTGCGCCCGTCCGTAGGGCTATGCCCACACGCATGTCGAACGGATCTTCAAGGGTCTGATTGGAGACTTTGGTGGCGAGGCACACGAACGCCCGTTCCTGCGGAGTAAGAAGGAGGCCGTCACCACAAATTCGTGGAAACTTTGAATGAATTGTTTTCTGGCATTACGGGCGTCGAACCAGTGTCTCTTACAATATGCGCGACGTCCTGCTGAGGTGACTTGTGCAAGGTAGTAGTGGGTTCTTCTGTAGTCAATTTGCGAAGTTCTGAGAGCGGTGCGTGACAAGCCAATCGAGCTTCTGCTGATACGTGACAAGGAGTTCATTACTTTGTTCGTCGATTACCACACAGGGCTACGCTATCCGCACTTGGAGAGAGTCGAGTCCAATTCTGACCGTTGCCAATCCTGGGGTGCGTGGTTGCCGAACTCTGCCCGCTGCTCAGCGTCCATTATCTGCGTCGGAACCGGACTGCTGGTGTATTCATTCTGGAACTGTGGTCCGTTCATGAACAACGAAGCGAACGGATCGGGCCGCGAAATGAGCCGGATGTTCTGCCCCAGTTGTGCCGGCGTGCAGTTCGGGCAGTTCTGTGTCGTCGTCGTAATGAAGGCCGGCGAACCGTCCGGGTTCCGCATATCGACGGTGACTGGAATCACCGGCCCATTGATAACAGTTGTGCCGCCCTGGTCGGGTGGATTGCCAACCATGCTGTACTCCCAAATGTTGTGGTCAATGCCCGCCGTGTTACTGGTGGGGTAAATCCCCTTTGCTTCAAAGTGCCCAGTGAAATTCGTAATGGTGTCCACGCCAGCGGGAAAGCCATGCGGCGCCGGAATCTTGCCTCTTACTTTGAAGGCGCTGGGATTGGGTGCGTGTGAATTATGTGTTTGCCTTTCAGAAAGTTTTTGGAAAGTTGACCACGAGTTTGAGCGAGAGCCATGAAACTACACAGTGCAGCCAGGCAAAAGCAGAACGCCAGCTTTCTCATCAATGGGATTCCCATGGGATAAATAGTATTTGATGGGTTAGAACCTACAGTTAGGAGTGAATCACTCGCACAGTCGGAAACAAACTCTAACGCGGACAGTATAGCAGCTACAATCCTATTTTCAGCAACGTACCATTGTTACATCAACAATTGCTTTACGTATGTGGCAGGCGCCCGCTACATATCGGCGTAGAGAGCCCTAGTACTGCTCGCAATGTATTCGGTAAACGTTGTGCGGAGCGGAGATTCCGTAAGATTGCGAACACCCAGAACGGTCCGCCGCAGAGTTGGCCGAGCCGCCGGGGTGGAGAAGTCGGTCGGCTTAACTGCGGCTCGGCTTAGTTCTCCATTCGGGGCCGAATGATCCCTATGTAGTGCCAGTCCTGAGTGCTCTCGATCTCGAGTTGTGTTCCGTATGGCGTTGAGATGGCCTGTAAATGTTTAAGAATCTTCATTGCTCTTTCTGCAGATGCGGCTCGGGGGATGCCACTCTCGGTGAGTTTCATACCATAGCCTAAGTCGACCGGGTATAAACGGATTTCGGCGACGTGGCCGTGATCGAAGCGGCTCTCTGTAATCACCGATTCGAACGGCAGTTCACCGGCGAAGTAGTCGGCATTGAGAAGGTTGGTTAAGTCCGCGTCGGTAGCCATCTCAGGGTGTGTAAACGCCGCCAGCAACGAGTCCCTGTATTGCGCGTAGAAGTCCGCGGGCATGGGCTCCTGAATGTCGCTCCAGAAAAAATTTCCGAGCCCGTAGAAGATCGGACGGCCCTTGTAGATTTCAATGGGTCCCAAATGGTGGATTCCGGTAGTCAGGAATGCGTCCGCACCGGCGTCGATAGCGGCATTGGCGAGGGTGTGCACGAATTCGCCCGGCGTGTCCGCAAAATCGTTCTTCGCATCGGGGCTAGTCGTATCTGCAGGCTCATGGGAGTGAATTGTCACCAGAAGAAAGTCCGAGTGTTCCTTGCCTTGCCGGACGGCCTTCAAGATTCCCGCTAGGTCCGCGGCATTGATCTCGTAGCGAAGGCTACGCCTAGCGCCGACTTCAAATTTGGTGTCGAACACTGTGAGCTTGTCACGCGGATCTTTATCGTCTGAGGCAGATCGGGGAAAGGTCTCGGGATAGAGCTCTTGCACAAGCGTTTGGAGAACCCGCATAACACGTGGCGGGACAACCACAGTCTTCTTCAATGCCAGACCGCTTACCCCAGGACGCCCCGGAGATGCACCCTGCGCCGGCAATGCTTCTGAGCTGGGCCTGAACGTTGATGCCACGGACACGATTCCGACGCGGCCCTTCGTACCCTCGTAGTAGTGCGCTGACCGAGCCAAGCCTTGGTTTTCACCAACACCTGCCGTAATCAGGCCAGCCTGATCGGTCCAGTGACTAGTCTCGCGCAGCCCCTCAATCCCCCAATCGAGGGCGTGATTGTTGGCACGCGACATCATGTTGAATCCCATCGTTACCAGATCCTTGGCAACACTCGGGTCTGCGACGAGCGGCACATCGTCGATCCCGGTGTACGGAGACCCCGTGAACGTCCGCATGTCAATAACAGAAGTCTCGAGATTTCCGTAGGTCACATCACCTTCCTTCAGGATCCTGATCGACTGAGCGAATCCAGGTTCGCGGATTGCATATTGCGACAAAGAGCGGGAGATGATGCAGTCCCCCACGGCAACCAATCGGAAGCCATCTTGCACGCTCGTTTGAAGCTCCCGAATGAGAGGCCGCCTGGGATCGAATTTGGACAGGTCTTTTATACCGGGCTCAGCCCGGTCTTGTGCGTTGACTAAAATGCATGCCAACACAAACGTTGCTGCGAAAAGCAACACTCGAATCTTTAGGGGAAACATACTTTAGCTCTCCGGGATGCCGGACCAAAATGGAATAATACGATCGAATAATAAAAAGATCAGTTCTCAATCTGAGCTTGAGAGCGTCTATTCTTAAATGCCGACATCACCTGAGTGACAGGTTCCAAGCGCTATCGCCTCCTACGCCAACAAGTGCCGAGCCGGTTGCACTTTGAGGCTGCGGGGCCATGAGTTGGTCGGCGAATTCTAACTAACATTAGCTATCGGTCACCACTCAAAAAGCAAAAATAGCCGTGGTCTGCTGTCGTCGCTATTGTTGCCGGCCTCCGCGCTCCCGGAGAGATGCGCAGGCAGAATCTTGATCGCGACGGCGAGGCTGAGTGTCTCGGACGCAGCAGGCTCCGTTCCCTCTAAACGTCGCGAGTGAATTTGGTTGGGAGTCAGGCCTCTGCTCAGGCGAGATATGTGGTCGTTGAAAACTAGCGTGCACCTTACAGACACTCTGATGAAAACGGGCTGTGGGGTTACCTTGATGTGCTTCAGGGGAAGGGGTTGAAAGTGCGGAGCACGGTATATCGGGGATGGATTCCGAAGCAGACCGATTGAGGATCGAGCTTCAGTCGGTCGCCGCTGAGCGAGATGCTTACAAGCGCGAACGAGATGTGGCGAAACAAGATCTCGGAGAGAAAGAACGTTTGCTCGCGGATATGTTGCTGTGCTTCGATGCATTGGTGAAGAAGCCGGACTCAGGGCGCAACACCGTAAGCGCATCACAAATCCAGGGCGCCGACCAAAAGCTGGTCCAGCATATCAACACTCTCCAGGAGCAACTGTATAAGGAGCGTCGTGAAAACAGACGTCTGAAGGGCGCATAACCATGTTGGTCTCGGTTGCAGGTTTTGGCAGTCTGTGGCGCCGACGTTTTGACAAGCATCAAGCCGACTCGCACCAGTTTGCACGCGGCGTGTATTACAACACTGCTGGTGTCGAGATCACAGGAACAATCCGGCAACGGCCCAAGATCACCGGTTACGCGCGCTTCCACGCATGCGGAGGACCTCGCTTTTACAAGTGTTGGGCCGGCTGCACGAAGGAGATGATTCGCGCGGCCCTCGGTCACCCGATTCGTGTACGCACTAAAGAAATAGGAGAGCCTATACGGCGAAAAGGAAGCAGTTCTCAGACGGGATAGGGCTGCGGTTGTCGCGGCAGGCGCTACGGGTGCTACGTGAGCGCGGCATTTTTGTACAGTCGTCGGTAAGGCTTGAACATCAGCAGCTCGCGAACCGCTACGTGGTGCGCGGTTTGGAGTCAGGCGGTGCTGCCGGCGACATCGGCCGCTACGTGACCTTTGCGCAAGAAGACGGCCGGCCGATCGAATATCTGTATCCGGTGGAGGCGATTGGGGTGAATGGCGGCATTCGGTTTTGGTGGCGCCAGTGTTGGTCCGACTTGACATGGTACGCGAAGGGCGGACATACGAGTTGCTGATCACGCGGCACGCGGCGGGAAACGCCGCCAATGGCTGCCGACTATCACTCGAAACCAGGATGTTGTTTCGCGGAGTGCATGGCCGCTTGGAACTGGATCTATCGGGAAGAGATAAGGCGCAAGCTGGTGCCGTGTTGCCGACATTCTATTCGCTGTCCGGCGAAGCGATGGCTATACCAGAACAGTTCACGCCAGCGGTCCGCTCAATCGTGAAAGCCGCGAACGGCAACGGCTGTTCCCATTGTCACTATGTCAACACACACCATTCCAACAACAACAACCACCACAAAACCAAACGGATTGACGATGAAGCCAGAGCGGGTGAGCTTTGAGAGGTGTATCGGAAGAAAGGGTTACTACCATGATCGCATCATTCTCACTTGGCCAGGTTGTGGCGACTCCAGCTGCACTGGCGGCACTAGACATAGCGAATCAGTCTCCGGCGTATTTCCTAGAACGCCATGAAAGAGGAGACTGGGGCGAGTTTGACTCGAGAGTCATCGCAGAGAACGGGTACGGCATGGCAAGTGGATTTCGGCTGCTGAGCAGTTACCTGACAGGCGCCGGCGAGAAGCTGTGGATCATCACCGAGGCAGACCGGTCGGCAACTCTTCTCTAGCTTGAAGAGTATTAACGACGAATGTCCTGGCACCCGGGAGATTTCAGATGACCTCCCTACGCGACCGCAAGAACCGCCTGTCGTTCGTAACGAACTCGACTGCCCGCTACGGGGACGGGAGCGAGAAATCGTAATGGAAGCTTTTCCGGAGTATGCGCAGTGAGGCTGCTTGGGACACGCACTTCTCGGACCTCGCGGGAAATGAGGGGTCGTCCAGGTTGGCCCCCTCGCACCTTCCGGGTCCAGAACAGACGAAAGCCGGCGTGATGCCAGGCAAGGACGGTTTCGGTTTTGACGATGGCCAACGCCGAATGCCAGTGGTTCCAGATGCGGGAAAACCAGACCCACAACAAGCGGTCCCAAGGAGGCAATTTCGGACGCTTTCTCGCGGGCCCCTGAAAGATGCCGATCTGATGGCGCAGAATCAGGTTCTCCACTTCACGGGCAGCGCGTGAACGCAAGATCGAGGACAGAGCGGCGAAGCGCGTCGGGAGAGAAGTCAGCATGGGAAGAGAGAATTATGAAACAACTACAACTCTCATCTCCCTCAGACACTTCGAGGTTTTCGAGAAGCATAGGCTTTTGAAACATGGCTCGCCAGCTTTGACGTACTTCAGCCACGTGCTTACAGGCCATGCTTGCATCTGTAGACATAATAACGAACCGCCTTAGCGCCGACCCTGATTTCCAACTGGGATGTTCTGTCGATCTGGCGTCCTCCGTGTGTCAATTTGGACAAGCTGGCGCTCCGGTACTGCAGGCTTGGTTGTCCAACGAGGATGGTAATCGCTCCGCAGTTTTCCGACAAGTGAACCCACTGCAACAGAGTTGTTCACCAGGGTGCTGATCTTCACCAAGCGAGCAGCACGGACGGTTTTTAGCCAATGGAGGCCGCTGCTGATCGCACACCCGCACTGTGAGCAATCCGGCACCCCGCCAAAAATGCAAGGCTCAACTCGAGTCTGCAGATCGGCAGAATAATTAGTAGACATCCTGGCAAACATGCATTCCCTTGGCGTCGCCGGCGGTTCTTGAATCGCTCGTGCAATGCCCCTATTCATGAGCAGTTTCGGATAGCGGGGCTGAAGGCGTTCTAATTCTTCCGCTACTACCTGCCGCTCTGAGCGGGTCAACATTTCTGCCGTGCGCTCATTTTTTTGGGGGCTGTAGAGGCTCGCCCAAATGCGGACGACCTCCGGTTGTGCATTCCAAAAAGCGAGATATTCTTCCCGGTATAAGGGTCTCGCCATCATCGGTCCTGTGATCGTCCAATGGATGTTCACCTGACAACCGGCCATGTTCTGCAGGATTCGTTCGTAGGTTGCCGGCTTGCGACGGACATCGTGATGCTCGGGAAGTCCGTCCACCGAGACTGTCACTCGGACTCTGGGAATACTCATCCACTCGCGCGGAATCGGTACCACGGCGCTGGTTACGACCATGGTGTGCACCTTCATCTCGCTCAGAATCGGCAACAACCGGCTCAGTTCGCGATGCCGCACCAACGGTTCCCCCCCAACCAATGATACGTGCAGAGGCCGGTGTTGCCGGACCAGGCGCACGATCTTGTTCACGAGTTCGTCTCCGCGGTAATCGGCGAGACTCCGAAGCGTGGCCGTTCCGCCCAAGTGATTCTCGCCATAGGCATAGCAACCGGGGCAGCTGAGAGGGCATTCTCGGGTAACCTCGATCGACATCATGGGGGTACTACCTGTGAGTATCGATTGCCAAGCCGAAAGGAGTTGCATGATTCGCAAACCTGGCTTGCCCGTGCTCCGATTCATTGAACACCTACTTTCGAAGTAGTTCTCAAGCGCCGAGAGTCATTTGGACTGTAGCGACTTGATTTTGATAGCTCGGAGACAGTAGTCCGCCATGCAGTCGTACGACTTCAGTGGCGATTTGCTGTTCCCGGGGCAGCGCACGAATGAGCACCAGCACAGCTCCATCCTGAAAGCAGTCGTTGTAGTACGCGGCCTCGACTCGGGGCACACCTAGGCTGGCGAAAAAACCACTGAGATCCGGTGTGGGACCTGAGAGCACGCCGACGGCATCGATATCGGCGTCGGCAAATCCGATGCGCAATAACGCCGTTACTGCGCTCCCGGCGCTAAAGACTTCCCAGAAAACCGCCGTGATCAGCAGGTGTGAGCTTATTTTTGGGTTCCGCACGTGGACTTCTCCTAAATAGGTGGTTGGAGTAACGCCGCGGAGGGCTAGCAAAGAAGCTTACAGGTGAAGTAAAGCAAATCTGGACCATTGAACAATTGCACTGCCGCGAAGCTCGACCGCGGGTTAGGAAAGATGGGCTGCGGAAGACTTGAGATCACAGTTAATGGGAGAGAAAGCGCAAGTGGCGCGCCGTGACGGGCCGTACAAGGAAGTTCATCCAACACAGGGGTAATCAGGACGACGAGTATGCCGATCACAGCGAGAAGCGCGACAAATTTGGCGAACCGGCTCATACGTCGTCACGTGCTATAGATGCCGGCCAACGTACGTGGTTGTCCTAGCGAGCGCTACTTCATGTTGAGAGGTTTGTGCAATGTCAAACATCTCCGGGAAATGCGGAACGTCTCGAAGAGGTCGTGGCGGCTTCGGTGTGGTTTCTGTTCTGGATCTTGTTTTCCAAGTTGTGGCGCGGGTTCCACGGAATCGGGCTATCTCGGGGCCGGGTCTGGGTCGCTTCTATTGCTGGGACTTTGCGGCTGATTCATCGCTGTAGGCTGAAATGTCGACCTATGCGCGTCAAGGTACCGGTCGTTTGCCTGTTCTGCTCGGACATTGCAACTGTCTGAAAACATTTGGCGAGACAATTTTGTTCTTAGCTGCCCACGAACAGTGAAACATGGTGTCAAGGGACGGAGTTGAACCGCCGACGCTAGTCTTTTCAGGGTTTAGCTTAATAGTGATTTCAACTACTTAGAGGTGCCACCCGGCGCCGTAAGTGAC
>Ga0126373_10005166_pt1 | contig 10109 bp, 13 predicted proteins | sample PanSoiMetPlot_11_FD_92545 | JGI IMG/M metagenome (GOLD analysis project Ga0126373, IMG submission 92545) | Tropical forest soil microbial communities from Panama - MetaG Plot_11 | ecosystem: Environmental > Terrestrial > Soil > Tropical forest > Bulk soil | place: Panama | collected 2016-02-17 | reverse complement strand
CGAAATGGATCGATACCTCGAGAGTTATCTGGACCTACCGTTCGCACCGACGCTACGAGTGTCTGGCTTGGCTATGGCCGCAGGGTGCCGCACGTGAATTCAATGACCCCACGATCCCCCGTTGCTTCGGCTCCAAGTCAATTCGGTCGCACCCGTCTCATTAGACAGCCGCGTTTGGTCACGTCGAATTGCATGACCTCGCGGCCGCTCATTGGTGGCGGCACTGCGCGGGCATCGAATCTCTTTCTGCCGCCACCCTTCCAAGTTTGGGTGAGAAAAGCCGGTTGGAAAGTTGGTGCGGTCTCAAGCCCTAAGCCATACGCGCCCTGGCAAGGGCAAGCGGGCGCGAAGGAGTAAGCGCATGTCGACGATGATCTATCAAGGCAACTGCGCGCGATGCGAGCGCAAAGTTCGGACCGATGAAAATTATTTGAAGGCGCACTTGTGGGCGAGCACTGCATTTTTTCACTGGTCGTGTTTCATCGACCTTATGAAGGATCAAGGAGCGGCAGCCGCCGAAGACGCTGCATGGAATGCTACTAAAACTGAAAGAGTTTGAAATACAACTGCTCCCCGCCGGGCGGCTACCCGGACGCGGAGCCAAAAAAGGAGAAGGTCGTGTCGTTAAACAAAGTAATGGTAATTGGGCATCTCGGGCAAGATCCAGAAGTCCGCTACACGTCGGCGGGTCTGCCGGTCGCGAACTTCACTGTCGCGACTGACGAGGTCTTCGTCGACAAGGAGGGTAAACGGCAAGAGCGAACCGAATGGCACCGGATCGTAGCGATGGGAAAAATCGCGCTTAGCTGCAACGAGTACCTAAAGAAGGGCAGGCAGGTTTTCATAGAGGGGCGATTACAAACGCGAGAATGGGAAAACAACGGACAAAACAGTCGCCGGACTGAGATTGTCAGCACGCGAGTCCAGTTCCTTGGTTCTCCACAGCGTGACGGCCGTGAGAAAGTCGCAGAAGAACAATCCGTTTCCGACAGTACCGAAGTTCTGGTTTGATTAGACTCCGAGCGGCGGATTTGGACGAGCGATCGTTTTCCGCCGCTCGGCGACCCTTTGCTTAGCTCAAGGGGCGGAAATCTGGAATGAGAGTCAACCCAATTGAAAAGAAAACTAGCATATGGCCTGGCCGGGTGTGGCTATGCAACGGTTCCGTCTTCGTCTATGGCGTAGGCGATCGATTGCTTCCGAGGAGTCGCGAGCTTCTGACTTCCATGATTGTTTCAGACAACCCAATTGAGATCTAAACGCCAGCGATCTGCGCGCTGATTCGTGCCAATTCCTTTTTCAGGCGCGGCGTGGCGAAATCCACGAAAGCGCGGGTCTTAGCGGCCGAGAGGCGTGCCTCTGGATACACAATATGGACCGGAACGGGCCGCGGTTCGTACTGTTCCAAGAGCAGTTTGAGGCGCCCGCGTTTGAGTTCGCGCTCGATCTGATAAGACAGAACGCATGCCACACCATGGCCTGCTACAGCCGAACCGATCGCAGCTTCGGCTTCAGTCACCGTGAACCGTGATCTTACGCGCACCGGTTTTAAAGAATCGCTTCCTGGAGACGAAGCGAAACTCCACGTGTTGGTCGGAGTGGTGCCAGTAAAAACAATGCATTCGTGGGCCACCAAGTCCGCTGGCTCCCGCGGCTGCTTGCACCGCCTGAGATAGGCGGGGCTCGCGCACGCCACTCGGCGGACCTCGCCGGTCTTGACGGCTATGAGTCCCGATTCTGGAAGGTGCCCGATCCGGATGGCCGCATCGATACCCTCGTCTATCAGACTGACCACTCTATCGACCAGCATCAGGCGAGCCTGCACTGAGCGATAGGCATCGAGATAGGCGTCGACCAGCGGACGCACGTACAGCCGTCCGAAAAACAGCGGGGCCGTGACAGTAAGCACTCCACGCGGCGCGGTCCGTTCGCCGGCCGCTAGTAATTCCGCCTCCTGAAGGTCTGCCAGGATGCGCCGACAACTGGCGGCGTAACGCTCACCCGCCTCGGTCAATTTGATGGCTCGGGTGGTGCGGTGTAGGAGCCGGGTTCCAAAGAGACGCTCCAGCCCGTTGATCGCCCGGGTTACGGCAGCCGGCGAGCAGCCCAAACGGCGTGACGCGCCAGCCAGGCTGCCTTCGTCGACCGCGCCAACGAACGCTGTCATCGCTTCGATTCGGTCCATTTCATCCGGTCACAGCATTGCGGTATCCGCAATTGTGATTTGCAGAGGACGCTTATTCAACCACTACGTGAAAGGGCTTACCTTTTTCCGGATGTGGCGGCATAAAGCGCCGCAAAGGAAGGAAACCCGATGGCTGCAATCAATCCGAGTGATTGTCGAGAACGCTACCGCACCGCGAACGTGGACGGTCTCAAGATTTTCTATCGTGAGGCTGGCGACCACGAAGCTCCTGCGTTGCTGCTGCTGCACGGCTTTCCAACCTCGTCGCACATGTTCCGGGACCTGATTCCCCTCCTGAGCGATCGCTATCATATCTTTGCTCCCGATCTGCCGGGCTTCGGGTTCTCCGATTCACCCGATCGGTCACAATTCACATATACCTTCGCCCATCTCACGGAGGTGATCGATCGCTTTACTCAAGAGATCGGCCTGCAGCACTACGCGCTCTACATTTTCGACTACGGCGCTCCAGTCGGACTGCGCCTCGCTCTGAAGCACCCGGAGCGTGTGACTGCGATCGTTTCCCAAAACGGGAATGCCTATCAGGAAGGTCTAAGCAACGGCTGGAATCCTATCGAGAAGTACTGGAGAGCCCCGACCGAAGCCAATCGCGCGGCGCTTCGCGAGTTCCTCAAACCCGAGACGACCAAGTTCCAATACGTTCACGGCGTAAGCGAAGAGGCCCTGGTCGCACCGGAGACCTACACGCTTGACTCAACGCTGCTCGCAAAACCCGGTAACGACGAGATTCAGCTCGATCTGTTCCTCGACTATGCCAGCAACGTCGCTCTCTATCCTGAATTTCAAGCTTATTTCCGAACGCATAAGCCACCCCTGTTAGCGGTATGGGGCAAGAACGACCCGTTCTTTCTCCCCGCCGGCGCCGAAGCGTTCAAGCGCGACAACCCAAGCGCGGAAGTGCATCTCTACGATACGGGCCACTTCGCGCTCGAAACTCACGTTCATCAGATCGCGGCGGTGATTCGTGACTTCCTCGGTCGTCATCATTAGAAGTGACCGCGAGTATAGGAGACACCGTGTCGGCAACCGATCAAAAAGCAACCCTATCCCTCACCGGATCGATTGTTTCCGTGCAGGTCGGGCGCGTCGCTCCACTCGGTCCTAGGCGAGTGCCAAGCGCCTTCGTTAAGAAACCGATCTGTGGTCCGGTGATGGTCCAACGCCTCGGGTTGGTCGGCGACCAACAGGCAGATCTGCGAGTTCACGGGGGTCCCGACAAGGCAGTCTACGCATACCCAATCGAACACTACGCCAATTGGTTAGCCGAGCGCCGATCGCCTGAAGCGCTACTCGTACCGGGCGGCTTTGGCGAAAACCTGACGACCCGCGGCGTCGACGAGCATGGTGTCTGCATCGGTGACATTCTGCGCATCGGCAGCGTCACGGCACAAGTGACCCAACCGCGACAACCCTGCTTCAAACTGGGTCTTCGTTTCGAAGACCCACAGATGCTCCGCGCGATGACCCACTCGGGGCGCACTGGTTGGTATCTCCGCGTGCTCGAGCCCGGGCTGGTCGAGGCTGGAGCCTCGATTACGACGATCGATCGTCTCAACCCATCCTGGCCGATCGTGCGGGTAAACCGTCTGATCCGTGGCGACGCCGGACTGGACGAAATCGCCGAACTCGCCCGTCTTCGAGGGATCGCTGATGATTTGCGCGACGCCGTACGCTCGGCCATCAAAGACTCGTCCTGAAGTGGACGCGGCGATGTTCACAATTGATCGGCGCACCCTTACGATTCAGAGCAACGCTTGCTCTTTCGGGACGCCGTCGGCCTGATCGCCCGCCGGGACCCTAGGTTCATAGCGACCGAGGTCTGCGCATTAGCGCCCATTGTGTGGAGAACGCACCTGTACCTGAATCTGCGACTCCTTACCTGCGAGGCATGCTTGGTGGACGGAAGAACGAGGGAATTCAGGAAATCCGTGAATCGGTCGTGCGCGGCGCCGCATCAGACCGCGCAAGAGTGTACGACGATTGGCCCGCGATTACGGCCAAAGCGGTCGCACTGTTAACTAACCTTTGCGACGATCGCAGAGCCTCGGATGACCGTGCCCGTCTTCAAAGTCGATTTCTTCTTCGTGCGGCCAAATCGACCAACAAGCATTTAGGAAATTACGACTCTGGAATTGCGCAATTGGCCGATGGAGCCAATTAGAGTCATGAAAATGTAGACCGAGTTATTCAAATTTTGGGGGCTCAGTACACCGGAAAGGGTGGGTCTGCCTTCGACGGCCAGGTAGCATCGGTCGACGGCAAATTCCACCAGGGATCGTAGGAATGCCAATAGACGGGCTCGGATGACTCAAAACGCGCGACCGTGATTGCACCCGGGAAAAAGTTGCTCAAGGCCGCGTTGTAGGCGCCCACGTTTTCGGCGTTCAGCCGGACTGCTATCGGCTGGGAAAGCCCGGTAGCGCTTCGATCTGCAGTTTGGACCGAGGGAATACGAAGAGCCAGAAAAATCATCCATCCAATTGCGCCGGCTATTCCAAAGATCACCAATGCGCAGCTAAGTAGATGCCTGCGCCTGCGGCGCCGCACGCGCGCAACCACGCGAGCAGCAAAATCTGTCGAAAGCAAATTTTCATTTTGAGCGCCGATGCTCATCGACCCGTGTCCCCAATGTTCAACAATTTACGCAAGCGCGCCCGGGCTCGGAATAGCCGGCCGGCGACGGCGCGCACGGCGCTCCTAGTTAACGTAGCGAGTTGCTCGTAAGAATAATTTTGTTCGCATAATAGCCGAATCAGCTCACGTTGATCCTCTGGCAGTTTATCCAGGGCTTCGATTGCATCTAACAAATCGTGATCGCTGTTTTGCGCGATGCCCTCTTGCTCGTCGGACAGCGGAAGGGTAAGTCCACGCGATTTCAGTTGGCGAATATAGTCGCGACAGACGTTGCGCGCGATTTGGAACAACCACGGTTCGAAGACTTCGAGCGAGCGGAGCCGCGGCAGCGCCATCGCCATCTTTACAAACACCACCTGACACAGATCGTCGAGATCCGGCGTATTCCGCCCGATTCGTGTCATGACGTAACCTGCAATCCGCTCCTGGTAATATCTAATGACATCCACCAGTGCCCGATCGTCGCCGGCGCGTGCAGCGGTCAGGCGTTCAAAGACACGCGAAGCCGATGGCGATTGGAGCTTCGGCATGACGCTGGGGGCGCTCACTCGTGCTATCGAAGACTGATGACTGCGAACTATTGCGAGGCGCCGGCGGAAGAAGTCGAGGCCGCTTCGCTCATCAGTGCTTTCATTTGAGCTTGGAGCGCCGCCATCTTCTCGTGGAACTGAGCCATCCGCGAAACCTGATCGTTCGTCAGGAGCGATCGAATTTGCACTGACGCGTCCAAGGATTGCTGCTGGATTTGTGCATCGAGTTGCGCCGCCTGACTCTCCAGCGGAGCAAGATCGCCCGATGTTACGGTGCCAGAGGTGAGAAGCTTGTTCGCGATCTGCTCATGAATCGCTTCCAGTTGCTGGATCAGCGGCGCGGTTTGCGCGCGATTGTGCTGCATTAGTTGATCAATTTTGCTCTGCTGTTCTGCGGTCAGGTTGCGCGGCCTGCAGACCCATCATCAGTGGTGGAATGATTACTGGGAGGGGCGGCGGAAATCCGCCACCCGCGGTGGAGAAAAACACCGCGAACTGCTTTCCCGGTCCTCCGGCGGTGAGCAGCGGCTGAGACCATGCTGCTGATGTCAGCAGCGAGAAGGACAATAGTCCGAAAAACAGGACCGACTTTGAGCGCATGATTACCTCGAACGATCAGCAGAAGCTTGTGCAGGTATTGACGTAGGGAACACTTGAAAATCACGGCTTGTCAAAAAAAGATTCCCTGGCACCAGCCTTCGACCGCGCCGTCGAGATTCTGACTGAGCCGCCCAGCCAAAGACCGGACGACGCGAATCGATTTCGCATATTGATGCGCGCTCGTGAGCCAGCTCAATCGTTCAACTACGATCTTCAGAGCTATCCCTACGACCCAGCGCGAACGCGCGAAATCGAGCTCGAAAAGTCAGTTGATTCGCCCGGCGGAACGGGATTCTAAAATCCCGACAACGTCGAAGCTAGCGAGAAACTATTTTAATTTTCGCGGATTTTTAACGCCTTAGCTGCCTGTCGTTACGCGAAAATACCCTAGATCACGCCCGATGGTCGGTTCTGTGAGTCTACATCCGTAGGACACAATCGACCGATTGCAGCGACTATCGGATGTCCGACGAACCATGATGTCATTCGGACAAGTGATCGTTGTGGCGCCCGAAGCGGTTGTCTTGACTGAGAAGGCGGTCGCGGAAAGTTTGCGCGAGCAGACGGGCGCAGGGCTTTACCGCCTCTTCACTTGAAGCTTTCGTCTGGCACGCGTCATTTCTACACCGAAGAGGGTTCCCCTCTCGTGCCTCAACAGCAAGATAACCGAGCCCCCGCGGTTCCGTGGAGACTAATTCGATGCGCCCGCCCAGTTTTGGGCGTCCTCCCCAGGCGCATATGCGATGATGCTCTGCGACGGGTTGCGATTGACCAGTGGGCGAAGGTAGAGCGGGTGCTTCAGGCTGCGCACCTCGTGCTCCACGGTAAACAGCACCATGCCGCTCTCGGGATCGACGATGTCCTGGAAACGATACTGATGAGGATCGCTTTCCTGAGTTATCAAGCCTTTCGCGGCGAGGCGGCGATGCGGTCCCGAGAAGTCATTGATGTAGATCTGAATATGGTGCTGATCATAAGGCGCGATCGGTCGGTCGGTTTCCCGGAAGAACAAGTTCTGTCCATTACCCGCGGTGACGCAAGCGAAGCGACCGTTCTTGTCGTCGAGCGGCGCAGCTTGCGCGCCAATGATTTCTGAATAGAACCGGGCGATGCCGGCCGCGGTTCCCGCTGGGACATCGAACTCCACGTAAGGAATGCCGACTGCCATTGGACCGAAGCGCTGATTCGGCGCAAAGCATCGAATGCGATTGCCCCAAGGGCAAACCGCTTCGACGTAGCCCTCGCGCTCGTGACATTCAAAACGAGTCTCGCTCAGGGCATCGCGCACCCGGGTCAGGCGCTGCGGTAACGCCTCGTAATCGGAGACCACGACTCCCACATGACCACGCAACACTTGGGGCTTACTGGTGGGAAGATGAAATTGTTGGCGGCCCGCGTTGACCCACATGTTGGCCGGGCCTGTCATCATATATGGGTCGCGCGTGAGGCCCAGACCGTTGACATAAAACAGGGCGGCTTTTACCTGGTCGGGAACGGTCACGTTGACATGTTCGAGGGCGACTATATTGCCGAGATCCTCGGTGGTTCGATCGTAGGTCTTGCCCTTCGCGCTCAATCTCGTCATGGCGCCCGGCGCGTCAAGGCCAGCGTCGCCAGTCACCGGACGAGGCCGGGCCGTTCGTTCTGGCGATCTGGTTGGAGCGGCCTCGCCGTTACCGGCCGCGCACAGCTTATCGATTTCTTGAGTGACGAGTTTTTCCGAAATGATCCCGCTGCGATAGGCTCTGAGTAGCTGCTGTACTTCGTAATCTTTGCTTGCCATATCTCGCGCTCCTGTATCGGTGGCGTTTGGTGTCCAAAGGTTCGGTTTTCCGTGGACCACGAAAGTGAACGAACTAGAGCCTCCGGTCCTTCGCTTCATCCTTAGAACAAGTGCCCCACGATGTCCAAGCGTGCGGATGTTGAAACAACGAGGGGTTTTTGAAGATTGAGAGAGCGGCCGTTAGGCAACTGGTGGGCATATTAATCCGAGAATGCTGTGGCGGTGCGCCCCATACGCGTCGAGGCTCGTTGTGCCGCTATCGCACGCTTCAACCGCATCGTGCCCACCATCAAGAACATCGGGCTGTGGGGCCCGCGCATCCACGTGGCTGGTCAGCGTTATGGATTATGATTTTAAGCTACTTCCACCTGAAACTCGGGTGCTCGAACCCGTGACAACCCCTTCGCCCCCACGTTGTCACCAATGTAGCCGGTACATTTGTTACCTAGGTCTCCAGGCCGCAGCCCCACTTGAAGTTGGCTCCCGGGCCGGATTCGAACCAGCGACCCGACGGTTAACAGCCGTTGAAAGAACGAAGACACCGGTATCAACCGGTAACGCTCGGTATGCGTCATGTTACTCTGCGCCAAGGGTTCTCGTTCTTTCAGTGACGGGCGCCGGTTGCTACCGAGCGATACCAATATTTATCGAGGGTCCCCACAAAACTCCCCACAGTGAAGCCCCCGGCCGTCCCCCCGAGGCAATCATAGATGATTGTTGCTGCCATCCGACTAAGGGTGGGCCAACCTTCACTCAAACGCCCCCGGCTATCCCGCCTTGCCCATTCGCCGTCCTGCGAAATACTTCTTGACTAGCGCCGGTCAAGCACCATGCTCGAGGCAGAGAACATCGAGCTCCGTCGCGCTCTCGCTGAAGTCCGAGAACGACTCTACAAAAGATCCTGAACGTCTCGATGGATCCCTTTCGGTGAAACTGACCCGTCGATCCCTTTTAGCCTCCCGAGCGAAAACTCACGGGGGTTAGCCAGAATCGGTCAGGACAACGAACGCGTCTACTGCTAACTGCTCGGAATGAGCAACGATGAGATTGAGACGCTAAATCGAGATCAGATCATCTGAATTTGGATGAGGGACCGGTCGTTCGGAAAGCGATTCTCCTAAACCAGCGCATCGAATAACATCTCGACCATTCGTCGGCGTTTGACGGGAGGAAGGGCACTCCGCGTGCGCTGCTCGAAATGCGGGACCGAAAATCCTGATAGGGCGAAATTCTGCGTTGAGTGCGCGTCGGCATTTGCTCGGCGGTGCTCGTCGTGCGGCAGTGAAAATCCGCCCACCGCCAAATTCTGCCTCGAGTGCGCCAAGCCATTGTTGGCGGTCGAGCCAACGTCCAGACAATCGTCGCTCACCACCGTATCTGCAAGGCGGAGCGAGAACCTCGAAGGCGAGCGCAAAACTGTCACTGTGCTGTCGGCCGACATCAGGGGCTCTACTGAACTCGAGCAACATCTCGATCCCGAGGAAGCGAGTGCGGTCATCGATCCCGCACTCAAGCTGATGATCGATGCGGTACACCACTACGAGGGCCACGTCGTGCAGTCGACGGGGGACGGTATCTTCGCGATGTTCGGAGCCCCGGTCGCACACGAAGACCACCCGCAGCGAGCGTTGCATGCAGCATTGCGCATGCAGCGAGATCTAAAACGGTATTCGGCCAAGTTGGTTGCGGAAGGGGGAATTCCTCTTGAGGCACGCATTGGTGCCACCACTGGCGAGGTAGTAACGCGCTCGATAAAAACGCGCGATGCGCACACTGAATACTCCCCAATCGGGCACACCGCGAACCTAGCGGCCCGCATGCAGGCGGTTGCACCAACTGGATCGATTGCCGTCAGCGAGCTGACGAGGAAGCTGTGCGAAGGGTACTTCAGCTTGCGATCGCTTGGACCCACCAAGGTCAAGGGCGTGAGCGAGCCCGTCAACGTTTACGAAGTAACGGGCCTTGGACCGATCCGCACGCGGCTGCAACGGGCTGCGGGGCGGGGGTACACGAAGTTCGTTGGTCGGCAGCGCGAGATGGACGCGATGAAGCATGCTGCCGAACTGGCGAAGGCGGGACATGGGCAGATTGTCGCGGCCGTCGCGGAGCCCGGCGTCTGCAAGTCGCGCTTGTTCTTAGAGTTCAAGGCCAAACGCCAATCGGGCTGGATGGTGCTGGAAGCCGTATCGGTTTCGCACGGGAAGGCATCGTCGTTTCAGCCGGTGATCGATTTGCTGTGGAGCTATTTCAAGATCGTTGCGGAAGATGACGAACGCACCCGACGCGAAAAGATCACCGGCCGCGTACTAGCGCTCGACCGTTCACTGGAGGATGCGCTGCCCTACCTTTTCGTTCT
>Ga0126373_10005165_pt1 | contig 10109 bp, 7 predicted proteins | sample PanSoiMetPlot_11_FD_92545 | JGI IMG/M metagenome (GOLD analysis project Ga0126373, IMG submission 92545) | Tropical forest soil microbial communities from Panama - MetaG Plot_11 | ecosystem: Environmental > Terrestrial > Soil > Tropical forest > Bulk soil | place: Panama | collected 2016-02-17 | reverse complement strand
GACATCAAGGTCGAAAAGCTCGACCCGCTGACGGTTCGGTTGAACTTCGCAAGACCGACGCCGTTTTGGGGAGATGCCTTTGTCGGTCAGTTCGGCATGATTATCCCGAAACATTTGTTCGAGGCTTACAAGGGCGCCAATTCGCGCGATGCGCCGAACAACTTGAAGCCGGTCGGAACAGGACCTTATCGGTTCGTGGACTTCAAACCTGGCGATCTGGTGACCGGCGAGCGCAACCCCGCCTACCATCTGCCCAACCGGCCCTATTTCGATACGATCGAGATGAAGGGCGGGGGCGATGCGGTGTCGGCCGCGCGTGCTGTCATACAGACTGGCGAATACGATTACGCGTGGAATCTGCAGGTCGAGGACGAGATCCTCATCAAGCTGGAAAATGGCGGCAGTGCCAGGGGCCGCGCGGAGATCGTACCTGGCGGCAACATCGAACATATCCAGCTGAACAGCACGGATCCCTGGACCGAGGTCGACGGCGAGCGCTCGAGTATCAAGACGAAGCATCCTTTGTTCAGCGATCCAGCGGTCCGCCAGGCGATGAAGCTGCTCGTCGATCGCGCATCGGTCGAGAAGCACATTTATGGGCGTACCGGCATCGCGACCGGAAATTTCGTCAACAACCCACAGCGCTTCGTGTCGAAGAACACGCAGTGGGAGTTCAACGTCGAGAAGGCGAACCAGCTGCTGGACGAGGCCGGTTGGAAGCGCGGCTCGGGTGGTGTTCGTGCAAAGGACGGCAAGAAGCTGAAGCTGGTCTTTCAGACCTCGATCAATGCGCCGCGCCAGAAAACTCAGGCAATCGTCAAGCAGGCCTGCCAGAAGGCCGGCATCGATGTGGAGCTGAAGTCGGTAACGGCGTCGGTTTATTTTTCCTCCGACACGGGAAACCCGGACACCTATCGGCATTTTTACTGCGATGTGCAGATGTACACGACGGGCATGAACGCTCCTGACCCGGGCGTCTTCATGCGCCAGTTCCTCACCTCGGAAATCGCATCGAAAGACAACAAGTGGCAGGGCCGCAACATCAGCCGCTGGCATAACGAGGATTACGATAAGGCCTATCAGGCCTCCGAGAGTGAGCTCGACCCGGTGAAACGGGCGGCGCTGCTCATTGCGATGAATGACATGGTGGTGGGAGACCCCGGGGTGATCCCGGTTGTCTACCGGATGGCTGTCTCGGGGATGTCGCGCCAGCTGAAAGCGACGTTGAGCGGCTGGGACAACGTTTTGTGGGACCTCAGCGACTGGTACCGCGAGGCATGACCGCCCATCGCGAAGACACACAAACTTGGGTTAGGGAGATTACTTGCGCGAAGCAGAGCTGCGGAAGCTCATAGCGGCCGTAAAGGCAGGCCGGATATCGCGCCGCGCTTTTGTGCGCAAGATGGTCGGTTTCGGCCTTACCGCGCCCTTCGCCGCCCAACTCCTCACCGATGCCGGTGTGGCGCAAACGCCGATCCGGTCCGACTACAAGCCGCGGAAAGCCGGTGGCGGCGGAGCGCTAAAGCTGCTGTTTTGGCAAGGCGCGAGCCTGCTCAATCCGCATTTCACGGTTGGGGCAAAGGACTCTGAGGGATGCCGCATCTTTTACGAGCCGCTTGCGGCATGGGATCCCGACGGCAATTTGGTGCCCGTGCTCGCCGCCGAAATCCCCAGTCTCGAGGACGGCGGGGTCGCAGCCGACGGCATGTCCGTCACCTGGAGGCTCAAAAAAGGCGTGCAGTGGCACGACGGTCAGCCGTTCACCGCCGATGACGTCGTATTCAACTGGGAGTACGCCGCCGATCCGGCAACGGCGGCGGTGTCGAGCAGCCGATATCAGGAACTGACGGTCGAGAAGATCGATCCGTACACCGTGCGGGTTCGCTTCGACAAGCCGACGCCATTCTGGGCGGACGTCTTTGTCGGCACGGGCATGATCATCCCAAAACATCTCTTCGAACCGTATAAAGGAGCCAATTCCCGCGAAGCGTCGACGAACTTCAAACCTGTGGGCACGGGTCCGTACCGGTTTGTCGACTTCGTTCCCGGCGAGCTGATCAAAGGCGAGCGCAATCCCACCTATCACGTGCCCAACCGGCCTTTTTTCGACACGATCGAAGTAAAGGGAGGGGGCGATGCCGTATCTGCGGCGCGCGCCGTTATTCAAACTGGCGAATACGACTATGCCTGGAATGTGCAGGTCGAGGACGAAATTCTGTTGCGGCTGGAAAACGGCAGCGGGCCGAAAGGCCGCGTCGAATCTGTTCCGAGCAACAACATTGAGCACATTCAGCTCAACTTCAGCGATCCCTGGACTGAAGTCGAGGGTGAGCGCTCGAGTGCGAAGACCGAGCACCCGGTGCTCAGTGATCCGGCCGTGCGAGAGGCGTTGAGTCTGCTGGTCGACCGTGCCGGAGTGCAGGCGCATATTTACGGACGTGCCGGAACAGCGACCGCGAATTTCGTCAATGCGCCCGAGCGCTTTGCCTCGCAGCACACCCATTGGGAGTTCAACATCGACAAGGCGAACCGACTGCTCGATCAGGCTGGCTGGCAGCGCGGACCCGACGGCCTGCGCCGCAAAGATGGCAAGCAGCTGAAATTCGTGTTCCAGACATCGATCAACGCGCCGCGCCAGAAGACCCAGGCGATCGTGAAGCAGGCCTGCCGGAAAGCCGGCATCGAGTTAGAGCTCAAATCGGTGACCGCTTCGGTCTATTTTTCCTCCGATGTCGCCAATCCCGACACCACCAGGAAATTTTATGCGGATTTGCAGATGTTTGCGGTGCTCATGCGGCAACCCGACCCAGGAGGATTTATGCGGCAGTTCGCCTCGTGGGAAATCGCTTCGAAAGAGAATAAGTGGCAAGGCCGCAATGTCACGCGCTGGCGCAATGAGGAATACGACCGGGTCTACCGTGCGGCCGAAAGCGAGCTCGACCCAGTTAAACGCCCGGCGCTGATCGTCAAATTGAACGACATGGTCGTCGAGGATCGCGTGGTGATCCCGGTCGTAAACCGTCGCTGGGTGGCGGTGATCTCCCAGGAGCTTCGCGCGACATTGAGCGGCTGGGACAACGATTTCTGGAACCTTAAAGACTGGTACCGCGGGACGTGACCATTGACCGGGCTACCGCGTGCCGTAAAAGGCTAAAGACGTCATGGCCGGATTTGATCCGGCCATCCACGCAATTAACACCGATTGGGCCGGTGCCAAAGAAGACGCGGATCACCGGGTCAAGCCCGGCGATGACGATTTTGAGTGGGAACAATCGCCAGCCTTACGGCCCAATTGCGAAACCGGGGAGTCGCGGAGCGTGAGCCGCTATCTCCTGAGACGGCTGCTGATTGCGATTCCGAGCCTGCTCGGCATCAGCGTCGTGCTTTTTGCGGTGCTGGCGCTCGCCCCCGGCGACCCGTTCGGCGAGCTCGCGACCAATCCCAACGTCCCGCCAGAGGTGGGTATGGCGTTGCGGGCCAAGTTCGGGCTCGACGACCCGATCATGCTGCGCTACTGTCGCTGGCTCGCCGCGATGCTGCATGGTGACTGGGGTTTCTCCTTCGTCAGCCGCGTCGACGTCGACACGCTGATCCTACAGCGTCTGGCGGCCACTTTGCTGGTGATCGGTTCATCGCAGGTCTTGGCATTGCTGATCGCGCTGCCGGTCGGCATCTATTCGGCGGTGCGGCCTTACTCGATTTTCGATCAGGTAGCCAATCTGCTGGCCTTTGTCGGCTTTTCGTTGCCGACATTCTTCACCGGCCTGCTCTTCATTCTGCTGTTCAGTATTTATCTCGATTGGCTGCCATTCGTGTTCCGGGCCGACATCGCCGCCACCGGATGGCATTGGTACTGGGAGCAGTTCAAACAGTCGGTGATGCCGGTAGCCGTGCTTGGCCTGCTGCAGGGCGCCTCCTGGACGCGTTACGTGCGCTCTTCAGTGCTCGAGGTGATCCGGCTCGACTATGTCACCACGGCCCGCGCGAAGGGCCTCCCCGAACGCATCGTCGTAATCAAGCATGTCGTCCGCAACGCTTTGATCCCGGTGGTGACCCTCGTCGCATTGCAAATGCCGGCTCTATTTGGCGGCGCCATCGTGACCGAGCAGATCTTTCGCATCCCCGGCATCGGATCGCTGCTCATCAGTTCCATCCTCGCCAACGACACGCCGGTGATTATGGCGGTGACGTTCGTGTTCGCGTGCCTGGTGATCCTATTCAACCTGCTCGCCGACATTCTCTATGGCTGGCTCGACCCTCGCATCGCCTACCGTTAGCGCCGCGCCGGAGGGTATCGGCGCGACCGAGCGGGCCTCTTCCGGAATCGAGACATGGCGGCGGTTCCGCCGGCATCGGCTGGCCGTCGCGAGCACTGTCGTTTTGGGGTTGATGCTGCTGGCCGTGGCGCTCGGGCCGCTCCTGTGGCAGGTGCCGATCAACGACATCGACTTCGCCGCGCATCTTGAAGGCCCGTCATGGAACCATCCGTTCGGTACCGACGATCTCGGCCAGGACCTCCTCGCCCGAATGCTCTATGGCGGCCGCATATCGCTCGCCGTCGGACTGGCCGCGATGCTGGTGGCGATCGTTGTCGGTACGGCGATCGGGGCCGTTGCCGGAATGGCGCACGGCAGTATCGATGCCGCGCTGATGTGGCTAACCGACTTGTTTTTGTCGCTGCCGCCATTGCCGCTGCTGCTGCTGATTATTTACTTGTTTCGCGAACCTCTCACGCAGTTGGTCGGCCCTGAGCTCGGTACTTTCATCCTCGTCGTTGCAGTGATTGGCGGCTTTCGCTGGATGCAGGTGGCGCGGCTCGTGCGCGCGCAGTTCCTCTCGCTGCGCGAGAAGGAGTTTGTCGAAGCGGCGAGGGCGCTCGGCATGAGCAGCCTGCGCATGGTCATGCGACACATTCTGCCCAACTCATTAGGGCCGATCATCGTGGCGGGCACAATCGATGTCGCCGCCGCGATCATCGCCGAATCAACGCTGTCGTTTCTCGGCCTCGGCTTCCCGCCCGATATTCCCACCTGGGGGCGCATTTTATTTGATGCCAAGGATTATCTCGACATCGCGCCGCATTGGGCGCTGTTTCCCGGGATGGCGATTTTTCTCGCGGTTCTCGCGATCAACTTTATCGGGGACGGATTGCGGGACGCACTCGATCCTCGCACGTCGGCGTAAGGCGCACCTATAGACCGTGCGAGCCGAGCAATCTGCGCCACCCCGGAAAACGCACGTCATCGATCTCACCGGTGTCGCGGAGCAGGCACATCAGGCTGCGGTCGACCTCTACGGCCGTGCCGGACGGGAGCGCAAGCCAGCGGATCTCTTCCGGCCCGCCGATCCGGCTGCACAAAATCCGGTTGAGTTTGTCCACTTTGGCGTATCCCGGCTCGACCGGCATGACGTCTCCGGCGGCGCATAAGGTCAGAACAGCATTCAGCGCCTCGGCTGGCGTGCAGTTGAGCATGCGGTCCCCGTAAAGAGAGCGCGTGCTGCCGGCGAGCGCGCCGACAATCGCCTGCGCCGCAGAATTATCATGGGAAACGGCGCTCGCCGGGGTTTTAGTGGTGTGGTTGATGATCGGAGTAGAGCGGGCGAGGCCGAAAGTCGTCGATAGGAGGCGACCGACCCGCTCACTGGCCTCGAGTAATCGATTGCTGCGGGCAAAGACGTCGCATCGAAAACGCTGGTCGAGAAAGAAGTCCCGGATCAGTTCGCGAGTGTCCGGTTCTTTAATGGCCGCAAGTGCGCTGCAGGCTTCCGGGCTCAGCACCATGCAGTCGAAGTTCTCGCTCAATGTCGCGGAACCGACCGGGGTCAGCCCGATCCTCGCCATCGCGCCCCGTACTTCGGTCACGTAAAGTGGCTGCCAAGCCGTGGGCATGAACTCATGGACGAGATAAGCGGGAGAATAGTCTTCCGGCCGCTGCTCCAGTTCTCGCTGGATGAAGCTCGCTGCCAGCGCGGGGGCGCCTGTTTTGGCGAGCGAGCGGACAACTCTCGCGGCGGCGGCGACGCGCGCCGCGTTGTCGCCGGAGAAGCCGAGGGCGAGTTCGCGCAACAGCCGCTGAAACGGCAGATCGCGCGTCCAGCCCGGCATCGCGTTATAGCCAAGATAAGCGAGGCCGCCCGGTTTGAGCCGCTGATCGATGAACCGGCGCAGCGCGTCCTGACCTTTGCCGTCGATCCAGGTATAGACGCCGTGCGCGACGATGTAGTCGAACTCAGGTAATTCGAGGTCCAGCGCTTCGGCAAATTCCGTAGTGTGAAAATAAATATTGTGGATCGCCGCTTCCCTCGCCAGCCGGCATGCATGGTCGATATGGACCGCCATGGCATCAATGCCGTGGAATTCCCCGGTGGGATGCGTCGCTGCCAGGATGGCGGCGGTTACCCCTTGCCCGCAGCCGAGGTCGCACCAAGTGAAATTGTCCGGTCGAGCGGGGGGTTCGACCCCGGCGACCAGAGCGACGTGATCGAGCCACGCGGGCGCCAGTATCGGTTTGAAGTCTCGCAGGTAAGGGATGTCCGTTACATAGTCGCTGGTATTGCTCGTCATCGATTATTTTCCGGAGCGAGTGACGAAACTTCCGGGCCGGATTCGGCAAGGTCGAACAAAGGGGGAATAAATGCTATATCGATGATGTCAAACGAATTGGTTACGGCGCGGCGCGGATTGGGAGCAGCGGTGGCAGAAGGCCAGGTAGTCGAACGAAAGCTCGCCGCCATCTTTGCGGCCGATGTCGCCCAGTACAGCCGGCTGATGGGGCTCGACGAGATCGGCACGCTGCGGCGGCTGCAGGCCTACCGGGCGATTCTCGATCGATCGATTGCCGCTCATCACGGCCGCATTTTCAATACCGCCGGGGACAGCGTCGTCGCGGATTTTGCCAGCGCCGTCGAAGCAGTCGAATGCGCTATCGCGGTACAGGAAGAAATTGCCAAAGAAAACGAGAACCGTCCGATAAGCGAGCAGATGCATTTTCGCATCGGTGTGCATCTGGGAGACGTCATCGTCGAAGGGGAGAATCTTTTCGGCGACGGCGTCAACATTGCTGCCCGGCTGCAGGCGCTCGCCGAACCCGGAGGAATTTGCCTCTCCGGCGCGGTGCGCGACCAGATCAGAGCCAGGCTCCCCGCCACACTGACCGCCCTCGGCGAGCAGCGGTTCAAGAACATTGCCGGTCCGGTGACGGCTTTCAGAATCGGTGCCACATCTGCGCGCGCCTCGGCGCCATGGGCTTCCCTCCCGCTATGGAGGTCGATGCGCATCCCCCTATTCGCGGCCGCTTTCCTTACGGCGCTTGCCGCCGCAGGGATCGTGTGGTGGCAGTGGCCGGGCCAGCATTCTGAACCTCGCCTGCCGCTGGCCGAAGCGCCGAGCGCGCAGCCCTATTCGGCGCCGCGGCTGTCGATCGTCGTGCTCCCGTTCGCCAATCTCAGCAATGATCCGCAACAAGAATATTTTGCGGACGGCATTACCGAGGACCTCACGACCGATGTGGCGCGCATCCGGGGGAGCTTGGTAATCGCCCGGAATACCGCTTTTACTTATAAGGGGAAGCCGGCCGATGCTAGGCGGATCGGACGTGAACTGGGTGTGCGCTATGTTCTCGAGGGGAGCGTGCAGCGCTCCCACAACCAAGTCCGCGTCAATGCTCAGCTGGTCGATGCGGAAACCGGCGCGCATCTCTGGGCCGAACGTTTCGATCGTGACATCGGCGATCTGTTCGCTCTGCAAAACGAGATCACGGCCCGGATCGCGGGTTCGCTGCAGTCGCAGCTAGCGATTGCCGAATCCCGGCGCCCGACCGATAACCCCGACGCGCTCGATTATATGCTGCGCGGCCGCGCGATGCTGAGCGGAGGACCGATCTCAAAAGAAAACACTGATGAAGCCGTCAAATTCTTCGAGACAGCGTTGGCTCTCGACCCGAAGGCGGCCGATGCAGCGGCTTGGCTGTCCGTCGCTCTGACGGTCCGAGTGATCGACGAGTTGAGCGATTTCCCGGACGTCGATCTGACGCGCGCCGAGCGGTTGGCAACGCAAGCGCTGGCGGCCTCGCCCAACAGTGCGCCGGCACATTATGCGAAAGGTCAGGTTCTACGCGCCCAGTCGCGCTGCAGGGAAGCTATTCCCGAGTTCGAGCGGGCGATCGCGCTGGATCGCAGCCGTGTGCCGGCCTATGCCCATCTCGGCTGGTGCAGATTTCTGACCGGCTCGCCAGAGGAGGCGATCAAATATTTAGAGGAGGCCCTTCGCCTCAGCCCTTACGGGCCCGGCGTTGCGCCATGGTACGGACGAGTGGGTATTATTCAGCTGCTTCAAGGTCATACCGGCGAGGCGATCGTCTGGCTGGAAAGGGCGGAAAGCGAGAATGCGCGGCTGCCTGTCGTCCACGCCTATCTCGCGGCCGCCTACGCGCTCAAGGGCGACCTCGAACGTGCGCGGCCGCAGCTCGCTGAGGCGAAGAGCCTGAACGGCATGTATTCCAGCCTCGCGAACGTCGAGAAATCGACCTGGTTTGACGAGCCCAAGATACGCGCCCTGGCCGAGGCCACCTATTTCCCTGGTCTGCGCAGAGCCGGGATTCCCGAAGAATAGGATTTAGAGGACAGCGGTGAGAAGAATAATCGGCGTTGCCCTCGCATCCGCGGTTCTGCTGTCTGCAGGCTGTGCGATGGCACAACAGGCGGTAGTGCGCCGGGCCTGCGGGACGGAAGTCCAGCAGCATTGCGCCGGAGTTGAACCCGGCGACGACCGGATCAGGGCGTGTGTCGAGCAGCACTTCCCCGAGTTTTCGGAGCCGTGCAAGCAAGCTCTCTTGAGCAATGTCGTGGTGGTCAAAGCCTGCAAGACGGATGTTCAACGCACTTGTTCAGGTATTGAACCCGGCGGCGGCCGTATCCAGGCCTGCATGAAAGACCACTTCGCGCAGTATTCCGAGCGCTGCAAGCGGGCGATTGCCACGGCCAAATTCGGCAACCGGTAGGTGGGCGCTAGGCCGGGACCCCGTTGATGTAAGGCTTCAGAGCCGCGTAGATGAAGCCGTTCGCCGGCGTCGGGATGGCGTGACGGCGTCCGAGCTCGACCACTTTGCCGGCGAACCAGGGCAGCTCGAGCCGATTGCCGCGCAGCAGGTCATTCCCCATCGAGGTGGTGTGATATGGCGGCATGGAGTGCATCATCGCGAGCGTCTTCTCGACGCTGTCCGGTGGCAGCCTGACCCCCTCGGCGCGGCCGACCGCGACGGTCTCGCTTAACGCCGCCTCGTAGAGCGACAACAGGTCTGGATCGCCACGCCATTTCCCGAGCGGCAGCCGCGTCAGCGCATTGAGCCCGCTGAGCGGCACCAGCAAGATGAATTTTTCCCATACGGGGACCATGATATCCGCGCTCAACACCCCATCGAAGCCGGCCGCCGAGCAGAGATCGTGCAAGCGCCGGCCGCGCTCGCTGATCCGGCCGTCGAGCTCGCCAAAGGTCATTTGCTGATAAGTGCCGGTCTGGCGGATAACCCCGGGCGCAGTGATCGTGCCGGTGACGAATGCCATGCCGGCCATCACCGGCCCCTCGCCAAGGACGCGGATCATGCGCTCGGCGGCGTCGATGCCATTCTGCAGCGGGATCACCGCGGTCTGCGGACCGATGATCGGGCGGATCTCCTCGGCGACCCGGTCGACATCCCACAATTTGACGCAGGATAGAACCACATCGACGGTGCCGATGCCGGCGATATCGTTGGTGGCCTGCGCCGGCCGAATAATGGTCTCGCCGCGATCTCCTTCGATGCGCAGCCCGTTCTCGCGCATCGCCGCGAGATGTGCGCCGCGCGCGACGAAGGTCACATCCGCCCCGGCCTTGGCGAGCGAGGCGCCATAGGGCCCGCCGATACCGCCCGTGCCGATCACGGCGATGCGCATTCTCTTCTCCTCAGATCGAGATCGGCGCGGTTCTCGGAAGCGGTGCCATGGCCGATCCCCGCCAGGGCCATACTTCCCGCATATACCCGTAGAACCGCGAAATTTTTCGGTTTTGCCGGAATGACCGTCATTTAGCCGTGAAGTCCGTCAGCCAAATCAAATATTTGCCGGCGAATCCG
>Ga0126373_10005164_pt1 | contig 10109 bp, 9 predicted proteins | sample PanSoiMetPlot_11_FD_92545 | JGI IMG/M metagenome (GOLD analysis project Ga0126373, IMG submission 92545) | Tropical forest soil microbial communities from Panama - MetaG Plot_11 | ecosystem: Environmental > Terrestrial > Soil > Tropical forest > Bulk soil | place: Panama | collected 2016-02-17 | reverse complement strand
CGCGGTTACCAGCGCCAAGCAGTAGCGTCACCGAGTCGCCGACCGAGACCGGGACTCCAGCGATCTTGGCGTCGATGCCTTCCCGGCCCGTGAGCTGAACGGGCGAGTCGAAACGCAGTACTTCCTCGACGAACGCTGAAGGGCTAACTGACCCGGCCCGGACCGCGTCCGCAGCTTCGGGCTGCTGCAACACAACCTGAACCCCGTTACCCAACAGGTTTGTTGTTGTCTCGAAGCCAGCAACGAGCAAGAGCGTCATGTTGTGCAGCAGTTCGGCGTCGCTCAGCCTGCCGTCATCGGCATCAGCGATGGCAAGCAGGTCGGTCAGCAGGTCGTCCTTCGGGTCCTTGCGACGCGCCGCGGCGAGCCCGGTGAAGTAGGCCAGCAGCTCGACGGCAGCAGCATTTATCGCTGGCAGCGTTTCCAGATCATTGAGCTCGAAGACGCCGGCCAGGTCGCGCGCAATCGGCCTGAAGCTCTCGCGATCTGACTCGGGAATCCCGATCAGCTCGCAGATGACGGTGACGGGCAACAAGTAGGCGAAGTCGTGCATGAACTCCACGGGCGACCCGTCTGCGCCCCGATCGGCCATTGCGTCCAAGAGGCCGTCGGCCATCTTGGCAATCGCCGGCTCAAGTCCTGCGATGCGGCGGGGCGTGAACGCTCGAGCGATCAGGCTCCTGATCCGCGCATGCTTAGGACCGTTCAAGTTGAGGATCCAGTCCGCCCCCTGGACGAAGACCGGCTGCTTCGCAAGCCCTTCGAAGGCGTTGTCTATGTCTTCGATCTCGGAGCTACGGAAGTCAGGATCGCGCAGAACTGAGTTAATAGCGTCGTAGCCCACAACCGCGATTGCCTTTGGCGCAATGGGAACGACCTCGCCGATCTCATGCAGCGCGGCATAGTAGGGGTACGGGTCGGCCCGCCCGTCCGGAGTGCTCAGCGCCGTAAAGATCTCGAGTGCGTTCATCGCCGCTCCGTCTCGTCAAGTACTGCGACAATAAGTACTATCGCGTTTAACTGTCAAGCAATATCGCGTTTCTCGCTCGCCCAGATCGTGATCTTGTTATCGACCGTAAGTTTCAGTCGTATAGCGCTGACAATGACGGTCAATACCAAGATCTCCGTGTAATGTCTCCCCCGGGCGCCGGGCTAAGCTGACACCGTGAATGGGGAGCTTGTCTTCGTCCGGCTCGGCATGGGCGCCGAGGCAGTCGACTACGTCGAGACCTGGGAAGTGCAGCGGCAAGTCCACGAGCGCCGTGTGCAAGGCGAGATTCCCGATACGTGTTTGCTGCTCGAGCATCAGGCCGTGTACACCGCCGGGAAGCGAACCAGCCCGCTGGACAGACCCATTGGCGACCCTGGCGCACCCGTCATCGATGTCGATCGCGGCGGCAAGATCACCTGGCACGGCCCTGGGCAGCTCGTCGGCTACCCGATCGTCATGCTCTCTGAGCCGATTGACGTCGTCGGCTACGTGCGCCAGGTCGAAGAGGCTCTCATACGAGCGTGCGCGGACTTCGGCGTGCAGGCGGGACGGGTCGAGGGCCGCAGCGGCGTGTGGCTACCGGGGGATGACCGGGGCAAGCAGGACCGCAAGGTCGGGGCGATCGGGATCCGGGTCGCGCGCGGCGTCACGATGCACGGCTTCGCCCTCAACTGCGATTGCGACCTGTCATGGTTCGATCGCATCGTGCCGTGCGGCATTAGCGATGCGTCTGTCACGTCGCTGTCTGCCGAAGCGGGGGAGCCAGTTTCGGTCGCGGACGTTGTCCCTGCTGTCGAACGGCATCTCGCCAGAGTTCTCGGCGCTGTTGCGGTATCCGAAGTCGACGGTCTGCCCGAGTACGCGGATGCGCAAGCGAGCTAGCCTGCTCCGGGGGCGTCAGCCTGTTGCTTGACCGGCACGTAGAACGTCGTGCCCGCGGCTTTCGCGGCGACCGCTGCTACGGCCCTGGGCAGCATCTGCGGCGGCAGGTAGGCGGCCATGGCATTGGGTTCGATGAAACGCCACTCGTCTAGCTCTTCCTGCTGCAAGGTGATGTGCGCCTGACCATTCAGAGTTCCGCAGTCGAAGACGAAGTACACGGCGGGACGTGCGTGCGGCCCATAGGTCGCCAGCGCCGGCTGCCAGTCAATTGCCAGCAGCGGACCGATGGGCAGGTCCAATCCAAGCTCTTCGCTGATCTCGCGGGCACATCCAACGTGCGGCGGCTCGCCAAACTCGCAGATCCCGCCGGGCAGCGTCCAGTGATCGCGATAGTTCGGCTTGACGATCATGACGCCGCTGTTGCCATCGTTGATCAGGGCGCCCGCAGCCATGACGACGCCAGGCAAGCTGGCGTGCCACGCCACCGGCTCCATGAAGTGACTGCCTGGCACGTACCCTCAACCTGCCTGACCACGTTCGGCCAGATAGGAAGTCAGCTCGCCGATCGGCACCATGGTTTGCTCGCCGCTGCGCATGTCGCGCACCGTCACACTCGCAGCTTCGTGTTCTTGGTCGCCATAGATCAGGCACCACCGAGCACCGCTGTCACTCGCCCACTTCAGCTGTTTGCCCAGCTTGCCGGACGAGCCGAGGTAAACGCTGGCGCGCAAGCCGGCCGAACGAGCAGCGCCGGTCAAGTTAAACGAAGCTGCAGCCAGCTCGGGGCGCATCACCGTCACGGCAACGTCCAGCCGCGCAGCACCGGCACCGTCCGCCCGAGGCAGCAGAGACCAGATCCGTTCGACCCCGATGGACGAGCCAGTTGCCGGCACATCGGGACCACCGAGCTGGGCGATCAAGTGGTCATAACGACCTCCTGATCCGATAGACCCGGCTACACCGTCAGCAACAACTTCCCAGATCGGGCCCGTGTAGTAACTGAGGCCACGGACCATCCTCGGCGTGAACGAGATCCGCCCGGCCGGGATCTGGTCCGCCACCAAAGACAGCAGGGTGTCCACTTCATCCATGCCAGCGGTGCCCTCGTCTGTCTTCGCCAGGGCGGCACGAATCTGCTCAGCAGAGTCAGGGCCGGTCAGCGCGCCAACGACCTCCGCGGCCTGATCGTGTGGCAAGCCACGACCGGCTAGTTCCGCGACGACATCATCCGGCGCCAGCTTGTCCAGCTTGTCCAGCGAGATCAGGACGCTCGGACCGATCGCTTCGGGCACGCCAAATGCTTCTAGCAAGCCTCTCAGCACCCGGCGTGAGTTCAGCTGGATGGCGAACTGACGCAGGCCAAGCTCGGCGTAGGCATCGTGCTGCGCGCACAAGGCCTCCGCATCGGCCAGCAAAGACTCCGATCCCAATGTGTCCAGATCGCATTGGAGGAACTCGCGGTAGCGGTCTTTACCTGGCCGGTCCGCGCGCCAGACTGGGCCCATCGCATAGCGCTTATACGGCATGGGCAGCTGGCTGCCGTAAGCAGCTGCCACCCGCGCAAGCGGGACCGTCATGTCATACCGCAGGGCCAGGTCCGCCTCGCCAGATGCTTCATGCTCGCCACGCCGCAGAATCTTGAACACGAGCTGGTCGGCCTCGTCGCCATACTTGCCAAGAAGCACGTCGACGCGCTCGAACGAAGGGGTTTGCAGCGGCTCATATCCATAGCGGACGAACACCGACTTGATGGTCGCGAACGCGCGCTCACGCCGCTCAACGGCAGCGGCGAGGAAGTCGCGTGTGCCTGAGGGTGGGTCAAACTGGCTAGGCATGCGCCTATCCTCGCCGACGGCCACCCGTGCCGTCACTTCGGTATCTGATGTGGCGAGCCTTACGCGTCAGCCGCGCGTACCCACCAGCAGCGAGTTCTCAAGATCGGGCAGGACGACCTCGGTCCAGGTCAGCCCGACCGCAGCGGCGAACATAGCGCGCTTGACATCGCTGACCCGCAGTGGCGAATCCACCGGCAGCGCCGCGACAGGTGTCACGTCGTCCATCACGATGCGACCACCTGGCCGCAGCATCCCGACCACCGCTTTGAAAGCACTGTCGTCTCGCACGCCGCTGTCCGCAAAGATCAGGTCGAAGGGAGCGTACGGCTCGAGCACGCAGAATGCGTCGCCTGCCAGCACGCGCACACGCGTATCGGCTGCCAGCAACTCGGCTGCCGCGGCCGCCCGCACTGGGTCAATTTCGGCAGTGACCAGCGTGCTGTCAGCCGGCATCGCGCTGGCCATCCACGCTGTGCCGACTCCGGCTCCCGTGCCGAACTCGGCGATCCTGCCATCGACGCAGCCGGCGGCGAGGACGGCCAGAAACCGCCCGACGCCGGCCAGACAAGCCGACCCACGGCCATGACCAGGGTCATCGGGCGTCAATGGGAAGCCGATTCGCCTTGCAGTGCCGAAGGCCTGCTCGACCAAGGCCGGAGTTAGGCTGCCATCGCTCATGCCTTGCGACGATACGCACGCACGGCCAGCGGGGCGAAGACCACGAAGAACCCGAGTGCCCACAGCAAGCTCCATAGTGTCGGCACCGCTATGGCGCCGACGCCTGTCATAAGGCCGCGGCTTGCCTCGGCGAGCAATGTCATCGGGTTAGCTTTCGCGAAGGCCTGCAGCCAGCCAGGCATCGTCTGGACAGGCACGAGTACTCCGCTGGCAAACACAATCGGGAACATCGCCGTGAAGCCGAATACCTGGACGCCTTGCGGGCTCTTCACCACGAGCCCGATCAGTGCTGATAGCCAGCACATGGCGAGCGCAAACAACAGGACCAGCGCGCAGCCAGCGATCGTGCCGATCACGCTCGTGGGCCGGAACCCGAGCACCATGCCGAAGCCGAGCGTAACGACCACGGAGATCACATACCTTGCCACGTCGCCGAGAATGGCGCCGGCGAGCGGAGCCCAGCGGGCTATGGGCAAGCTGCGGAAACGGTCGAATATCCCGGCCGAGATGTCCTGGTTGAGCATCAGTCCAGTGCCGAGCGTTGCGAACAGGACTGTCTGGACCAGGATGCCTGGCAGCACGTACTGCAAGTACGCATGCACGTTCCCGTGCGCTATCGCACCGCCGAAGACGTAAGTGAACAGCAGCAGGAACATGATTGGCTGCAGGCTCAGGCCAAGCAAGTCTTCTGCGTTAGTCCTGATTTTCAGCACGCTGCGCCAGGTCAGCGTGAACGAGTTGCGCAGCCCAGCTCGGGCGCTCAGCCTGGGCGATGGCGCGACAGCCTCTGGGCCGCCCAACGTAGCCGTCGTCATCGCGATGCACTCTCCGTCCTGTCGGCCATCGCGGGTGCACGGCCATCGGTCACTGTCTCATCCTCGGCTCGGTGTCCGGTCAGTGTCAGGAACACCTCGTCAAGGCTGCTCTTACGCATGCTGAACTCGGCGAGTTCGATGCCGTTCTCGTCAAGCTGCCGGACGATTCCCGGCAGTATCGAAGCGGTTGGTACTTGGACCGTTATCTGCTTCGCGCCGTCAAGGGCTGCGGGTTCCGTGCCAGTCCAGTTGGCCAGTACAGCGGCGACGTCGCCGAGTCGGCTGAGATCGGCGGGCACGACGTCGAGTACCTGTCCGCCGACTTTGGCCTTGAGCTCGTCGGGGGTTCCAGTCGCGATCACCCGGCCGTGATCGATGACCACGATGTCGTCAGCCAGCTGGTCAGCCTCATCGAGATACTGAGTCGTCAACAGGACGGTTACGCCGTCCGACACCATCACCCGGATCATTTCCCAGACGTCGCTGCGCGCCTGCGGATCCAAGCCAGTAGTTGGCTCGTCGAGAAATAGCACTTGCGGTTTGCCAACCAGGCTGGCCGCCAGGTCGATCCGGCGCCGCATGCCACCGGAGTAGGTCTTCACCGGCCGTCCGGCAGCCTCAGAAAGATCGAACCTGTTCAGAAGCTCGGCCGCGCGTGCCCGCGAGTCGGACCGGCTAAGGCCAAGCAGCCGGCCGACCATGACCAGGTTGTTGGTCCCCGTCAGCCCGTCATCTACCGACGCGTACTGGCCAGTCAGGCCAATGAGCTGGCGGACTTGGTGCGCGTTTCTCACGACGTCGTATCCGCCCACTGCTGCGTGGCCCCCGTCAGGCAGCAGCAGTGTGGTCAAGATACGTACGGCTGTGGTCTTGCCTGCACCGTTCGGTCCGAGGACACCGAGTACGGTGCCAGCCTGGGCCGACAGGTCTGCACCGGCCAGCGCCCTGGTTTTGCCGAAGTCCTTGATAAGACCCTCGGCCCTGATTGCTTCGGTCACCGCTCGCCCTTCCCCGGCTTATCAGCTCGCCTCGTTAGTCATCCGTCAAGATATATCGCTTCTCGCTGGCAATCAAGATATATCTTCACGATGGGCGAGCCGGAGTCCGCGGGAGATTCAACTACGTTGCAGACGACTTTGCGACCCCGAGTATGGAGGCAAACGTTGAGCGCCCCGCCATGTTGGCGGGGCGCTCAAATGGTCAGACGGCGAGGCTCAGCCAGCCGGACCCGGGATCAACGTCAGGACAGCCGTGTGGCTTTGCCCGAACTGGTCCATCCAGGTGACCCGCAGCTTGTCGCCCGGGTGGTGCTGCTGGACGAGCTTCTGCAGATCGGATGGCGACGAGACCTGGTGCCCGTTCACAGAGATAATCGTGTCTCCCTGCGCCAGACCCGACTGCGCCGCCGGTGTGCCTGGCACGACGCCTGCGACAGCGACACCTGACTCTGTCTGGCCAAACCCGCTGCTTGGGTTTGAGGCGACGCCGAGGAAGCCCGTGGCGCCAATGTGCACGGTGGCCGAGGACTTGCCCGCTTCGATCTGCTTAGCGATCGTCAGAGCCTTGTTGATCGGGATCGAGAACGCAATGGTCTTCACCGATGCGGCGGTGTTGACCTGCGTGGAGTTGTTGCTCGACGCCGCGGTGTCCATGCCGACGACTTCGCCAGCGCTGTTGACCAGCGGACCGCCTGAGTCACCGGGTTGGATGTCGGCGTCGGTCTGGACCATCCCCCTCAGTCGCTCGGAGACGCCCGTTCCCTGGTCAGCGGCCGTGATCGTGGCACCAAGTCCGGTCACCGTGCCAGTGGCCATAGCCGGGGTTCCGCCCTTGCCCTCTGCGTTTCCGAGAGCGACGACCTTTTGCCCGCGAGCAAGTTCAGATGAGTCTCCCAGCGGGACCGTCTTCAGCCCGGATGCGCCGACCAGTTGCAGAACGGCGACGTCGTTGCTGTCGGTGTACCCGACAACCTTTGCTGCGTAAGTGCGGCCATTGCCAATGTCGCGCGCCTTGATCGACGTGGCTCCGGCAATGACGTGGTTGTTGGTCAGCACCTCTCCATTGGACGTCAGCACCATGCCTGTGCCTGCGGCAGCTGCATGCTGAACGCCGAGTGTCGTCACGATGTCGACCAAACCGGGATTTACCCGCGCTGCGATCTCAGACGTGGTCAGGTTGCTGTTGCTGCCAAAGCCATTGGTTGCCCACGCACTGCCACCAACCGCCAGCGCCAGCGCGGTGCCTGCCGAGGCAATGAGCAGCCCGCGGCGACGACGGGGCTTGTAGGGTCCTGCGTGGCCGCCCCACATGGGTGGCGGAGGCGGCGGAGTGCCGTAGTGCCATTGCGGCTGGTAACCAGGCTGACCGCCGTAGCTGGGTTGCCCTGCGTGGCCAGCCTCAGTGGCATAGCCAGGGTGGGTGCCATAGCCAGCCTGCGTGCCATAGCCAGCCTGCGTGCCATAGCCAGGCTGGGTGCCATAGCTGGGGTGCGTCCCGTGGCCAGTGTGTGGCGAATAGCCGGATTCGGTGCCATAGCCAGGCTCGGCGGTGCGACTGGGCTGCCCAACCCCCTGTTGGGCGTTATATGGCTGCTGCGGACCGTAAGGGAGCTCTGCGCTGTACGGCCCGTTTGTCGATTCCGGCTGTTCAAACGGACCCTGGCTAGTGCTCATCGGAACCTATCCCCTCAGAAGGCGGTTTTTGTTTCGCCCTCGGTGTCGCCGTCGCCGCATGGTTTGCGGTTGCTGGTCGTACAGCTAGATACTCGTCAATGGGCCTGAGCCGCTCCTCGCCTCTGCCTGACCGTTCGCTGATGATCGGTTGAGGGTGTCCTGAGAGTTTGCTCTGGAGAGCTTGAGGGTTGTGCGGGCCGTGGTCGGCCGCCCGATCTACCCAGCCGTAATAGGCTTAATGCGTGGTACTCGCACCCGAAGGCCGTCGCCTTCTGCGCATAGAGGCGCGAAATAGCCAAACCCCCATCGAGCGCAAGCCGCCGTGGATCAAGACCAGGCTGCGCACTGGCCCCGAGTACACCCAGCTCAAGCAGCTGGTTCGCAGCGAGGGTCTACACACTGTATGCGAGGAGGCTGGCTGTCCCAATATCTTCGAGTGCTGGGAAGACCGCGAGGCAACCTTCCTGATCGGCGGGGACCAGTGCACTCGGCGATGTGACTTCTGCCAGATCGCGACGGGAAAACCGGGCCCGCTAGACACCGACGAACCCCGCCGCGTCGCTGAAACCGTAGCCAAAATGGGCCTGCGTTACGCGACAGTCACCGGGGTCGCGCGCGACGACTTGCCCGACGGCGGAGCATGGCTATACGCGCAAACCTGTCGTGAGATCCATCACGCCGTGCCTGGGTGCGGGGTCGAGCTGCTGATTCCTGACTTCAACGCCGAGCCTGATCAGCTGGCAGAGGTGTTTTCCGCAAGGCCAGAAGTTCTGGCGCACAACATTGAGACGGTGCCCAGGATCTTCCGCCGCATCCGGCCGGGTTTCCGCTATGAGCGATCACTCGAGGTTCTGGAGCAGGCTAGGGCGGACAACCTCGTTACCAAATCGAATTTGATCTTGGGTATGGGCGAGCGGCGCGAGGAGATTAGTCAGGCCATGGCTGATCTGCGGGCGGTGGACTGCGAACTGCTGACAATTACCCAGTATCTGCGGCCGTCGGTTCGGCACCACCCGATTGAGCGATGGGTTGAACCGGAGGAGTTCGACGAACTGGCCGAGGAAGCGACAGAGCTCGGTTTCGCCGGCGTGCAGTCCGGGCCGTTGGTCAGGTCCTCTTACCGCGCCGGCAGACTGTACCGGCAGGCAATGCAGCACCGGTCCGGCCCGGTATCCTCGCAAGCATGGTGAATCGCGCCCGCGCCAAGTCGTCGAACCCTGAAGACCCAGCCTCGATGGGGCGGATCAAGCAGATCCGCATGGTCGCTGGCATCATTCATAAGCAAAACCCGCGCACCATGCCACTCATTGGCCTGGCTGCTGGCGGGGTCTTCGTGATCATCTTGCTGGTTGGCCTGTTCGTTGGCCCGCTGTTTGCGTACTTGCCCCTTGGCATCCTCGGCGCATTCCTGACCGGCACGATCCTCTTCGGCCGTGCTGCCACCGGGGCCCAGTACAAGGCGATCGAAGGACAACCCGGCGCGGCTGCGGCCATTTTGCAGAACCTGCGCGGCGGCTTCAGCACAACTCCCGCGATCGCCGCGAACCGCAACATGGACGTGGTGCACCGCACTGTCGGCAAGCCGGGCGTGATCCTGGTAGGCGAGGGCTCGCCCACCAGGCTGCCCAGCTTGCTCGCCGCCGAGAAGAAGAAGATCGCGAGAATCGCGAGCCAAGTTCCGATCTACGACTTCCAGGTCGGCGACGCTGAGGGCCAGGTTCCGATCAGGCAGCTGCAGAAGAAGATCATGAAGCTGCCGCGCAACCTCAAAGGCCAGACGGTCGCTGAGCTCAACTACCGCCTCAATGCGATGCCGCAGCAACTGCAGATGCCAAAGGGTCCGGTTCCCCGCTCGACCAGGATGCCGAAGGCACCTCGGCCGCGGGCCCGCTAGAGCGCGGTTGACCAGCTAGGTGGCGGCCCGGCCTTTTAGGTAGACGAGCCGCGCTGAACGCCCCGGAGATCGACCGAGCCCGCCAGAACTGAGAGTTGGTGTTGTTATAGGCATGCCAACTCTTCGCGATCATGAAGTGCTGCGCTGCGCTCGGCTAGGGCTGGACTAGATCGTGACGACGACGGTGCCCGACGCCTTGTCATGAAGCCCGCGCAGATCGCGGTCCATGATCAGCATGGGCACGACCAGCATCATGAGAACGGTGCGTACCAGCGCGCGCCACAATCCCACGGGCTTGCCGTCAAGCCTGATCACGCGCAGTCTCAGGACGCGTTTACCGAT
>Ga0126373_10005163_pt1 | contig 10109 bp, 8 predicted proteins | sample PanSoiMetPlot_11_FD_92545 | JGI IMG/M metagenome (GOLD analysis project Ga0126373, IMG submission 92545) | Tropical forest soil microbial communities from Panama - MetaG Plot_11 | ecosystem: Environmental > Terrestrial > Soil > Tropical forest > Bulk soil | place: Panama | collected 2016-02-17 | reverse complement strand
ATACAAAGTCTTCCACCACAACTGAGTTCTCCTTCTACCGTCACCATTCATGCCGATTCTTCCCGCGGCTAGATCACTAGCTAAAGGGTGTTGCAAAAACGCGGTGTTTGTAATAGAGGCCATTCCTTCCCGCGTAACTCCGGAGTTCCTCAAGGAGGAGGGAGATGGTGTCACAGGACAAGACCTTCCAGCAGCACATGAACTTGACACTGGGGATCACCGCGTCTTCGATTTGCCCCTCGAAACCGGAGTCGCCTGCGTATACCATGCCGGCGGCAAAAAGCCAAATCCAGCATCTGCTGCCGGTAAAGATTCGGCCTTCTCCGGCCGTTGCAAGGGCGGGACTTATGCCGAGTTGGAACGAATGACATTGCGCACGCTCAGGCGAAAGATCCCCAGGACTCGCGCGATCTATCGTTTCTTGACTCCCTGGCATGCAGTTCCAGAATCGTGGTTCGTTGCCTTTGTGTCAGCATAGTGTTCCTCTGCACACTTGACCTGCGCCGGGATTTTGATTGCCAGACTACCCAGTTCTTCCACGTGCCCGATTCAGCTCCTGGCGTAGGTCGTGCACTCTGTTCCCAGTCATTCGTTCGCGTACGGCCGTGTAGCGCCGAGCAGCTGACGGTTGAGCGGCGGGCGATGGCAATGATCATCTCCAGATCACGCAGCACGTCCTGCATGGGGTTGTTCGTCGCTGGGTCGGCTGCACGCCGCCTTGCACCCTTAAAGAACAACTGTGGCGTTAGGGAACACGCTGCGGATCTGAGGCGAGGCCTGGCGCTAGGCGGCGTACAACTGTCCGGCTTGTCGCGCGCTGAATTCTAGCGGGCGAAGACGATCGCCATCTGTCTGCAATCCTCCCGACGGGAACGCGCCACAGGCAGCAAATACTTCATGCCACCTGGGCCGAGCTCTTGCCCACTTGTCGTTGCATTCTTTGCGCAGCTGGCTGCGCAATAACGCGCTTGTCCGTTCACAAGGGCCGGCTCGATAAAGCACTTTGCAATTCCCTGTAGCTCATATATTGTCAGCAGTGAATACCTCAATGCCCTCCAGCCGCGAATCGTACTGAACCAGCAGAAAACTCCATCCGCTGTTGATTCACGGAGGTTTTCACAGCCGCGTCACGACGCGATTGCTGTGGAAATCTCTCCTGCAAGACTTGCCGTTCTGGGTCACTCTGAGTGGCCAAACGATCGGGACGGGGTGCAAAGGAGTACTGCAAGAATTGACAGGTTGCAGACCTATTTCGTGTCGATAGCCTATGCGAGAGTTTTGCCGCCGTCTCGACGGCCCCGGCTAGTGCTTGAACAAAGAACGGACATGTGCTCTTTTGCAAAGCTCCAGATAGTGGGAGTCGCACTTTCGGCGCTCGCTCTGGCCAATTGTGGTGTAAGCACACGGTCGCAGACGCCTGCGAGTACACCTTCTAGTAAACCCTCGCAATCTCGCATGTTCCCCTTGACTGTGACGGCCAATGGGAGTGGTACCGTAACCAGCAGTCCTACGGGCATTAATTGCGGATTGACGTGTTCGACATCGTTCGCCGCGGGCACCACGGTGACGCTCACTGCCACTCCGGGCCGGGGCTCGATCTTCGTGGGCTGGTCAGGAGCTTGCTCCGGCACGGGACCGTGCACTGTGCCCTTAAATGCAGCCGCCTCAGTAGCAGCGTCTTTCACGGGATCACTCGGATCATTCCAAGCAGTGAATCACATCATTTTCATGGCCCAAGAAAACCGCGGGTTTCTCCATTACTTTGGCGCCCTTCCCGAGTACTGGGCCTCGAATGGGTACGCCATGAACAAGTTCGATGGTCTTCCGCAATTCAATGTGCCTGCGGGGTTGGTGCCCACCGAGCCAGGTTGTGACCCTGCTTTTCCTCCCCCGAGTAAATGCAATATTGATATCAATAATCGCGTCCCATCGTTCCACTTGGTTACCAAGTGCGTGGAGGACCCTGGAGCGGGCTGGAGCGGGGCCCATTACGACTTTAATTTCCATTATCCAACAGCCGGCACGGCTACTCTGGACGGGTTTGTAGTAGATGTTGCTGACCACGCCAGGAGTAATCATTTCAACGACGTCAACGGAATACGCGCAATGGGCTACTACGACGGTGGCGACCTGAACTACTACTATTTCATGGCATCCAATTTTGCGACTTCGGATCGTTGGTTCTCTCCTCTCATGGGAGCCACTCAGCCGAACCGCATGTATTTGCTAGGAGCCACATCTGCCGGGCATGCCTATCCGCTGGTTCGGGGCTCACCGACGCTCCACAACAAGACGATTTTCGAGGCATTGCAGGATGCTGGCATCTTCTGGAAGGTTTACGTTACAGACCCCAACCCTACCCTGATCCAGGGTAGTGCCATGAGCATGTTTTCCTTTTCTTACAAGTTCCCGCAGAATTTCGTGCCCGCTTCCCAGTTCATTAGTGACGTTGCGAATGGAACGTTGCCCCAGGTGGCGATGATCGAACCAGGATATAGCGATGGGCGAGACGAACATCCCTTCACCCGAGCTGGTAAGCCGGGAGGAGGTGTACAGGCAGGTGCTTACTACGTTTCGGGACTCATCAATGCCCTAATGCAGAGTGTATCCTGGAAAGATTCTGTCTTCATACTTACCTGGGATGAAGCTGGCGGTTTTTATGATGATGTCGCGCCGCAACCGACGTCCAGCCCGGATGGAATACCTCCCCTTGACCTTGTGCCCGGGCGTGCGTGCAGTCAGTCAACGGGGACCGGTCCAAGCTGTAATTTTGTGTTTACCGGCTACCGCTTGCCCATGATCGTAATCTCGCCGTTCACCAAGCGTCACTATGTATCTCACACGCCTGCAGACTATACGGCCATACTGAAGTTTATAGAGACTCGATTTAAGTTAGCCAGTCTTACAGCGCGCGATGCTGCCCAGATGGACATGACAGAATTCTTTGATTTCGTAAATGTCCCGTGGGGCATCCCGCCGTCGCCGCCGGCTCAGAATAGGGCAGGGCCATGTCTCAACACATTGCCGTGAGTCCCCGATATCGAAATCGCTGCGTGTTCCGAGAAAAAAGCCGATCGATTTTGTCAGATCAGTAAGTCAGACGAGATGAGTGGATCGTGAACAGAGAGATCAAACCAGAATTTCTGCCGATGTTCAAGCTTCCGGTTATCGGGTCATTTCGTGCATCGGTCCCATCTGTCGGTCCGTAGGAATCACATTATGCCCGCCCAGCGTCAGCCGTGAGTCGGGGCGGTGTGCCCTACTTGCATCGAAAAAGTCAACAGCCATAATGATTGAACGCTTTCTCCCAGTCTGTGTCGGAGGCCAGCTGGTAGCCAAAAAACTTTTCGTAACTCTCGCCAATCTTGATAATTTCCGGCCTCCTCAGCAGAATCTGTGGCCTGATTCCGGTCCTGGATGTCGTCCGAGCGTGTGGTATAGCGGGTTTTCCATCGCTTCGTAGGTGCGGAAACCGTAGGATCGTCTGGTCACCACTCGAATCTTGTTGTTGAGATCTTCGACAGTACCGGCGGAGATCTCTCCCTTAGCGCGGAACCAATTCAGTATAAGTTCCTCATGCGCGGGCAGGATGCGAGCAACTTTTTTCAGCGGTTCTATACGACTGCGGATGGCCCGGAAGCATCGGTAGCCGAGGAAGGCTTGCGCCCGAATTAGGAATTTGCAAGTCCAGAAATGGGAGAAACTTTCCTTCAACTCCCAGGCGCGGGCCGTGGCCCGCTCGCTGACCAACAGAGCCTGGAGCTTTTGCCTGGCCCGCCCGCGTACCCACGGGCCGCGCCGCACCGACGTCCAGCGCATGTGCTTGAGCAGCTGGATTTCGGTCTGCTGCTTCAGCCAGCTCAAGAAATCAAGGAATGTACTCACCGGGTGCATACGAAACCAGGTTTCGGGAATGCCTTGTCGCGATTCTGGCGACATGAATTCCTCCAACCTCATCTGCTGCCCCAGCTGCCCCCAAACATCCTCATCGGCAATCCTGAGACGCAGAAATCTGGAGAATACGAGCGTGTTGAAATGGCGTTGCACTATCTATCACTCTGTTTGGATGAACATTGTGGGCGCGCGGACAAAGCCTGACATCAACCGTGGCGGGTCGTTCCACGCATCCGCATCGTACTTGGTGCGACGGCAAAGGGTGACGCAGACGGAAGCCGATTGGGAATCACTGGCTTCCTGCGCCGTGTTCGGTGTTTCAAACGACAAGCGTTTTTTGTTAGTACAAACATGAGATATATCTCGGCCCGGTTTAATTGTGAAAGCCGCGTAGGGTTCCAGTTTTTGGCGTAATCCGCAAAGCACGAGCCGCCTGTTAGGCGTGCCAAAGCGGCCAGGAGCACGCGATTTAGACAATGATGGCCAGGGGGGACACGAATAGCTCCATTGGAGTCCAAGACCCACTTCTTACGATAATCCCATCGGGGGAGGAAATATCTCAGTCTTTCTGTGCCCTGCTTACATAAGTTATAGACCTCTGGGTCGCTAGTCTCCACATAGAGTTCATAGAGGCCGAGGAGAGACGTCATGAACCCGTCCATAATACCTGGATCAGGGAGGCCAGGAATCTGGGTGTATACAACGTGTTCCTCCGCTTTGACTCGTACACCCTTGCTCTCGCAATCGAGCTGAAACACTCGTGCCGAACATTTCAGCAGTTGCAGAAGAGAAGGTCGCCGCGCAATTCGCCAACCACGACCTAATGCACTAATAACAAAACCCTGCACATTGGCGGAAAGCCAAGGAGCCTTCAGAATAACAGTCCCTTCCTGGACGTCGAACGCTTGTGGCCAAACAACAGCACCGTCGGAACGTATGACTGCGTGTTGCTCAAGCCAATTCACTTGGTTTAGAAAGGTGCGGAGATGCGAGTGACTGCCGTTTCGGAGGTAGTCACCTCGATTGGTAAGCCCGTACATGGCAACGAAGGCAGGTCTGTAAACTACTCCGGTGGTTCGTCCCCACACCCGAGCAATGCCATTGGAGTCAAGTCGCAATACGCTCCGGAAACGTGGTGGATTACGATATTTGTACCAGTAAAACTGGAGTGACTCTCTCGGACCCGCCTCTGGTACAGTCACAAGAGCGTATTCGAACCGAAACTCCGCGATTTCTTGGTACAAGGCTCGGAGCGCACGTTTCAGGCTTATCGCTCCTGATGTTACTATCATCGCCCCAAAGCTCAAACAGCGCTTTATGGCGAGAATAATGCACTCAGCCTGCCATGTTGTCAATAAGATTCAGGTGCCCCGCACAGTAACAAGGATCGCGGTAAAGCTACCTATGAGGATGGATGGGACAGGCCCACACCATAGGTCTGAGATGGTGAGCATCGCCTTCTCAAGACGGTACCCCGTTTTGAGCGCAAGCCCACCTCTACAAGCGAACGCTTTCCATCCGAGGCCTGAAACTACAAGCCAGAGGTTTCAACGCGCGCTCCGCCCATATTGCCGTCTGGCTCAGCACTCCTTTTCTCCCAAGGACTCTGGCCATTTTCTGCTTGGCCCGGCCGTGGCCCTTGCTGTCCAGATAGTGGAACTCTGTGGGACTGCCAGAGATCGGTAATAGCGAATTCTCCGATTTATCATTACCCCAATGTGCACACTCCTCTTCTGATTATTCATGGAAGGAACGATCAAACCGTAGTGTGCATTGGAGGAAAAGCGCGCGTGCGGGCGCTGTTCTTGCGAGTGTTTTCCAGGTGATCCAGAAATAGGCCGATGAAGGCAGCGTCAAAGTCTTCAACACGCGATAAGGTACCGATCGTCCGAATCGCGATATCTTCGCCAGTCCAAGCGACTCCGCCAACCGAAATATTATGTTGAGTCCAGCAATGCGAATGCCCTTGCCGCTCAGCAACTTAGAGCGCGCGAATATCCCCAGCACGCAATCAACCGGCAGGCCAGTAAAAGCACGGAGTAATCTCGTTTCCCTTTCGCGGAACTACGACCGACCGCTCCAAGAAGTTTGGCGATAAGTTCATGATGCCAAGCCGACGGGATAGTTGCGTCCTTGGGTCCACGGATTTTTGGCAGCTGTGCACTGAGGTCTTCCTGCAGAATCCCACGCATGGTGAGAAACCAGAGAAAACAACGCAGATCTGATACGGGTCGCGCAACGCTTTGTGGTTGCAAGTGATCCCGAGTCGAGATGAACTCGGATAGATCCACCGTCTGAATTTAGGCCAGTGTCCGCCCTTTCGTTTAATGGAGAAAATGCAGAAAAAGCGTAAGGTCTGTACCGCGCAGCCGAAGGCTCGTCCTTCGAAGGTGTAGTCGATCCGTGCAGTACTGTTCATACCCTCGAAGTGTGTTCTGTATGGCGGGGTGTAGGTGAATGGCTTGTATATCCGCGAACGCTCGTTCAATGCGTTCGTTCTTCGCAAAATCGGCGAGCACTTTTAGGCCGAGCACCAGGTGCCGACGCCAGCCGTTGCCCGGCTTATCCCACCGGCTCGCCCCTGACGCGATACTCCTCTACAAAGCGCGCCGCCAAATCCGCGGAAAATTTGTCTCCTAGTCTTTTACGGCGGGAAAATTCGATGAGATGTTCCCAGATCGCACGATACCGGTCCTATCCGCCGTTGCCGTTTTCCTGCGACGGGGGTTTGCATCGCTAACGATAGCCATAAGGATGAGCCCGGTGCCACTCCCAGGCGCTGGCGATAATCTGTTCCAGTTCACAGAAGCGGGGCCGCCAGCCCAGTTCGCGATTAATCTTGGCTGCGCTGGCAACGAGAACGGCGGGATCGCCCTGCCTTCGTGGGCACTCGAGTGCCGGCAGGGGGTGGCCAGTTACCTTTCGAGCGATTTCCAGAACCTGACGAACACTGAATCCTCGCCCATTTCCCAGGTTGTAGACAAGTTGCTCACGCTCGGATAGCGCATCGAGCGCAGCTATGTGGGCCGCCGCCAGGTCCAAAACGTGAATGTAGTCGCGGACGCAGGTGCCGTCAGAGGTTGGATAATCGGTTCCATATATGGCAATATGCTCGCGTTGTCCAAGCGCGACCTTCAGAACCAGCGGAATCAGATGCGACTCCGGGTCATGAGCCTCGCCGCGCCCGGGTGCAGCACCGGCGGCGTTGAAGTAGCGAAGGCTGGCGTATCGCAACTTGTGAATGCGGTGCAACCATTCCAACATCCGCTCCACAAGTAGTTTGGATTCTCCATAGGCGTTGGTAGGACAAAGAGGATCCGTTTCCTGGATGGGTATATTTACTGGATCTCCATAGAGTGCGGCAGTCGATGAGAAGATCAATTTCCTGATGCCCAGCTGGAGCATTGTTTCGAGGAGGGTCAGAGCCGTCGCGGTGTTCTGCCTAAAATAGCGCTCGGGAACTTTCATAGACTCGCCCGCTTCAATCAAGGCTGCGAAATGCATTACAGCTTCGGCCCGGGAACTCTTAAGAGTATGCGCAAGCAATTGCTGATGTTCGAGATCGCCTAATACAAATTCTGCCCCTGCGGGAACCGCGGCTTGTCGCGATCGGCTCAGGTTGTCGTAGATGACGACCCGATGCCCCGCGCGGAGTAACTCCCCAGCGACAATGCTGCCAACGTAACCGGCACCACCAGTCACTAAAACGTTCACATCGCTCCCCAAGTGAAGATTGAAAAGTCGCTTATTCAACAAAAACAAACATCCGAAGCCTAGTTATCGCAGACGCGCAGCGAGTTGTCCAAAATTGAAGACATGCACACCTGTTCAGAGCCGTAGGGATCGCCGATAACCTGAAACCTGCTATTATACAAACTCCGGTGTGGCCAGACTCAAACTGAGAACCAGCGGAAACCGCAGAAAAAATGTACTTTGCGAACACTTTCCTGCCGTACTTCTGCGACGATTCGGGTTGGCAGCAGGCTCACACCCCGACGTCAGCTAACTGCTCATTTTGCGATTTTTGCTTAGGCGCGAAGATGCGTGACGCTAAGGTGAAGTCGCCCAGGTGGACACCTCACCTTCAACCCCGCACCACTGATGCCCTCCATGGCGGCAGTTCGACGACACTCTGTCAAGCAGTCTTCCAGGCATGGTTGTTCGGTTGGAGTTTGCGGTTGCAGCGCACCTGGAGCCTGAGATCCGGAGATCCTGAGTATAGATGGAGTTCTGGCAGTTGGAGATCTCGCCTTCCGGCAGAAGTGTCTTGGAAAAATGAGTGAGGTAGCTAAGCTAGGAAGGCCGAAGCCTGTCCAGGCATACGATCGAAACCAATACCGAAACTAGTCTGCGTTTCGGCAGACTGAACCACTATCCCAACCCGGCGCGGCTTTGATTCTCTATTCCTTCTCCTGCTGCTTGACGTCCGGCCGGCGTCCTCAGTCGCCCGCCGAACTCGTTTGCTACAAGTCGACGACCTTAGCCTCCACTTTAAGAAGCTTCTTCAGCTGCGACTGCTTCCGCTCCTGCTGCGCCGTCGACTTCCGCAGCTGTTCAGCTTCACTCAAGTACTCGAGAGTGCTGATTCGGGCATCGGCGTTGGCGACGATGTTACTTAAAAGCGTCTCGTAATGCGCTGCCATGCTGCGAATAGTGCTGCCATCGAACAATTCCGTGCTGTACAGCCAGTACCCAACCAGTTCGTCTTCCCGGTCCGCCATGAACACGCCAAGATCGAACTTGGAGCGCGTAATCTCAAGGTCGACCGGGGAAAGCTTCAGCGCGCCGAGTTCTCGCGCGACCCGCGGTATGTTCTGCATTACGAATAGTACCTGTACGAGCGGATTGTGGCTGAGATTGCGTTCCGGCTGCAGTTCCTCCACCAATTTTTCGAAGGGGAAATCCTGGTGGTCGTAACCCGCCAGGGTCACTTGCCGTACGCGTTCCAGTAGATCGTTGAAGCTTGGGTCACCTGAGAGGTCTGTCCGGAGTGCGAGCAAGTTAATAAAGAATCCAATGAGTTTCTCTGTCTCCTCTCGCGTCCGGTTAGCCACGTCCGTCCCGACCACAACTTGATCTTGGCCCGTGCACTTCCAAAGCAGTGTCTGGAAAGCGGCGAGCAGCGTCATAAACAATGTCGACCTTTGCCGGCGACTGAGTTCATGGATGGCCCTCACAATTTCGGCCGGTATGCTCACCGTTTCATAGGAGCCGAGGAAAGATCGGATCGCCGGTCGTGGCCTATCGGTTGGCAACTCGAGGAGCCGCGGAGCACCCTCCAGTTGCTTACGCCAGTGGGCCATTTGCTTTTCCAAAACCTTGCCCTGCAGCCATCGGCGCTGCCACATGGCGTAGTCGGCGTACTGGATTGGCAAGTCAGCCAGCGGCGAGGGCTTTCGTTCAGAGAACGCCCTGTACAGGGTTCCAAGTTCCTGGAACAGAATCCCCGCGGACCACGCGTCACTCACGATGTGGTGCATGGAAAGAGCAAGCAGATGTTCACATCTCTTCAACCGGAGAACGCGCCCACGCAGCAGAGGTCCACTCTCTAAGTTGAAGGTCTGCTGCGACTCCTCGGTGAGTATCTTCCGAGCTGCTTCCTCCCGAGTGTTCTCCGGAACGTCGCCCAAATCGGTGAGCGGAATTTTGAGATTCAGTTCCGGAAGAATGAATTGGAAGGGCCGGCCTCCGACTGTCTTGAATATGGTGCGTTGCGACTCGTGTCGCCTGACGATTTCATTCAAGCTGCGCTCTAAAACAGCAAGGTCCAGGTCGCCGATAATTCGTACAGCACGGGTAATGTTGTAAAGGGGATTGTTGGGTTCGAGCTGGTCCAGGAACCAGAGTCGCTGCTGTGCGAACGACAAAGGAAGCGGGTTGTCACGCGACACGCGTTCCAGGCGTGGGGGCTGTAGCCCCTGGGCGGTGCGGCGAACCTTTTCGATTTGGTCCGCAGTTCCTGTCACGGTGGGCGATTCAAATATCGAACGCAAAGGCAGCTTGACTTCAAAGGTGCGTCTCAGCCGCGAGGTGACCTGGGTTGCTAGCAGGGAATGGCCACCGAGATCGAAGAAGTTGTCCTCAATGCTCACCGGGCCGCAGCGCAGCACTTCGGCCCAGATGGTAGCGACGACTTGTTCGGTGGGGGTGCGGGGCGGGACATAGGTTTTGGCGGAAACCTGTTCCGGAGCAGGCAGTGCCCTGCGGTCGATCTT
>Ga0126373_10005162_pt1 | contig 10110 bp, 10 predicted proteins | sample PanSoiMetPlot_11_FD_92545 | JGI IMG/M metagenome (GOLD analysis project Ga0126373, IMG submission 92545) | Tropical forest soil microbial communities from Panama - MetaG Plot_11 | ecosystem: Environmental > Terrestrial > Soil > Tropical forest > Bulk soil | place: Panama | collected 2016-02-17 | reverse complement strand
TACGCGGGTCCTTGCGAGCAGTAAGGAAAAATTCGACCTGGTCTGCTTCATGGATTCACTCCACGACATGGGTGATCCACTGGAGGCTGTCTGGTCTTCCCGGCAGGCAACTGCTCCCGACGGCGCACTGATGCTCGTGGAACCGTTCGCAAAGGACCGGTCTGAGGAAAATGTCGGCCCTATAGCGAGGATGTACTACTCGGCTTCCGCGGGTTTCTGTACCCAGAACGCACTATCGCAAGGAGGGCGCTATTCATTGGGAGCGCAGGCCGGCGCTACCCAGTTGCTTGCAATCCTCAAGGATGCTGGGTTCCGGAATGCGAGGGTGGCCATGGAAACTCCGTTCAACCTGATCCTCGAGGCTCACCCCTGAACCATCATTCAACTCCGTGCGGGGAGGGCAATTCAGCTTGTTGGCCGATATCGGTAGCCAACTCCCCGCACCGTCTCTAGCACATTCCGGTGCGCTCCTAGCTTCTGCCGCACGGAGCGCACCACCGCCTCAACTACGTTGCTGGTTGACGCTTCCTTTCCATATCCCCAGACCGCCTCCACTAGTTCGTAGCGAGCCACAGCCCTGTTCGGCCTGGCCACAAGATATGCGAAGACTCCAAACTCGAGCGGGGTCAGGCCAATTCGGCCTCCGTTCACCACTAGCTCATGCGCTTGCTCATCCAGCGATGGCGAATAACTCGCAGCCTCGCCTGTTGCCGTGCCCGTCTCGAGTGCAAGCAGATTACCAAGCCAGCCATCTACTGAATCGGGTCCCATGTCGAGACGAAATGTGTGTTGCATAACCCTGTCGAGGAACGGGCGGCCTTCGTCCACCAGCCGGAATCCCAATTGCTCGAAAGGGCGGCGATAGAGTTCCGCATCACGGTAGCAGGTATAAATCCAACGCAGCCGCGGACGCAGCTCCAAATAGGTACGTTTGATGTCGAGCCAGCAGGCTGCCTGGCCAGTTGACGGCGCTTCTCCGGTGTCCCGATCGAACGAACGCCGCACCCAGAGAGTGGCAGCCCTGTCTTCTGAACGCGGCAGGTCCCTGACCCAGCTTGCCGCAAGCGGGTCCTTCCCAATCACATTTTTATGAACCTTCGATGCCACAATCGCTAAGTAGAAACCTTGTACTCCGCCATGTTCATCGCGCACGACAAAAAACGAGTCTGAGTGGTACTGCCACCATTGCTCCAGCGCTTGCCGCGACTGTGGTCCATCGAACTTCTGAATAATCGCTGAAATTGATGTCGCGTCGTCAGAGCGGGCTGGTTCGACGGAAACCGAGTTCTCAGTCGTCGGGAAAAAACCTTCGCGTAGTTTCTCATTTTCAAGCAGGTAGAGTACGTCCGCCGTGCAACGCCAAAGGTCGGAACGCGGTGCCTGCCTGTACTGGTCACGCACGACCTGCGAAGCTGCCCGCCGGTACGCCTGGTATTGCGCCGGATCACGGGACTTGAGAGCAGCCGTCACCGGCCCGCGGACGGCTTCATGCACCAGAACTCCCTGAGGACCTACGCTGACAAATGGCAGCGCACGCAGCCGATCCTGTGCCTCATCAGCGGGGATATGCGGCAGCATGGCCGCCAGTAGCGGCGCGGTGGCGGTTCGGACCAGACAGGCGGCCTCCACGACCTGTGTGGTTTTTGAATCGGCATCCTTCAGAAAGAGCGCCGCCATATGCTCCAGTACTTGATGACGAGTAACGGCGCTCCCTCGCACCTGCCCACCCTCAAGGTAGAGTGCCAATCCCAGGGAAAGTGCCAGCGGATGCCCGCGCGCAACCTGATTCAACTTCCGAGCAGTGCCCTCCGGCACACCCTTCGAGGTCAGATACTCCAGAGCCACTTCCGCAGAAAATGTTTCGAGGAGCATAGAATCAAAGATGCCTCTCCACGCCGGGGCGATACGCCATGCTGGCCGGGGTGGCTCGCGACTGGACAGGACTGCGCGCACGCTGTCGCCGAGCGAGGGGAGAAAAACCTGCCTCACCCAGGAGTCAAGCAGACGGAAAGATTCGTAACTGTCGAGGACGAGGAGAGTTCGCTTGGCCCTGTCCGACAGACAGGTGGCCACGGCGGCGGAATCGTCAGACTCCGAGGCACCGATTTCCCCGCAGATCGCTCGACACAGGGCCGCCTGGGAAGGCTCGCACCAACGGGCGTCTATCCATACAACGAAAACGCCCTTTCCGCCGATACTTGCCGCCAACGCACTCAGCAGGTGTGTTTTTCCTACGCCCGGGATGCCTTGAATATGCATCACTACGGGTTCATTTCCTAAGGCAAAAATTTCCAAGCGCTCGAGCTCTGCGCGGCGGCCAGCAAGTGCTTCAACCGCACGCCGTTCCAATCTGTCTCCTAGGGGCATGGCCAAGTTTACGCCGTCTTCAAGCATCTCTATCACTCTTGACACCCAATGCATTTTTCTTCGTAGCCGCTCAGGCGGGACGTTCACGGCATTATCACTGGGTGCTCGGGATCTCCAAATGCTTCAACGATGCTTATAAACAGCTTTTCGCTGACCAGCTTGCGGGTTCGTCCGGGGCTCTTGTTCACGTACCCGTTGCATTAAATCCCCCCATGCCTCATCTAGCCCCTACCCGGTCCTCGACGATCAGAGACAGGGCTTCGGTATCGATGTTGAATAGATATCCGTAGATGTTTACAGCCTTGGGCGTGCCCGGCGACTCCCGCAAAAGTTGTGTGTCGCGTTTGAGGGAGGACGCGTAGTCGTGAATCGAGATGTTGCCTCGATCGTAAAGTGCCGAGATATCTACGCCGTGTTCGTCATGAAAGGCTTTGATCAGGCCTTCGGAAGTGAACGAAGTAGCTCCGCAGTAGGTGTGGTGCACCACAACAATGTTCTCGATTCCAAACAAATGCTGAGCGACCGTGATTGAACGGAGCGCGTCTACCGCTCGTCCACCAGCGACTATAACTGGGAAAATTGTAGTCGTTGACGCCACTTTCTTGCCTTGCTCGTCACACACAATTTCGCCGGGGTACACTTCGCCGGGCATCGCTCTCGCCACGGCATGTGGAATGTTTACTGCACGTGGGTCGTAACAATAGATAACAATGGTCCGCAACGGGACGGCTTGCTTGAATCTCTTCCTCGTCTCGGTTTCAACGAATCCCGGCTGCTTCGAAAATGCATAAGTATTCAAATCCATCGAACAATTCCTCCTTTGCGATCAGTGCGGAACATCCGCAATCCCATGCTCACGTTTTCGGCTCTTTTGATGATTGAGGGCAGGTAGAACGATCCATCTACTTGAAAGGAGCTGCAACTAACCTGGAGCGAATGAGATGGAGTACTTGGTAGACTGGATGGTATATTTAGGATATGGCGGTCCGCAAGCGTGATCATCTTCTCGCAGTCGCACAGCGAATGTTCTGCGAAATGGGCTTTCACGCGGTGAGCGTCGATGCGATTCTCGAGGAAGCCGATGTCGCTCGCATGACGTTGTACAAGAACTTCGGTTCCAAAGAAGACCTGATGGTCGCGACGCTTAAGCGAGAAGATAGAATGTTTCGCCAGTGGCTGGCGAGCGCAGTCGAGGCCCGATCAAACCGCTCGAAAGATCGGATCCTGGGGCTCTTCCAAGCTCTGCATGACCGATTTGCCTCTGATGGCTACTATGGATGCGCGTTTATTCGCGCAAGCATTGAGTATCCCGCGCCAGCTCATCCTGTTCACCGCGTGGCCCAGGCGCACAAAGACATGATTCGTTCGTACCTCAGGGGACTTGCCGCCGAAGTCAAAGGGGCAGATGCTGTGACCCTTTGCGAGCAACTCTACCTGCTGTTTGAAGGTGCAATAACTGCCTCGCAGCTTCACGGCGAACCTTGGCCCGCCGAATATGCGCGACAAGCGGCAGAAAAACTGCTCGCCGATCCTTCCGCCAGACCTCGGCGATCCCGGAAGAGAGAGAAGGTCATCGCGAATCCTAAAATGGATCGCCCAAGTAATATTGGGGACCGGAAATACTGAGTTGATGGAAAATCCGCGCCGGTCGGAGAGACAGGTGCTGGATGGTATCGTCAGGTATCAGGAACATTAATTTTTGATGAATCGATTGTTCTGATTCCTGGCGTTCGATATCCTTCGTTCCTCCGCACTCCCTGGGGCTGGGGCCAGTTCATTTCGAAACACCTAGTGCTAGGTGAAGGTTCAGCCTTTCGCATGAAGCCGGAGTGGAGTTTCGGGGAGGGTTTCTCGATGAGCGCAAATCTTCTTGTCTCGATCGGTGATCACGGAATCCTGAATACCAACCTGTCGAACGATCTGGCTGATGTTTGGATGGATCGTGATTTGAGCTGGCTGGACTTCAACGGGCGCGTCCTGGCCGAGGCTCTCGACGAACGTACTCCACTGTTGGAGCGGATGAAGTTCCTCGCAATCTTCAGCTCCAATCTCGACGAATTCTTCATGAAGAGAATCGCTGTCCTTCGTGAAAAATCTAGTCCGGAGCGAAGCGAGCTGCTGAAGCGGATACGCGAGAAACTGCTTCCTGCGCTTCGCCAGCAGTCGGATTGTTTTCGGAACGACATTGTTCCTGGGTTGGCGGCTCATGGAATCACGTTCGCGCAGTGGCATGGACTGACCACCATGCAGCGAGATGAGGCCTCGAACTATTTCGACGAACAGCTGTCGGCCGCTCTGACTCCTCTGGTGATTGATTCTGTTCATTCGTTTCCGTTTCTTTCGAGTCTGTCGACGTCGCTGGTGTTTTCGTTGCGTAGCCCCGATTCGGACCAATCCGGCTACGGCCGAGTAAAGGTGCCGAGTATCCTACGCCAGTGGGTGCCCCTGAAGGCGACAAACGGCGGGCAGGTCCTGATTCATCTTCGTGAAATCATCCGCGGCAATCTCGAAAAGCTTTACCTGGGAATGGAGATCGGACCGGTCACGATGTTCCGCTTAACCAGAGACGCCGAGGTCGAACTGGATGAGGAGTCCGAAGACGAACCCTTAACCGAACTTGTGCAGGAACAGGTCAGGCGGCGGCGTTATGAGCCGGTAATACGGCTGGAATTCGCAACCGGTGCAGAGCTGGCGGTCAAGGACACGTTGCGCGAGCGCTTCAAGTTAGCTGAAGTTGACGTCTACGATGTGCCCGAAGAACTAGACTACACCGCTCTATTTGAAATCGCCGGCATGGACATTCCTGCCCTTCGCGATCGCCCGTGGTCTCCCATTGCTCCAGCTGTCTTCGAGGATGCGTATCCAGATATTTTTTCTGTGATACGAGAGGCCGACGTGCTCGTTCATCATCCTTACGACAGCTTCGATGCCAGTGTGGAGCGTTTTGTCGCGGAAGCTGCGAATGACCCACAAACCGTCGCGATCAAGATGACGGCCTATCGAATTGGCGACGACACACCTTTCGTGAAGTCCTTGATTCATGCCGCCGAGTCGGGCAAGCAAGTTGCATGTGCGATTGAAATCAAGGCTCGTTTCGATGAGGAACGGAACCTGCACTGGGCTGCAGAACTGGAAAAAGCGGGAGCACACGTGGTTTACGGCGTGCGGTGCCTGAAGACCCACGCCAAAACGGCTCTCGTCGTCCGCAAGGAAGGCGGTTCACTACGAAGCTACGCGCACGTTGGAACGGGGAATTACCACGTACGGACGGCCAAACTTTACGCTGATTTCGGCCTCTTTACCTCCGATCCCGTGATCACGCAGGATGTCGTACGTCTGTTTCATTACCTTACGGGGCACTCGCGAACCCCGGCATATACCGCGCTACTTGTTGCTCCGGAATCGATGCGCTCACGGTTTTTGGAACTAATCACGAGAGAAATCGAAAACCGCAAGAAAGACCGGCCATCGCGCATCATCGCGAAGATGAACCAACTCGAAGATCCCGAAGTGATTCGGGCACTGTCGGAAGCAGCTATGGCAGGTGTTTCCATCGAATTGGTGATTCGCGGCTTCTGTTGCATGCGGCCTGGAATTCCGGGGCGCACAGAAGGCATTCGCGTGCGCTCTATCATTGGAAGGTTCCTCGAGCACTCGCGTATTTTCTATTTTGCCGCTGGTCAGGAAGATCCTGTCGATGGTCAGTTCTTCATCGGATCCGCGGACTGGATGCACCGCAATCTCTCAAGCCGTGTTGAAGTCGTGACCCCAGTCTTGGCAAAGCCATTGAAGAAACGGCTCTGGGAGGTGCTTGACACCTGCCTCAGAGACCAGCGTCAGGCCTGGATCATGAATCCGGACGGCGGTTACACGCGGCTGCAGCCTGAGAGCAATGGCGAAGGGCCGGAAAATGTAGGAACCCATCAATTCCTTATGGAACTCGCCCGCCGCTCGGCAGATCCATTGGCATCATCGTGATTCGGAACAGGCGGGACATCAACCGCTCCGGAGGGGGCGTTGCATGATTGCCGTCCTGCAAGAACAAATTATCGTCGGAGACGACCGCACTGGGCTGCATGTCGAAACGCTTAAACGCACCATTCTCAACAATCTGTTTTACATCACGGGCTGTCTTGCCACGTCTGCATCGCGAATCGATTACTACACCGCGACCGGCTTGTACCGTTCGCTTTTGCTGCGGAACGCTAGATTCAAGAACTAACGTTTCCGTTGGCAGACTGCCCATGTCGAAGCCGGCAGGACACTTTAGTTTTAGTCTAGTCGAAGATAATCAATAACCCCACAAACGTCACCGTCGCACGATGGCTGAACCCAGCGCGGGCGAGACCCAGCGGCATGGTTGGAGAAGCAGCACGAAGGCAGGATAGCGGGAACATCAATACAAGTTACAAGCTGCTCAGCGATTCTTGCCCAGCAGAGCCATTGACACCCCGCAGATATATCTCGCACAATCAACCGTATAAGAGAACTTTGGGGTCAATCTGATCAGACGGAATCTTAGTGGGGGAATCCTGGATACGAATTCTCGTGGTAGATGATTTCCGACCTTGGCGTCGCTTCGCGTCAGCTGCGCTTCAGAAAAAACGAGAACTACAGATTGTCAGCGAGGCATCTGACGGATTACAAGCGGTTCGGGAAGCCGAAGAACTCCAACCAGACCTGATCCTGCTCGACATAGGTCGCCTAAACTCAATGGGATTGAAGCTGCCCGCCGAATCCGAGATGTATCCCCTTCATCAAGAATTCTGTTCGTGAGCGAAAACCGCTCCGCTGAAGTCGTAGAAGAGGCCTTTGGCACGGGTGCAAGCGGCTATGTCGTTAAGTCTGATGCGGTACGTGATCTGCTGCCTGCTATAAACACAGTTCTTGGCGGCGAGCGCTTTGTCAGCGCCAGTTTGTCTGGTCACGCTCTTAGCCAGACCGGCGCTCACCCCAAGCGCGACCATGTTTTGACCTCCACCCCGCCACAGAAGAACGCCTGTCGGCACGATGTGATTTTTTATTCTGATGATCGGCAGCTCTTAGATAGCGTAACGCGGTTCATCGGGGCTGCGCTCAAGGCCGGAAATGCGGCTGTCGTCGTCGCGACCGAGTCACATCGGGAGAACCTGCTTCCGAGCTTGCAGGCTTACGGCGTGGACATGAGCGCAGTCGTTGAGCAGGGCTTGTACATCGCCGTGGACGCTGCTGAGGCGATCTCTGAATTCGTTATCGATAAGGCAGTCGATACAGCCCGGTTTATGAATGCCTTTGGTAACCTTTTCTCGACGGCCCTGAGAGCTGATAACGGGGATCGTCCACATGTCGCATTTTTCGGTGAAGGTAGCCAACTGTTGCGGGCACAAGGTAAGGTGGAAGCCGCCATCCAGGATGAACAACTCTGTAATGAACTGATCAAGATGTACGATGTGGAAATTATGTGTGCATACTCTCTAAGCGGGCTTGAACATCACTTCTTCCAACAGATCTGCACAGTTCATTCAGCCGTCTACTCCCATCCGGAAACCGACTCCAGAATCGTATAGGAACGGTCACCTTAGACGCTGAAAAAGGTATCCAACTAACAATCCTGCCCTTCGGATGCCCGATTAGGGATGCGGCTGCCTGGATTGCGGCATCACGCAGTTTTCAATCTCTGACGCCGAACTGAAACTGCTCACAAGAGAGAATTCCGATGGTCAATCCTACAAGGCATCTGTGTAGCCATCCGCCAGAGCGGGAGAGCGGGCGACAAATCGCATCTACAACCCGACGTATGCCGATGCGGGGGATTCGATGCCTCAGCAGCGTGGACACCTTATGGTAAAGTTGGCGAGTTTGCCGCCTACTGAACAATAATTCTTGTAGCTGCTGCACCACCCGGTTTCTTTGTGAATTCCTGATAGGTTTGCCAGTTCTCGGCTGAATCCTCGTAATGGAGTATCGCCCTGCTTGCGTCCGTTAGGCCGCACCGCTAATCGGGGGAGTCGATCAGTGTGCGGCCTTTTTTTGACGTAGCGAGCTTAGCCCATTTACTTCAGTCAGGGCGGGCGAACGTGCTTCAAGCCAGCAAGTCCGCAGAGTTTCTCAAAGGGGGCATCGGATGGTGGGCCGTATCTTCTAATCGCCATCTGCGTCGTCGGATTTCTTTATCGAGCGGCCAGATAGTCGGCAAGATTTGGACTACTCAGTACCGTCACTTCCGAGTGGTACAGATCCCCGACGCTACCCCACCCAGCGGTAGCGAGACGCGGACGCGGTGGGTGGCATCGGTGCCGCATAGAGCCGCATGTAGATCAGCTCCAGCAGGATTTCAACGTCGATCCCATGGTCGAGCAGTTCGATCATTTGCTCCAGTGTGAACCCGGGCTGCTCCCCAGCCGCTGCCAGCTTCGAGATCGCGAGAATCAATGATGAGTTCTCCATAACTTCCCCACTTCCCTCAATGCTTTCCGGAGGATCGCATCATTAAGGACGTTGGGATGTGATTCAAATCACATCAGTCCGCGAATCTGCTCACTCCCCGAGGCCAACTGTCAGGCGTAGAATGTTGTTATTTGGGGCGACGGTAAGGACGCTCTGAGCTGCTCGAGAGGGACAAGCTCAGACCAACGAAGGTGTTTGGAATATGTCGTCTCAGGTTTGTCAGGTATGCCAGTCAGCGAATCGGCGTGAATATCCAGCCGAAATCAACATCCACTTTCCAGGAATGGACGGCCTGACCAAGCCGACAGTATGGGTCTTTCCTCAGATCTTCGTCTGCATGGATTGCGGTGTAGCGCAGTTTCCAGTTCCTGAGGCCGAACTGGAGCGACTTGCGGAAGACGATAGTCAATCCTATAGAGCTGCGGTGTAGTGTTCCGCGAGGGCGGATGCAATCGCGGGTACAAGCTCAGAGGCAGCGTTTGCCTTCAGAACGTAACGTGTGCCTTTGATGCTGAGTGCCGCATCCTTGACGTCTTTATCTCGATCCTGAGTAACGAAGACGATTTGAACCTGAGGAGAGGCTTGGCCAATGCGTCTGGCGGCTTCGATTCCGTTCAGTTTGGGCAGACCAACGTCAAGAAGAATAATGTCTGGTTGCAGTTCAGCCGCTTTGCGAACGCCCTCTGCCCCGTCGCAAGCTTCATAGATGATCTTCCACTCTGGATGTGCGAAGAGAAGCTTGCGCTGCTGATAACGCCATTCTTCAAAGTCCTCGATTAGTAGGACTGTCGCCACTGATTCATGGGTCATCTGCTAAACAACTTCGCCGCGAGAGAAATTTCCGTGTGCGGAAACGTCCGGTAAGCGTGGGAGGAATTCAGCATCATGTCTGCCGGCATGTATCGTCAAGATGTGTCAGATTCGACCCTCAAATATAGCTAGGGTTGAAAACCTTACCTCGAAGCTGAATCCGGCTTGTTGCCCCGCGACAGCTGGTTTGCCAATGGCGAGTTTGTCGCTCCATGCCTCCCCCAGAGTTGTCTGAGAATCGCACGATACCAACGCCGGGTCGGTGATTCAAGTCACGCTGGCTTGTCAAGAAAGGGAACCCCGGCTTGCCTCAGGCAGCTAGTTTCCGCCCTCCTCCAGAACAGACCCTAGCTGCCAGTCGGAAATCCGCATTGCCGGAGTTCCAGCGCGATTATGGCTCTTTCGTTGGGAGTCGCCTAATTACATGAGTAATAAAAACATCCCGAGTCGGGACGGCCAGCGGCCTAGCGAGATGAATTCAGGTGGATCGTCACTTGAACAGGAAGT
>Ga0126373_10005160_pt1 | contig 10113 bp, 6 predicted proteins | sample PanSoiMetPlot_11_FD_92545 | JGI IMG/M metagenome (GOLD analysis project Ga0126373, IMG submission 92545) | Tropical forest soil microbial communities from Panama - MetaG Plot_11 | ecosystem: Environmental > Terrestrial > Soil > Tropical forest > Bulk soil | place: Panama | collected 2016-02-17 | reverse complement strand
TCCCGCGTCGATGTGCTGAGACTCGTGCTGTTGCAGGGATTGTGGCTCACAGGCATTGGGCTGGTGCTGGGATTGGCGTTTGCGCTGGGACTAACGCGTTTCGTTGCCCGGATGTTGTACGGAATCGGCGCCAACGATCCCGTGACCGTCTTTTCCGTCGTCATGCTCCTGGGAGCAATGTCTTTGCTGGCGTGCTACTTTCCGGCACATCGAGCGATGCTTCGGAACCCCGTGACTGCGATTCGCGAATTGTAAGCTGCAGGTCAGATTCGACGCGAATTGCGTGAATTCAGCGCAGACTCGGAATAGGTCGATTGCAAATTTCGAAATTTCGAACTCCGTAAGACAAAGCATCGGAGAGGGTTGGCGCTTCCGTACGGTGCTACACTAAGTCGCAATGGCGGACACCACGGCACGAAAGCGCACCCTCGCCCCGTGGATAGGATTGTTGCTAACGGTACTCGGCGGCTTGAGCAACGGGTTGCCGTTTATCGGCTTTCTCGCAGCTCCTGTTCCATGGATCAGCCTTCTACTGTCGCTAATTGGTTTTGTAGTTGTTCTGCTCGGGCTGTGGCGCGTGATTGGGAAATCAACGGTCTACAAAGGAAAGCTTTCTGGGAGCATAGCAGCTGCGTTTTCCCTCCTGTTCCTGGTAGGCGCGATCGCTTATTTCTGGGGAGCCCGGCACATACCCGCAGAGTCCGCAGCTGCTCCGCAAGTTGGGCAGCGGGTGCCGGATTTTACGCTGCCGGACAGCACGGGGCATTCTGTCTCGCTGACGCAGTTGCTCTCTGGGTCAGCAGGGAAGGAGCCGCCCAAAGCTCTTCTCCTGATTTTCTATCGAGGGTACTGGTGACCCTATTGCAACCTCGAGTTACGAGGCATCGAAAAATCTCTACCGGAATTCGAGGCACAGGGAATCTTCCCGGTCGCCATTAGCGTTGATGCTCCGGAAGTTTCTGAAAATCTTCGCCGTCAACGGGGCTACACGTTCCCACTTCTTTCGGATCCGAAGGCTGAGGTGATTCGGCGTTACGAACTGCTGCATCCACGCGGAAGCCCGGATGGAACAGATATCTCCCGCCCAGCGGAGTTCCTGATCGATCGCTCAGGAATGGTGCGCTGGGAAAATTTCACCGAAGATATCCGAGTGAGGCCGCGAGCAGACGAGCTGCTGGCCGCAGCGCACGCGATCCGATAATCATCGAGCACTACTCGGACGGAGCGAATCGAATCGGCAATCTCCCGAGTATTGATGGTGCCTCCGCAGATCGCGCAAAGGCAACACTCTATCCCGAATCTTCGACCGATCCCCAAAGGCGATTTCAATCATGTTGCTGTTGGCGGCAATAGTGAAGCGCAACTAGCGTAGCCTGCAGAGCGGCAACTCCGCTTGCGAATGGCGAAGTATAAGGCAGTTTGGCGGGTTGTTGAAACCAGGCGTTTGCACTTCCGCTTTCATTCGCCAGAAACGGAGTCAATTTGTTGCAAACAGTTATCACCTGGTGGCGTCAGTCATTGGGTACAATGCAATCCACTGAAATTATCCAAAATAACCGCGCATGACAGCGGAGAATAACGGCGCAGTTCAGCAGAACTTCAGAGTCATTCTTCGCAGGAGTTGACCAATGGTTATGGCTTCGCTTTGGTTGCTCAGGGCCTCATGGATCGTAACCGCCCTGATCTGGTTGTTCGCCAGCATCTTCTCCAAGCCGACCGTGAAAAAGGGGTCCGCAAAGGCGCGGTTGCTTTACCTGGTACTCGCAGTTGGCGGGGGTTTCTGTATTGGGGACAAGCTGCTTCATTGGGGATGGCTCGACCAACGATTCTTGCCCCACTCTCCGAGAATTCTCGTTGTCGGGGCATTGCTGACGGCCCTCGGCTGCGCTTTTGCAATATGGGCGAGGGCGACACTGGGATCGAATTGGAGTGGAGGACCAGCCGTAAAGCAAGACCACATCCTGGTACAAAGAGGCCCTTACGCTATCAGTCGGCACCCGATTTACACCGGCTTTCTAACTGCCGTGCTCGGAACGAGTATTGCCGTGGCACGTTATAGGGCAATCCTAGGTTTTCTGTTGGTGCTGCTCTCGATGCTGGTGAAAACTCGACAGGAAGAAGAGCTGATGGCGGAGTCGTTCCCCGAGGATTATCCCCGATATCGAACTCGTGTGCGGGCCCTCGTTCCCTGGATCTTTTGATTCAGGCGAGCCGCCGGAGCCGGCACAATTCTTCCCCGCACTGAAAATCACGCGAAGGGATTTGCCTTAGTGCTCAAAATGCAAGCACAAGACGGAACGATCGTCACGTTTTTTTACGCGCACCTGGTCGGCTGACTCGCGAATAATTTGATGGGACAACATGGTTACGCCGATTCCGTTCGCCAGTTCCTCCAACGTCGGCACCCGGTTCGTCAATTCTATTGGAGGACCGTCGTAGTCGATCTCAATATCCAGGTGAAATTCGTCAAATGTAGCAACTATCCACATAACTGGTGAGCGTAAGTTCAGGCTTTCAAAGTTAGTCACGAACTCGTAGACGGCGTCGGTTGCGCGAGAAATGACTTCGCGGCGCATACCCCAAGCCGCACCTTGCTGATCCAGGAATCGGCTTATCTCGTCGAGATTGTTCGGGCCGGGCACCAACTCAATCTTGCTGTGCTTGGTTAGCCCGATGCGAAACAGAAGGCTTAGGACCACAGCAATCACGGTGGCCAGTGCGGTCGATGATGCGAAGACCGGACGAATCAACTCTGGCACGTTACGGTAGAGCTCGGGCGCGATCTCCACGCTTAAGCCGAATACCAGAGCAAGGCCGATAGCGAAAATTCGACGTGCATCCAGCATGCGTGCGGTCATTACCTGCAACCCTCCCAACATCAAGTAGCAGGTGGAATAGATCAGCAATGCGCCCATGATCGGACTTGGGATTACCGAAAACGTAGCTGCGACTCCGGGCAGAAACGCGAGCGCTATCACCAGCAGGCCCGCCGGTAAGGCGATGCTGCGACTGGTCACCCCTGTGGCCAGCTCCAGTCCCAGACAAGAGGACGCGTTATTCTGCGCAACTCCCCCCATCAGCCCTGAGAGCAGGGTTCCCAGGGAGTTGGCCATCACGCCACCACTTACAGATTTCATATCCGTGCGCTTCCATTCCGCATCATTCATTTTTTGACAGAGCGTCAAGTCGCCAACTGTTTTGAGCGTGGCGGCGATGCCGACCACAAGAAAAGGAACCAGCAGCGACGGACGGAATGCAATGCCGACAGGCACGCGGTGAGGAAAGCTCAAAAGCGGCCCCACCCATTGCGCACGCACATCCGACCAGGTGAGCATACCGGTTGCGAGCGCCAGGATGTGTCCGACTGCCAGACCGATTACGATGGGAAACAGCTTGAGCTTGCCTTTGCTCCAGATACTGGGGGCCATCATCGCGAGCAATGTCACTACACCCACAATGGTCGCTTGCAGAGAAGCATCGGGATGTAAGGACGACCTGCCCAAAAGCTTGGGACAGCCAATCGCCGCGAGTTGAATACCAACGATCGAAACGATCAGGCCAGTGACGTCGGGCGGAAAAAGTATTCGCAGCCCGCGCAGGAAACGCGAGAGTACGGCGGTAAAAACGCCGTTGATTGCAGTCATCCCAAATATGAGTGGGAATCCGCCCATTTTCCCAGCCAGGATCGTGGGCGCAAGATAGGTTAGGCTGCATGAAGCCGGACAAAGATAGCCCGAACCGAAAAACCCGCCGCGCGCCTGCAGGATCGTTGCCAGTCCCGAGGCAATCATTGACAGTCGCAGCAGGCTTTGCGCGTCTGCTCGGTTGCCTCCCATCGCGTCAATGGCCACAATCACGTAAATCCACCCCAGTGCCATGGCGAGAACGTGCTGGCTGGCCAACATCAGAGACAGCGACAAGGGAGGCACTTCATCTACATCGTAGGCGAGCGTCGAAGGACGCTTGCGACGCGGTTTTGGGCTGACTGCGTATAGGGAGCTTACCGTGGTACGTATACGGGATAGGGGGGCCAGCCTTGCTCCATGTGCCATTCGTCAACGTTCTCGGCGCAGCACGAGCTTTACGCCAGTCTCCAGAGGCGCAGAGACGCATACACACTCCACTGCGGAATGCTGAAACATACGTCGAGTTGCCACAAAATGCAACAGCAACGGCGCGAAATCATGAGCCCGAACGCGATGGGCAGGCTATTGTGACAGGAGATCGACAGGGCGGTTAAAGGATCATGAAAGTCGCGGGTCGGGCGGCCAGGGGCCGGGGCCTGTCGAGGAGCGATTTACCCAGCCGGGCGGTGTAAATGGACGCGATTGCAGGCCGTACCCACGGCACCGCACGGTCCGGAAATGTTTGATAATTCCTGAATGGAACCTAACGGATTACCCTCCCGCACCTCAATCCTGACAGCCGCGGCGCGTGCCTTCGGATCGCGCGAGCCAGATGTCAGCGTGCGCAATCCCGACTGGGTGGCGGAGCGACTGATCGGCCCAGCCGAGTTAGCTCTGATAACTGAGCATCCCATCGGCCAGGCTCTCAGCCAGGATTTTCAAGACGCTATTTACGATCCCGATGTCTTCGGTTTCGCCTGGCTGATGCTGGTACGGACACGCTTTATCGACGAGCGGATGGAGCACGCAATCCGTAGCGGGGCGACCCAGCTGGTGATTTTGGGAGCTGGATTCGATACCCGGGCGCACCGCTTCACCGAACTGTTAAAGGACACGCGGGTCATCGAAATCGATTACGGTACCACCCAGGAGTACAAGAAGCGGCGCGTTGAAGCGGCTCTCGGCGGCACGCCCGGCAACGTAGTCTATGCCCCCATCGATTTCGCGCGGGAAAGCCTGGGAAAAGTATTGCATCGTGCCGGTTTCGAGGCCGGACGCAAGACCTATTACATTTGCGAGGGCGTCAGCATGTACATCCCGGAAGAGGGGATGAAGGCAACCCTGCGCGCTATCGCTTCGGAATCCGCTCCAGGCAGCGCGCTTCTCATCGAATATCTCAACCGTGGCGGGCTTGAAGTGCTGAGGAGATATCCCATGGGAATGGTCAAGAACGCCATCAGTTGGGGAGAGCCGTTTGTGTTCGGCGTGCCGGACGGGCAGGATCGTGAGTTCTTCCTCGAAACGGGTTTGGAACTCGGCGAAACGCTCAAGGTTGGCAGCCCCGAATCGATCAGACGGTACGCCATGCGCCAGGATGGGAGCTACTACGGCGCCCATCTGGAGAAGGTATTTCAGCAGCGGAGGGAAGCCGCCCTCAGGGCCATGGACGAACTAGGGCGCGAGGAGGCCGCCAGGGCCGCTGCTATGTCGGGCTATTGGCTGGCCGAGTTAACCGTCGACTAGCGTAACGAGTTGATCAAATCGCGCGCGTTCGCCAAACGGTCATTACGACACCAGTCGGGGCAGGATCACTTCTATCCACGCGTACGGTATTCCCAGAACTCGGAAACGAAAGGCTCTTTTCCCGGTGTCCGTCGACAGCACGGGACGTGCGGCTGGATCGGTCTTGCCTTGACCATCGGCGGCCTTCGCGGTCCGACCGAGTTTTTTGAACGAGTTTTTCGATTGACTGCACTTACCTTTCTACCTAGAATCCAGCGCTCGATGTTCAGCCTAGACACGAATATGGGTGCACGGTTTGTGTGTGCAACTCTCGCCCAGCCAGGATTCTAGATGAAGAACTCACAATCCACAGGCTTACTGCTTGCAGCAGCTTTGCTGTTATTGCTGTTGACCGGCTGTGGAACTGCCTCGCCGCCACGCACCCTGGTAATTGCTACGGCACATCCTCTGGTAGCCCAGTACAACGTCAGGCTTTTCCATGCGGGACTCAGCGCCTGGGTTGAATTTGGAACTGACACAACCTACGGCCGACAGACTTCTACCTTCACGAGTTCAGGGACGACATCGAATAATAGTGATGTGCTCGATATTCTGGTCGGTGGCATGTTGCCACAAACCACCTACCACATGCGGGCACATGTGAATTGGCCTGGCGGATCGTGGGTGGATGAGGATCACACTTTCACAACCGGCGCATTGAAGGGGCCACCGGGAACAACAGCCACACCATCTGAGTTGCCGGTAATCAACGTGTCGATACCGGTGCCAGGTCTTACGCCAGCGCCGGGAGTGGAATTGTTGAGCCTGGGCGAGCCCGCTAATACGAGTATGCTGGAGCCAATTGTTACCGATCTACAGGGCAATATTATCTGGTACTACCCCGCTGGCGGCGCATTCCCGATCAAACTTATGCCTAACGGTCACATGATCCTTCAGATGAATGGAGACTTGCGCGAAGTCGACCTGGCGTGTAACACCATACGCGATGTGTCGGTCGCACAAGTGAATCAATCGCTCGGAGCCAAGGGCTTTCCCTTCTCAATCCTCGCGTTTAGCCATGATGTTCTTACTCTATCCAATGGGCACTGGATCACCATCGGGCTCATCTCGAAAGCCTTCACCGACTTACCGGGCTACCCGGGCACAACCAACGTAACCGCAGATGCAGTATTGGACATTGACCCGAATGGAAACGTGGTCTGGGGATGGTCGGCATTCGATCATCTCGATGTGAATCGGCATCTCCAGGGGTTGCCGGACTGGACCCACAGCAATGCCCTCATCTATACGGCCGATGGCAACCTGCTGCTTTCGATGCGTCATCAGAGCTGGATTCTGAAGCTCGATTATGCCAATGGAACAGGCGCGGGCAACATACTCTGGAAGCTTGGTGAAGGTGGGGACTTCACCCTCTCGGGCGGCGACCCCAGCCAATGGTTTTATGGCCAGCACGATCCGGTTATCGTAAGCACCAGCGGCACCCAAACCACCATGGCAGTCTACGATGATGGAAATCTCCGAATCGATGGGAACGGCGTGGCCTGCGGTTCGCGCCCATCGGCGCCTGCCTGCTACAGCCGAGCCGTGATCTTTCAAATTGACGAGGACACGAAAATCGCCACCGCATCTTGGCAAGACCTTCCCGGCTTCTTTTCGTCTTGGGGAGGGAGCATTGGGATTTTGTCGAACGGCGACGTCGAGTTCGACAATACTCAGCCGTTTAATGCCATTGCTTCGCAGATTACGGAAGTGACCCACACGGACATCCCACAAACCGTTTGGCAAATGAATATCACGGGGGAGCAGGCCTATCGGGGTATGCGCATCCCGAGCCTCTATCCCGGAGTTACCTGGCAGAAGTGAAATCCACGACCGCTCGAAGGGCATGGCTGCTTAGATTGGGTTGATTGGACGGGGGCCAGCTCCTGATTTTTAATTCCGTCATCCTCACATCACGGGCGGCACTTCAATCCCCATCACGCCGAGCGCGCGAATCAGCTCGCGCCGCACCACGGCTGCCGTGGCCAGCAGGAATTTCTTTCTCGACTCGTCCGGCTCGGTCAGGATCGGATGGCGATGGTAGAACGTGTTGAATAGCTGCGCCAGCTGGAAGACGTGTTTGGCCAAGTAGGCCGGTTCGGTCGTGGCAATACATTGATCGACGACGTATGCCGTCTTTGAAGCCGCCAGCCAGAGTTCCCAGAGTTCGTTATCGTTCAGGAATTCCGAAAACTGAAGCCTGGCGCCGGGCGAACCCGCTTCTCCGAAATGCGGCGAGAAGTAGGGCACCGCGGTTAGATCTCCCTCAAATTCTTCCGGGTTCAATCCTCCCTTGCGAAAAATGTTGGTCGCACGCACCACTGCATACTGCGCATACGGGCCGGTTTCGCCCTCAAAGCTGAGCGCGTCCTTAAAATCAAATGCGATCACCGACGGCTTGGTGTACTTCAGCATGAAGTAGCGCAGCGCGCCAATGGCGATCTCTTCGGCAATCTTCTTTCGCTCGGTTTCGGACAGCTCGGGGTGGCGGGAATCCACTTCGGTCTGCGCGGATCTGATGAGCGCATCGAGCAAATCATCTGCCTTAACGCCAAAACCCTTTCGTCCGGACACTTCGATGTACGACCGAACCTTCTCTTCGTCGGACAGCTGGTATCCAAGTTCCTCGGCACAACGAGGGGTCAGAGCCACCATCTCGTAAGAAAAGTGTGTGTAGCGGTCGGCGTCCTCGCTGTGACCCAGGCCGCGCAGAGCTTCAATGACGGTGTTCTGCGCCTCAGCCTGGCGCGAGTCGATAACGTTATAAATTTCGCCGACATCGCCGAAGTGGGGATGGTCGGGTTCGTCATGTTCGGCGGAAATCCAGCATTGGTGGCGGTTGGGATAGAGATAGAACTTGCGGTAACCAAAATCGCGTCCCAGCAGCCCAAACTTCCACATGTGATATGCAATATCTTTCCCGACATAGCCCACCGTACCGTTCGAGCGCACGATGACCTTCTGGTCTTCCTCAGATATGCGATCCTCTACACCTTCGCTAGCCCCGGTTTTCGTGAGCCCTTCGTCGAGGTTTTCCTCTGAGCGCGGAGCCCGGTCTGCGCTTGACGTTTTTGCCGTTCCCGCCCGCCGCATCACCCAGCAGTTCTTATTCTTGCCCTCGGTTTCGTAAGAGAGAACTCCAGCTTCCTTGAGTTTGGTAAACGCCGCCTCCCAGAAATGCAGGTGGAGAATCTCACTCTCCCGCGGTAAGAAGTCGTATTCGATATCCAGACGGTCCATGGTTTCGAGATGGCGACGAAGAACCGCGGTAGAAATAAGCTCGGCAACTGCGGCAGTTTCGTTTCCCCCCTGCTCGATCTGGTGGAGAACCTGCAAACGAATTTTCTTATTGTCCGCAGCCTGCTCGTACCACTGGGAAACCCGGGCGTAGAGATCCCAGCAGTAATAATCAAACCTGGGCTGTTTGATTAGCTGTTCGATCTCCGGGCGCGACTTCTTCTCGAGGTGCAGGAACCCCACGACCACGTCAGCAACCTGCACCCCTGTATTGTCGATGTAATTCTGCACATCGACCTCGCGGCCGGCAAAACCGAGCAGGCGCACAAAGGTGTCGCCGAGGATCGCGTTCCGCAGATGTCCGATGTGTGCGGCTTTATTGGGGTTGATGCTGGAGTGCTCAACCAGAATCTTCCCCGCGCCTTCCTTAATAACGATGCCTTCATCCTTGGCAACGGCCGCGGCCAATGCGGCACGATCCACTCGGGCATTGATATAGCCGGCGCCCGCTACTTCGAGTTTTTTGAATCCGGCGATGGGACCGATGCCGGCGACGATTTCTTCCGCTATTTTGCGCGGCGCTTTGCGAAGCTTTTTCGCCAGCTCAAAGGCCAGCGGCAGCGCATACTCGCCCATCTCCACCTTGGGCGGCTGTTCGATAACTATCTTCTCGATCTCGAGGGCGTAGTTTTCGCGCAGAAACTCGCGCACGCTTACAGCTAAACGTCGTTCCAGATCACGGTACAAGAAGACTCCTAAGTGATTGAAGAGAATAGTGATTTTAACAGAGGAGTCATGCACCGTTCGACGCACGCCCTGCACTCAACGGTCGAGCGGCGGGCAACTCGCGGAAGAGAAAAAGTTTAGAATCAAAACTCAACCCCAGATCCGCAACCGTTTTCGCAAACGACATGAATAAAGCTTTGATGCGCATCGCCTATCTCGACTGCTTCTCCGGTATCAGCGGCGATATGTTCCTTGGCGCACTGCTGGATGCTGGAGTTGCGCCTAAGGTTCTCGAAGACGCGGTCGCAGGGCTGAACATCGGCGCAGGTTTGGAGATCTCTCGGGTGAATCGCAGCGGGATCGAAGCCACTAAGGTCGACGTGCTCGTCGATAAGCTGAAAGGGGGACCGAAAGAAGAGCCGAGCGTTCCCGAAGGGCATTCTCATGAACATTCGCATGCGCATTCTCATGCTTCCCCCCAAGCGCGCAGAGACTCGCACCATCACGGACACGGCCGGGGATTGAAGGAAATCAAGAAGATCATCGGGGCGGCCAACTTGGCCGAATCCGCCAAGCACGTGGCGGTCGCAATGTTTGAGAAGCTGGGCGCAGCGGAGTCAAAAATTCACCATGTTCCCATCGAGCAGGTTCATTTCCATGAAGTCGGCGCGGTGGATGCGATGGTCGATATCGTATGCGCCGCGGTTGGATCCGAGGCCCTAGGGGCAGATGAGTTCGTCTC
>Ga0126373_10005159_pt1 | contig 10114 bp, 9 predicted proteins | sample PanSoiMetPlot_11_FD_92545 | JGI IMG/M metagenome (GOLD analysis project Ga0126373, IMG submission 92545) | Tropical forest soil microbial communities from Panama - MetaG Plot_11 | ecosystem: Environmental > Terrestrial > Soil > Tropical forest > Bulk soil | place: Panama | collected 2016-02-17 | reverse complement strand
GTCCGCATCATGCTGCTCGAGCAGCTCTATCGCGCCGGCACCATCCTCGCCGGCCATCCTTACCATCGCGGCTGACCCGGTTAACGGCCGCTTGCATAAGGGCTAGCGGGCAAATTGTGACGGCGGCGTACCACCCCCGTCGCATTCCGGTCGCAACCTGGCCCGTTTTTTCCGTTTTACTTGCCTTCCTGAGGGTCGCCTCTACCTTGCAACCGATGATTCTTCGACGGTTGAGCCGAACCGATCCGCGCCTGGTGCTCGGTTCGGCATTGGCATTTGTGCTGCCGATCGGGGCGCAATTGGCGCCCAATTCCAGCGCCTGGGCGCAGGCTTCTTCGCAACCCGCTGCCGAACACGCGGAAAACCCGGCCGCCGCGCTCAAACAGCGCGACCAGGAATTGGACGCCGCACTGGCGCGAGCCCGCGATTCCGCTGACGCGCAAGCCAAGCTGCGCAGCGAAATTGAGGCGCTTGGCCAGGATCGACGCAAATTCAATGCGCAACTGATCGATACCGCGGCGCACGTGCGCGACGTCGAGGCCAATATCAATGCGAGCCAAATCCGGCTCGACACGCTCAACCAGCAGGAACGCTCTTTGCAAAAATCGCTCGACCAACGGCGCGCTGTGATCGTTGAAGTGATTGCCGCATTGCAACGCATGGGTCGCCAGCCACCGCCCGCTCTGGTGGTCAGCCCCGAAGACGCACTGCGGGCGGTCCGTACCGCGATCACGCTTGGCGCCGTTCTGCCGGAAATGCGCAGCCAAGCCGACGCACTCGCCGGCGACTTGACGGCGTTGTTGAGCGTGCGCAAGGAAATCGTCGCGCAGCGCGACCGCCTCACGAGCGAGCTTGATCTTTTGGGACACGAACAACTTCGCGTGAGCCTGTTGATCGATCAGCGGCAGAAAAAGCAGACCAATGTCGAGCTGTCGCTCGCCAGCGAGCGCCAGCGGGCCGCCGACGTTGCCCGCCAGGTCGACAGCATCAAGGACCTGATCACCAAGCTCGAAGCCGGGCTCGATAACACCAAGCGCGCGACACGGGACGCCGATCGGGGAATTGCCAACGATGCGACGCATCCGGAACTCGCAGCGTTGAGCGACCCGGGCCGTCTAACACCGGCGGTTGCGTTTGCCGATATGCGCGGGCATCTGCGTCTGCCGGTGAACGGCACTCGGATTCGGGAGTTTGGCGGCTCAGACGGGTCGGGCGGAACGCAAAAGGGCCTTTCCATCGCCGCCCGGGCGGGCGGCGAGATCACCGCGCCCTGCGACGGTTGGGTGGTTTACGCCGGACACTTTCGCAGCTATGGGCAACTCTTGATCCTCAATGCCGGCGGCGGCTATCATGTGCTGCTGGCGGGGATGGAACGGATTTCTGTCGATATTGGCCAGTTCGTGCTAACCGGTGAGCCGGTGGCGGTGATGGGTGGTGGACCACAAGCGTCCCCGGCCGGCACGTCCGGCCCCAAGCAACCCGTACTCTATGTGGAGTTCCGCAAAGACGGCGCTCCTATTGACCCCAGCCCTTGGTGGGCGACTAACGAAGGCGAAAAGGTTCGCGGATGATGCGCAAAACTTCACTGCTCTTTCTCGGTGTACTGGCCGGCGTGTTGGCAACGCTGATGATCACGCAGCCGCGGGCCTTGCTGGTCGGTTCGGCGGCGCGCGCGGCGGTTTCCGACACTTACCGCGAGCTCAACCTGTTCGGCGACGTGTTCGAGCGTGTGCGCGCCGATTACGTCGAAAAACCGGACGACAGCAAGCTCGTGGAATCGGCCATCAACGGCATGCTGGCCGGGCTCGATCCGCATTCGAGCTACATGGACCCTAAGAGCTTCCGCGACATGCAGGTGCAGACCCGCGGCGAGTTCGGCGGCCTTGGCATCGAGGTCACGATGGAGGACGGCCTGGTGAAGGTGGTCGCCCCAATCGACGACACTCCCGCCGCTAAAGCCGGCGTCATGGCCAATGACGTCATCACCCATTTGGACGACGAAGCCGTGCAGGGGCTCACCCTCAATCAGGCCGTCGATAAGATGCGCGGCCCGGTGAACACCAAGATCAAGCTCACGATCATGCGCAAAGGCGCCGACAAGCCGATTGAAGTCTCGATCGTGCGCGACATCATTCGGGTGAAGTCGGTGCGCTGGCATCCGGAGGGCGGCGATGTCGGTTACATCCGCATCACGCAATTCAACGAGCAGACCACCGACGGTCTCAAGCAGGCAATCAACGATCTCAACGCGCAACTCGGCGCGGACAAGATCAAGGGCTACCTGGTCGATCTGCGCAACAATCCGGGTGGCTTGCTCGACCAGGCGATTTCGGTCTCCGACACGTTCCTCGAGAAGGGCGAGATCGTATCGACCCGCGGCCGCAACCCGGAAGAGACGCAACGCTTCAATGCGCGGCCCGGCGACATGACCAAGGGCAAGCCGGTGATCGTGCTGATCAACGGCGGTTCGGCCTCGGCCTCGGAGATCGTCGCCGGCGCACTGCAGGACCATAAGCGCGCGACGCTGATCGGGACGCGCTCGTTCGGCAAAGGTTCGGTGCAGACCATCATCCCGCTTGGCGCGGGCAATGGTGCGCTGCGCCTGACGACGGCGCGCTACTACACGCCGTCGGGACGCTCGATCCAGGCCAAGGGCATTTCGCCGGATATCGAGGTGCTGCAGGACGTGCCCGATAACCTAAAAGCGCAGACCGATTCCAAGGGCGAAGCCTCGCTGCGCGGCCACCTCAAGGCCGAAGGCGCCGAAGAAACCGGCTCGCAGTCCTACGTGCCGCCGAACGAATCGGACGATAAAGCGATCAAAATGGCGCTTGATCTCTTGCGTGGAACGGCGAGCAACGCCGCATTCCCGCCGAACCCGAAAGCGGCGGTTCCGAACTGATCAATTAGGCGCCAAGCCAAAGCGAAGAACTGCACAGCGAAGACCGGGGCGGCCCTGTGCCGCCCCGATTTCTTTCATTCTTTGCGCCACACATGCCCGGCCGGCGCCGCCCAGCAGAATGACCGGCTTCCGGAACTGCCGTGATATGCTCGCTGCCGTGATTCGCATATTGCACGTTGCGCGCGGTTGCGGATTTGGGCGAAACCGAACGCGCTGATCGGGAACGGAATCGCTTATGACAATGAACGACCTGACGGCGCCGCTTGGGCAGGATCCGAGACGGCATCGGCCCGCGCTCGAGGTCTCGGCCGCGAAGATCGTCGCATTGGCGCTCAGCCTGTTCTTCGGTGCGTTTGTGTTATGGGCCTTGACCGCCGAAGACCGTTCCGGCGGTGAGCCGATCGCGGTGGCGCCCACGGATCTGCACATCGCCAAAAAGGCGCCGGAGGTCATTGCGGTACCGCAAGCCCCCGCTCCAGCCGATTCCACCCCGCCCGCCGCAACGGCAACCCTGCCATCCGCTCCAGCAAAATCGCCGAACACCGTGACGGTCACGATCGTCGACGGCAAGACCGGTGCCAAGCGCGAGGTCGTCGTAGCGGCGCCACCAGAGTCGGCGAGCGCCGACACGACCGGTCAGCTTCCGAGCAAGCTTCCAAGCAAACGCTGATCGCCGACGACCCCGCCGCCCGCAGCGAATAGGGCGCTGGTGACAGACCTGAACAAATTGAGGATCATCGGCGTCCTCTGCCGCTCGTAATCAGTCGCTGCCGCAAATGCGCGTTGAAGATTTGCCCTACCGTCCCTGCGTCGGCGTCGTGGTGCTCAATCGCGACGGCCGCGCCTTTATCGGCCGGCGCATCGACGGGCCGGAGCACGTCGACCTGCAACATTCCTGGCAAATGCCGCAGGGTGGCATCGATACCGGCGAGGACCCGTGGCGGGCCGCGCTGCGCGAGCTGCGCGAGGAAACCAATATCCGCTCGGTCGAGCGCCTCGGCGAAATTGCCGAATGGCTACGCTACGACATTCCGCGCGAGCTGATCGGCCAGGCCTGGAAAGGCAGATATCGCGGCCAGACGCAAAAGTGGTTTGCGATGCGCTTTACGGGGAAGGACAGTGAAATCGACGTCGAACATCCGGACTGCGCGCACGAGGCAGAATTTGCCACGTGGCGCTGGGAGGCGCTGGCAGAGATTCCGCGCCTGATCGTGCCGTTCAAGCGCTCGGTCTACGAGCGCGTGGCGGCGGAATTCGCGAAGTACGCGACGAAGGCTTGAACGGTAGCGCGCTCCTTCTCCCCAGGGGAGAAGGCGGGGATGAGGGACGCTAACGTCAGGCTGAGACTTGCGGACCTTTCACCCGGATTGCTTCGCAATCCGACCTCTCCCCGCACCGCGGGAAGAGGTGACGTTCATCGCGGCGCGGCGTTACTGCGTCAACGCAGCCTGCAGGCCGCGGAGCTGGTCGAGACGACGCACGAGCTTGTCGCGCTGGGCATCATCCTTGCAATCGGCGACGTCTTCGTCAGCGTCTCTAATATCGTCTGCCAGCGCCTGGAGGTCGAAATCCTCGCGCGACCCGGCACGGTCGGCAAGCACGGTCAGTCCACCGGGTCCCATTTCGGCAAAGCCGCCGACCACGACGACCGGTTCGCGCTGACCCTCGCGCATGATGGTGACGATGCCCGGCCGCAGCAGCGTGACCATCGGCGCATGGCCCGGCAGCACGCCGAGATCGCCTTCGATGCCGGGCAGATCGACCTGATCGACGTCACCGGAGAACAGCACGCTCTCCGGCGATACGAATTCAAAGTGTAATCCAGGCATTCCGTCTTGCTCTTCCAATTGGCGAATGGCGAGTAGCGAACAGCGGGAACGATGTTTCCCTACTCGCTAGGTCTCCATTCGCCCTCTTTTTCCTCACGCCGCTGCGGCAAGTTTCTTGCCCTTCTCCACGGCCTGTTCGATGGTGCCAACCATGTAGAAGGCCTGCTCCGGCAGGTGATCGTAATTGCCTTCGCAGAGACCCTGGAACCCGCGGATCGTGTCGGCGAGCTCGACAAACACGCCCGGCGAGCCGGTGAACACTTCGGCGACATGGAACGGCTGCGACAAGAAACGTTCGATCTTGCGCGCGCGCGCCACCGTCAGCTTGTCCTCTTCCGACAATTCATCCATGCCGAGGATGGCGATGATGTCTTGCAGCGCCTTGTAGCGTTGCAAAATCTGCTGCACGCGGCGTGCCACTTGATAATGCTCTTCGCCGACGACCAATGGCGACAACATGCGCGATGTCGAATCGAGCGGATCGACGGCGGGATAAATGCCCTTCTCCGCAATCGAGCGCGACAGCACGGTCGTGGCGTCAAGATGGGCGAACGAGGTCGCGGGCGCCGGATCGGTAAGGTCGTCGGCCGGCACGTAGATCGCCTGCACTGACGTGACTGACCCCTTGGTCGTGGTGGTGATGCGCTCCTGCAGCGCGCCCATATCGGTCGCCAAAGTCGGCTGATAGCCGACCGCGGAAGGAATGCGGCCAAGAAGCGCGGAGACTTCCGAACCCGCTTGCGTGAAGCGGAAGATGTTGTCGACGAAGAACAGCACGTCCTGGCCCTGGTCGCGGAAATATTCGGCGACCGTCAATCCGGTCAGCCCGACACGGGCGCGCGCGCCCGGAGGCTCATTCATCTGGCCGAAGACCAGCGCGCATTTTGAACCTTCGACCGATCCCTCTTTGGGATCCTTGTTGACCTTCGACTCGATCATCTCGTGATAGAGATCGTTGCCCTCGCGCGTGCGTTCGCCGACGCCAGCGAATACCGAATAGCCGCCGTGCGCCTTGGCGATATTGTTGATGAGCTCCTGAATGATCACGGTTTTGCCGACGCCGGCGCCGCCGAACAATCCGACCTTGCCGCCTCTGGCATAGGGCGCCAACAGATCGACCACCTTGATTCCGGTCACCAGGATTTGCGCCTCGGTCGATTGCTCGGTGTAGCTCGGTGTCGGTTGGTGGATCGGACGCGTTTCGACCCCTTTGATCGGACCGGCCTCATCGACTGGCTCGCCGATCACGTTCATGATGCGGCCGAGCGTGCCAGGGCCCACTGGAATCGCGATCGGCCGGCCGGTATCGGTCACTTCCTGACCACGGACTAGGCCGTCGCTCGAATCCATGGCGACGGCCCGCACGGTTGATTCGCCGAGATGCTGGGCGACTTCGAGCACCAGGCGGCGGCCCTGGTTGTCCGTTTCCAGCGCATTGAGGATTGCGGGTAGATGGTCCTCGAAATGAACGTCAACGACCGGGCCGATGACTTGGGTGATGTGTCCGACGGGTTGAGCCATAGTTCGTTCCTACTTCAAGGGGAGGGTTTTAATCACAGCGCTTCGGCGCCCGATATGATCTCGATCAATTCCTTGGTGATCATCGCCTGGCGCATGCGGTTGTAGAAAAGCGTCTGCCGGCGGATCATGTCGCCGGCATTGCGGGTTGCATTGTCCATTGCTGACATTTGCGCGCCATAGAACGAAGCGGCATTTTCAAGCAGCGCGCGGAAGATCTGCACCGCGACATTACGCGGCAACAGATCGCTGAGAATGTCTTCGGCCTCCGGCTCGAACTCATAGATAGCTCCACCCAACGCATCAGCAGATTTTTGTTCGAACACAGGTGGGATGATCTGCTGCGCAGTCGGTACTTGCGCGATCACGGAGCGGAAACGCGAAAAGAACAGCGTGCAGATGTCGAACTCGGATTTGTCGAACAGCGCGATGACCTTCTCGGCGATGCCTTCGGCGTGCTCGAAATGCAACACGCGCACCGAACGAAGGTCGACCAGTTCAATGATCTGTTTCGGAAAAATTCGCCGAAGCTGATCGTAGCCTTTGCGGCCGACGCAAAAGAATTTGACGTCCTTGCCTTCGGCGGCGAGCGCAGTAGCGCGCTCGCGCGCCAGCCGCACGATGGCGGAATTGAACGGACCGCACAGGCCGCGCTCGGCGGTGCAGACAAGCAAAAGTCGCTTCTGATCGCTGCCGGTGCCGCGAAGAAGCCGCGGCGCGTTCTCAGCGCCGGCGACCGATGCGGCGATGTTGCCGAGTACCGTCTCCATGCGCGTGGCATAAGGACGGGCCGATTCGGCCGACGCCTGCGCGCGGCGCAATTTGGACGCCGCGACCATTTGCATGGCCTTGGTGATCTTTTGCGTCGCCTTGGTGGCGGCGATCCGATTGCGCAGATCTTTGAGCGAGGCCATCGGCTACACCGTTTCCCTTCCCCCTTGAGGGGGAGGGTCAGCTAGGGCGGTCACGCGAACGTCCGCGCGTAATTTTCGACGACGGTCTTGAGCTTGCCTGCCGTCGCATCTTCGAGGTCACGCGAGTCGCGGATCGCCGCCAGCACATCGGTGTGCTGGTTGCGCAAAAGCCCGAGCAGTCCGTCCTCGAAGGCCCGCACCCGCTCGACCGGAAGCACATCCAGATAGCCGTTGACGCCGGCGTAGATCACGCAGACCTGCTCCTCCATGCGCAACGGCGAGAACTGCGGCTGCTTGAGGAGTTCAGTCAGCCGCGACCCGCGATTGAGGAGCCGCTGCGTGGTGGCGTCGAGGTCGGAGCCGAACTGCGCGAAGGCCGCCATTTCGCGGTATTGGGCGAGCTCGCCTTTGATGCGGCCCGCAACTTTCTTCATCGCCTTGGTCTGGGCCGCGGATCCGACGCGCGACACCGAAAGGCCGACGTTCACCGCCGGCCGGATGCCTTGATAGAACAGGTCGGTCTCCAGAAAGATCTGGCCGTCGGTGATCGAAATAACGTTGGTCGGAATATAGGCGGAGACATCGTTGGCCTGGGTCTCGATCACCGGCAGCGCGGTGAGCGAGCCGGCTTTGTACTCGTCGTTCATCTTCGCCGCGCGCTCCAATAGCCGCGAATGCAGATAAAACACATCGCCGGGATAGGCTTCGCGGCCGGGCGGCCGCCGCAGCAAGAGCGACATCTGCCGGTAAGCGACCGCCTGTTTGGAAAGATCATCGTAGATGATGACCGCATGCATGCCGTTATCACGGAAATATTCGCCCATGGCGCAACCGGAGAACGGCGCCAAATACTGCATCGGCGCGGGATCCGAAGCGGTGGCGGCGATGATGATCGAATAATCGAGCGCGCCGTTTTCCTCCAGCACCTTGACGAATTGCGCGACCGTGGAGCGTTTCTGTCCGACCGCGACATAGACGCAGTAAAGCTTGATCTTCTCGTCGCCCGTGGCATTGAGCGATTTTTGGTTGAGAATGGTGTCGAGTGCGATCGCGGTCTTACCGGTCTGCCGGTCGCCGATGATCAATTCGCGTTGGCCGCGGCCGATCGGGATCAAGGCGTCGATCGCCTTCAATCCGGTCGCCATCGTCTCATGCACCGAGCGACGCGGGATGATGCCCGGCGCCTTGACGTCGACACGCGCTCGGTGATCGGCCTTGATCGGACCCTTGCCGTCGATCGGATCGCCAAGCGCGTCGACGACGCGGCCGAGCAAACCCTTGCCGATCGGAACCTCGACAATCGCGCGGGTGCGCTTGACGGTCTGGCCCTCTTTGATTTCACGGTCGTCGCCGAAAATCACGATGCCGACGTTGTCATTGGCGAGATTGAGCGCCATGCCGCGCACGCCGCTCTCGAACTCGACCATTTCACCGGCCTGGACATTGTCGAGCCCATAGACGTGCGCGATGCCGTCGCCGACCGACAAGACCTGGCCGACCTCGGAAACCTCGGCATCTTGTCCGAAATTTTTGATCTGCTCTTTGAGGATTGCGGAAATTTCCGCGGCGCGGATATCCATTAGCGAGCCTCTTTCATCGCGTGCTTGATGGCATTGAGTTTGGTGCGAAGCGAGCTGTCGACCATGCGGCTGCCAAGCTTGACGACAAGTCCGCCGAGAATGGCCGGATCGACTTTGACGTCGAGATCGACGTCCTTGCCGGTGACCGCTTTGAGCGCGGCGCGCAGCGCATCGACATGCGCATCCTTGAGCGGTTCGGCCACCGTCACTGCGGCAGTGGCTTCGCCTTTATGCCGGGCGACCAGCGCGCGGAACGCCTTGATCATGTCGCGCACCGCGAACAGCCGCCGGTTCGACGCTGCGAGCTTGAGGAAATTCGCGGCGAGGCCGCGGATGCCGGCGCGTTCGAGCACGGCTGACAGAGCCTGCAACCGGTCCTCGGCGGAAAACACCGGACTGCGCACGAGCCGGGTTAGGTCGGCGCTCTCGGCGATGAACCCATCAAAGCGATCAAGGTCGGCTTTCACCGCCTCGATCGCATTCGCCTCCAGCGCGAGGTCAAACAAAGCGGTCGCATAGCGGCCGGCCATGTCGGACAGGACGGGTGTTTCGGCTGCCAAAGTCTGTGCTCGCTGCGCTTACTTGATAGCGGTTTTCTTGGGCGGTTTTCTTGACTTTCCGCAAGGCCCGCAACCGGCGCGCATGATCGGCACAAGCCACTGGCACTCAAGCGGAATTCAACTGGGACTGCTATCTGCCGGGCGTGGCGCGAGGCCGCGTCCGGAAATCGCCGGGTTGCTAACATGAAGCGAAATGCGGTGCAACAACAGGCGCCTTTCGCGAAAAGTAAGGAAGCATTCCAAATCCGAAACCGTGACCGGCCGCCGCCACAGCGGCAGTAAGGCACCGCTGGCAAGACAGCGCGCGGCGGTCCTGCTATCACCCGGCGCGGAAAGGTTGCAATGGCAATGGTCAAACGTCCAGCAAAATCCGTGTCCCGCAAATCGACTTCCCGAAAGCCCGCCGTCAAATCAGTAATGCTGCCGAACGATCGGCTCGCTTATTCGCCGATCACCGATCGGGGGCCGCTGAAACTGCCGAACGGCGCCCGCATGGCGGTGTGGGTCATCATCAATGTCGAGGAATGGGATGCGACCCAGCCGATGCCGCGCACCGTGATCACCCCGCCGGCGGGCGGCGCGCCGATGCCTGATGTGCCGAACTGGGCCTGGCACGAATACGGCAATCGTGTCGGGTTCTGGCGGTTCGTCGAAATCTTCGACGCTTTCGCAATACCCGGCGTGCTTGCCATCAACGGTTCGGCGCTCGCCGCGTATCCGCAGATCGTGCGCGCGGCGGTCGAGCGGAATTGGGAATTCATGGGCCACGGCTTTACCCAGCGCAATCTGCAGAAGGTGGCCGACGAGCGCG
>Ga0126373_10005158_pt1 | contig 10115 bp, 6 predicted proteins | sample PanSoiMetPlot_11_FD_92545 | JGI IMG/M metagenome (GOLD analysis project Ga0126373, IMG submission 92545) | Tropical forest soil microbial communities from Panama - MetaG Plot_11 | ecosystem: Environmental > Terrestrial > Soil > Tropical forest > Bulk soil | place: Panama | collected 2016-02-17 | reverse complement strand
GAGCTGATGACTCACCCTGGCTCGATGCTGTCAGAGGCAGAAACGCGCCTTCTCGCGTGCGAGTGGACCAGGAATCTCTCGTATCGGCCCATCCTGGTCAGCTACCAAGCCTTGTAATCGAGACTAGGAATATGTGGCAAACAGATTGGGCCGAAGAACTTCAGGTCAGCGGTGAAAAGAACTCACAGATAAAGTCTGAGCTCGCACTCGCGGATGTCGACTCCGTCTATCTTCTCCACTGGGTGGAACATTGCACCGAGTGTGCTATTCCCGAGTGTTACAAAACCTGCCCTTTATACGTTGCGCGACGAGATCGCAAGTGCGCGCGCTTCAGGTATGGCATTGTGCCAAATCCGCAATATCCGGGTTTGTTCCCTTATGGTGCGGAGATTCACTTTCGTCGCTGGGGCAAGCTGGAATCGACCTTCGGATTTGGCGCCATCCCTCCGCAACGTGCCCGTCGTCTGGATCGCATCGACCGCGGTTTGCTACGCGGAGTGAGTGCTGCTTCGTCCGCCTTGCGTGCGGTGAGTCCCAACTATCGTCTGAGTGGAGCTTACGCGGTTGCACGCGAACAAGTTCTGCGGTCAATTACGCGGACACGCAAAGAGCACTTCGATGACTTCGTGGTCGAAGTGTGGAACCTCGACTCCCGGCCCGTCCGGCTTGCCATCGAATGCTGGCAAGACAGGCTCAAGTTCCGCTCTTCGATCCTGCTGGAACCCGGAAGGACGCTGCGACGTTTCGCTTTTACAGCGCTGAATATTGATTTGAACGGACCGTTCGGCATGATCCGCGTGCTGCCTGATAACGATGCGGAGGCGCATCTCGTTTTCTCCTGGCTCGATTTTGTGCGCTACCCGCCGCGCACGGTCAAATCAGGGGGAGATCGTGGTGTCCCCCAAAGTTCAACCAAAGTGAAATGCGTGATTTGGGATCTGGACAACACTGTTTGGAATGGCGTCCTTGGCGAGCAGGATCCGAATCAGGTAACCATTCGCCCGCTCGTTCATCAAGTGATGCTGGCGCTGGACGAAAGGGGAATTCTGCAGAGCATCGCAAGCAAGAACGATCACGACAACGCGTGGTCGGTGTTGCAACGCATCGGCGTTGATCAACTGTTCCTGTATCCCAAAATCAACTGGAACCCGAAGAGTACGAACATTCGTGAAATCGTCAGCGCTCTGAACATTGGAAGCGACACCTGCATCTTCGTCGACGATTCTCCCTTCGAGCGAGAAGAGGTGCGTAGTGTCTTACCTGAAATACGAACCTATTCCGATAGCGATGTTCCGGCGCTGCTTAGCCTTCCAGAATTTGATGTACAGGTGTCAGCGGAAAGCCGTCAGCGGCGGTTTTTCTACATGGCAGAACAAGCGCGAGAACAGCGCGCCGACGAATACGGCAACGACTACGAAGGGTTTCTTCGAACCTGCGCCATGAAAGCAACATTGTTTACCCCCTTGGAGCGCGAGCATGCGGAACGTTGCCTGGAATTGCTCCATCGCTCAAACCAGCTCAATCTTTCTCCGCATCGCTATTCCTGTGAAGAATACGAACAACTTTTCCTGGTAGAAAATATAACGTGCATCGCGACGTCGTGCAGCGACCGCTTCGGTGAATATGGCATCATCGGTTTCGCATCGGTCGAGTCTCGTCAGAGCAGTCTGTTTCTGAAAGATTTTGTTCTGTCGTGCCGGGTGGCGCGGAAGAAATTGGAAAATGCGTGGTTCCGCTGGCTGATTTCGCTTGCTGTCTCCGGCGGCTATGACAAGATCTACGCTCGCTATGTGAAGACAGCCCGGAACAGCATTCTGCTAGCCACGCTGAACGAGGTAGGATTCCGCGAAATCGAAACGGGCGCCGACGGCGTATTGCTGGAACTCAGCTGCGATCAATTGCCAGTGGCGTCAGATATTGTGTCCGTCACGGCGAAGTCAATAAAGGAAATTCCTGCGGCTAACTCCCGGGAGGTCAGACGCAAAATCGCGGGTCGTTGACACTCCGCCGTCACTTTCCGTTTCTCTGATCAGAACGTGCTCGGCGGCTTGCCTTAATCAGCACGTTCACCGAATCGGCCCTAGCGGACCGGATTGAAGTAATGCCTCGCGCCGGGAATGGTTGCAGTGACTTCGTAGCGCATCCTGAAGCTTGCACTCTCGGGCGGAAGCAACTCGTAGAACGTGCGCTCGTCGGTTTCCTGTTGAATCGGCGTGTCAGGAGGCTTGGATTGAGCGCTAGCCGCACCGCCGAGAAACAGCATCAGGATTCCAGCGAACCGTTTGAACATGTTGGTCTTCCTCACGGACAAAGAAATTTATCTCAGCTACGTTCTGTGCGCATACCGATTTTGCTTCGGCCTGCGCGGGGCTGCGATGAACCCCGTTTGTTTCGAATATACTTCCTATGGTCTTAGGGCGGGTGTGTTGCCGTAAATTGAGAGTCAAAACATGTGTGGGATCTTTGGAATCGTCGCCAACAACGGAACTGTCGATGCGGATTTGCTGGAGCAAGGAACCCGTTCCCTCGCGCATCGCGGACCCGATGATTCCGGGGCGATCGTGATCAGCGAAGAATCCCCCGACCCGGTTCAGATCGGACTCGGAAACCGCCGCCTGGCAATTCTCGATCTTTCGCCGCTCGGGCACCAGCCGATGCAGGACTCGGAGAACGGCAACTGGATCACGTACAACGGCGAGATCTACAACTTCCCACAAGTTCGAGAAAAACTGGAGCGCGACGGCATCCGCTTTCGAAGCCGCTCTGACACTGAAGTCCTGCTGAAAGCATACGGCCGCTGGGGCCAGTCGTGCCTGGCAGAACTGCGCGGGATGTTCGCATTCGCTATTTGGGACACGCAGCGCCGGCGGCTGTTCGTAGCCCGCGATCCCATGGGCATCAAGCCGCTCTATTACGCGGTGGTGCGCCAAAATCTTCTCTTCGCCTCAGAACTGAGGACCTTGCTCGGAACCGGCTTGCTTCCTCGCCGGTTGGATCGCGCCGGGCTGCTGAACTATCTGATGTTTGGTTCGCTATACGATCCAGTCACTCTAGTCGACGGCGTCTCGGTCCTACCGCCCGGTTACTTTCTGACTTGGGAAAAGGGGAAAGTTGAGACAACTCCTTACTGGGATCTCGCGAAGGAGTGTGACACGGCACACTCCGCCGAAGAAGCATTGGACCGCGTGAAACCTGTACTGGATGAGTCCGTTCGCATGCAGATGGTGAGCGACGTTCCGGTCGGCGTGTTCCTCTCAGGCGGAATTGATTCCAGCGTTCTGGCGGCAATCCTTAGTCGGGATGGGGCACAGTTGCATACGTTTTCTGTGGTATTTCGCGAAGCCGACTACACCGAGTCTGAATATTCCAGACTGCTGGCGCGGAAGTTCGGTAGCGAGCACAAGGAAATCCTCGTGTCCCAGCAGGACGCCTTCGCGGCGATCCCTGAAGCGCTGCAGGCGATGGATCAGCCGACTATTGATGGGTTAAATACCTACCTCATCTCACGGCACACGCGTGCTGCGGGAATCAAGGTAGCTCTTTCCGGACTTGGCGGAGATGAACTGTTCGCCGGTTATTCAACATTTCGCACCGTGCCGAAGATGGAACAGTTTGAACGGTTGTGGCGGCGGCGTGTTCCGGAGTTCGCCCGCAAGCTGTTGGCGTCTGGATTTGCGGGGCTCTCGCCGGCAAGCGATCAGAACCGCAAGCTGGCTGCGCTCGCCTGTGCCAATGCGAATCTGCTCCACCCTTACTTCCTCTCCAGACAATTGTTCACTGCGGAGCAATACTCGGCATTGCTGGCCTTTCCCGGCGGAAACCACGAAGGTCGAGCGCATCAACCATTGAGAGAGAGTCTTTCCCATACGCAGGGTCTTGATCCCATCAATCGTGTCTCCTATCTCGAAGCGCGTTGTTACATGCTAAATACCTTGCTGCGCGACGCCGACGTGATGAGCATGGCGAATGGCCTCGAAGTGCGCGTGCCGCTCATAGACCATCACTTGGCGGAAACTATGCTCGCAATACCCGGGACCGCGAAATTGAGCGATTCCACACCGAAACCCTTGCTGGTAGGAGCGCTCGACGGGGCGTTGCCGGAAAAGATCGTCCATCGCAAGAAGAGGGGATTTACGCTCCCTTTCGAGCATTGGCTACGTGATGAATTGCGCGCGGAGGTCGAAGCCGGGTTGGCGCGCGTTCCCAAAGGGCCGCTACAGCCTTTTCTGGACCCAGAAGCAGTCCAGCGGGTCTGGCGTGAATTCCAGGCTGGAAAAACCTCTTGGTCCCGTCCATGGTCGCTCTATGTTCTGGAGCGCTGGTGCGAACTGCAGAGGGTGAGCGCTTGATCTTGTGACTTGCGGGTGCCACAAGTGGTTGTGCCGCCCGATTCCCTGAATTTCAGCTTCTACGGCGATTCAGGGTAATATGTTGCAAGCAGTCGGTTACGTAATGCAGAAACTGGAAGAAGCCAGCCAGTTAGGAAAGTCTGCGCACACCTGCAAGCTTCCTGTGAGCGCGATTGTCCCAGTCCGCAACGAGGCGCGGAACTTGCCGCGCTGCCTTGATTCTCTGCGCGACCTGGGCGAAGTCTATGTGGTTGACTCCAGCAGCACAGACGCAACGATCGAAGTTGCTCGCTCCTATGGGGCTCACGTCGTTCAGTTTCACTATCAGGGAGGCTGGCCAAAGAAACGCCAGTGGGCGATGAATACCCTGCCATTGGCCCATGATTGGATCTTGCTTGTCGATGCTGACGAAGCGATGACCTTGGAGTTGGCGGAAGAGATACGCACAGCCGTTAAGCGGCCGCAGTTTGACGGGTACTTCATCCAACTGCAGATGTACTTTCTAGGGCACCAGCTGCGCCACAGCGATGCGAATTTCTACAAGCTCTCGCTCTTTCGCCGGAACAAGGGCAGGTACGAGTGCCGCCTCAAGGATCAGGACAACTCCATGTGCGACATGGAAGTGCATGAACATGTCATCGTCGATGGCCAGACGGGAACCTTGAAGAATCCGCTGCTTCATCACAATGTGGAATCGCTCTCGCGCTATATCCAGAAACACGACGAATATTCCAATTGGGAGGCGCGCGTCTGGCTAAGCGGAGAATCCAGCCATGGCGAACTCCCACCGTCATTCTTCGGAACACAAGCCCAGCGCCGCCGTTGGCTGCGAAAGAAGTTCTTCGGACTTCCCGGCTCCCCCGCGCTCTTTTTTCTCTACAAATACATTTTTCGCCTCGGCTTCCTGGATGGCATACCAGGGTTGATCTACTGTGGCATGCAAGGCATTCAGTTTTTTCAGATCAAGGCCAAGATCTACGAATTGCGGCTGAGGAGAGCTAGTTAGCTCATGTGCGGGATCAGCGGACTGGTCAATTGCGGAGATCGGCAAACCCTGGCGCGCATGACGGCCGTGCAGACCCATCGTGGCCCCGATGATGTCGGCCTGTGGGAAAAACGGTTTCCAGACGGATCCTATGTCGGTCTCGGCAGCCGCCGTCTGGCCATTCTCGACCTTTCGCCGAATGGTCACATGCCGATGTGCAACCAGGACGGAACCGTCTGGATTACCTACAACGGAGAGATTTACAACTTTCCCGAACTGCGCCGGGAGCTGCAAAGCAAAGGTTACGGTTTTTCGTCTGATACCGATACGGAAGTGGTTCTGCACCTCTTCGAGGAACTCGGCCCGGAGTGTGTCCAGCGGCTCAATGGCATGTTTGCCTTTGCAATTTGCGACGTGCGTTCCGGTTCTCCGGCATTGTTCATGGCTCGCGACCATTTCGGAGTGAAGCCTTTTTATTACACGCAGACGGGAACAAAGCTCGCCTTTGCCTCGGAAATCAAGGCTCTGCTTGAGGTGCCCGGCGTGGACGCGGAAATCGATCATGCCTCGCTCCACCAGTACCTTACGTTCCTCTGGGTCCCAGACCCGCGGAGTATGTTTCGCGGGATCTACAAACTCCCCGCGGGGCACAGCGCGACCTGGCGCAACGGAGAACTGCACATTGCAAAGTATTGGGACTTGAAGTTTCCTCCGGCGCAAACGTCTTATGCGGCTTCGGAGGCCGAGCTGGCTCAGGAGGTGGGAGACCGTTTTCGCCGTTCGGTGGAGGCCCAGATGGTGAGCGATGTGCCCATCGGCGCGTTTCTCAGCGCTGGCCTCGATTCCTCGAGCATTGTGGCGACCATGGTCCGCGCCGCGCGCGGCCCAGTGCGAACCTACACCATCACTTTTCCCGACAAGTATCGCGTGGGCGAAACCACTCTGGACGATCCCGCGGTTCCGGCGCGCCTGGCTCAGCGCTTGGGCTGTCAGAATCAACAGATCATAGTTGAGCCCGATGTTGCTAATCTCTTGCCGCAGCTTGTCTGGCACATGGACGAGCCAACCGCCGATCCTGCGATCATTACGGCATACCTGGTATGCCGCGAAGCGCGCAAGCAGGCTACGGTTCTGCTCTCGGGCGTGGGTGGAGATGAATTGTTCGCCGGCTATCGCAAGCACGTCGCCCATGCCTGGGCCCAGGCGTATCAGAATGTGCCGGCTGCGATACGCCGTTGGTTGGAAGCTACGCTCGGTCGCCTGCCAAGCCGGCGCGATTCGGCGTTGAAGGGAAGTGTCCGGCTGGCCAAGAAAATGATGCGCAGCGCATCCCTACCGCCGGCGGAGCGGTTCATCATGAATTGCACGTATCTCGACGCTGAACAGAAGGGAGGGCTCTACACCGAGGAAATATCGCGTGAGATCGGAAATACAGACCCAGCAGCTCAGCACCGAGAGACTTTTGCGAAGGTGCAAGACGCTGACTTCCTCAACCAGATGCTGTACCTCGATACCAAGATTTTTATGACTAGCCTGAACCTCACCTACAACGACAAGATGAGCATGGCGTCGTCGGTCGAGGTCAGAGTGCCCTTTCTCGATCGTGAGTTGGTGGAGTTTGCAGCCGCGAACGTGCCGCCGAAATTGAAGCTCAGAGGATTCCTGCGGCCCACGACCAAATACATCTTTCGCCAAGCCATGCAGGATATTCTGCCGCGCGAAGTGTTACAGCAACCCAAGGCCGGATTTGCCGCACCCGTGGACTACTGGCTGGCCAACGATCTCAAAGAAATGGTGGATGATCTGCTTTCGTCTTCGCAAATTCGCAAACGTGCGCTCTTCCGTCCCGAAGTTGTGCGGCGCTTTGTGGAGGAGCATCGCGCCGGCGCTCACGACTGGTCGATGCAGATCTGGCAGTTCTTGACCCTGGAAATCTGGATGCAAACTTTCCTGGATAGCCGGAAGAACCTGACGGGTTCCGAAGCGTCGTTTACTCGACAGGCGGCGACCGCGTGAAACAAGTGCTGCAGCACGCGCGAACCGGGGAAATCTCGGTGGTTGAGGTTCCAGCGCCGAAGTTGTTGGCAGGTTGCGTTCTTGTGCGAATCGCGGCGTCGCTGGTGTCGGCGGGGACTGAGCGGGCCTCCTCAGAATTTGCCCGCAAGAACTTGCTACAGAAGGCGCAGGCGCGGCCCGACCTGGTCCGCGAAGTGATCGCCAAGGTTCGCCGCGACGGGTTGCTGCCGGCTGTAGCTACCGTGCGCAGCCGTCTCGACCAGCCGGGCGTCCTGGGTTACAGCAGCGCCGGAACGGTAATCGCGGTTGGCGAAGGGGTCAGTGACATCAATATCGGAGACCGAGTAGCTTGTGCTGGTGCGGCGCACGCGGTGCATGCTGAGTTCGCCTGCGTCCCGCGTCTGCTCCTCGCCAAAATCCCGGAGGAGAAAGTCAGCTTCGAGGAGGCTGCATTCTCCACTGTTGGTGCGGTGACACTGCATGGCATCCGCACTGGAAACGCGAAGCTTGGCGATGTAATCGCCGTCATCGGCCTCGGACTGCTCGGACAGTTGACGATACAGGCGCTGAAGGCCGCCGGTTGTCGGGTTATCGGTCTTGATCTCCAGCCATCTCGCGCGGACCTCGCTAGACGCCTGGCCGCGGATTTTGCCTCGACCTCGGAGTCCGCCTTCGGCGAAAGCTGCTTTGACTATTCCCATGGACAAGGCGCAGACGTAGTCCTGATTACCGCTGAGACTCCCAGCAGCGATCCGGTCAATCTGGCGGCGCGTGTAGCTCGTGATCGGGCCATCGTGGTAGCGGTGGGCACCGTGGGTCTCGACATCCAGCGCAAACTCTACTACGAAAAAGAACTCGACTTCCGGATCCCGCGTTCTTACGGGCCCGGGCGATACGATGCCGCCTACGAATTGAAAGGGCGCGATTACCCGATCGGCTACGTGCGCTGGACCGAGACGCGCAACATGGAAGCTTTCCTGCAACTCATCGCGGAAGGCAAACTTGATCTGAAATCACTCATCACTCACCGCTTCGCGGTGGAGCGAGCGCAAAGCGCATATGAAGTGATCACCGGGAAAACTGGAGAGCCATTTCTCGGTGTGCTGATTCGCTACTCGGATCAGGCCGAAGAGATACGCCGCCTGGAGCTGTTACCGAAATCTGCGTCCAGAACCGCCGAAAAGGAGATCGCAGTCGGCCTGCTCGGTGCCGGTAGTTTTGCGACCGCTACGCTGCTGCCCGCCATGAAGGAAGTTCCCGGCGTGCGCTTGGCCGGCGTGTGTGCCGCCAATGGATCCCATGCTCGGCACGCCGCAGAGAAATTCGGCTTCCGCTACTGCACCACCGAGGAACAGCAGATCCTCAGCGATTCAGGTTCCAATACGGTTGTCATCGCAACTCGCCACCATCTGCATGCGTCACAAGTACTGACCGCGATTCGTGCCGGCAAACATATTTTCTGCGAAAAACCGCTATGCTTGACGGAAGAAGAACTGGAGGAGATCGCCTTCGCATACGGCCAGTCTCTCTCTCCCAGGCGGGTGCTCATGGTCGGCTTCAACCGCCGCTTTGCACCTCTCGCCGTTCACATGAAGTCGTTTCTCGCCGGGATCCGCGAGCCCCTCGCAATGGATTACCGGGTTAACGCCGGCTATCTTCCTGCTGACCATTGGGTGAACGACTCCGAACAGGGTGGAGGAAGAATCCTCGGTGAGGTCTGCCACTTCATCGATTTCCTCTCTTTTCTTTCGGATTCCCGGCCAATCGAAGTGCACACGCGCAGCTTGGCGAACAGCGGACGCTACTCTGATGACAACGTCATTCTTTCGCTGCAGTACGCCAACGGTTCGCAGGGAACGATCAGCTACCTGGCGAATGGCGACAAAATGTTCTCCAAGGAACGGGTGGAAGTTTTCGGCGGGTCCTCGATAGCGGTCCTCGAAGACTTCCGCAGTCTGGAGCTAGTGCGGCACGGAAAGAAGCGAACGATGCGCTCGCATTTTCGGCAGGATAAGGGACATCGCGGCGAATGGGAGGCGTTTGCGGCAGCGATTCGCCACGGGCGCGAGGCTCCAATCGCATTCGATGACATTGTGACCTCAACATTAACAACGTTGAAGGCAGTTGACTCCCGCGCTTCGGGACAAGCCATGCCAGTTGACGCGACTCGCCTGGCCCGCCGCCCCGGGCACTGACTCCAACTCTTGAAAGGCAAGGCCGCAGTTCATGCTGATTTTGGGCCTGAACATGTTCCACGCCGACGCTTCCGCTGCCATCGTGCTGGACGGCGAGGTCTTATTTGCTATCGCTGAAGAGCGGTTGAACCGGGTGAAACACTTTGGCGGCTTCCCCGCACTGGCCGTCAAAGCCTGCTTACAGGCAGTCGGCGCGAAGATTACCGATGTGGACCACGTCGCGGTGGGGCAGGACAGCGACGCGAACCTTGCGAAGAAGGTACAGTACGCCCTGGCCAACCCGGCGAAGATTCTGAACTTTATCAAGCTGAGACAGCGCAAAGAAGCGATGCGTGACGTACGCGCGCTTCTCGCCGGAGCCCTCGACACAGAAACCCACAAGCTCCACTTCCAGGAGCATCATCTCGAACATCACATCGCACACGTCGCCAGCGCCTACTACTGCTCGCCCTGGGAGAAGGCCGCAGGATTCAGCTACGACGGTTCCGGCGACTTCGTCTCTACCATGATGGCGCGCTGCGAGGGGAACGAGATTGACGTCTTCGACCGTGTATATCTGCCACACTCGCT
>Ga0126373_10005157_pt1 | contig 10115 bp, 7 predicted proteins | sample PanSoiMetPlot_11_FD_92545 | JGI IMG/M metagenome (GOLD analysis project Ga0126373, IMG submission 92545) | Tropical forest soil microbial communities from Panama - MetaG Plot_11 | ecosystem: Environmental > Terrestrial > Soil > Tropical forest > Bulk soil | place: Panama | collected 2016-02-17 | reverse complement strand
TAGCGGCCACAGACATCGCCCCGAACCTGTTCTCCATGCCGGATCAGACTCTACGCCGTTTTCGCACCAGTTGTCGCCGGAATTTCGTTCTAGACCTTGAGGTGCACCCGATGGTGACAAGGGTCCAGTGATGAGCAACCAATGTCAACAGCCAACCACAACCCGCCTCCCACTCCCATGCGCCGGCTCTTGCGCACCAAGGAAGCAGCCGAATACCTCGGCATGTCGCCCTGGTCGCTACGCCAGATGGTTGAGCACCGCGAGCTTCCTTACGTATCAGTGGGGGACCACACCTCCGCCTGGAGATTCGACGTCCGCGACCTTGACCGCTGGATTGAAGACCACAAGCTAGGTAAATAACCACGCTTTACTATGCGAAGCGCTTCGCATAAAATCTATTCATGGCAACCAAAGAAGATCGTCGTCGCATGGCCGCCGTTCTAGGCAGCAAGGGCGGAAAGGCTAGGGTCAAGGCGCAAACGCCGGAGGAGCGGCGGGAAAGCGCCAGACGCGCTGCACAAGCTCGTTGGTCAAAACGGAAGGGAGGACAGAAGTGAAAGGTGACGGAAGTTTGTATCAACGCGGAAACGTGTGGTGGGCTTCATATTTGGTGCGTGGGCAGCGTGTGCGCGAGTCCACCGGAAAAGAAAACAAGCGGGAAGCTAACGATTGGCTGAAGGATCGCCAGTCGAAGGTAGCACAGGGCATCGTGACTCCCCGCTTGGACAAAATCACCATTACTGAGCTGGTGGAGCAGTTGTTTAAGCATTACGAGCTCAACGGCCACAAATCGGATGACAAGCACCGCTGGACTAAGCACTTGGAACCATTCTTCGGGAAGGAGAAGGCTGCCAATCTCAACCCGATCGTGCTGAAACATTACATTGCCAAGCGCAAAACCCAAAAGAACCGCTGGAACCAGGAGCCATCAAACGCAACCATCAACCGGGAGTTGGCGCTCCTGCGGACAGCCTACAATCTGGCGAGGAAAGAGGATCGACTGAGGCATGTACCTTACTTTCCGATGCTGCCAGAAAATAATGTCCGCGAGGGTTTTCTTCGGGATGAAGACTACGGCAAGCTGGCGGACGGAGCCGCTAAGGTAGGCCTTTGGATGCGGACGCTGTTGGCGCTCTACCACAATTTTGGATGGCGCAAATCAGAGGCCGCAGAACATCTGAAGGTTAACCAAATCGACCTAGAGGGCCGAAGTATTGTGCTGTCACGCTACAGCACAAAGAATAAAAAAACCGAAACGGCTGAAGATGTCCCAGGAGGTTTTTGAACTGCTTTCGATGTGCGTTGATAAAAAGTCTCCAGAGGATCTCGCCATCACTCGAAAGGGTGGCAAACCAGTGGGCGACTTTCGCAAGGCGTGGCGTTCTCTCTGTATCAGGGTAGGCTTGGGCCGGATGGTGTGCCGGGCCTGCGGCAAGACTGCTACCGAGGGGAAGTGCAACGAATGCAGGTCGCTGGATTTGAAGTACGATGGCCTCCTGGTCCACGATCTCAGGCGTACCGGCGTCCGCAACTTGCGTCGTCTGGGTATCGCTGAGAAAACCATCATGGAAATTAGCGGACACCAAACAGCTTCGGTTTTCAGGCGCTATGACATCGTGGACGAGGCCGACTTGGCCGAGGTTGCGGCAGCCCTGGACCGAAAGCGCCAAGCCGATCTGTCACAGTTGCGTCAAAATTTGCCTGCCGGTAAAAAGCAGCCCGTCAGCGATCAACCGCAAGCTGTTAGAATCCAATGAGTTACCACATGGGCGCGTAGCTCAAACGGATAGAGCATCGGATTTCTAATCCGAGGGTTGCAGGTTCGATTCCTGCCGCGCCTACCAGGCTTGAACTAGATTTCCCCTCAATGACTTACTGGATGGCTGCAGCGTTTTTGAGTTACTTTTTTGCTCGGTGGGCAGAGCTTTCGCGGGCCGCAACCGCTGCGCGGGAAGAACGATGACGAGCAACCACGTGGACCTTGAGCATACAATTTAGGGGACACCCAAAAAGGCGGTGGCCTATGTCTCGGCATTGCTTAAGGAAATTCACCGTCCGAGCCGGAGTTCTTGTGGTTTCACTCGTGCTTTCGAGCGGTGCTTCTAGTGCCAGCACCTGTGCGATTTTAGCGAGCGTCACTCCGGCAACTGCAACTGCTGACCACCGGGCCGCGCCACCAGGCAATGAAGCCCAGTTTCGTTTGTACTCTCAAGTGACTGGAAACTGCCCGTTGGTGCCAGACACGCTGGGTGTGTGGTCAACGTCAGACGCCGCAAACATAAGTCTCACAACAACAAAGGCGCAATCCGGAAACAACGTGACTGCAACTTGCTTAGGCGCAACCTCAGGGCCGGCGACGATCAGCAACAGCAGCACGATCCGGGGCAAGACATTCGCGCCTGCGACTCTGACGTGCAAGTAGCGTCTCGCGTCGGTTCGAGACCGTCCCCGGGAGTCGGTTTGACTTGTGGATGATTAGGCTCGAGAAGAGGCGCAGTGACAGTAGCCTCCGGTAGCGATTCGCGGGCCGGCGTCTGCTGGCTAGGTTTTCGCCACGCTCTCGGTTTGACTTAGTTCTGTTTCCCCTTGTCGGGTAGCCCCCCGGGAATTGCCCCGACCCTCCCACAGATCCAGGCTGCGGCGTCTTATCTAGCAACGGTGCTCACCGGAATTGTTGCCATCGCAGTGCTATCTCTCGGCACTAACGGATGTTTATTCAGAATGCTATGCGAATTCCGAACTGCGCCGCGAAGGGAATGCCGACGGTGGTACCAGGGCCAAAAAAGTCTCCCAAAGCACCCGCTGGAAACTCTAGTTGCTTCAGACTTGTAACCGGGATCAGATTGTTGCAGGCCGGAAAATCTGTGCAGAGGTGAGCTACGTTTCCACTAGCCATTTCGGCGGAAGGAATCGGAAGCCCGGTTATATTCCCGACGAAATTCGCTCCCGGATTGTTACGGTTGAGGAGGTTGAAAACTTCGGCAAACGGATAGAGTCGCCAGCGCTCGTTGATCTTAGTCGGGCGCGCCAAGCGGAGGTCAACCTGAATGTAGGGCGTACCTCGGAACTCGTCGAGTGACGTGGGATCTCCGTTCACCGAAATTCTCTGGCTGCCATCTTGTGTTGTAATCGTGAACGGTCGCGGACTTTCTGCCTGAGTAAATGTTGTGAGTTCAAAGCCTCCCGGCGCATGGACGACTCCCGCGAACACGAAGCGATTCCTAACGTCTTCGCCTGATGGGCCATAATCCCCGCGCGCAAATGCGTTGTTCGGATCGCAAACGCCATTGACGTAATCAAAAAGCTCTCCGAGAACGCATCCCCAAGTCTGTGCTTTCGCTAGCGTGTAATGAGCTACCAGATCGAAACGATGCGTAATATGGCCCTGTAGTCGCAACATGAGGGCGTTATAGCTCGAGCGGTTATCCGAACGGAAGACTGTCGCCGCCGCATAGGAATACGCACGGTAACCGTGCTGGCCGTCCTCCAAGATGTAGTCAGCGCTTGCTGTCCAACGCTCATTGAAGGCATGCTCCAGTCCAGCCGTAGCATGTATCGCGTAAGGCGTCTTGTAATTGGGGTCGATCAGCGAAGGAGGTGTGACCGACATCGATCGCACGGCCTGCAGGGCTGTGGCCCAGCCGTTTTGCGCAAGGTCGTTGTAGAACATGCCGAAACCGGCACGAATAACCGTTTTCTCGCTGCCTCCGGGAGAGAAAACCATCCCCATACGGGGACCAAACTGCCTCCGGTAATCGTGTGGAACCGATTCGGAGTACCCCAACTGAGGGAGAAGTGGGAACGATGGATTGGCGACCTGGCTCAGTCCGGACGCGGTGAACAGTCCAAATGTTGTTTGCCATCTCAGACCGTAATTTAGAGTCAGATGAGAAGAGATTCGCCAGGAGTCTTGTGCGTAAAGAGCTAGGCGTTGCACGTTCTGGGCGAAGCCGCCATCACCAGCGGGTGTCGTCACGCTTCCGGCCCCGAGGTCGGCAAGGAACTGTGCAGAGTTCCCTAGGTAGTAGGTGGGGTTCTGAGGGAATGTAATCGCTGTCTCTTGATTTCCGGGAAATGCTCCACCCAGCACAGGTTCGTGAATGAAGTTGATCCCGAACTTTGGAGCGTGGCTGCCGGCAACGTGCGCTATTTCGTAGCGGAACTGATATTTCTCTTGATTTCGCAGCGAAGGGAATAGAGTGATCGGCGTTTGAAACTGATTGTCCCCGTAAGTCTCCAGCCCTGACACGGTCAGGGCCGTGGAACTGAATGGAAACTCGAGGGCGAAGCCCAGGTTCGAGTTGCGAGTTTGGGTTAGGTGGAATTCACTGGCGCCAAGCACCAAAGTGCCCAGCCAGCTCGGAGTAAACGAGTAGGAATTGCTAACGACCGTATTCCAGTAATTGTTATGGGTAGTCAATCCCGTCGAAGGGAGAGTCGCTTGTTGTACCCGAGCGTTGTGCGTGGTGTAACTGTCGAGCGACGTACGTAGAAACCAAAAAGACTTCGAAGATTGCGCCCAATCGAAACGGACGGAGCCAATGTAGTCGCGAAAGGGAATCGGCACGGTGGATGGCACTGCAATCGATGAAATCTCTCTACCATTGACATCGATTAAGCCGTCGGCGGCAAGTTGCGACAGAGCATCGAATTGCGTAAGGCTCGAAGGGCTGTAGGCGATGCTCGCATTCTCATGCACCTGCTCGAATGAACTAAAGAACCAAAGTTTGTCTTTCTTGATTGGACCACCGAAGGTTCCGACATAATTCTGCCGCGAGAAGGGTTGCTTCGGATTGTGCTCGCATCCTTGCGGAGTGCATGTTTCAGCTGGATTTTCGATCGGAAAACGGGCGTTTAAGGACGCGGCCCGCTCATAAAAGGCTGCGTCACCATGCCAATCGCTAGTTCCGTGCTTGGTGGTGATAACGACAGAGCCAGCGGTTGTCCCGCCAGTGTCTGCTTCCGCATTGGCCGTGCGAAAGGCGAACTCCTGTATTCCGTCGGGTGAAAAGTTCTGCAAGAAGCCGCCAATCCAATCATCAGAATTGTCCGCTCCGTCGACCGAGATTTCGTTATTTAATCCTGAACTGCCGCCCGTAGACACAGCCGTTATGCGCGCTTTTGTTGGGTCGGAAGGTTCGACAGGTTCCGTTCCCGGCACCAGGTAGGCGATGTTCGCAAAGCTGCGGGCGGCAAGCGGAGTCGTCATGAGATCACCGCCAGTCACCACACCGCCGTGGACGGCACTCGCCGTGTCAATGGACTCGGTGGTGACCGAGGATACGGTCCCTAGAACATCAATTCTCACTCGGGCACTCTGCGGCTTCAAAGTGACCGCTATGTCACTTACCTGACTAACCGAGACAGTGACGTCGTCCACGGCCGGATCAAACCCGCTTGCGTTGATGGCGACCCGATACTGTCCAGGCTGAAGCCCCTCGAGGCGGAATTCGCCGCGACTATTGGTCATTACCTCACGGGTTAGAGAGGCGTCCGCCGCACTGGCTGTCACCTTAGCGCGTGCAATTCGAGCGCCGCTGGTGTCTCGCACTTCTCCTCGGAGGGCACCATTAGGATCCTGTGCCCAAAGAATTGACCGACTAAACAAAAAGAGAGCTGCAAAAAGAATCGCGTGAAAATCTACCCGTTTAAGGACAAACAGCGCGTCATCAAGGCATGTTTCGAACTTCATCGTCACCTGATCAAACAGAGTCAACCCTCGGAATAATGAGGATACCGACTCTGGGATGTGTGCTACCAGCCGTAGTATTCACGAGCTTGCAATTGGAACGGTTGGCGCTACATTTTATCGGGGATTACTCAAACGGCTGCCAAATCTCAGTTCTCCTTACTTCACGCAATTCGCAAACTAGACCGCCTTCCGACAAGCCGTACAGTGCTCGGTAACTGCCCATGGAGACGCTCCAAGTCTCTATGGTCTACGCCGCAACAGCTCGGGGAGCAGGGGCTGTCGAGCTTTTGGGCGAACAGGCTGGTTCGAAATCTCCATCGGACACGAATGGACTAGCCCCTATGGATTAATTCGTCACTTACCTGGTGTGTCGAGGAACTTCCCGTGATAGGATGCCCCGCCGGCACTCGGTAAGGGGGGGATCAGAACAGGATGCTTTCAAGAGGGTCATGTTTGGACCTCGCTCGAGGCCTTTATCTACGCAGTCCTATGGGAAGACTGACCCATTGTCGCCTCGATCTGGTTTTGGGAGTGATCGGCGTCTGCAGCCTGTTCGGATTGAGCCCCTCGACGTGTTTTGGGCAGCACACCGAAATTCGGGACGCCGGCGGCGGCAGGAGGCTCGAGCTCGTCTATGACGCAGCCGGTCATGTGGTCGAGACGCGGACCGTGGATATGAAGGGCAGGCTTCAGGGACGGGTTGAGCACGAATACCGCCCCGGCTTCTTTGTGCCTCAGGAGATCACCACCTCGTATTGGCCCGACGGCAAGACCGTCCGGTCGGTGGCCCGAGTACTCTACGATGAAAACGCGAACTTTACCGGCGAGGTGCTTGGTCTCTTCAATGAGGCTGGAGTTCAAGCTGGGGGGAGCAAACTGACGCATGACCCGTTCACGGGTATCTATCGTTGCTCCAAGTGGGACCCTTCTGCCCACGTCTACCAAACGACCGAATGCCCTGCAACCGAGGAGTCAGAGGAAGCCCCAAAGAAGGCCGAAGGGTTGACCCGCAATGAGGCGATGAACCAATTGGAGCTGGCGCGGCAGGCTCGACGCGAAGAGCAGAGAGCGCAGCGCACGCAGCGGAAGTCGCCCATTCAACCGCCCACCACGACCGGGGCGAAGGAACTCAGTGTCATCTTGCCGGCACACCTTCGTCCCGGCGAGCGAGTTTCAGGGAGTATCGTCGAAGACTCGCAGAAATACGATGAAGTGCAGGACCTCAGTGTTATTCGAATGAAGCTGCCGATGCAGTCGCAGGGTGAAGGTGCGACTCTGGCGGCTTGGGCGTTGGAGGCGCCGGGAGAACACTCTCAGAGGGCGGACGGTCCTATCACCTTCACCGTTCCGCGCTCTTCCGAAACCACCCTCACGCTGCGCCAAGTGAGGAATCCTGCTCGCTCTGTTTCGTATGAGGTGACCGTCGCGAAGAATTCACCGCCGCAGAAGCCGTCGAGGCCACAAACATTCGAGGCCCCTGCGGTGTGTCTCAAGGGCGACCTCTGCCCCATCCGTGGACCTTTCGGCGGAGATAGCGCCAAGACGCTTGTCGCTTTTGGCAGCCGGCCCGCGCCCATCGTCGCGGAAACCGAAGATATCGCGTATTTGCGCGTTCCGGATGGAGTGGCGACTGGCTCAACCCAATTGCTGGTGGCGGATGGTTCCCAGGTGGCGGCGCTGCCTGTCGACATCGCTGAACTCAGATTTACACCGGCCCGCCGGGAGCTGCGTGCAGGTGAAACCTTGTTAATACACGCGGTTCTGTCTGGGCCCGAGGAATTGGCGGATCAACTATGGCAGGCGGGTGTCTTTCCCCCTGCTGTTAGCGTTGAAAAAGCCCGTGAGGCGGTTCCCGGTTTCGAGCCGCCGAAGCAGGGAAAGGAAGGAGTAATCCTGATCGTGATTCGGAATCCCACGCGGGAGGCCGTCTCTTTTCGCGGCTCGACGGATCAGAAATTCGTGTTCAAGCTGACCCCCGACTCCTTCACGAACGGAGAGTTTAAGTACCACTTTGTGGTCGAGGCCGCCAAATCGGCTAGCTTTGCGATCCAGGGAACGGCTCTGCCGTTCCTGGCGCCGGTGCGAGGCCAGCGCTATTGAATCACGATGGCGCGGGAAGTGGCGCGAGTATTTTTTTCGAACAAGAAGAATACGACAGCGGCACACAGCAGCGGAAAGTTGCAGAAGGGTCAAAGACCTTCCTGTGACGATGTAAAGACTCGTGCAGCTCTTGGTTCAGAACCTTGGTCGACTAATTTAACCCTGAGGGAGATCTTATGAAGCGCAAGTGCGGAAGCGTCACGGTGACGGTTCTTTCCCTATTTCTCCTGGCACTGGTGCCAGTGGTTCAGGCACAGACCAAGGGGAAGCCTATGGTACTGCACAATCCGGATGTCAGATATCCGGTCTATGTCGATGTTTCGCCCCCGCTGCGCGACATGGCAGCGGGATCCTTCCCGCAGCCGGGGTTCCATCTGGCGACGCCGGTGCGGGGCCAGAAAAGCACGGGGCAGCGCATGATGTCGCTGCAGGATGGCGCGCTTCAGACAACTGCGGGCCCATTGGTCAGCGCCAGCATCGGCCTGAACCTGCTTGGCGTTGGCAACGGATTTAACGGCTATACCGTGCCTGATGCCCCCACCGACGTGAACTTGGCGGTGGGCGATACGCAGGTAGTGCAGTGGGTAAACGTATCTTACGCAGTATTTGACAAGAGCAACGGCGCCGTCATAGCGGGCCCCATCGAGGGCAACACGCTTTGGTCGGGCTTCGGCGGCGGCAACAACTACTGCCAGAATGATAACAGCGGCGACATTATCCCCCAGTGGGACAAGATTGCTCATCGCTGGGTGTTGACCCAGAACACTTTCCAGGGTGCGTACTACACTTGCATCGCCGTCTCCCAGACGAACGACGCGACTGGTAGCTACTACCGCTTCGCCTACGCACAGCCCGGCTTTCCCGACTACCCGAAGTGGGGCCTTATGTCGGACGCCTATTACCAAAGCCAAAACAACTTCGGAGACGGAGGCGCTGCCTACCCGTGTGCCTACGAGCGGGCCAAGTTGCTGACCGGCGATTCTACCGCAAAGCAAATCTGCTTCCAGCAGGGCGCGTCCGACTTCAGCCTGCTGCCCGGCGATCTCGACTCAGCCAACAATCTTCCGCCCACCGGCCAGCAGGAGGTTTACCTCGGGAGCATCAATAACAGCACCGGTACCCAAGTATATGAGTACTTGTTCCACGTCGATTTCACCAATCCCGCCAACTCCACCTTCACAGGAACTAATCTGTCGATGCCGATCACTGTGGCCTCGTACACCCTGGCCTGCGGCGGCAACTCCGCCTGCATTCCCCAGCAGAACAGTACCGACGATCTGGATTCACTGGGCGATCGCCTAATGTACCGGCTCGCCTACCGCAATTTCAGCGACCACCAGACATGGCTGGTAAACCATGCGGTGTCGGCTGGCAGTTCAGTGGGCGAGAGGTGGTATGAATTCCACCAGACGGAAACCCCACCCAATAACTTCCTGTTGTCGGTCTATCAGCAGGGCACGTTCGCACCCGACAGCAATTACCGCTGGATGGGCTCGCTGGCCATGGACAGTAATCAGGACATCGCTCTGGGGTACAGCGTTTCAAGCGGGAGCATGTACCCGGCGATTTCCTTCACTGGCCGCACTACCTCCGATCCGTTGGGCCAGATGGAAAGCGAAGCGCCGATTGTCGCTGGAACAGGTTCGCAAACCGACACGAGCAATCGCTGGGGTGATTACACCAGCATGGCCATCGACGAAGCGGACGACTGTACGTTCTGGTACACAAACCAGTTCTACCAGACAACGACAACGTTCGATTGGAGCACTCAGCTCGCGTCCATCAAGTTCAGCGGCTGCGCCAGCACGCCTGACTTTTCTTTGACGGCATCGCCCTCTTCGCAAACCGTGAACCCGGGCAAGAGCACGACCTACACCGCGACGGTAAGCGCATTGAACGGGTTTAGCGGGACCGTCAGCCTCAGTGTCAGCGGCTGCCCCTCCAACACCACTTGCACACTCAATCCCACATCGGTGACCGTCCCACCTAACACAAACTCGACTCTGACCGTGCAGACAACGAGCACCACGCCGACAGGCACCTACACTCTGACGATCACAGGGATGAGCGGCAGCCTGACCCACACCACGTCCGTGAGCCTGGTGGTGGCCAATCCAGACTTCTCGATTTCGGCTTCGCCGGCGTCGCAAACCGTGAACCCGGGCCAGAGCACAACCTACACCGCGACGGCAACCCCGCTGAACGGATTTGGCGGCACCGTCAACCTCACTGTCAGCGGCTGCCCTTCCAACACCACCTGCACGCTCAACCCGACGTCGGTGAAGCTCCCCCCGGCTCAAAACTCGACGTTGACCGTTCAAAC
>Ga0126373_10005156_pt1 | contig 10115 bp, 7 predicted proteins | sample PanSoiMetPlot_11_FD_92545 | JGI IMG/M metagenome (GOLD analysis project Ga0126373, IMG submission 92545) | Tropical forest soil microbial communities from Panama - MetaG Plot_11 | ecosystem: Environmental > Terrestrial > Soil > Tropical forest > Bulk soil | place: Panama | collected 2016-02-17 | reverse complement strand
TAGAGTGCCCAACGTATTCGAAGAACGAGATGGATCTGTGGCAGGTTTCGGCGGAAATTTCACGCCGGCTTACCAGGATTTTCCTAAAGGGCAAGGATGCACGCCGCCCATTCGCGGGCGCGAACGACGTTTTCAACGTAGATCCATACTGGAGTGATCTCGTTCTCTTTTACGAATATTTTCATGGAGACACCGGTGCCGGTTTGGGAGCGGCGCACCAGACTGGCTGGACCGGGCTTGTCGCCAAGTTGCTGGAGCAGAGCGGGGAGTAAGAAACGTGTCGCTACTCAGGGAAGTGCAATTCGGCAGAGAGGTGTGCGGAAACCTCGAGGAAGCGGAGAAGCACGAGTGGCTGGTGACAAACGGGTTGGGTGGGTACGCCAGCCAGACGATAGCGGGCACGACAACGCGTAGATACCACGGATTGCTGGTGGCGGCGCTCGAACCTCCGGTGAGGCGCACGGTCCTGGTGAGCGGCCTCGACGTAACGGCAAGATATGAGGGCATTGGGTACGCTCTTTCGACCAGCCGCTGGACCAGCGGTTTTGTCTCACCCAGCGGTTACCTGCAGATCGAGAGTTTTCACCTGGAAGGGATGAAGCCCGTATGGCGCTACGCGCTCGCCGACGCGCTGCTTGAAAAGCGGGTGTGGATGAAACAGGGCGAGAACAGCACCTTGGTTCAGTTCGTGCTGTTGCGGGGGAGAGGCGCCGCCGAGCTCGAGGGAAGGGTGCTCGTAAATTACCGCGACTTCCACAGGACGCTCCGTGCGCAGGACCAGCAAATGCGCGTCGAGGCCGTGGAGAAGGGTGTGAGGGTTGTTGCCTTCGAAGGAGCGACGCCGTTTTATCTGAAAAGTGCCGAAGCTTCGTTCGAGCCGCAGCACGAGTGGTATCGCGATTATTTGCTGCTAGCCGAGACTGAGCGGGGACTCGATGATGCGGAAGACCGGCTCTACGCTGCGCGATTTCACTGTCGCCTGGGAGTGGGCGAGAAAGTTACTCTGATATTCACAACCGCGGAGAAGTCGGTGTTGGATGGGGAGCACGCACGGGCGGAACAGGCGAACCACGAGTGGAAGCTGTTTCAGGCATGGCAAGGGCGCCACGAAAAAATGTCAAAGGTGCCGGCGGAAGACGAACCGGGCTGGCTGTGGCAGCTCGTGCTGGCGGCCGACCAATTCGTGGTCAAGCGCGACGTGAAGGACGAACCGAGCGGACAAAGCGTTATCGCGGGTTATCACTGGTTCAACGATTGGGGCCGCGACACCATGGTTTCGCTGCCGGGACTGACGCTGACGACGGGTCGGCCGGAAATTGCGCGCAAGATTCTGCGGTCCTACTCGCACTACTGCGACGGCGGCATGCTGCCCAACAACTTTTCAGAGGGCGGCGGCCCGCCGCAGTACAACAGCGTGGATGCCACCCTGTGGTACTTCGAAGCGCTGCGCCAATACTACGAGGCCACCCGGGACCTGGACCTTATATCCGAGTTGTTTGCACTGCTTGCTGCGATCATCGACGCTTATGTCCTAGGGACGCGCCACAACATCAAGGTGGATCCGGTCGATGCGCTGCTCGCCGCGGGAAATGCCGATGTGCAGTTGACGTGGATGGACGCGAAGATGGCCGACTGGGTGGTAACGCCGCGCACAGGGAAGCCTGTCGAAGTCAACGCGCTGTGGATCAACGCGCTGAATACGATGCTCGATTTCGCGCGATTGCTCGGCCGGCCGGGGGAAGGCTACGCAAGGCTGGCCGACAAGGCCGCGAAATACTTCCAGAAGTTCTGGAATCCGGCACGTGACTGCTGTTTTGATGTAATCGATATTCCGGGCGGCGGGCAAGACGCTAGATTGCGGCCCAACCAGATATTGGCGGTGTCGCTGCGCGTAAGCCCGCTTACGGTCAAGCAGCAGCAATCGGTCGTGGATGTCGTCGCCGACCAGCTGCTCACATCGCATGGGTTGCGCACTCTCGGACCGCATGAGCCGGGCTACAAGGGTTATTTCGGAGGAGGACCGCGAGAGAGGGATTCCGCCTACCATCAGGGAACCGTATGGGCATGGCTGTCTGGAGCATTTGCGCTGGCGCATTACCGCGTGTATCAGAATCGCGAGGCGGCACAGGGTTTTCTCGAGCCCTTGGGCAGGACGATTCACTGCGGGGGCCTTGGCAGCATCGGAGAAGTTTTCAGTGGTGATCCTCCGTTTCCGCCCGGCGGTTGTATTGCGCAGTCCTGGAGCGTGGCTGAGACCATCCGCGCGTGGGAGGAGCTGAGTGCCGCGAAGTGAAAGACGAACCGCCAGAACGCACGAGCCCTACGGCGACTTGCTGCGATTCAGTCGATGTGGGGGGCGGGTTCGTAGAGTTCGATGAGCACCTTGTTGGCTTTTGGCGCCGACACTAGAAAAAAGTTTATGCGAGTGCCATCGGCACCCGGGCGCGTTGTCGGATAGACCGCACTTAAGCCGAAGCGTTCGCGGAGAATGGAGGTGGCGCGGTCAACATTTTGACAGCGCAGCTCAATCTGCTGGATTCCTTCGCCGAACTTTTGCAGATACCGAGCGATTGCGCCGTTTCCTTGGGGGTCGCGGCTAGTCAAGACGTCTAGCGAGATCCCACCGGGAAGATGGAGTTCGAATTCCTGAGCATCCTGATCCGGGGGCACTTCGGCCAACCGGGGCAATCCGCTGGCTTCGCGGATTTTCTGGAACCGTTCAGGCGAAACCGCGAGGCCGATGGTCACGAAGGGGTTTCCACCCCCGAGCAGCGTGCTGAGCTCCTTGTCGGACCACCACGGGAAGATAGCGTGGTCGGCGAAAGCCCGGCCGACGTGGTGGATTTCGGTGGCAGCCGCAACGCGCGACTCCGCGTCCCCGGCCGACATTCCTTCAATGGCTCGAGACAGCGTTTCGCTCATGAATTCGCTCGCATTCTTTCTGGGATCCCCCATTACCCCTAGACCGAGGTTGCCCGCACTTGTTTCTTAGGGCCGGCCCACAACGACAATACTACGGCAAGGAGCAAAAGCGCGCCTACCACTCCCAAGGAATAAGAAACCGAGATGTGCAGCCACGGCTCCGCAATCAGTTTTACGCCGATAAAGATCAGAATCAGGGCCAGGCCGATGCCCAGATAACGGAAATAATCCAGCAAGCCGACCAGCAGGAAATAGAGAGCGCGCAATCCAAGGATGGCGAAAACGTTCGAGGTGTAAACGACGAACGGATCACGCGTAATGCCAAAAATCGCAGGAATAGAGTCCACGGCAAACGCCACATCGGTGAGTTCGATGATCAGCAGGACGAGCACGAGCGGAGTGCCGAAGAGCTGGCCATTCTGCCACACGAAGAAACGGGAACCGTGATATTCCTTGGTCAAGCGGAGATTTTTGCTGGCCAAGCGGAAGATAGGATTTTTTTCGTAATGCACAGTCTTGTCGCGCTTCCAGAGCATGTGCAGACCGGTGTATACGAGGAAGACGCCGAAGACCGCGAGAATCCAGTGAAACCGCGCGACGAGCACGGCGCCCACGGTAATCATCAAACCGCGCATTATGAGCGCGCCAAGGATGCCCCAGGCCAGCACCCGGTGTTGCACGCGATCGTCGACGTGAAAGGTGCGAAAAATCACGAGAAAGACGAAGAGATTGTCGACGCTCAAGGCTTTTTCGATCACGTAGCCAGTGAAATATTCAAGGCCGCGCTGCTCGCCATACCAGTGCCAGACGCCGCAACCGAAACCGATAGCGATGGCGATCCATAACGCACTAGCGACGAACGCTTCCCGGATTGTGATTTTGTGGGGATTGCGGTGAAAAACACCCAGATCAAAGGCCAGCGCCACTAGGATAAAGAGGTTGAACCCTACCCACAGCAGCGGGGTGCCCATGGAAGCAGCATAGCGCAGTTTCGGCGGGCCTCCTCTATCTATCGCGATTCAGGGTTGCAGGGAGCGAGCGTCTATGGCGTTGATGTTGCTCAGGTTGAGCTCGGAGGTGTGTCCGGCTTGCACGATGACAGCGACGTCCCAAAGCAGCCGGCGGTCCCCCGAGGCAGCATCCATGCCAAGCGAGCTGATCCAGTATTTGCCGGCGGGCAGTCCGCTGACAAAGGCGTGGCCGTCGAGATCGGTATCGGCCTTGCCGGCAAGATATTTTATCTGCGCGGTGTCGGGAGCCATCTGGGCAATGCGTTTCTTGTGGTCGGCGTTGAGTTTTTCCCATTGCATGTAGGGATTAGCGCCGGCAAGTTCCAACTCGATGCCCTGAACGGTAGCAGGATGCGTTTCAATGAATTTCCTGGTGGCGGAAAGATATTCGTCTTTTTGTTTTTGGTATTTGTCCGGATTCGCGGTCTTGTCCGACTCGTGGTATTTGGGTTTGGGAATGCCCAGGGTGACGCCACCGCTGTTGGTGCGCTGGTAGGCGTCGAAGAGCTCAGGAACCTTCATGATGTCGTCGGTGGTGACGACCTTGTCGAGATCGGGTGCGGTCAGATCGATGACGTTGTGGGCCTTCATCCAGGTCTTTAATTCAGGCGAGACGCTGAGTTTGTCGATGAACTCTTCGCGGGTCGGGAGAACGTCCTGGCCTTCCACTTCCTTGATGATGTCGGCGTAGCTCTTCGTGAGAACGTAGAGGGTGAACTGGCGAACGGGCTCCGGACGGGCCCCCGTAGGAGTGACGCGAGCCGTCATGTCGATAGCGCCGGTGCCAGCCTGGGCTGCCAGCGTCGTGGCCGAGGCGAGCAGGCCGCAGGCAAGCGCAAGAAATCGAAAAGCGTGACGCATGTGCGTCATGGTAGCAGATTGAAGAGGCGGGGGAGGGGCAATCGGAACCGAGTTGCTTAAACGGCATCGCGTGGTCCAAGGCCCCGGCCTGCGGTGGAACAATCCGCTCGAGTGGCGGCGGATGCGCGTTGATTAATACAGACGGAAATTGACTTCGAAAGGGACGATTGTCGGAACGGGCTTGCCGTTGGGGCCCACGGCTGGCTTGCAGCGCCAAGTCTTCAGGGTCTGGATGGTGTTCTCGTCGAGGCCCAGGCCAGGACTCTTGATCACGCGGAGATTTGTGAGGCGGCCATCGAGATTGACGATGGCTTCAACGAGGACAATGCCGGAGTATTTCGCTTTGCGCGCTTCCTCGGAGTACGGGGGATTCGGCATGTAGAAACAGCTCGGCAGACCCACGCCATTTACGCCGGCGTGGAATGCGCCGCCGCCGGTTCCGCCGCCTTCGCCGGGACCAAGGCCACCACCGCTGCCACTCCCGATACCGCCGCCCTCGCCGGTCCCGATACCGCCGCCACCACCTGGACCGTTCGACATGGTCACGGTGGCGGCAAGCGGGTCACCAAAATTCGACAACGGAGGATTCGCCACCTTCAACTCCGGCGGACCCAGGAGCGTCGGATCCATGGGCAGTTTGGGATCCGGATTCTTGATCACCGCGGTCGGCGGAGTAAACTGCGTCATGCTGAAGCGAGGTGCGCGGCCCTTGGTGGCGGGCTGCGGTGAGCGATCGCCACCGCCACCACCACCGCCAGCTTTGTTAGCGCCAGCGGGCAGCTTGGAAACGTACGGAGAAATATCGAGCGGCGTGACGTCGAGTTGCTTCTTGGCCGCGTTCGTCGGCCTGCTCCAAGAAATGAGTAAAGGCGTGACGAGCAGAGCCACAACGCACGCGTGAACCGCCAGGGCAATGGCCTGAGTCCAGCCAAAATTCTCGTCCTTGGACCAAATGTCCTTAACTTTTACAGGCTGGATACCCGGGGGCAGAGGTGCGGGCTTGGATGGCCTGAAGAACTCCTTGAGGCGGTCGGTGAAACCACCGAAGTTGCCGCCCCAATCGACTTCGAGGCGTTTGTTGACGACGGCCTTTGAGACTCGGGGAGCGGAAAGAAAAAACTTGAGGTTTTCGGCCATGCCAGAGCCGAAAGAGTTCTTGGTAAAGGGCACGTCCGAGCGCTCGACAATCTTGACGGGCCGATCGAAGAGAAACTGTTTAAGGTTTGACCAGAAATCGTCCGGCATGAGGTGGGCGGGAGTGCCGAAGTCCGGCATAGCGGAGTCGGACACGGGGACGATTTGCTCGGGCCCGGAGCGTTTAGGTTTCCTCAATTCATCCGGAAGAAGGTTGATTAGTCCAGCCACTTGTTTTCCTCGAGTGTTACAGGCGTACGATCCGTCAAAAGTTCGCCCAACCGTAGGATTCAGGCAGGCTGGGAAAAGGTTGCGCGCTCTCCACGGCTGACACGCCTTCACCGTTTATTGTAACATACGTGGTTACACTACTTTTCGAAGTTTCCCGCCGTACAACCAGGCTTGCCGACCAAGCGCGGTCCTCCGGGGCCTAGCGGCGCAGAAGGGAAATAGCATACCGCATCTATGGAAGCCGAAACATTGGATCTGAAGAAGACGCTGAACCTGCCGAAGACCGACTTTCCAATGAAGGCGAGTTTGCCGCAGAACGAGCCGAAACAACTCACTGTCTGGCAGGAGTCGCGTCTCTACGAGCGTATTCTGAAGGCGCGCGATGGCAAGCCTCTATTTGTGCTGCACGACGGCCCGCCGTATCCGACGGGGACGATTCACCTGGGCACGGGACTGAACAAGATACTGAAAGACATGATCGTGAAGTCGAAGAGCATGGCGGGGCACTATGCGCCGTACGTTCCTGGATGGGATTGCCACGGTTTGCCGATCGAAACACAGGTGGAAAAGGAACTGGGCGGAAAAGGAAAAGTGCCGCCGGCGGAGTTTCGGCGGCGTTGCCGGGAATATGCGCTGAAGTACGTCGAGCAACATAAGCGCGACTTCAAAAGGCTGGGTATCTTCGGCCAGTGGGACGACCCTTACTTGACGATGAGCCACGGTTACGAAGCGACGATCGCGAGCGCGTACCTGGACTTCATGGAGAAGGGTTACGTGTATCGCGGACGTAAGCCCGTTTACTGGTGCATTCACGACAACACGGCCTTGGCAGAGGCTGAGGTTGAGTATGAAGACCACACGAGTCCCTCAATCTGGGTCACCTTCAGGGTAGTCGGCGGCGGCAAAGGCGAAGCGGCGAAGATTGGCTCCGAGGTATCGGCGGTGATCTGGACAACTACCCCATGGACGATTCCGCACAACCGGGCGTTGGCGTTCCATCCCGATTATCAATACGCGGTGGTGCAGACGGAAAAGGGAAAGCTGTTGCTGGCGGCAGACCGCGTCGCGGCGTTGCAGGCGGATTGTGAGCTCAAACAAGCCGATGTCTTGGGAACCTATAGCGGGCGCGACTTCGAAGGAATGAAGTTTCAGCATCCGTTCCTGCCGATGCAGGTGCCGGGAATTCTTGCGGATTACGTGACGCTTGATCAGGGCAGCGGCATCGTGCACACGGCACCGGGACACGGGGCAGACGACTTTGTGTCCGGGCAGAAGTATGGGTTGGAAGTCTACGCGCCCATCGACGATCGCGGCGTCTATCTCGAGGGCTTGCCGGAATACAAAGGGAAAGACGTTTTCAGCGCGAATCCGATCATCGTGAAACTGCTCGGCGAGCGCGGGGCGCTGCTGGCGAATCATCCTTATAAACACACGTACCCGCACTGCTGGCGCTGCCACAATCCAGTGATCTTTCGTGCGACGGAACAGTGGTTCGTGAAGATGGACCAGGCCGCGCATGGTGCCACCAAGACGTTTCGGGACCAAGCACTTGAACAGATCCACGCGGTGAAGTGGATCCCGTCGTGGGGCGAAGACCGCATGTACGAAATGATCGAACATCGCCCGGACTGGTGCGTCTCGCGCCAACGCTTCTGGGGCACGCCGATCATTGTTTTTTATTGCGATGCGTGCGGGACGCGCCTGGAGGACTTCAAGGCGCTGCGCAATGTGATCAGGTGGTTTGAAAAAGAAGGCGCGGACGCCTGGTACAAGCATACGGCGGAGGAGTTGCTGCCCGAGGGAACGAAGTGCGCTTGCGGAAGCACAAAATGGCGGAAAGAGAACGACATTCTGGACGTATGGTTTGACTCCGGCTCGTCGCACCTTGCGGTGTTGCATGGAAGAGAGTGGCCGGCGGACGTTTACCTCGAGGGGCCGGACCAGTATCGCGGATGGTTCCACAGTTCCCTGCTGATTGGCGTGGGAGTAAAGGAGAAGGCGCCGTACCGCGGCGTAGTGACGCACGGGTGGACGCTCGACGAACAGGGGCGGCCGATGTCGAAATCGCTCGGCAACGTGGTGCTGCCCAGCGAGATTTGCGAGAAGTGGGGCGCGGACCTGCTGCGGTTGTGGGTGGGCTCGCAGGAATATCAGGCTGACGTGAAGATGAGTGAGCGGGTAATGACGCAGCTCAGCGAGGCGTACCGGAAAATTCGCAACACGTTCCGGTTCGGGCTGGGAAACTTGTTTGATTTCGATCCAACGCGCCAAACTGTGACCGGAGAGCGCATGGAGGAAATGGATCGCTGGATGCTTGAGCGGACGGCGGACCTTGTGAAGCGCTGCCGCGAGTGGTATGCGTCGTACGAGTTTCACCGGATTTACCATGCGATCCACGATTTCTGCGTGGTGGATTTGAGCGCGTTTTACTACGACGTACTGAAGGACCGGCTCTACACCAAAGCGGCAAACAATACGGCGAGGCGCTGCGGACAAACGGCGATCTGGAAAATCACGAGCGCGCTGGTGAGGCTTGCGGCCCCGCTGCTCACGTTTACCGCGGAAGAAATCTGGAAGTACCTGCCGAAGGAGGCGGGAGAGCCGGATAGCGTGCACATTGCGCTTTTTCCGGAGGAAGCCGAATTGCGGACCGGGTTGCCGGCCGACAAAATCAACACCTGGGAATTGCTCGGCAAAGTGCGCGGGGAGGTGTTGAAGGCGCTGGAGTCTGCACGGAACGAGAAGAAATTGATCAACTCCAACCTCGACGCGAAGGTTCTTCTCAACGCGGACCTGGAGTTGAAGGCCAAGCTCAAGCATTATTTGCCGCAATTGCCGGGGCTCTTTATCGTGTCGCAAGTGGAACTGCTGACGACGGGCGGCTCAGGCGATTTTTGCTCCGAAGCGGTGCACGGGCTCGAAGTTACGGTGCAGCGGGCCGACGGCAAGAAGTGCGAACGGTGCTGGAACTATTCGAAACATGTGGGTGAGAATTCGCGTTATCCCGGGATTTGCGAACGGTGCAGCGCGGCGATCGCGGAAATTGAGGGAGGCAAGTCCTGATGCGCAGGCTGTTTTCCTGTGGTTCTTCCACGAACTCATGAATTTGCCTCGCCGCCTTCGCTGGCTCGGCTTGACCCTGGGCGTCGTATTCCTGGACCGCGCGAGCAAAGCGTGGATTGAATCGAGGCCACCGGGCTTTTTCCCTCATGAAGTGCTGCCGCAATACTTGAGCCTAGTTCTTTCGCGCAATCCGGGGATTGCTTTCAGTTTTTTGTCGGAGGCTTCATCGCCGGCCGTGCGCGGCCTGCTCATCGCGGGCTCGATTATTATTATTGCAATTATCGCGTGGTTTCTGGTGGCGGGGCGCAACCTGAGCGTGCTGAGCGCGGCGGGCCTAGCGTTGTTGCTGGCGGGCGCCACCGGCAATGTGACCGACCGCATGATTCACGGCGCGGTGACCGACTTTTTGCAGGTGTGGCTACGATTTTTGCCGTGGCAAATCTTCAATCCGTGGCCGACGTTCAATGTGGCGGATGCCGCGGTGACCATTGGCGCCGTTCTTTTGATATCTGATATATTATTTCTGAAGCAGCATGTGGTGAAAACTTAAGAACAAAATCGTTTATCTACACTTCGCTCCAGAGTGAGGGAGAGAGTCCATGGCTCCTCGTTTACCCGGTTGTTCGCGGCGTGAATTTCTTGGCGGATTAATCGGAGCGGCTGCGGTCAGCGCGCTTCCGAACCCGGCGTTCGCCCTTGAGGGAACGGCGCAAACTGCAAACGCCTTCGTTCCTTATCAATTTCCGAAGGATTTTGTCTGGGGCGTGGCCACAGCTTCCTACCAGATCGAGGGTGGATGGAACCTTGACGGCAAGGGCGAATCGATCTGGGATCGCTTTTCGCACACCGTGGGCAAAGTAAAGGGCGGGGACACGGGCGACGTCGCCTGTGATT
>Ga0126373_10005155_pt1 | contig 10116 bp, 7 predicted proteins | sample PanSoiMetPlot_11_FD_92545 | JGI IMG/M metagenome (GOLD analysis project Ga0126373, IMG submission 92545) | Tropical forest soil microbial communities from Panama - MetaG Plot_11 | ecosystem: Environmental > Terrestrial > Soil > Tropical forest > Bulk soil | place: Panama | collected 2016-02-17 | reverse complement strand
ACCACCGGCTTGTGTGCCACCGTCGTGCCCGCATCCGTCGCGATCTCCAAATCCCCTTGCGCGTTCAGCTTGAACTCGCCGGTGTACGCCACCCGAATCTGGTTCGGGTCCGCCCCCGGCTTCACTACAAAGTCATACTCCACATCGCGCTGGTTGCCCGAATACGCCACATCGATGCCCCGGTAAACTTCTTCGTAAGTTACCTTCCCGAAGTTCGGCACTCCCGTCAGCCACTTCGACCGGTCATTCCCGATAAAGTAATTAGTCGTTCCGACCTGCCGATCGGAAGCCACCACCCGGCTGCCCGCGGCAGAATGCGGAAAGCTCATCGTGACCACGCTCTTCTTGCCGCCGCCGTTCACGAGAAAGACAATCTCATTGCCCGCCAGAAAAGCGGCGTAGCCTCGCGCCCGCGCCAGATATTTCACCCGCGCGTCCGTCTGGCCGCGATTCGGCTCAAAGGCCAGCGGCAATTTGCCCACTGCCGCCATGACTTCCGCTTTGCTCAACGTCGAACCCGCGTGGAGCGGGCTGGGACGATCATTGTTCTTTGCAATGGTCGCCGTTCCGCTGTGCGTAGCGGCGACAATACCTGTTCCGATCAGCAAGCCCGCAACTGCCAAGGCTGCCAATCGAGTGCTCAAACCAGCTCTGTTCGTTTTATGGAAGTCAATCTGCATACGGCGCCCCGGCTCCTTGGGAGAGTTTTATTCCGTACAATTAGAGAATCTTCTGTTTTATCACTATCTGATGAAGAGGGGTAGATCCCCCGAGTTGCCCCTCCCACCCTCCCAAGTCCCATTCCCCCTTTTGATACAGGCAGATAACCTCGGTAACAGAAAATTTTCGTGATCCGGAACGGAATCTCTAAATTGGATCCTGAGAGACCTCCGCTACTAGGAAGTGCTCACCCTATCTGATACGACCCAGTGGAACCTTATGGTCCTTCGAAACGGGAGGTCCGCATTTGCAGAGTACCCATCGCTATAAAGAGCTTTATTCCAATTCTCCTGGCCTCCAATTACTCCAGCTTGACTTCCCTCCCCTCATCCCTCACGCTGATTGTTTATGCCGCTCGCGCACGTCATCATTCTCGCCATCGTTCAGGGTCTGACAGAGTTCCTGCCGGTAAGCAGCACCGCTCATCTCTATCTCGCTTCGTGGTTGTTGGGCTGGAAAGCGGAGAGTCTTGATTTCGATATCTCCCTCCACATCGGTACGCTGCTGGCCGTGCTGATTTATTTCCTCCCCGACTGGCTGCAAATCGTTGGACAGGGATTCGGCATCAACGTGGGAAGTGATGAAGAGTTGAAGCTCAACCGCATGCTGCTGTGGCTGCTGGTGATCGGAACGATCCCAGCAGGCATCGCCGGTTTATTGCTCAATAAATATGCGGATTCTACCTGGCGCAACCCGTTCCTGATCGGAGCCATGCTCGTAATCGTCGGAATTCTGATGGGATTGGCCGATCGCGGCGCGCGCCACCTTCGCCATCTCGCTTCGCTCAACCTTCCCGATGCGATCTCCGTTGGAATTGCCCAGGCCTTTGCCGTCATTCCCGGTGTTTCGCGCAGCGGCAGCACCATCAGCGCCGGTCTCGCGCGGGGCCTCAGCCGCGAAGCGGCCGCGCGTTTTTCCTTCCTGCTGTCCACTCCCATCATTGCCGGTGCAGCCGCTATGGACCTCCGCGATATCTATAAACAAAGCGGCCTGCACGGTTTTCTGGATCACACGTTTCTGATCGGAATCGGCGTCAGCGCGCTCACTGGCTTGATCGTGATTGCCTGGTTTCTGCATTATTTGCGTCGCAGTAGCTTGATGCCCTTCGTTTACTATCGGGTAATTTTTGGGATAATAGTTCTGGTTCTGGCTTTCATCCGCCGGCCAGCGTGATGAAGCTGCTATCACCGACTCCGTACAAGAGGCTGAACGAAGTCACCGGTTTCCTGCTGCTGCTGCTGGGCCTCGTGACACTGTTGAGTTTGGTGTCGTACCACGTTCAAGATCCCTCTTTCGATACCGTCTCCGATACGCGCCCGTTGAACCTGATCGGCTACCCGGGTTCTTACTTTTCGGATCTCTGCTTTCAAGCTTTCGGTGCAGCGGCCTTTCTGTTTCCGCTCCTCACCTTTGTACTGGCCTGGAAATGGATCCGCTCTCACCCAATCGATTCGGGCCTCGCCAAATCGTTCGGCGCCGGCCTGCTTGCGCTCAGTCTGGGCGCAGCGCTCTCGTTCCTGCCCTGGCGCTTGTTCGGCGGCAATATCCGCATTGGTGGGCTGCTCGGCTATGCGCTCAGCCGCTACCTGCTGGAAAGCCTCAACACGGCGGGTGCGCTGATTGCCGTTGTCTCTGCGTTCGTAGTTTCCATTTACCTGGTTTCGTCGTTCTCGCTGAACAAAGTGGCGGCATGGTTTGCCGCGCCGCAACGATGGCTCGCTCGCCGCGTCGAGTGGTGGCGCCAATGGCTCTACCGCCTGCATGCTTCGTATGCCGAGAAAGCTGCCGAAAAGGCCGCGGAACGCATTCGTAAACGCTCCAAAAAAGACAAGGCGCCCACGGTGCAGGCTGCCATGGATGCTCCTCCTGCTGCCCTCAACGCGGAAGCGGAGCCGTCCGAGCCCGCCGAATACAGCACCATTGAAGAGATTCCCATCTGCCCTTTGGAAGAACCCGAGCCCGCCGCCGCGCGCTCTCCCTCACCCGTGCCGTGGCCCGTAGCCGCCGCGCCCGCGATGGACCCGACTCCCAAAAATGTCACGCTGGAATTGCCCACCACTGAGTTGCTGAACGAACCGCCGGGCCGCAGCGCTTACGATGAGCAGGAACTCAAGGACATCGCCGTCCGCATCAAGGCCAAATTTGAAGAGTTCAATGTGCTCGGCAACGTAGTGCAAATCAATCCCGGGCCAGTGGTTACTACCTTCGAATTCAAACCTGAGGCCGGAATCAAGTACAGCCGCATCACCAATCTCACCGAAGATCTCTGCCTCGGCCTTCAGGCTGAGTCGATCCTCATTGAACGCATTCCCGGCAAGCCTACCGTCGGCATCGAAGTGCCCAATTCCCGCCGCGAACTGATCGCGCTGCGGCAAATGCTCGAGTCCGACGAATTCTCCCAATCCAACTCCCATCTCACCATCCCTTTGGGAAAAGATATCAACGGACGGATTCGCGTGGCCGCGCTCGAATCCATGCCCCATCTGCTCATCGCCGGTTCCACCGGTTCCGGCAAAAGCGTCATGATCAACTCCATGATCATGGCCATCCTCTACAAAGCCACACCCGACGATGTGCGGATGATCATGGTCGACCCCAAACGCGTGGAGTTAGGAATGTATGAAGGCATTCCCCACCTGCTCACTCCCGTCATCACCGATCCCAAAAAGGCCACCAACGCCCTGCGGAACGCGGTGCTCGAAATGGAGCGCCGCCTTCGCCTGCTGGCCGAATATGGCGTACGCAATATCGACCAGTTCAACAAGAAAATCCGCAAGAAGCAGGAAGAACCGCGCGACCTCTTCGCAGAGGAAGATACTCAAGAGGAACTGAAAACCCTGCCGTACATTTTGATCCTGATCGATGAGTTAGCCGACCTGATGATGCTCGAAGGCCGCAACGTAGAAGAGTCGGTCACACGCCTGGCGCAGATGGCCCGCGCCGTCGGCATGCACCTCGTTCTGGCCACGCAGCGTCCCAGTGTCGACGTGATCACTGGACTGATCAAGGCAAATTTTCCTGCGCGCATCAGTTTCCGAGTGGCCACACGTGTCGACTCCCGTACTATTCTGGATGTCATGGGTGCGGAACATCTATTGGGTAAAGGTGACATGCTCTTCCTTCCCCCGGGATCCTCGCGGTTGGTGCGCGTACACGGGGCTTTCGTCACAGAGATCGAAATTAATCGTGTGGTGGATCACTGGAAGGCACAGGCTAGACCGGAATACGATCAGTCTTACCTGATTGCGCCTCCTGGCGATGAGGAATCGGCGGCCGAAAGTGAGCCCGCGAACGAAGAGCAGGATCCCATGTACGAGGAAGCCGTCCGCCTTGTCCTGCAAATGGGCAAAGCTTCTACCTCCACGTTACAGCGGCACTTACGGCTTGGCTATGGCCGCGCCGCGCGCATTTTGGATATGATGCAGCGCGATGGCATTATCGGTCCGCCCGACGGCAGCAAGCCGCGCGACGTGCTGAAGCGCCCTGACTGGCTCAACGAAGTGGAAAATCAATTGCGATAGGGGAGTGGCAGGTTTTTGGGCTTCCACCATGAAAGTATTGATTGCCACGTTTCTTTTCCTTGCCATCCTTCCGGCCTTCTGCCAGGAACAACCGGGCGAAACTAACTCGCAACCTCCCGATAACACCCAGCCGCCGACCGCTAACCGTGCCACTCCGTCCGCCTTGGGCGTGGCGCCAGGAACCGAGGCGCTCAAGGACAAAGATCTCTACGAAGGCACCGGCTATTTTCATCCATTCCGCCGCATGCCGAAATTCATTCTTACCGATCAGAAGCGCATCTGGACCAGCCCGTTTCACAGCAAAAAGAGCGACATTAAGTATTGGGCGATCTTCGGTGGTGCTACCGCCGCGTTGATCGCTACCGATAAGTACGTCTCTCACAACGCGCCTAATCCCCACTGGCTGCAAACGGTAGGAAACGATGCCTCGTATTTAGGCGAACCCTATGCTCTCCTCCCCATCACAGCCGGCTTCTACTTTTACGGCTCGGCCACGGGTAACGAGCGCTTTCGCGAAACGGGCCTACTGTCGTTCGAGACGCTCGCTGACGTGACTGTAGTAGAGCTCGCCATAAAGTCGATCACCAACCGGGAAAGGCCGACCGAAGGAACCACCGACGGACACTTCTTCACTTCTCAACCTTCACGGTGGAACTCGAGTTTCCCATCGGGCCATGCCATCGGGACCTTCGCCCTGGCATCCATCTTCGCCCACGAATACCACGATAAGTTGTGGGTCAAAATTCTCGCCTATGCCTATGCCGGTGGAGTAGTCGGAGCACGCTTAGCTGCCAACAAACACTTCCCCGGCGACGTGATGGCAGGAAGCGCCATTGGATGGTTCACCGGTGACTACGTTTACGCAAAGCGGCACAACCCCGCGCTGGATCAGAAACGAACCATAACCGGAAAAATCCTGGATCACGTCCAACTCGGCGCCGCCTTCTAACAGGCACTTACTAACTTCCGCATTCTGTCTCCTGACTTCTGGCTTCTGACTTCTAGTCCAGGTGCCTCCCTCATAAGTACTTTCCCGAGAGTACCTTCCTAATTGTAAGTACGCGTCTGCTCGTGTACAATCCAATGCGCCATGATGATTCAATACGGCGCGACCGCGAACTTTGTCGTTTCCTATGACAGCTCCTTTACAGGAGGTGGACAACCGAATGGCCCCGCATTGTCCCAAGGCGTTCTCGACTATTGCGAGTATGACCTGGTCCGCCTCACTATGCTGTTCGGAATTAACCTGCCCCCGGCAAACCTTCCGATTCAAATCAACCTGATTCCAGGAGGCGGAGGCGCCTTCAACAACGGAGTGAATCAGATCAGTTGCTTTTGCAATATCAACACCGACCCGCTGGGATTGCCCTCCCTGATCGTGGCTGAAGAGGCCGAAATCTTTATGGTGGCCCAGAACAAGGGGTGGATTGCAGGTTGGAGCAATGGCGAAGCGCTCTCCCGTGTTTCCGCGCAGATCCTGTACCCCAGCCGGGCCTGGCTGTGGTCGACTGGCGATAGTTGGCTCAATGGCGGACGCGCCGACTGGGTGGATAACGTCGAGCACACCGATCAGGACTATGTTTCCATCGGCTGCGGTTCGCTATTCCTCAATTATCTGGCGTATCAGTTGAATCTCGAGTGGCCGGCCATTTTTCAAGCAGGCGCGCCCACAAACAACACTCTGGCGGAAACAGCCACGCTGCTGGGCGTTGCCAATCCCTGGCAAGGTTTTATCAATCTGATAACCGCTAATTTCCCGCCCAATTCCAGCCTGCCCGCGGAACCCACCGGCTTCGGTCAACCCTCCGAGCCAACCGATGATCCTTATCCCCTCGGACCCCTGCCTGGACAGGTGCCGGCACTCTACATGCGCCACAATCTTGCGGACGATGGCACCTCTCATACGGGCTCTCTGTCTGACAGCCCCGATATCATCCTCAAGAACAATCCGGTGGCCAACCCGCAGGCAACCTACTCGACGCCGGCCTCCATCGCCAGCGATACCGAGAGCGATCCTTATGTAGTTACCGGCCAGCCCAACTATGTGTATCTGCGCGTGTGGAACCGCGGCGCGGATGCTGACGATGTGTTCGCCACTGTCTATTGGGCCCCGCCCTCAACCCTCGTGACCCCAAACATTTGGAACTTGGTCGGTTCCGCCTATTACCCCGATGTGCCGCCCGGAAGTGTGGTGGGGGTTTCCAATCCGGGAATCACCTGGCCCGCGGATCAGCTCCCCGGACCCGGCCATTACTGCTTTGTCGCCACAGTAGGCAATAGCTATGACCCTGCTCCCAATTCCGGCAGCTTTGCTACCTTCGACGATTTTGAAAATTACATCTACGCCCACAACAACATCACCTGGCGCAACTTCAATGTGGGCCCTGGGCTAGCTCTGCGTTGGGGTCACTTCGGAGTGTTCCCATTCCAGATTGTTGGGGCTTGGGATATTCACCGGCCGTTTGTTTTGGAGGCCATCGCCGACCTCCCCAAGGAAAGCCGGCTCGCCATTCAAGTCCCGCGCTGGATCGCCCGCGCGCTCGAACCAGTTCCCCGCGATGTGGAAGAGTTGGAGGATCGCGCAACGGATCCGAAGAACCCGCGGCGCGCGCGGATTTCCATCCCTCCCAGTGGAAACCACAATTTGGGCGCCATCGAATTGCCGGCCCGAACCGCCGCCGCAAGTCACCTGCTCGTGCATATTCCGCCGGAGCACCACCGGCAGACTCACCGGGTCATCATCCGTCAACTCTATAAGAACCGCGAGATCGGCCGGATCACCTGGTTACTCGAGCCCCCACGCGACCGGAAATGACGGCGGGCGCAAGCATTCCTCATCATTTATGAGTTAGGGACTGCCCATGTACAATGCCATCCAGCATGATTATTCAATACGGCGCTACCACTAATTTCTTGGTTTTCTATGACAGCTCCCTCACGGGAGGAGGACAACCGGATGGGCCCACATTGGCTCAGGCGGTTCTGGACTATTGCGAATATGACCTGGTCCGCCTCAGTATGCTGTTCGGCATCAACCTGCCTTCGAGAATTCTTCCAATTCAGATCACCCTGAATCCGGGAACGGACGGAGCCAATAACGACGGAGTGAATCAGATCGATTGCGCTTGCAACCTCTACACAGATCCGCCGGGATTGGTCGGCCTGGTTGTGATTGAATTGGCCGAAATCTTCATGGTCTCGCAGAACAAGGGATGGATTTCGAGTTGGAGCAATGGTGAGGCGCTATCTCGAGTTGCTTCGCAAATTCTGCACCCCAATAGGGCCTGGGCAGCGTCGACTGGCGATAGTTGGCTCAATGGAGGGCGTGCGGACTGGGTGACTTTCGTCGAGCACACGGATCTGGACGTTGTTTCGATCGGTTGTGGTTCGCTGTTCCTGAATTACCTTGCCTATCAGTTGAATCTCGAGTGGCCGGCCATTCTTCAAGCGGGCGCGCCCATGCACGCTACCCTGGCGGAAACAGCCACCCTCTTGGGTGTTGCCAATCCCTGGCAGGATTTTATCAATCTGATATCCGCCAATTTCCCACCCAATTCCAATTTGCCGGCGAAACCGATCGGCTTCGGACTACCCTCCAGGCCAACAGATGCTACTTATCCCCTCGGCCCGCTGCCCGCGCAGGTGCCGGCACTGTATATGCGCCACAACCTTGCGGACGATGGTACCTCTCACACGGGATCTCTGTCCGACAGCCCTGATATCATCCTGCAGAATAATCCGGTGGCCAACCCGCAGGCTACCTTCTCGACGCCGGCCTCTATTGCCAGCGATACCGAAATCCACCCTTTTGTAATGACCGGGCAGGCCAACTATGTGTACCTGCGCGTGTGGAACCGCGGCGCGGATGCTGCCAACGTGTTCGCCACCGTCTATTGGGCGCCACCCTCAACCCTCGTAACCCCCAACATTTGGAACTTGGTCGGTTCCGCCTATTACCCTGATGTGCCGCCCGGAAGTATGGTGCAGGTTTCCAATCCGGGAATCACCTGGCCCGCCGACCGGCTTCCCGGATCCGGCCATTACTGCTTTGTGGCCACAGTGGGTAACAGCTACGACCCTGCCCCCAATTCCGGCAGCTTTGCCAGCTTCGACGATTTTGTCAATTACATCTACGCCAACAACAATGTTACCTGGCGCAATTTCGATGTGCCTTTCCATTTCCATCTCCTGCCCTTCCAGATCGTTGGTGCTTGGGATGCCGGGCGGCTCTTTGTCTTCGAGATGATCGCCGACCTCCCCAAGGGAAGCCGGCTGGCCATCCAAGTCCCGCACTGGATCGCCCGCGGACTGAAACCAGCTCCACGCGATGTGGAAGAGTTGGAGGATCCCGACCCCGATCCAAAGAACCCGCGCCGCGCGCGCATTCCGCTTCCGTCCGATGGAAGCCACAACCTGGGCAGCATCGAATTGCCCGCCGGCACAGCGGCACCGAGTCACCTGCTCGTTGACATTCCGAAGGACCGGCACCGCCAGACTCACCGGCTTATCATCCGGCAACTGTATAAGGACCGCGAAGTCGGCCGGATCACCTGGTTACTCAATCCCCCACGCGAAGCGTAAATGAGGCCAGGCGCACATCACCCCCGGGAAGCTCGTGGTATGTTGAGTCATGCGCCGCGGACTCCTGCTGCTCCTTCCCGTGGTGTTGCTCAGCGCTCAGCAGCGAAACGCATCACCGCTGATTCGAGGCGTTCTCATCGCGCGCGAAGGCCGCCCTGCCGGCGAATTCAGTGTGCGCGCTGCCGATAACCAGGTCTTTCAATATCACTTTGACGCGAAGACTTACGTCGAACGCGACGACCGGCTGGTGGATATTCCGCGCCTCGACATCGGCGAGAAAATCGAAGTATTGTCGGACGAAGGCCCCGCCTCCGCCGTGCGCTACGCACGTACCGTTCACGTAATGGTTCCCGCGCCGCCCAATCGCCCCTCATCCCAAGGGCGCTATCGTGCCGATCGCACCGCGGTGGATCACTTCGCGCCCATCAGCACCCTCAGCTTTGCCGGCGTAGTCTCTCGCGTCGGCGCCGACTGGTTGCTTCTCCATACGCGGGAAGCAGGCAACCAGATGATCCTCCTGCGCCGGGACACGCGTTTTCTCGATAACGGCGAGCAGGTCGAACCGGCCGCCTTACAAACCAACATGCGCGTCTACATCCGCGGCGGGCGCAACCTCTACGACGAAGTCGAAGCCTACCAGGTGATCTGGGGCCAGATCCTGGAACCGCGCTAAAGCCCGCCCGCGCGCCACACTGAGGGCCACCTATGATCATCGAAATGCGCACCTACAAACTCAAGCCCGGAACGCGCGCCCGCTTCCTGGAGATCTTTCGAACCAGGTCAGTCCCGGCGCACGACGAGATCGGAATGAGAATCCTGGGTCCCCTCCTTTCCATCGAAGACCCCGATACCTTCTTCTTTATGCGCGGCTTTCCCGACCTCCCTTCGCGCGATCCCATGAAAGCGAAATTCTACGAAGGCGAGCTATGGAAAAATGAACTGGAAAGCCTTCTCATGCCCATGATCGAAAAGTACGACGTGGTCCTGGTTGACGACCCCAACGGTCTGATTCGCTGGTAGCGCCACGATCAAAAACCCATGCATACTTTCGGAGCGATTGAAGCTGGAGGAACCAAGTTCGTCTGCGCCACAGGCACCGGACCCGACGATTTGCATCTCGCATCCTTTCCTACTACCTCGCCCGCAACCACCATGGAAGCCGTTCTCCGATTTTTTCGATCGACCCCGAGCCTCCGTGCCATCGGTATTGGCTCGTTTGGTCCCGTCGATCTGCAGCCCGGCTCTCCCACGTTCGGTCACATCACCGCAACCCCCAAGCCCGGATGGCGCAATT
>Ga0126373_10005154_pt1 | contig 10117 bp, 9 predicted proteins | sample PanSoiMetPlot_11_FD_92545 | JGI IMG/M metagenome (GOLD analysis project Ga0126373, IMG submission 92545) | Tropical forest soil microbial communities from Panama - MetaG Plot_11 | ecosystem: Environmental > Terrestrial > Soil > Tropical forest > Bulk soil | place: Panama | collected 2016-02-17 | reverse complement strand
TGAAAACAAGCACGAACAAAAGGAAATGAAAAGACAGTACAAAGCCACGTCGCCTTGCCGCCTGAATGGTACACCAACGCTAATCACGTTCTGGGCCCCCGGTGTGGACCTTGTCTGGAAGAACTCGCCGCCCTGAAGAACTACAAGAGGGGCTGGACAGGTAGTTCCAGGTTGTCGCTATCGCGGCGCAGGGCAGAAGAGAGAAGGCTCCCGACTTCATTCAGGCTCACCCGCAGTACAAATTCCTATTCTTCCCGGATCCCATATGGAGCGGACGTTGGGTTCATTCTTTAGCGTTGTCGGGATCGCGGTGACTGCTTTAACTGACGGTCAGGGGAAAATCATCGATAGATGACCTGGCTTTGACGGCAAGGAGAAGCTGCGGAAAAAGCTAACCAAACTGATTGGGATTAGCGCGCGGCCTGCCGATTGGATCTGCACGACGCGACGCTTAACTATCTTCAGTTCCAGCGGTTCCCGGTTTCGAGTCGAGCAATTTTAGCAACTTTAGGCGCGGTTGTGACGCCGGTTGTTGCGCAGTTCTTGCGAATCGCGAACGCCATCGGGGGGTGGCAGAAATCTGCGCGCCTGACGGTGAGCTGGATTCGTTCGACCATGACGTCCAAACCGCCGACAGAGTTTTTTGGCAAGGTGCGCCACAATTCTCAGCTTGCAGGAAAAACCGGGTGGGGCGGCGCCTCAGAATCGTTCGGCGAATTCGCGAAGAACTTGGATGTTGTGTACGGAGACGCTTTCACGTCCCACGGCCAGCACGCCGTGCTCCTTCCACTCGGAGAGCAGGCGGCTCACGGTAAACAAAGTCGTGCCGGTCATCTGTGCTAACTCCTCGCGAGAAAGGTTGATCTCGAGCGTGCCATTCCCGTTTACGCGACGCCCTAGTTGATTAAACAACCGCAGCAGTTGATGACTCAGCCGTGTCGCCACCGTTTCCGTGGAAATCTCGCGGTAGCGCTCCTCGAGTTCCTGCAGGCGCTGCGCAGCGACTCTTATGATATTGCTCCGCAGGGCGGCGAAGCGCTCTGCCAGGGCCTGGAATGCGCTGGCCTCCCAGATCAGGCCGGTGGAAGCTGTGAGTGCTTGTGCCGTCGAGCAGTGACGACCCGGGGCCGGAAGCCCCGTCACCTCTACTATGTCACCTGGCCCCGCGAGCCGGAGAATCACCTCCGTGCCATTCTGACCGAGTCGCGTGACTTTGGCGCTACCGGAGGTCAACAGGATGACGTGGCGGATGGGATCGCCGTTCAGGAAGATGGTGACGCGGCGGTAGAACTCGCTCTCGCGCGCCGCGGATACGATTTCCCGGCAGTCGGCCGGGGAAACGTTGGCGAACAGCGGGGAGTGCTGAACCAACGTCACCTTGCGCAAGGTATTGCATTCTCGCGCAGACGCCAGCGCTAACAGCGCAACACCGCCGCGAGATCCCGTTGGTTGTAGTTGGGGCATGGGGGTTTAGAGGATATTCAACAATTCGGGGTTTTGCAAGGGCTTATATCATGTGATATAAGACAATTGCCGCTTACCTCACGAAGGATATGATTTCTTGAACTGCTCCGCTCCTGTCGAGATAAGCTGTCCCTATGATGCCCTCCCTGCGCCGAGACGGAACTGAAAAGGTGGCTCTTCGACCATTCGTGCAGCAACGACAGCAGGCCGATACCCGCGTCCTATGAGGTCGGAACGTCCACGCGCACGGCGTTATCCCTTCATAACGACCATCGAACTGACCGACGTAAGATCAGAAGAGCACGCAACTGAACAAACCAGTGATCTTAGTCTGTTCGGATGTCACGTTGATGCAAGGAAGCCCCTGCCGCCGGGGACGAGGGTCAGGATAAGGATTGCACACGCGCGTGCCACTTTCATCGCGTTGGGCAAGGTCGCCTACGCTGAGGAGAACGGCGGGATGGGCATCGCCTTCACCAAAATTGAGTCAAACCACCAATTAGTTCTGGAGAAGTGGATCGCCGAACTGAGGAACACGCGAGAAGCGGTGCGGAGGTAGCAAAGCAGGCCAGTCAAAAGTTGCGGGTGCGAGGCCACGAAGTCGGCTTTCGTTTCGTTCAGCCTCTTCCTTCGCAAAATCCAGCAAAACGTCGAAGGCCGAACCCAATCGACTTACGCTTCATACTGCACTTCTTCATTGCGTGGGCTACTAGATCACAGGACCAAGGTTTGCTTCCTGTCTGGCACGCAACAATAGCATCACCGTCAAACGTTGTATGCAAATCCTAAGCGTCCGTTGTGATGAGTGGAAGCGGTGTCTAGCCGCAGGGTTTAGGCAGGACGGCAGAAATGGTGCCGGCGGGGGGAATCGGGATTCTGGTGCCCATTGATCCGCCGTAAGTTATTGATTCTACTAAACGGCGAAAACGCCAAAAACACCGCATTCGCCGAAGTGAGGTACACGGGGGGTACACGGCATCGGCCGACCCCAGCAACGCAACCGGTTAAAACGCGGTGGAGGAACCGCGAATCTCGCCCTGCCAATATCCGTAACTGAGCACGGTGACTGGCGTAGCGTTTGGAACATCGTCGGACCGGCGCAGCGCAGGTCTGACACCAAGTGTCTCGAAGCATCCGCCAGAGACCAGCGGAGTGTTAACTATCGTCCGATTGCCGCCCCGCCGTCGAGGTGAGGCGTGAGCACCGCATCGATTCAAATAGTACCGAAATTCGTATTCTTCCGCATTCAGAGTGACTCCCACAAGTTAGTCCGCAGCGTTGCAGAAACGCACCGCCTACTGTTTGTTTTGCCAGTTCCAACAAGTGCGGCGAGAGAGCTAGTCTTTGTCGCGCAGTTACCACGAAAAGCTGCCCGTGTTTCTTTAGCGCGGAAAATAGCAGAGCCGCAAATGGAATCTTCAGATCGCGAAAAGCGCGCCCGAAAACTCGCCCACGCATTCGGCCTGACCCAGGTGCCTGTTTCCATGGGATGCCCGAACAACGGCTCCCACTTTGCAAAGATCAAAACACGCTGGGTCATTATCGGTCGGAAATAGACGACCAGATATCTCCATACAGAAAGTGCGATGCGACGATGGCGGGATGCTCGAAAGAAATTCGATCTAGCGTTTGCAGACGGAACAGATTTGTTCTGTCGTCAGAGCTCAAACCCGCGGGAGTTAACATGCTTGCAACAAGGTACTCTCAAGGGAGGTCGGCGGGCGAGGCGAGCGTTGCGCTGCAAAAGCCCGAACTGGCGCTCATCCTCATTTTGGCTCTTGGCTCTGGAGTTCATGGATGCCGTTCCCAGAAAAGCAGCGGCAGCCCGTCTATCGAGTTGACCAAAATTCCCCCAGCAGCACAGGGTGGCCGAGAGAGGATCGATACGATCGCGGGGCGGGTGAGAAACGCTCGCCCAGGACAGCAAATCGTCATCTACGCGCACAGTGGGCCGTGGTGGGTACAGCCGTGGCCTGATCGCGCTCTTATTCCCATTCGCGCGGACTCGACGTTCACCACCGAGACTCACTTGGGATTCGAGTACGCGGCGCTGTTGGTCGAACCGGAGTACCATCCGCTGCCAACCGTGGACATAGTGCCGACGCAAGGTGGTCTCGTAGCCCTTGTAACCATCGTAAAAGGCATTGGAACACCGCAATTCGCGCCGGTAGGATCACTCAAGTTCAGCGGGTACGATTGGAGCGTTCGCACAATTGCCAGTGATAAGGGAGGTACCAACAATCTTTATGACCCCGAAAATGCCTGGACGGACAGCAGCGGAGCGCTCCATCTGCAGATAAAAAGGAAGTCGGGCAGGTGGTCTTGTGCGGAAATATTCTTGAACAGCAGTCTCGGCTACGGCACGTATGTAGTAACCGTCCGCGATACTTCCCACTTAGAACCTGCAGCGGTCTTCAGCATGTTTACTTTCGATGAATGGAACGGCGAACAACATTATCGAGAAATGGATATCGAAGTCAGCCGGTGGGGTGACGCCGAGAGCAAGAACAACGCACAGTATGTAGTTCAACCTTTCTATAATCCGGGAAACCTTTTTGCGTTCCTTGCGCCCGCGGGCCCGGTCACGTATTTGATGCGGTGGGAATCGGGACATGCGACTTTCAAGACGTTTCGAGGGAGGTCCGGTGGCGCCGGAATGCCTTTGGTTTCTGAACATGAGTTCACCTCTGGCGTACCTTCACCCGGCCAGGCAAAACCCCGGCTGATACTTTACGTCGTCGCTAGCGACAAGAATCCTCTGCAGAAACCCAGCGAGGTCGTGATTGAGAAGTTTGAATATTTTCCGTGAAGGCCAGCTATGGAGATGGGCCGTCGCCGGATTCGCGTTGTCCTGCTTGGCAGTAGTTCGAGCATTTGCAACCGATGCGAATCGCCCTTTATGGCAATACCTGCACGATTTCTGGGGACCCGAGAAAGGCTTCCCGGGTGGGTCGGTATCAAGCGTAGCCCAGACTACGGATGGCTACCTCTGGATTGGTACGGAGAAAGGCCTGGTTCGTTTCGACGGCTTGAATTTCCTCCGATTCGAGCCGGCGAGCCTCGGCCCTTTTGAGATCGGCGCTGTCCGTGCTGTTTTGGCGGACGCCCAAGGAAACCTGTGGATCCTGCTGCAAAATACCCGGCTCTTTCGCTACCACAACGGAGCCCTCGAGCTTAGCCGCGGCCAGGCTGAGGACGGCATCACGGCCATGGCTATGGGGACATCGGGTGAAGTTTTGCTCTCCTCCGTAGCTCTGGGCCCACTTGCCTACGATGGCAAACAGTTTTTAGCTACTCTGCCCGCAGCCAGGTGGCCTGACCCTGGAGAAGTCGCACAAGCGGAGATTCCTGACCAACGATCGGCCCGCTTCAGTTGGTCCTATGGCACTATTCCCGACCGCCTAGCGGCGGGGACCTCTGCGGTAATTTCTATAGCCGCAAGTGGCGACGGCAAGATTTGGCTGGGAACACAGGATAGAGGGCTCGTCTACCTGCGGGAAGGGCGCATCTACGCGCCGGCGAAGGAATTGCCTAACACGAAAACGAACTGCCTCTTGCCGCTGCAGAACTCCGAGTTGTGGATCGGAACAAATAAGGGCTTATTGCATTGGAATGGAAACGAGCTCACCCGTCGAGGTGTGCCATCGTCTCTGCTAAACGTCGAGGTGCTTTCCATGGTTCGTGACCGCGACTCGAACCTGTGGGTGGGCACGAACCGCGGACTCTTCCAGCTCAGCGGCATGGGAGGTTCGTTCTCCGCAACGGCAGTTCCCACCATTGGCGGACCGGTAACAGCGCTCTTCGAAGATCGCGAAGGGAATCTGTGGGTCGGCAGTGGACGGGGCATCGAGCGTTTTCGCAAGGGCACGTTCTTTACATACAGCGGGCCCGGGTTGCCCTCGGAAAGCAGTGGTCCAGTTTACGTCGATCCAGAGGGGCGTACATGGTTCGCTCCTATCGCAGGTGGGTTGCATTGGCTGAAGGGGGAAGAACATGGAAGCGTGACAGGGCATGGACTGGACCGAGACGTAGCCTATTCAATTTACGGTAGGAGTAAAGAGATTTGGATCGGCTGGCAAAGAAGCGGACTGACACGTCTACAGTACGGCCACGGCACCGAGAGCTTTCAGAGTTACACAGAAGCCGACGGACTTGCTCAAAACAGTGTTTATTCTGTTTACCAAAGCCGCGACGGAACCGTATGGGCCGGGACTCTAGGCGGGGGAGTGAGCAAATTCGATGGCCGACGATTCATTACCTACACGGCTGCGACGGGTCTCGCTTCTAACACGGTTACTTCAATTCTAGAAACGCGTGATGGCACGATTTGGTTTGGCACTTCGAAGGGGCTCAGTTCCTTGTCACGGGGGCAGTGGAAAACGTATGCGGCAGAAGATGGTCTGCCTGGGGAAGATGTCAACTGCCTCTACGAGGATTCGTCAGGGACGCTGTGGACTGGAACATCGAATGGCCTGGCCTATTTCGGCTCCGGCCGTGTTCAGGTTCCCCATAACCTTCCGGCGTTGTTGCGCGGACAGATATTTGGCATCGCGGAAGATAAGTTTGGATGGCTTTGGATCGCGACCGCAGGTCACGTGCTGCGGGCGGATCGTGAGAGAATCGCCGCCGGCTCCCTTGGACCTACCGATCTCCGCGATTACGGCGCGGAAGATGGTCTGCGCAGCACAGAGGGAGTGAGAAGAAGCAGGTCGGTGGTTTCCGACACTTCCGGAAGGCTGTGGTTTTCGCTGAGCCGAGGACTGTCGGTTGTTGACCCATCTCACCTCCCGGACACTTCGACTCCTGCGCTCACCCACATTGAGGCGCTTTCCGTTGATGGGAGCCCCGTAAACCTTCAGGACTTGGTTCACGTCCCTGCTTCGCCCAAAAGAATCACTTTAACTTACACGGGGGTGAGCCTTGCTGCGCCGGAGAGGGTTCGCTTTCGATATTTTCTCGAAGGCTTTGATCGGGCTTGGAGTGAGCCGGTTGCAACCCGGGAAGCCGTCTACACCAACCTTGGCCCAGGCTCATATCGTTTTCGAGTAATAGCGAGCAACAGCGACGGCCGGTGGAATGACGCTGAAACTGTACTGCGATTTGAAATTGCACCACGGCATTGGCAAACAAGGTGGTTCCAGGCTAGTTGCGTGGCTCTGATTCTTTTTTCGGTATGGGCTGCGCACCGCTACCGTTTGTATCGCCTCACTAAACAGTTCAATGTACGTGTGGAAGAGCGCGTCCGCGAGCGTACCCGCATCGCGCGCGAACTGCACGACACTCTGCTACAAAGTTTTCAGGGAGTTTTGCTCGGCTTTCAATCTGCAATCAATTTGCTTCCCGATCGTCCGGGCGAAGCCAGACAGAAGCTGGAAGGTGCTATCGATGGGGCGGCGCAAGCGATTACCGAGGCTCGCGATGCCGTGCAGGGGCTGCGTTCGTCCGCGATGACCAATGATCTCGCCGTGTCTCTGAGTTCTCTCGGGGAAGGTCTTGCAGCCGATTACACCAATCAGAATTCTCCCGTCTTTGATGTGGAAGTGGAAGGTGCCCCGCGGGACCTCCACCCCACACTTCGCGATGAAGTATACCGGATTGCGGGCGAGGCGCTGCGCAATGCATTCCGGCACGCGCATGCCAATCGGATCGAAGTGGAAATTCGCTATAGTACGCAGCAGTTGCGGCTGCGGATTCGCGATGATGGGAGGGGCATGAACTCACAGATACTCGCTGACCAGGGCCGGACAGGACACTGGGGAATGCGCGGCATGCACGAAAGGGCCAAACTTGCGGGCGGCAACCTGGAAGTCTGGAGTAAAGTGGGTTACGGCACCGAAATTGAATTGAGCTTTCCTGCCTCTGCTGCGTACAGTGCATCGACCCCTCGACGCCGTTCTTGGTTTTCTAAGAGTGGAACCCCGTGAAGTCATGAGTGATGGCGCCAAAATTCGAATCCTTGCCGTAGACGATCATCCCGTGTTTCGCCAGGGGATCGCAGGGCTTATCGGCGATCAGGCGGACATGACTCTAGTGGGTGAAGCCTCAAATGGACGAGAAGCCATCCAACAATTCCGGACGCAACGACCGGATGTCACTCTGATGGACTTACAGATGCCCGACATGAACGGGCTCGATGCAACTATCGCAATTCGCAATGAGTTTCCGCAGGCGCGAATCATCGTGCTCACCACCTATGTCGGCGACGCCCAGGTGCTTCGCGCCCTCAAGGCTGGCGCCCAAGGCTACCTGTTAAAGAATCTCTTACATAAGGAACTGCTGGAGGCCATCCGTGCGGTCCACTCGGGGAAAAAGATCATTTCCCCGGAAGTTTCTTGTCAACTGGCCGAGCACGCCATCGATGATTCTCTATCTCCTGCGGAGGTTGCTGTCCTGCGGCTGATTGCGGGCGGAAATGCGAACAAACAAATCGCTGATCAGCTTTCGATTACCGAAGAAACGGTGAAAAGCAGAGTTAAGAACATCCTGTCCAAATTGGGTGCCAACGGCCGGACTCACGCGGTCCTGATAGGGCTGAAGCGCGGAATCATCGAATTACCGTCACTCTGAAGAGTCATAAAAATTCCTCTCCGGGGGCTTCCCAGAGAGAAGTCTCATCATTTCTAATTTATTTGTGGTAGATAAATCGCGCTCGGGAGCCCTTTGTGCGACGATTGTTCTCGTCATTCGCCCGCGGTTGGCCTGGTGCCAGCTTGTTGTTAATGCGGTTAGTCGCGGCAATCGCGCTGATTAACCAAGGCATCCTCAAACTGCACACTGGGGATCCAATCAAAGCAGCGACATTGGCTATCCTCTGGATTGGCCCTGCGGTACTTCTATTCGTGGGCTTGTGGACGCCCGTCGCGGCGTCGCTTGTGGCTCTCGTTGAAGTGTGGACGGCCTTTTCACATGGTGGAGACCCTTGGAATTGCATTTTGCTGGGAACCATAGGTGTTGCCTTGGCGCTGCTGGGCCCTGGAGCCTGGTCAGTCGATGCTCACCTCTTTGGATGGAAGCGCATCGAAATGCGAGATTGGCGGAGTTAGTCCTGCTCCCTCAAAAGAGTGTTTGTTCCCTCCTTAATCTAGCGGCTACGGCACTATGAAATAGTACGGCTCTCGGCCCTATTTGGGGTTGTTTGCAAGAATAGATTCGCTTCACTATTTGCGCGTGAGGTCCGAGGAGCCGCAATGAACGAAGGTATCGTTGGCACTTCTTCACTCGCGGACCACGGTGGTCGCTCCCGGAACGAACTGGAAGGTCGTCAATGAATGCCATGCTCGATATCGACATCCAAACTCCGGATTGGCCCGGCCAAATGGAGACTATTCTTGGAGAGCTCCAGCAACTTCGCGAATCCAACGCGCTCCTGGAAAAACGCCAGACGGAAATTGAGGCCGAACTGTCGCTCGCCGCGTGTGTCCAGCAGTCACTCGCACCACGAAGCTCGGTTTGGAATGATGTCTCGGTTGAGACCTATTACAGTCCCGCGCATACGATTGGCGGGGACTTCGGCATCGTCTTCCCACACAACGATGAAGATCTAACCATCCTCATGTGCGACGTTTCGGGACACGGCATTGGCTCGGCGCTGATGGCCAACCGCATTTACTCCGAAACGCTGCATCAGCTCGAACGCGAGGCGACGCCGGCTAACTTGCTGCGACACCTTCATGACTTCGTGCGCGTTCGCCTTGCGATAGACGCCTTTTGCTTCACGCTGGCCGCAGTTCGTTTCAGTATGCGCGGGCGTCGGGCGACTTTTGTTGCCGGAGGCCATCCACCAGCAATGCACGTGTCCAACGGTCGTGTCCGGTTGCTCGAATCGCAAAGCGGCGTCCTCGGTTGCTTATCTGAGACCGCGACGCCGGCGTCGGCCTGTGACATCGAATTCGCGCCTGGTGACCGCCTAGTGCTGTACACGGATGGGCTGGTAGAAGTCTTCAACAGTCTGGACGACATGCTTGGCGTCGACGGCCTTCAAGAGTTGGTCCGCCAATCGGCCAAGCAACCACTGCCCGAGATGAAACGGGCAATTCTTGATGGCGTCGCGGCGTGGAGTCACGGCCCCCTCAGCGACGACGTGTCCCTCGTGATCGTCGGACTTGGCTAGCTCCGGCGCCTCCGGAGTGTGGTTGTGCCCATCCGAGCACGCTAGAGTTCAAGCACGTAGGAAGGGGGTGAAGACACAACAAGACCAGGATCTCTGGCGGGCGCAATCGTGCGGTGCTTATTTGCCGACCAAGGGACAACTTGGCAGCAATTCGCCTTTGCCGAAAATTGCGAAGTACCGCCACCGATTAAAGCAGGAGATCGGCAAACAAGAAGTAACTCGGTTTCTCTCTGTTTGCCCGTGGCAGGGCGGAGGCGGACATCAAAGCGGGCGGCTCACTGAGAGAAGCACTATGCCCTGGGTTCGTGAGCGTGAGGAAAGAATGGAGACCAATGTTCGGTGCATGGCGGGACCCTGAACCAAAACGAAGGGTACACGGAGAAACGCGCGCGTAGAATTCCTTTCAAATCAAGGAAAAGGATGGTGCCGGCGGGGGGAATCGAACCCACGGCCTAGGGATTATGAGACCCTCGCTCTGCCACTGAGCTACGCCGGCACAGTCATAGCAATCCTTAATGCTATGAAGTCAGCGGGAAGCGTGTC
>Ga0126373_10005152_pt1 | contig 10117 bp, 9 predicted proteins | sample PanSoiMetPlot_11_FD_92545 | JGI IMG/M metagenome (GOLD analysis project Ga0126373, IMG submission 92545) | Tropical forest soil microbial communities from Panama - MetaG Plot_11 | ecosystem: Environmental > Terrestrial > Soil > Tropical forest > Bulk soil | place: Panama | collected 2016-02-17 | reverse complement strand
TAAGCTCCGCCTCTGCTCGCTGGTCTTCAATCTGCTGCGCAAACCCCGACGACAACTGCTGATGCGAAAGGCTCCGATCCAGCGCTGCGCGCGCGAGATCATCTTGTCCCTTACTCACAGCCAACTCAGCCTTGCGCTGCCAGCTCTCCGCCGCGTCGTCATGTTCTTTCCTTTTTCCCTCCAGCAGGTGTTGATCTGCAATCGCAATCGCTACCTGCGTCTTCACTTGAAGCAACTGGTTCTCCATATCCAGCAGAAGCTGCTTCAGCATCTTCTCTGGATCCTCTGCCTTGTCGATAAGATCGTTCACATTAGCGCGAAGTAAAGTGGAAACTCGTTCCAAGAGTGCCATGACCATTCTCCTTCTCTTTATGCCGGTGTAGCGGCGGTCACTAGGACCGCCGCTACACGCATCGTTTAGTTAGCGGCGCCATTACCTCCGTCACGAGGCTTCATAGCCTTCACATTGCTCATCAGATCCTGAAGGTTCATGCCCGAGAGCGCCTCAAACAACGCAGGAACCTGCGCCGCGATCTTCGTCATCTCGCCAGTCAGCCTGTTCGCGCCGATCGTGTTCTCGCCGCCAGCCGAAACAATGGTGATCTTGTCCACCTTCCCCAGCGGCTCCGACATCGCGCGCACAACCTCTGGCATATTGCTGATCAGCCGATCGACCACAGCAGCCTGCGACCACTCCTGGTAAGCCTCGGCCTTTACGTTCATCGCCTTCGCCTCTGCCTCGCCCTTCTGGAAGATCACAGCAGCTTCGGCCTCACCCTGCGCGCGAATCGCAGCAGCCCGGCCTTCTGCCTCAACCGTCAAACGAGCGCGCTCAGCAGCAGCAAGGTTCTCCACACGCTGCTTCTCAATTTCAGCCTGCTTCAGCACCGTGGCGATCAATTCCTTCTCATGACGCAGAATCTCAGCCTCCTGCACCTTGATCTGCTGTTCCTTCTCAACCTGCTGCACTTTCACCTGCTCAGCGACAACCTGCTGCTGCATCACATTTGTCTGAATCTCATAGGACTTGTCTGCCTGCGCCTGCTGACGCTTGCTCTGCTCCATAAACTGCGCCTTCTGGATATCCAGGTCGCGCTGCGCTTCCGCCTGCTTTGCTAAGGACGCCGTCTCCGCAATCACGCGTTCCTGGTCCGCGGCAGCCTTGGCTACAGCAGCCTCGCGCAACGCCACAGCGCGCCGGATCGCCGTATCGCGCTCCGCCTCCGCCGCGGCAATCTCCGCATCACGGCGAATCCGGGCAATATCCGGACGGCCCATATTCGTGATGTACTCATTCTGATCGCGAACCTCCTTGATCGTGAACGAGATCACCTCAAGCCCCATCTTGCTCATGTCGTCGGCGCACGTAGAGCGCATGCGATCGGCAACCATCTCCGGCTCTTTCACAATCTGCTCGACTGTAAGCTGCCCGATGATGCCGCGCAGATGGCCCTCCATCACAAGGCGAATCAAGCCCTCGCGTTCCGGAGGCATCTTGCTCAAAAACTGCTCCGCCGCGGTAAGAATCGACTCGTTATCCGAGCGAACCTTGATCTGAGCAACAGCCTCTACAGTCACTGCAACGCCCTGCTTCGTGTAAAGGTCCTGTTTCGGAGCAACATCGAAGCTCATCAACTCCAGCGAAAGCAGCCGACAGTTCTCTACAACTGGGAAGATGACCGCCCCATGACCGCGAATGACACGAGGCCCGCGAAAACCGTAAACAATAAGCGCCTCATTCGGCCCTGCCTTGCGAAACAGCCTCGCCATCATAGTAATCAGCAGAAGAGTCGCGGCAGCGGCAAGTCCAACAATGACGTAATAAATAGTGTTTGCCATAACATTCCCTTTGATTTCCTGTAAAAGTGCACAGCACGAGACGCAATGACCTGCGTCAAAACGAGAGCTCAAGAGCAGAACCCGTCAAGTCGGCGTCTGCGGAACATCAACATCGTCCAACTCTGTCCACGGACGAACCCACGCAACACCGCGCTCATAGCGCAAGACCAGCACCTGAGCATCCCGCTCAATCAAACGCCCATCCTCGGCGCGAGCAGCAGCACAGCGCCGCGTGCCATTCAGCGAGAACAGAATCTCTCCCGTGCCATTCGCATGAACGGTAGAACTCACACGCGCGACTACACCGCGCATCTCCGTGTCCTCCGGCAACAACACGCGTTCACGCGGCAGCAGCACCTTCACGAGAAACGCCGAGATAGCAGAAGCCGCAACAAGCCCACTGGCAACTGCCAGCAGCAGTACCACTGGCACCAGCATCGAATGACTACGCGACAACAGATACCCCACGCCGCCAAACCAGCACAGGAACGCCATCAGCGCGAAGATATTGAACCGCGAGACACGGCCACCGTGTGCGTGACCCACGTGGCCATGGCCAACATGAATATGTCCAAGGTGCAGGTGCCCGAACCCTCCTGCAAACGACAGCACGCTGAACACAAGCCCCACTGCGAAACACGTCAAATAGATCGTCTCCCAGTTCATCGCAACCTCTTTGCTGTCTTGCCCACAGAGACAGCGCTGTCTCTAGCATGCGAATGTGTCTTCATTGCGCGTGAAGCCTCCGCCCTCACAGCGCCGGGCCGCAGCAGATGCAGCAGCCGCTCCGCTAGCGCAGGCGTCTCCAGAATCGCCTCCAGAAGAACGAGGCACTTGCGCGAGTCCTCGTGCCTGGCCAGCGCCAGCAGCGCGCGCCGAAGCTCCGGATCGCGGCGAAATCGCTCCGCCCCGCTCACCAGCCAAAGATCCAGCTTGTCCTCGAGTGTCCGCGCATCCGACAAAAGCTCCGCATGGTAGCCGTCTGGATCATCCACCAGATACCCCGGATGCACTTTGAAGAACTTCGCCAGCATCTGCCGCGTCGTATTGGTGAGGTGGGGCCTCGCCCCCGATTCAATCTGCGAAAGATACGACTGCGACAGTTTCGAGCCAGTCTCAGCCTCGATGGCCCGCAGCAACTCCTGCTGCGTCATGGCCCTGCTCAGCCCTCGCAGCGAACCTTCAACCTCGCGAAGATAACGAACTTTGTTCGCCAGCTTCATAGAAAATACCTATCGCAAATCGCAATATTTATATCGCAAATTGCAATAGTAGTCAAGCCGAGGCCAGAAAGGCTGCGCTGGCCTCGCCTTCGCGACAGTCTAGACCCAGCAGCTTCTTCTGAAGGAGCACGAGCTGCACACACTACTGGCTCATCCATCTTCGCGATATTCCAGGTTTCTGCATTCACGATTAATGGAATTGCACCTCTATCTACGGCTCACATACAACGTGGACAAGGTAGCGGTGAAGCAAATCGAGCTTTCCATGCCTATTCCCCAAGAGGGCAAAGGGAGGAGACCATGTCATCAGCAGAGGCACATCTCGATACACCCCTTCAACCAGACGAAGTCTGGCAAATTATTGGCGGCTTCGGCTCCCTGCCAGATTGGTTTCCTGACGTTTCTCAGACCGAGCTAGCCGATGGCGGCCGTCTTCGGCACCTCCAAGATTCGTCTGGTCATTCCTTCGTGGAGCGACTCGAGATCTACGATCATGCGGCACACCGTTATAGCTATTCGATCGTGGAGTCACCTATCTCTGTGACCAACTATTTGGCGACGCTGGCAGTAACGCCGGGAATTGTTAACAACGGTTCACATATCGAGTGGTCATGCACCTTCACTCCTGTCAGGATGAGCAACGAAGAGGCGGAGAGCCTCTTCCGCACTATCTTTTCGGCAGGCCTGAAGGCACTCGCGACTCACCTCAAATTCGGATCCCCCGCGTAGCCTGGCCGCTACGCTTCCACTTCTGGTATAGGCCAAGTGCCAACCATGATGTTCGCAAGGTCACGCAAACCTGCCCTTTCGCCATCTCAGGGCGACTCTCGATTCTTATCGACATGTAGAACGCCTACGTTACCTTCGTCTCCTTCCCATCCATCACCATAGTCCAGGTCTTCCCGTCCGGCGACACTTCGAACTTGAAGTTGTATGACGTCGGCGACAGAACTTTCACAGTGAAGCGGCCCTTCATCACCTGGGACCCCATCTTCGATTCGCTCACCCAGGTCCAGGTATCACCCTCCACGGTACCGGTCGAATGGACAGCCTCGCCGCTGCTCGTAAACTCGTCGTACGTGTACACCTTCTTGTCAGTGTCGTAGCCGAAGTAAGCCGTAGACGATCCGGCCCCCATCCCTGCGCCTTCAAACTTCGAGTGGTTCACGAGAAAGAAGCCGCCCGCCATCCACTCCATCGCGTCGGCCCCCGTCATCTTTCCTCCCGGGCCCATCGGACCGGGCTTTATCTCAGCATCTATCTTCCAATTACCGGCAAAGTAGTCGAGTTTTCTCAACTCCGGACCAGGCTTTGGCATCTCCATCTGGGCCCATGCCGAAGCGCCAAACCCCGCTAACACCGCCGACAACATCACGCTGACGAACAGTCGTCTCATATCTGCACCTCACATGGAAATCAAGAGGGTTCGGGCCGAGGACTCGCATCATACGAGTCGCAAAAGAAACGCGTCAATCAAGGAGCGACCGCCGCTTTACATAGACGCAACTCAGCTAACAGGCCCGAATCGTCCGATTTCCACACCGATCCTTGACACCGCTGCTAACCTTAAATCAAGAGATAAAAGAAGCCCGGCAGCCAGCCGGGTTTCCTTCTTTTTTGCAAATGGCATAAAACGTGCACTAGGAAGTCCGGACTTAAGTTTTCTGTTTTGAAGACTTTGACTACTTTTAGACGGGGTGGGGGTATCCGCTCCCAGTGGTCGAATTCATGTACTCTATTTCACGATGAAAAAGATAGCGTTCCTCTTCCCCGGCCAGGGTTCGCAGACCGTTGGCATGGGTCGCGATCTCTACGACAACCACCCCGCCGCCCGCCTCATCTTCTTCGAGGCTGACGCCGCCCTCGGCTTTCCGCTCTCCAAACTCATCTTCGAAGGCCCGGAAGACCAGCTCAAACTCACCGAGCACACCCAGCCCGCCATCCTCACCGTCTCCGTCGCCGCTACCCGCGTCCTCGCCGAGCGAGGAATCTTTCCCACCTTCGCCGCCGGCCACTCCCTCGGCGAATACTCCGCTCACGTCGCTGCCGGAACCATCACCTTCGCCGACGCCGTCCGAACCGTGCGCAACCGCGGCCGCTACATGCAGCAAGCCGTCCCCGCTGGAGAAGGAGCCATGGCCGCCATCCTCGGCCTCTCCGCCACCCTCATCGCCGAAATCTGTGCTCAAGCCTCCGACAACCTCACGCCTCTCCCCACCACGCCCGAGGCCAAGAACTTCGATCCCAAACTAGCCGTAATCTCGCCTGCCAACCTCAACTCTCCCGACCAGACCGTTATCTCCGGCGCAGCCGGTGCCGTCCACCTCGCCGCAGACCTCTGCAAGCAGGCCGGAGCCAAGCGAGCCGTGATGCTCCCCGTCAGCGCCCCCTTCCACTGCGCCCTCATGCAGCCCGCGCAGGACGCCCTCGCCAAAGATCTCGACGCTCTCGCCTTCAGCAACCCCGCGCGCCCCATCGCCGCCAACGTCGACTCCCGCCTCGTCACCACTGCGGCCGACTCCCGCGATTGCCTCATCCGGCAGGTCACCGGCTCCGTCCGCTGGGTAGAGTGCATCCAACTCCTCATCGCACAAGGCGCGACGCACTTCATTGAAGTAGGCCCCGGCAAAGTTCTAACCGGACTCATGCGTCAGATCGATCGCAACCAGGCCACCGCCAATGTCGAGGACTCAGCGTCTCTTCAAAAAACTCTGGATATCCTCGCTGCCAGCTGACCGCTCGTCGTTCGAGGCTTATTCCGTGCTGTCTACGTGGAGCACATCCAGTTTCTGAGCTTCGTTGTGACTAATCTCGAAAGAGCAGCACCAGTCCCGCTTTGCACCTTCGGGAACATGGTCAAAGCGGTTCTTGCCGATTCCAGCTCTGGAGAGAGCTTTTACGGCTTGCGACTCGTTGTCGAACTCCCGCTGACGAGTCTCATACCCATGCTCTTCGCCGATGACGGTGCAAGTAGCTACGAGCCGGGGGGTTTCATCCTTGCGGGAAAGCTTGAAGAAGAAGACTGCCATAAAACCTCCTCACGCATTGGTCTCCTTGGCCCAGGTCCTCACTCTGTACCCAACTACCCGGCACTAACACTCGGATTCCGCACAAATCGACGAGCCTGCAGGCCAAGGTACCTACGCCTCCGTTATAGACCCATTTGGGCTATACATTCCAGCCATCACCCGTCTAAATGGCGACAACATGTGAGGCGTTACGTCATATTTGGCAGATACTGAATCTTATGCTGCGTCATCCTCTGGCGAACGGCATTGTTGCAAGCCTCTTTCTCCTGTGTAGCGTGGGCGCAGTGAGAGGCCAGGCCCAAGCAGTCCATGTATCGGTCGTCCTTTCTGTTGTGGACGAGAACGGACTGCCAGTCTCAAACGCAGCCGTAACAGTATCCGAACCGGGGCGGCCAGTGCTTCCGTTACAAACCGACTATGCCGGTCGCTGTACTTACTTTCTGCATGGCGATATTCCGTATCAAATTCGAGTGAGCAAGCCTGGCTTCTATGAGGTATTGCAACTCCAGACCGACGCGCATCTTGAAAGCATCGAGGTCGTGCTCGCTCATGAGCAGATCGTAAAACAGGAGGTCAACGTAGTTACTTCTCAAACGGGGATTGATCCGGAACAAACGTCGGACAAAAACGTGATGAATACGCCCGAGATCGTCAACATACCTTATCCCACTTCGCGGGACATTCGTAACTTGCTGCCATTCAATCCGGGAGTTGTGCAAGATGCGTCGGGACAGGTGCATCTTGCCGGATCAGAAACTTACGCGACACTTGATCTGCTGGATGGATTCGATATTCGCTCCCCGATTAGCGGTGCGCTGGCCATGCGCTTCAGCGCAGACGCCGTGCGCACGATCAATATAGAAACAACGCGTTATCCCGTTGAATTTGGTAAGGCTACAGGGGGCGTTGTGGCGTTTTACACCGGAATGGGTGATAACAAAGTTCGCTTCAACGCCACTAACTTTATTCCGTCTTTTCGTGACACGAATGGGCTGCGCTTCGACAAGTTCGTCCCTCGAATCACATTTTCCGGACCTCTGGCTCGCAACCGCGCGTGGTTCTTTGACGGATTGGAGTTGGAATACGACGACATCTATATTCAAGAGCTTCCTGAGGGAGCTAATACTAACCATTTGATCCGTGGCAGCAATCTGATCAAGGCTCAGGTGAACCTCAGTACCACCAACATTCTGACCGGCGGGCTGCTCTTCAACGACTATCACTCTCCCTATGACGGTCTCTCACCGCTGGTGCCGCAGCAAAGTACAACAAAGCGGGACACGGTCGCATGGTTTCCCTACCTACGCGACCAGCATACCTTCGCAAACGGCGTACTTCTTGAGACGGGCTTTGGAGTCGTGCGCTTTCGAGATGGTTATGAACCGCACGGGAAGAGTCAGTACGAACTGACACCTGAAACCACTGAGGGCAGCTTTTTTGAAAATCTAGTCTCGCATTCACAGCGTGAGGAATGGTCAACCACACTGTATGTGCCACCCCGTCACTGGGCTGGACGCCATGATCTCAAAGCAGGGATCGAATTAGATCACATCGGCTTCGACGAAGAAGTATCGCGCGCTCCCGTAAATTACCTGCGTGAAGATCGAACGCTCCTCCGGCAAAGCGTCTTTCCCCTTCAAGCGCCTTTTTCACGCCACAATTTTGAGATAAGTGCTTACTTTCAGGATCGCTGGCTTTCAAGCCCGGGCCTTTTGGTCGAACCTGGTTTGCGCTTCGACTGGGACGAAATCATTCGTCGTCCGCTCTTCTCACCTCGCGTTGCAGTTGTCTATTCGCCACCCGGCTCCGAATCCACCACCAAAGTGTCGGCAGGAGTTGGGCTCTACTACGAGCACACACAACTTGAATATCTGACGCGAGCGCTCGCGGGCGTCCGCTACGACACTTACTACGCTGCCGACGGAACCACTCCGGTCAGCGCACCGCTTCAAACAATCTTCGAGGCAAACGAGGCGTCGCTCACGCAAACGCACGCAATCAATTGGAGCATTGGTATCGAAAGAAAACTTCCGGGAGAGATTTATGCCGGAGCTAACTTTCTCGAAAAACGCACTTCCAATGGATTTGTGTATGCCAATCAGAACGGTCCAAGTGCTCTATCCGGGCCATATCTGCTGACCAATAGCCGACAGAACCATTACGACTCATTCGAGGTCGAAGCGCGCAGGACGTTCGCGAACGGATACACCCTGTTTGCCTCCTACACACGTTCTTCGGCACGGACAAACGCCGCGCTGAACTATGTGCCAACAATTTCAGTACTCGGGCCGCAGCAGAGCGGCCCCCTCCCTTGGGATACACCAGACCGTCTGATCTCATGGGGATGGTTACCCTTCCCCATGCCGAAATTCAAAAATACCTGGGACTTCGTCTACACCATGAAGTGGCAAACTGGATTTCCCTATACCTCGGTCAACGCGAACCACGAAGTTGTAGGCGCGGCAGGCTCGATGCGATTTCCTAACTATGTTTCTTTCAGCCCCGGACTCGAATGGCGTTTTCATCTCCGCGGCGCTTATTTTGGTTTGCGGGGTGTGATAGAAAACGCCACAAACAGCAGAGATCCAACTGTAGTGAACAATGTTGTCGATTCACCTGCTTACGGAACGTTCAGTGAATTTCTAGGGAGATCCCTAACCGCGCGCCTCCGCTTGATCGGCTCAAAATGATCTGCTTATTGCTAGCCGTCGTGGTCGTGGACACTGTCGGGCGCTTTGATGATTCCTTGAGCAAGAAATTCATGTCTCGCGCGGCGCAAAAGATCCGTCTTCATTGCGGATTCATATCGATGGTCGTAGACATACGCCTGAATTGTTAGCAGGATACGTGTTCGTTTGTAGTCCTCCTCAAGATTCACTTCCACATGCCGGCCAAGATGAGCGTATGGGCAGCACACTGCAATCTCACGGCAAATGCGGATCACATGATCTGCGTCCGCCTCACCGGGAAGCGGCATTTCGGCTGTGACTACACTTTCAGCGACACCGGCATTTGCGTTAAAAGTTAGCTTAGTCAGGACGTCGGCGTTCGGAATTGTTACCAATTCACCCTTATCTGTAAGCACCTTCGTGCTGCGCAGCCCGATTTGTTTCACTTCGCCATAAGCTTCCGCAAGCTTTACCCGGTCGCCTGTCTGAAATGGCCGGTCTACTACGATTACCAGGCCTCCTATTAAGTTCTTGATGAGATCCTGTAATCCCAATCCGATAGCGAGGGCAGCTGATCCTAAGGCAGCTAGAAAAGCGTTCTTTGAAGGAGCAAGAATATCTGCCGAGACCATGACCGCCAGGAACCAGATCATGATGCGAAGCGGCGGTTCCACCTGACGCAACATGAAGCGAAGCCTCGGGTTGTGTTGCTCCAGCCTGTCGAGGAATCCACGAATCCACTTAAGGAGAACCCAAGTCGCTGTGACGAATACGGATACAAACAGGATTTTTCCGACCGTTAGGTTAGACAGCACGCTCGACTGACTCCCTGCAGTCAAGGGTGAAAACTCATTTGGCTGATTCTGCACCACAACGGGTCTCCCTATGTGAAGTTGGACCGCCGCAACAGGTCATTTACGAAGCGCTGTGCCTCAGGATTCACTCTAAGTCCGGGATGATCTGGATCAGATTCAAGGAGACCGAGTTCAGACAGACGTTCCATACGGCTTACGCTCAGCTCACGTGGCTCGCAAAGCACTTCTGATAATTCGTCCTGAGTGAGTGAGCCATGCTCTTGAATCTCAAGAAGCGTGAACTGATCCTGTTGAGCAAGTTCGCTCCGGAACAAACTAAATGCGGGGTCGAGCGGCTGCCGAATCTTTATGGTTTCTCCTTCTGCGCGTTCAATCGAACTGAGCCAAAGCTGAAATGCCGAGCGAAAGATACCTTCCGATTGCTGAAAGAGCGAATCAAAAAATAGCTTTTGAGCAGAACTTTCGTCGAGGCCAATCCATCGTTTTAGGCGATTAACTCTTGGATCTCCGGCAGGTGGCGGAGCAAACTCGAGGCGCAGGCC
>Ga0126373_10005150_pt1 | contig 10117 bp, 5 predicted proteins | sample PanSoiMetPlot_11_FD_92545 | JGI IMG/M metagenome (GOLD analysis project Ga0126373, IMG submission 92545) | Tropical forest soil microbial communities from Panama - MetaG Plot_11 | ecosystem: Environmental > Terrestrial > Soil > Tropical forest > Bulk soil | place: Panama | collected 2016-02-17 | reverse complement strand
GGAAACATTTGGCGGGACTAAATCTGAGACCGGAGCGGGAAGCGGAAATTATCGAAGAGCTTTCCGATCACCTTCAACAAAGGTATGAAGAGTTTCGGGAAAGAGGCGCCGACGACGATGAGGCTCTCTGCGAGGTAATGGGCGAAATCTACTGGCGAGACTTTGTCCCGGAACTTCAAGTTTCAGAGAAGACTCCGTGGCCAGACGCGGAACCGCAAGGGGCGCCCGCCGGCGGACACCTCTTCGAGGACCTCTGGAAGGACCTTCGCTACGCTCTACGGATCCTAAGAAAAAGCCCGGGTTTTACCGCCGTTGCTGTGCTGACGCTCGCTCTGGGCATTGGGGCAAACACCGCGGTTTTCACCGTTGTTGACTCGCTGATCCTGAATCCGCTTCCCGTTGAAAAAATCTCCACGCTCGACGCTGTCAACATGACGCAAGCTAAAAAGACGGCCCCATTTGGCGACTTGCAGGCCATTTCTTACCTGAATCTCAAGGATATTCGCGAACGCACGCATTCTTTCCGCAGCCTTGCAGGTCATTCGTATCCAATGGCGGTAACGATGACCGACAAGGATCAGCCGCGCCGGGTTTTCGCGGAAATCGTGACCGCAAGCTATTTCGAGACGCTCGGCATACGCCCCTTCCGGGGAAGGTTCTTTCTACCAACCGAAGACCGAACCCCTGGTGCCGCTCCCGTCGTCGTGCTCGGCTATACGGCCTGGCAAAACCGGTTCGGAGCAGATCCCGGCGTTCTCGGGCGCACCATCAGGCTGAACGAAACGTCATTCACAATCGTCGGCGTTGGGCCGAAGGGTTTTAAGGGCGTGTACGCAGTTTTCGGGCCTGATCTTTGGATTCCTTCGATGATGGCCGAGCAAGTCCTGCCTGCGGGACAGAGAAACGCGTTAAGCGATCGCGCGCTGCCTCTTTTCACCGGGATCGGCCGGTTGGAACACGGCGTTACGCTGGCGCAAGCGCAAGCGGAGATGAACATCACCGGCGCAGCCCTTGAAAAAGAAGATCCCAAGGTCAACGAGGGGAACGTCCTCACGGTGACGCCGCTGATGGAGGCCGCCTACGGCCCCGAGCGCCAACCGGTCGTGTTCGGGGGCTTTTTACTGATGGCCATCGTGGGATTCGTGCTGCTCATCGCGTGCTCCAACGTGGCCAACTTGCTTTTAGCTCGCGCGAGCGCGCGACGTCAGGAAATCGCCGTTCGCATGGCGCTGGGCGCCGGACGGCAACGGTTGATTCGTCAGTTGCTCACAGAAAGTGTGCTGCTGGGCCTTTTCAGCGGGGTTCTCGGCTTCGCGTTTGGTTACGGAGGATGCCGGATTCTCGAGTCCATACGCCCTGCGGAGTACGCGCAGAACCTGGCGGATCTGAGACTCAACACTCCTGTCTTCGTCTTTGCATTTGCGATCGCTGTTCTGACGGGATTGATTTTCGGCATTGTGCCCGCTCTGCGGTCGTCTCGTGTTTCGGTTTCCGAAGTGCTGAAGGAAGAAACGCGAAGTTCAGGGCGGAGTCACGGCCGGGTCACCCTGGCGAACGTCCTCCTTGCGGGACAAGTTGCGGTTTCCCTGGTTCTGCTTGTAGTGGCGAGTCTCTTTCTGCAAAGCATCGAACACGAGTACATCATCGATCCGGGCTTTCAAACCAAGCATCTGGCCCTGTTTATGCTCTATCCCGGACAAGCCGGCTACGATCGCGTGCGCACGGAACAGTTTTACAAACAGGAAGTGGACCGAATTGGCAGAATTCCCGGCATCGCCTCCGTCTCTTGGGCGTCGAACCTGCCGCTCTGGGGACGCAAAGAAACAGGCATTGCGATTGAAGGACAAGAGGCGCGCAAGAAATCGGAAGCCATCTCCGCCGTCGTCGATACCGTGGATCTCAACTATTTTTCCACCATGGGCATCCCGCTTGTGGAGGGTCGTGATTTTTCAGAAAACGATCGCGATATTTCCGCGCCCGTCGCGATCGTCAACGACACCATGGCCGCCAGGTATTGGCCAAACGAAGACGCGCTCGGCAAGCGTTTTCAATTACCGCAAGGCAAGGCGTTCCTTCAAGTGGTCGGAGTTGCAAAGACCACGAATTATCAAACGCTCGGCGAGCCGCCGCAAGTGTGCATCTACGTCCCGCTGCGGCAGAATTACATGGACAGCATGATTCTGTATCTAAGAAGCGTGCGCGATCCATCCACGGTTCTTTCGGCCGTCCAGGAAGAAATTCACAGTTTCGATCCCGCACTGCCGGTAGAAGACATTCGCACCGGCACCAAAGTGATTGATCAAGCGCTCTGGTGGTCAAAGATTGGTGTGGGCCTGCTGGGTGTCTTCGGATTCTTGGCGCTCGGTTTGGCCTCGGTGGGTCTCTACGGAATTATGGCGTACTCCGTAAATCAGCGGCGGCGCGAGATTGGAGTCCGCATGGCCTTGGGGGCGGACCATGGAAGCGTTTCCCTTCTTGTTCTGCGCCAGGGAATGACGGTGGTCGGCGGCGGCGTTGTAGCGGGCATGACGCTGTCATTGTTGCTAGGCCGAGTCCTTTCTCGATTCCTCTATGGAGTAAGCGGAAGCGATCCCTTCAGCCTTGGAGCAGCGTCCCTCGCGCTGTTGGCAGTGGCATTCGTCGCCTGCTACCTGCCTGCGCGGAGCGCGAGTCGAATCGATCCCCTGGTGGCTTTGCGCGAGTCATAATTGTGGTCAGGGGTCGGAGCTTTAGCTCCGACTTCAAAGGCCGCAAAACCTGGGCTTTCTAGACCCTCGCCTTTCAGCGCAGGGCGCGAAGTGCCCTGAAGAAGCGGTTCTATTCTGGCCATTCCCAACTATTAAAAATTGGGGCGTGCAATCCGCATTACTCAAGGAGTGTAATCCGCGAGTAATGGCTTTTCAGCGTCCTGCCGTGGACCGGGAGGCTGTTGAAAGAAATCCGCGGGGCGCCCGATGCTCTTCAGCCGGACTACGCTGGCCGAACTAATGGTTTCACCGGCACCGCCGTGCACCGTTTTCCTCCGCAAATGCAGCCGTCGCATGCGCCGACTAAGGTTACGAGACGCAAGAGATGTGCCAAAGGAGCACCGATTCTCTTTTGTCCCTTAACTTGTCGTGTGCAAAGTGGATGCAGAGACCCAAACAAGACCTTTCATCTCACCTCATAGACTGACGCAGGAAGCCGGCATGTAAATTTGACTGGCAACCGGCTCGATTTTCTTACGCGAAATGATATTCGCCAGTCGAACACCCCAGCCGTTGGCTGGCGGATTCACCTGCAGGGAAACCCGTGAGAATTCTTGGCGAATTCAAGGCAAGGTTCGGCCGGGGAGAGCAGATTTTCTCATGCTGACTTCGAGTCACCCGCTGGCCGGATTGGGAGAAAAACCAAACAAAGGAACAATTCAGGGCCGGGCTGCGTTTATTGTGTAGGGAGTATTGACGGCGCGGGCTCGCCGGGGGAGAATCGCGCGCAAAATCCATCATGATTAGTCTAGAAAACGTAACGAAAGAATATGACCTGCCCACAGGGAAAGCTGGGCAGCTTGTTGCTGCGGACCGCTTGACGCTCCAGGTACCTGCCGGCGAAGTGTTTGGCTTGGTGGGCCCGAACGGCGCGGGCAAAACGACCACCCTGAAGATGGTTTGCGGTTTGATGCTGCCGACGGCCGGGCGTATCACCGTGAATAAGATTGATGTGGAGCGCGACCCGGAAGAGGCCCAACAGTACATCGGATATTTGGCGGATTTTTTCTCCGTCTATGACGACTTGAAAGCCTGGGAGTACGTCGAGCATTTTGCTCTCGCATACAAGCTGGACACGGGCAAAGTCCGCGCGCGCGTGAAAGAAGTCATCGCGCTGATGGGGCTCGAATCGAAATACGACGCGATTGTCGGCGGCCTGTCACGCGGAATGAAGCAGCGTCTGGGAATCGCCCGAGCCATCGTGCACGATCCGCCGTTGCTCGTGCTCGACGAACCGGCGTCGGGACTCGATCCCAAAGCGCGGCTCGAGCTGAAGGAACTGATCCGTCGCCTGAACCGTGAAGGCAAAACCGTTTTTATCACTTCGCACGTCCTTTCCGATTTAGAAGAAATCTGTACCTCGCTTGCGATTATGGAAAAAGGGAGATTGCTGCGCGTTGGAAAGATTGATGATGTTATGCGCGGAGCGGGTCGCACCAAGCGCGTGCGCATCAAGCTCGCGGCGCCGGGATTTGCACTTAGTGCCTGGCTCGCCGCGCGCCCCGGCGTAAGCGAAGTCAAAGAAGCCGCCCTGGAAGCGGAAATGGCGTTTCCGGGAACCGACGCGGAGCTGGCCGCTCTGGTGCGCGACGCTGTCAACGCGGGCGCGCCGATTTGCGGTGTGGAAGAAAAAGGCGAGACCCTCGAGGCGCTGTTCTCGAGACTTTCGAGTGGAGAAGTGATGTGACCGCCATCTGGTCCAATCCGGAATTAATTCGCAACGTTCGGGCGCAACTTCGTCCGGCGAAAGTGGTGGCTACGGCCTGCATTTGCGCCGCTCTTTCCATCGTGATTGGCTACGCCTCTTCGCACCAGAATGACAGGCAACTCGCAACGGGTTCCGCAGGATGGGGCATACAGGTTCTTCAAATTACCTTCTGGCTGCAAGCGCTCATGCTCGCTGCTGGCGGCGGAATTACCTGCATCAACAGCATTCATCGCGAAAAAGAACAGAACACATTCGACTACCAGCGAGTTACGCGAATGACTCCGCTGGAACTCGCGCTGGGGAAGCTGTTTGGCGCGCCGGTCTTCACCTATTTCGTGTTTCTCTGCCTGCTGCCTCTGGCGCTCTTTGGCGCGGTGATGGGCAAGCGCCCCGCTCTGACGGTGCTTGCGGCATACGCGGTTCTACTGGTTGCTTCCCTGGCTGTACACACCTTGGCGCTGCTGATTTCGTTGCTGACCATCCGCGGTTCGCACACGGCCGCGATTCTGGTGTTAATCGCAATTTTGGCTGCCAGCTTTTCGCCCGCCACTCCATCTCCTTACTTTCGAGCGCATTCCTTCGGGCCATTTTATGCGGCGGAAGTCGTGCAATGGGGTCAGTGGGAGCCCGCTGGAACGGAATATGACTATGGATCGAACAGACGAGCCCCGCTCTGGGAGGAAGACATATTCTTCGGCCAAAGAGTCCATCACGTCCCGTTGCTGCTGGTGATTGATCTTCTGTTCGCGGGATGGTTTCTCCTGGCGCTAGTAAGAAACATCAAGCGCGACCCCAATTACTACGAGATTTACTCTCCGCTGCAGGCGCTGGTATTCGCCATGTTTCTGAATTTGGTGTTCGCGGCCTTCTACCAGTGGGGCGACGCAGGATTCAGTTTTGGCAGTCGTAGCCCCGCAGAGAGCCAGTCAAGTGTGTTTGCGCTGAACATCGTGGTTTTCTTTTGCCTGGGCCTTGCCGCGATTCGCAACCGCGAGCGCGTGCGAAGAATCCTGCGCACGCGAGAGAGTGGAAGCCCGGGCTTGCTGGATCTAACCTGGCCCGCGCCGTTCATGGTTGCCGGCACAGTGGCCGCGAGTCTCATCATTGTTGGCGGAATGGCTTGGGGACATTCCGGAAACCCAGACCTGGACCTGAATTTCGCGATTTTCCGGGCCCTGTTTTTTGTAGCGTGGATCGCGCGCGACGTGCAGTTCGTCCAATGGATGAGTTTGCGGCGCGCCAAGCACCCGCTGGTGATGGGCGCTCTGTTTCTGATCATTTTTTACACCTGCGCCATAATCATGCTTGCTTCGCTTGGAGTTCTTTCCAGGCCGGATCGCACAGCATTCTCGGCCTTTTTCGTTCCTTCCGGTGCGTTCGAGCTGGACCACTCGAAATGGATTCTTCGCCCCGCGATCTGGGCCGCCGCGTTTCTGGCGCAGTGGCTCATGACGGCCTTCTTCATCGGCCTCCAGAAGAAAACAATCGATGAACTGAATTCGCCAGCAGCGGCGCCTGCCGCCACGCCCCTCCCCGCTCAAACCTAGGTTGGCCCAAGCCGCGCTAACTCCCGGGCTCACCAAACGTCGGTATCAAGGCACAAGTTATAAGACAAAAAGGAGTTAGTGCTATTTCTGAAAGCGCTCTCAGAATTCGGTTGATTTCGGCCCCCTTTTGACTTACTTTTGGCCCCACTTCGCCGTCTGAAAGGGCAGCGGAGTTCGCAGAAAATCTCGGGGGATCTGGTCTTCGAAGTTCGTTCTTTCTCGTTGACTTGGGACCATGTGTCGCAACACACGTTGCCGCAGCATCCTGGGAAACCCGCTACGCCCGCCGGGGGCTTCCCTGTTTGTCAAAGGGCCCTCGCCTCGCGTTAGAAACAACTGGTAATGCATCAGTTTTGAACTTCTTCTCTCTTCGAGCGTTCTTTGCGAGGAGAACTTCCTTTCTCCGAGCGCTTTTTGCGAGGAGAATTTTATGAATGGTGACACACTCTGCGCCATCCCGCGTTTTCCTGTGGGATGAACGGGCAAAATTCAAACTGACCTACTACCAAATAAACAACCCCGGAAGTCGCGTTTCGAAGCAGTGGAGGAGGGGAAATGAGAAAGCACAGGCTATCTATCTTCGTTCTCGTCGCTATGATGGTGGGATTCATTCCAGGTTTGATGTTCGGCCAAGTCGCAACCACAGGAAAAATCGCAGGGGTGGTCACGGATTCCTCGGGAGCGGCAGTCCCAAGCGCCACAGTTTCAGTCAAAAGCGCCGCGCTGATGGCCGAGCGTTCCACAACAACCGGGGGCGACGGCGCCTACCTGTTTGACCTTCTGCCACTTGGCACATATGAGCTCACTGTTACTTCCAAAGGATTCAAGGGTTTCAGTGAAACCGGTGTGGTCCTTACCGCTGGTTTCACCGCGACCGTCAACGCGAAACTTCAAGTCGGAGAAGTCACCGACGTGGTAAGAGTCGAGGGTGAACCTGTTGTCGATCTGCAGAACAATCAAACCACGACCACGTTTGACCAAACGCTGCTGCAGGATATTCCGAGTGGCCGCGACCCCTGGTCCACCGTAGCGCAGATGCCGGGAGCCACGGTCGGCACTTTCGACGTAGCAGGCAACAACAGCTATCAGCAGTCCGCCATGCAGGTGCATGGAAGCACGCAAGCCGAGCAAATTTATAGCTTCAACGGTCTGGATTTGAATTGGCCCGGCGCGAACGGCGGATATACGCAGTTCTACACGAATCATGATTCCTTCGATGAGTTCCAGGTGGTAGCAGACAACGCTCCTGCCTCCGTGCCTATCGGTGGCGTGTACATGAACATGGTGACCAAATCTGGATCGAACGAGCTCCACGGCCAAGCTGCTGCCTACTATTTAACCGCAGCCTTCCAGGCTGGCGTAAAGCAACCTCCCAATGCAGTTGTAAATACTGGTTCGCCCTTCGACATGACCTTGGATAGTTCGGCAAGCCTCGGCGGACCAGTCATTCGAGACAGGTGGTGGCTCTTTGGCTCTTACCGGCGCTACGACCTGCGGCAGCGCATTCTGGCAGTGACGGACCAGAACAACGTACCTGTACATGATGTGAATCATCAGACCAATACCGACCTGCGCAGCGATTGGCAGATCAATCCCAAAAACAAATTCAGTTTAGTCTGGCTCTACAACGAGCAGAATCGCTTCTTCCGTCGTGACACCGCGTATCAATTTGTCACTCAGGACGCGAGTTGGCGGCAAATCGAGCCCGCCTACATTCTCCAGGGGCTGTGGACCAACCAAGTCACTAATAATTTCCTGCTGGATTTCCGAATTGGCTGGAATAAAATTGTTTTCCCGCTTAGTTATCAGCCCGGATCAACCGGTCTTAACAAGCAAGACAAAGGCTATTCCCTCGAGAGTGGTGCGGCCCCCAATGCATTCATCAATCCGGCTTGGGTGCTCAAATGGACCGCCAGCGGTTCGTGGTACAAGCCCAATTGGGCAGGAAACCACAATTTCCAATTCGGGTTTGAATGGGGCGACAGCTATAACTCTTACCTCAATAGCGTGACCGGGGGAATCAACGCTATTTATAACAGCAACCCCAAGGCCAATCCTCGCCAGCTGCCCTTCTCCCAGCCTTTCGAAGTTCTTGCTTACAATACGCCGACTACGCAAAAAAACTATTTTCGCGACACCAGCTTTACTTGCAGGACGCTTGGAATCTGAAGCGTCGTCTCACCCTGAATCTAGGGTTGCGCTACGACCGCTTCACGACTTATTATCCCGCGCAAACCACGGCCTCCAATCTGACTTTCCCTCAGCTTTTCAACGCTGGTTTTACGTTCCCCGCGTCCGGAAACTTGGTGGACTGGAACACGGTTTCGCCGCGAATCGGAATCGCTTACGACCCTACAGGGAAGGGCAATTCAGTCATTCGTTTTGGCTACGGCATCTACTACATCATGCAGGGTACCGGGCTTGCAGAGGGGAAGAACCCGAATGGCCTAATTACCTTGACTTTCCCGTGGGCGCCTTTCACTCCAGGTTGCACCCAATGTGATGCAAACAACGACGGCATTCCGCAACTCAGTGAATGGCTTCCGGCAAACGCAACACCGGTTTCCTCATCGGGCGGAGCGCAAATCAATCCCAACATGAAACGCCCCTACTCGGAAGAAATCAGCGCGGGCTACGAAAAGCAATTGTGGCGAGACCTCCGCGTCAGCGCAACATATTATTACCGCACCAAGAAGAATCTGTTTGGTTTGGAGAACACGGCCGCACAGCCTTCGGATTACACACCTATAACGACTCTGAACGACCCCGTTACAGGACTACCCACGCCCATCATCAATGGACTCACCGGTCAGCCCATGACTTTATACAGTTTAAACTCCGCAAAGGTAGGGCAGCTGAATTTCTTGATTACCAACATCCCGAAGCTCGATAACAACGCTTATCACGCCGTGGAATTCACCGCGGTCAAGCGCTTGTCCCACAAGTGGCAAATCCTCGGTGGGTTCACCATCCAACGACAGAAGGGCGTTTACGGCCGGGGATTCTCTGATCAAGCTACGGGCGATGACTTCAACGATCCCAACCTGGACATCAACCGCAGTAACAACTACCTGAATCTGGACGCCACCTATGTGTTCAAGGTGGACAGCACTTACGAGCTGCCGTGGAAATTTGGCACCAGCATTAACTTCCAGCACTATACCGGTTTCCCCATCCAACCCACTGAAACTTTCGGCGGATACGCCAACTCCGGCCTGAACCAATTCAGCGAAACGGTTATTCTTCAACCGGCGGGAATCCAGCGCTTGCCCAGTGTTAATCAACTGAACCTGCGCCTCTCGCGAGAGTTTGTTTTCAATGACCGCTGGCGCCTCATGCCCACCGTTGATTTTTTCAACCTGACCAACTCTCAAACAGTTATTGCGGAAGTCGCGCAGTGGACCGCTCCTTCCGGTGGCGCGTACTTAGAACCTGCATTGGCCATAAATCCGTTCGTGACGCGGTTTGGTTTGCGCTTCACGTTCTGAGCAGAGCGGCCTTCGGCGGGAGGCCAACCCTTTTCTCACCGGCAGGTTGGGCCTATTATCATGCCCGCCTGCCGGTCGTTTGTCCGGCTGCCAACGCGAGATTTCGCAGCATCTAGGGGGAGCGCCATGTCAAAGGCAGAACGACTCGTGGTCTCTGTCGCCATTCTTGGGAGTTTGCTATGGGCTTCTACCGCAGCGACACAGACGACCCCGAGCCGCAAGCCGGCGCCTAAGTCTGGGCTGACCATTGAGCAGCTCATCGATATCAAGCATCCGTCCGACCCGGTCTGGTCGCCGGACAACAAGCGCGTCGCGTTCACTTGGGACCGCGCGGACATCCGGAATCTCTATGTGGCAAACGCAGACGGCAGCGGAGCTCCAATCGCGCTTACGTCCTTTCCGGAGGGCGGAGTCGCCGATGCTTTCTGGAGTGAAGACAGCGAAAGCGTTTACTTCGTCCACGAAGGCGATTTGTGGAAAGTTCCAGCGTCGGGCGGCGAAGCGAAGCCCGCTTGGAGCAAGCCCGATTTCGGCAGCGGATCTGCCCCGTCACCCGACGGCAAGCGCATCGCCTTCGTGCGAAGAAATCGCCTCGGTGAACCAGCAACGCAAAAAGGAAGCGATCTC
>Ga0126373_10005149_pt1 | contig 10118 bp, 8 predicted proteins | sample PanSoiMetPlot_11_FD_92545 | JGI IMG/M metagenome (GOLD analysis project Ga0126373, IMG submission 92545) | Tropical forest soil microbial communities from Panama - MetaG Plot_11 | ecosystem: Environmental > Terrestrial > Soil > Tropical forest > Bulk soil | place: Panama | collected 2016-02-17 | reverse complement strand
TTGCCGCCCCAGCTCCAGCTGATTCTTGGGCGGCTCGTAATACGGGTTGAAAACTTCCGCTTTCGGCCGCACGTATTTTTCAGGCTCGCGATGGCATTCCAGGCACCACTGCATGTAAAGCGTGCCGGCTCGCCAGGTCAGCGGCATCTCCGCGATAGGACCATGACACGTCGTGCAGCCGACCCCCTTGGCAATATGAATCGAATGATCGAAATAGACATAATCGGGAAGGACATTGACGCGTTGCCAGTGGATGGGCCGATTCTCCGCGAGACTCGTGCGCACCGGCTCCAACATCTCAGCCTGCGTATAGAGCTGCGAGTGGCAGGTCATGCAGGTCTCGGTCGGCGGCACACCCGCGACAGCAGACCGTTCCACCGACGAGTGGCAATAGCGACAATCCAGACCGAGGCCGGTGACGTGATGTTCATGGCTGAAAGGAACGGGCTGATCGCGGGTGATTGACGCCCCGGTGACGTATTGCGAGCGCATCAGAGCATATCCCAGTGCAATGGCTAGGAACGGCGTAATCAGGATGGAAAGGAGCACCACGCGGGCGACGGAGTTTGCGGCTGGACCAAAGATCTGGGGCATGCCGTCTCCCTCTTCGAGCTCGTCGGTACGCGATCCGGCGGCCGATCAGTTGCGCGCCAATCTCTACCGCGGCCCGAGCGGTGGGCGCTCACTGCGCAAGACGAATCCACTCTCGCGTGACCATGATCGTGATGGCACGCGACTCCGACGCCGGCGTCGCAGGTCAATGTGACGAACGCTCTGCGGATCGGACCGACGCTGGTGAACGGGTCGTCCACGTCGGCGCGGCGGGCACCAGGTCTTCGCGCATCCGCACGTCAGAAGCGCGCGCAGTTCCTCGCAAACTTCTTGATGTGCGATAGGAGCGGACGGCGTCATCGGTTGGTCCTTGGCCAAATGTCAAGGCTTCCACCAAACGCTCCGCTACTGACAAAGTTCCTCGCGGAGAGTTTGTCGGGCATCGCACCGAAGGTCAGTGACACCGCAGGGGCGGGCGCGATCGTAGACTTGGCCTCGCGCCGCATCGCGGCGGATCGGATTAAATTTGCCGTAGCGGCACCAACCCAAACGATTCAGCTTCGTGGCGGGGGTTGCGTTTGCCACGATCACACCAATTTTGCTCACCATCGAATCGGGCTCGCTCCTCGCCTGCCTCGCAGCGACAAATCGCCGCGCAATTCGCCATCGATGCCGGCGTTTTCTCTTCTGTGCGCAGACACGACGAGCGTTGTTTCAATACCAAAAACGCTGTCCACTCTTGAGCTTGCGAGCTGTGATCGGCTTCTGCTCGCACAGCATAGCTGGTCGCGGAGGGATGCGCTCGTTCAACGACCTTAAGTGGTCGCCTTGTCCTTCCTCTCCTCTATGTTTCATTGCCGACTTAAAGGCAGTCCTTTGCTGCTCGGATAGCGTAGCAGTCGCTTCCCTCAGCGAGGGCGGTCGGCGGGACGTCGGCAGCCGTCATTACCGAAAGTTCACTCGGTCATCCCCGGTCGTCGTGATAATCGATGGTCCATTAAGTAAAGCGTTCGCCCGAATAGAACGACCTTCGCATTGTCTCGCGAAGGGAGAACGGTCTAGCTTCGCAACGGGGGGCGAAGGACAGGAAGCCGTCATGGTCGAATGGGGCGTAAAGCGTTGGCAGTCGCTGTGGCGGGTCGGTTTGCGCCCGGGTTCGGCTGCCGCGCTGTTGTTTGCTCTTGCGTGTGTTGTTGTCGCGACTGGCCTGCGCCTGCTCATTGGCTTGGTAAGCGCCGACAGCACGGTGTTCGCACCGTATTATTCCGCCACATTGGTGGCCGTGTTGGTTGGAGGGATGAGCGCGGGATTTCTGGCGGCTGGTTTGGGCGGGGTCGCCGCTTATTGGCTCTTTGTGCTGCCAGAGTGGCGAGTTAGTCCCGACACGGCGCAGCAACTGACCAGTCTCGTCCTCTATGGTATCTCGTCCGCGGTTATCATTGCGGTGACGGAGAGCCACCGCCGGCTTCTTCAGCAGCTTCGTTCAGAAGAAAGCATGCGAGAGCTGCTCAACTACGAACTCGCTCATAGGATCAGAAATATCCTCGCAAGCGTTCAGGCGATTTTGCGCCAATCGCTGGGCGATCACAAAGACGTGCTTGAAGTCATCAACGGGCGCATCACCGCCCTCGGCGCAACGCATGACCTGCTTGTCAGATCCAAGTCGCGAGCAACCTCGGTCCGCGATATCCTTACATGCGAATTCGTACCCTATGGCTTATGGCGCTTCGAGCTCAGGGGCGAGCCGGTCGAGTGTCCCGCTCCGATGGCAGTCGCGCTCGGGTTGATCTTTCATGAGCTGACCACTAACGCCGTCAAGTACGGTGCGTTGTCTCAACCAGACGGTCGGGTCAGCATTCTTTGGCGCCGCGAAGGTCGACGCCTCGACTTCGAATGGGCCGAACACGGAGGCCCACAGCCCACAGAGCCGGCAAGAAGCGGATTCGGCACGAAGCTGCTCCAATCGGGCCTTAAACCGTTTGGGGGTTCTGTGCAGGTACGCCTCGAGCCGACGGGTCTCAAATGCAGCCTCTCGCTGTGCTTGTCGGAACGATCAAGTCCGGTCGACGACGCAAGCAGCCCGCTAGCGGCACAGACTCGTGCCTCGATCCCTCCTTAAGCCAGACATGAAGGCAAGCCATCTGGCCCCACAATGTAGTCTCGGCCCTGCGGCCGGCCAGTGAGAATGCAGGGGTCGCAAATCCAGACGGGCAACCGTCGAGACGATAAAGATCTGGCGCCCGTCGTTGGTGTGGCGAGCGAGTCTCGCGGCACGTGGAAGCCAAGGCCCAAGGCACGTTTTAGCCGTCGGACTTGATCAGGTCCCCCCCTCGAGACGCGATAGTGCCGCCTTGAGCTGCGCATCCTGCGGCGTTCCAATAAGCTGCTCCTGGATTGGAGGCGAATACGCTGCGCCAGTGGTGGGATGCTCGGCGTTCGACGCGCTCGTTGTTCCGAGCGGTCCAGGATTCTTGAACGCACCATGCAAGGTGCTCTCGCGCAGCGTCTCCGCATCGGCGACTTGCTGGTCCTTAGGTACCTCGACAACGACATCCGGCGAAATCCCGTCGTCCTGAATGGATCGCCCGGCGGGCGTGTAGTAGAGCGCCGTCGTGAGCCGTAGGGCACCCCGCCCATCGAGTGGGATAATCGTCTGCACTGATCCCTTGCCGAAGCTCTGCGTGCCCATCACGGTAGCGCGGTGGCGATCCTGGAGGGCACCGGCGACGATCTCGGAGGCGGATGCCGAAGCGCCGTTGATCAGCACGACCATTGGGACATTTGGGAGAAGATCGGCCTTGGCGGGCGCGAAGTAGGCCACATCGTCCTCGCTGCGCCGACCGTGAATGGTGACAAGCTTGCCGCCGTCGAGAAAATCGCCGGCAACGCCGAGCGCGGCGTTGAGCAGCCCTCCCGGGTCATCCCGCAAATCGAGGACAAATCCCTTCAGCCGCCCATCGGTTTGCTGCTTGAACTGCTTGATCGCCTCCGCCAAGTCCTTCGGCGTCTGGTCGGAGAATTGGCTGATGCGCACGTAGCCGATACTATTTGGTTCGAGTTTGGACTTTACCGTGTGAACTTGGATAATGCTGCGAGTTATCGTCACATCGAACGGCGGCTTTTCGCCGCGCGAAATCGTCAGTGTCACCGCTGTGCCGGGTTTGCCTCGCAGCAGACCAACGACCTTTTGGGAATCCATCCCGCGCGTGCTCTGACCATTGATCGAGACGATCCGGTCGCCTGGCTGCAGGCCGGCACGGGCGGCGGGCTCCCCATCGATGGGCGAGATCACCTGCGGTGTCCCGCGCTGGTCTGACATTTCGATGCCAAGGCCACCGAACTTGCCGTTGATGGTTCCTTTTGCCTCCTTGAATTCCTGCTCGTCCATGTAGTCGGAGTGCGGATCCAATCGGGTAAACATCCCCTTTAAGGCATCGGTGATCAGTTGGTCTTGGCTGATCGGATGGATGTAGTTGCGTTGGACGAGCCTGATGGAGCTGGCGATCAGTGCGAGGTTCGTCGGCGACAGCCCCCATTCGGCCCCGATGGCGGCGACGAGGGCAACCGCCGCAATCACGATTACGAGGGCAGCGGCTCCGAGCAGACGTAACTTTTTCATCAGTTGACCTCACGGCTTTGACGTTCGACACGGAAAAATCACGCACTGGCGCGCACGCCAATGGGCACATTGGGCACGGCCGGATGGCCCGCGAAATAGCATCGTCCAGGCATCAATGCCTCATGATGGTCTTCAGCGCCGCCACCACAGGGTCGGAAAGGCGGCCTGGCCATATTTTGGCATGCGCCGGGGGTGATCGAAACGGTCCCAGCGGGCGGTGCGCACCTTGCTGAAATTCCATTGCGGCACCACGTAGTGGTTCCATAATAGCACACGATCGAGCGCTTTGCTCGCGGCAACGAGATCCTCGCGGTTGTCGGCAAAGACAATGCGATTGATCAATGCGTCGACGGCTGGGTTCTTGATCCCGATCAAGTTGCGGGATCCCGGCAGATCGGCTGCGTGCGAGCCCCAATAGTCCCACTGCTCGCTGCCCGGCGTCAGCGTTTGCTCCCAAACCGCCACAATGATGTCGAAATCCCAATCGCGCAATCGATTCACGTATTGCACGTCATCCACAAGCCGAACTGAAGCCTTGATGCCGAGGCGTTCGAGGGCAGGTTGATAGAATAGAATGACCCGCTCGAAACCTTCATTGTTGATCAATAGCTCGACGCTCAGCTGCTCCCCGGATTTTGGGTCGACGAGCACGAACCCCTTGACTTCGAATCCAGCGTCAAACAACAGATGCGTCGCGTTGAGCAAATTCGCGCGGAACGCTTCATTGCTACCATTGACCGGGTTGACATAGGGCGTCGTGAAGACCTCCGGCGGCACTTCGCTGTGGATGGCTTGTAGGAACTCGCGCTCGCGTCCTTGCGGTAATCCGGACGAAGCTAACTCGGTGCCGTCAAAGTAGCTCGAGATCCGCTCGTACTGGCCGTAAAACAGCTCTTGATTGATCTTCTCAAAATCGAAAGCGAAATTGAACGCTCGCCGCACGCGCGGATCCTGGAACTTGGGACGTCGGATGTTGAACGCAAATGCTTGCATCGTCCCGACGTTGCGGATGGGGAATTCCTCAAGCACCACCCGCTTTTCGGCGACCGCTGGAAAGCCGTATCCGGTCGCCCAATTCTTGGCAACGTTTTCGACCCTCCAATCAATTGAGCCAGCCTGGAAAGCCTCGAAAGCGACACTGGAGTCACGGAAATAATCGAAGCGAAGCTCTTGCAAATTGTTGGCTCCGATGTTGATCGGGAGACTGCCCCCCCAGTAGTCAACCACGCGTTCATAGATGATAGAGCGTCCCGCCTCGAACGCTTTGATTCGGTACGGGCCAGACCCAAGCGGCGATTCCAGGGTGGTCTCCGAAATGGCACGCTGCTTTCCCGCCTCGTTCCTGCCCTCCCACCAATGTCGCGGTAGCACCGTGAGTTGACCAACAACTTGCGGCAATTGACGAATTCCTGGAGCGTCAAACTGGAATCTGACCGTGTCGTCTCCCTCCTTCTCGGCGTGAACGACATGCTGGTAGTAGGCGGCCAATCCAGGATCGAGCTTCTTAAACATCTCAAAAGAATAGATCACGTCCTCAGGGGAAATGGGTTTGCCGTCGTGCCATCGGGCCGCGGACCGCAGCCGAAAACTGACCCAGGAAAAATCTGCAGGATAGCGCGCCGTCTCGGCAATGAGCCCATATTCGCTTGCCACTTCGTCCAAAGCCGGTGCCATGAGCGTGTCGTAGATGAGGCTGATGCCTTCGACCAGATTGCCCTTTACGCCGGCGACCACCATGTTGAAACTGTCGTAGGTGCCGACCACGGCCTGGCGTACCGCTCCGCCGCGCGGCGCGTCGGGGTTCACATAGTCGAAATGCTTGAACGTAGCTGCGTACTTGAGATCGCCGAGCAGCGCGATGCCATGCGTCGACGGGGGCAATTCGGGGGCTGCGGGGGGTGAGGCGCCGGAGAGCCTTACGGGGGCCATCAAGGTCGCGGCGACAGCGCCGCGAATGACATCGCGTCGACTGAAAGGTACGGACGATCTCGGTGAAGTCAGCGTTATGCGCCTCGTTCGCGAATCTCAGGGGCTGTTGAGCGGGTCGCTACCGGCGAAGTGTTCCCGCCGTTCGGGTTGGTCAACGACAGGCTCGGTTCACCTGTTTTCCCGTGGCGAAAACTCGGCTCGAGGCGTGAGGTTCCGACTGCGACCACGGCGCACGGCCGGCGTCGCCGCAGCCTTTGTCCACGCACAGGGTGCGGCACGATAGCGTTCACTCTAGATCGGCGACGTCGCCTCACCGCATATCCGGCACCGCGGTGTCGCCGCGCCCGCGGGCTTCGGTTGGGTTGAGTGGTTCAACGGATACTACCGGTGAGGCGCAGGGCACGAGCGCTGTCGCCCAGATATGAGGCCTCGAAATCGGACAGGCGTGAAGGCGCTTCGAAGTCCAGGATCGTCACCCGCTTGCCATCGATCTCTACCAGATGGTTCTCCCGCAACAAGCGCAGCGCGCGATTGACATGAATAGTCGTTAGACCCAGCGCATCCCCGATGAGTTCCTAGGCGAGAGGCAGATGAAACGACATGCCATCGGTCAGTCCGCGGCCGTTAACCGGACAAACAATTCGAGCAGCAGATGGTTCACACGCCATAGGCCGAGGGTCGCGCCGCATCGGTAAGGTGCTCCGCTCGCCGCGCGGCTTCGCAGGCTGTGGACCAGAAAATGAGCTTGGACAGCCTGGGGTTGCCCTCGAATACTTCATCGATTTTGTCAAACATGATGACCGAAAGCACGACGGGGTTGACGGTTGCAATCGAATAGAGGGAACTCTTGAACAGACAGGCTTGCAGCGCAAAAATGTCACCCGAGAGGACAAAATCCACGATCTGCCGTCCCACCTTATGCAAGATTTTATAGCGAAGCAGCATCCATCGTGATTGACGTAGAAGCATTCGTGGGGATCGCCAGCGATCACCACGTCCTTGTTTTTGGCAACCCGAATGGTTCGCGCCCCATGCACATATTCGCCCATTGGGCTCGCACGAAACTAGTCGAGAGATAGCCGTTTGGGTTTTCGCTGTGTTCGCGCTGCGGGCCGCGGGCGCCGGCGTGTGTGTGAGCTAGCGCTCCTGGTGAAATAACCGATCTCCGGCATTACAACACCGCTATCCACTATAACGGCTACCCCGGCATCGGCTCAGAGAGGTGGCACCATTCAGTCGGGGACTGGCAGCACGGCTGTCCGTCCCCCCGCGCCCCGCCGAAAGTCGCATGCCCACCCCCTTTCGTTAGTGTAACGACGCGAACTTCAAATTGATCCACGTTAATGAAACACATTATTTTGCGCCAACGTCGTCGGCCATATGGTGCGGTTGATCGTGTCCCACGGAAACGCCTCCGGCCGCAGTTGATGGCGGTCTCGCAGTCATCGGGCTCAATGGTTGAGGTTTCGGAGTATCGTCGAAAAACCAGAGCAACGGAGCAACGAATGTACCGACACTATACGGAGCTTGCGGCATTGAAAGCGAGGCTCGAGGAATTCACGTTGAGATTGGATGCTCACATTCGCGCATTCGCCGAGCGTGACCGGATATCCAACCTTCGTAATAGTCCGCCTATGTTGGATCGGCGTTATGCTCTAGCTATCAGCCCGGAGGACGCCAAAACGTTAGCTGGTCTGCAGGCGACGTCAAGTGGACAAGTCACGCCGCGGCCCGCGTACCGATGGACCATGTCGATTGTCGCGGCCGTCTGGACGAAGCTCGAAACCCGAAAATACGGCGGGCGCAAGTAGAGCGTGGCCCGTAGCGTCACCTTCATCCCAGGTGCGCGAGGCATTGAGTGCCGCTCAGGCGCAAGGCAAACACGACGTGTTGATGCGGGTAAAGACCGCTGACGGCACCCGGTTCATCGCGATGCCCCTTCATAGCGCCTGACATTCGATAGTCATGCTCGGCCATAGTGCTGAGACCTGTGGGCGCGCGATCGCGTCACGATGGCAACCTGTGGGGAATTGGCTCTGGTCAATCCTCACTGGTTGCGCGCCAACCGACCTGTATTATCGCGGGACGGCTAGCGGTCCGCGTGACAACATCGAGGAACGCGGACCGCTGCCTGTCACGCCGCGAAAGCCGACGCTGACTATTGCCTGGCTAGGCACATTGCCGGTTTGTGGCCCCGACTTTGCGTATTCACCAGGTCACAACGGTCGCAATAACATAAGCGAGCAATACGACAAATACCAAGAGATCCGAATACATCGCAACGTTCTCAAAGAGATTTCTCTCCGTCTTGAACGCGTGCCCCACTCCGGCCAATCCGTAAAAGAGACCTCCGACCATCGCCGCCGGCATGACCCAGCCGCCGTTAAAAAAGGCGCAGATTCCCAAGATCCCCATACTTATGTTGGCGAAACCTAATTCTCGGACCACCGAGAGCGGTTCTGCACTCTTGATGTTGAATATCCGTTCGGCAGTGAACTGCGGGTTTGCGACCTGCCGCAGTCCCGCTATCAAGAGTCTGACGCCGACCGCCCAGAACACGAACCACTCTCCCACAAGGGGCCAAATGCCAGCGGCGTTCTTGAATGCAAATAACTGGACGATCACCGAGGCCACTGGGAGAATGCACGTGAGCAGAGTGACAAAGGCAATGTACATAAGTGCTGGCTTCTAGATCGATTCGCTGCGGGCTGCGGCAAGGTTCAACTGCGCCTCGAAGGGAGGTGCGGCGAATATCATCGATTCGTTCGTGGAAAGCGAATCACAAATTGTGTCCTCAACACTCGGCTGGTTCCCGATCCGGTCGTCCTCGGCCCCACGTGGAGATTCACCGCCCAGATACTTCATAGATGTCCGCTGTGGCGGATGATTGTTAAGTGAAAGTTTGCGGAAAATGCGCGATGAAGACCAGAAAGCAAGCACGCGTCGATGATGGCTTTTGGCCTGATCGCATTGCGTTCGAGCGCGTAGCTAAAATCAGTTGATCTGCATCACATGTCGCAAACCTCCAGAAAGATCTTGCTCGCCTCACGGACACATCCGCGACGGCCGCACCACACTTCTTGGTTAACGGTATGAGCAATAGGGAATTTGATATCGAAATAATGAACTCGCCAGCGCATTGCGGCGACAGCTATCTACGCATTGATGCAAATTAATATCCTATGCGCTTGATTTTCGTTGCGCGCGGCAAGTTGACGCTGCGAATTAGTTTGATAGTTGAAATCCAAAGCATCGTGTAACTTTTGAAAGCAACGCTGAGCCCGGCGGCGTCCACCACGACAGACGGTCAGGTCTTCCAATGGATCCAGTCCATTCAGCAGAGTTTCGGAAGCCGCAAGATCGGCGCATCGCGAACCACGGCCCTGAGCGCTTGGACAGCGAAAGGGCCATTGTGAGGCTCTCCAATCGGTGAGGAAATGATCATGAGGCTCTGGCAAGTTTCCTTGATGGCCATGGCGGCCGTCGCGGTCGGCGCCGCATTCAATGTGCATGCCGTGGCTGCACAGAAACAGTACGGTCCGGGCGCAAGCGACACCGCCATCAAGATCGGCAATATCATGCCTTATAGCGGGCCAGCATCGGCCTATGGCGTGATCGGTCAGACCGAGGCCGCGTTCTTCAAAATGATCAATGACCAGGGCGGCATCAATGGTCGCAAGGTCGACTTCATTTCCTACGACGACGCCTACAGTCCGTCGAATACGGTAGAGCAGGCGCGCAGGCTGGTCGAAAACGATGGCGTTCTGTTCATCTTCAACAGTCTCGGGACACCGACCAACACGGCCATCGAAGGCTACATGAATGCCAAGAAGGTACCTCAACTTTTCGTCGCAACGGGGGCGACGAAGTGGAACGATCCCAAGCATTTCTTCTGGACAATGGGATGGCAGCCGAGTTACCAGGCAGAAGGTAAGATTTATGCCCAATACCTGCTCCAGCATGAACCACACGGCAAGATCGCCATCCTCTATCAGGATGACGATTACGGCAGGGATTA
>Ga0126373_10005148_pt1 | contig 10119 bp, 12 predicted proteins | sample PanSoiMetPlot_11_FD_92545 | JGI IMG/M metagenome (GOLD analysis project Ga0126373, IMG submission 92545) | Tropical forest soil microbial communities from Panama - MetaG Plot_11 | ecosystem: Environmental > Terrestrial > Soil > Tropical forest > Bulk soil | place: Panama | collected 2016-02-17 | reverse complement strand
CGTGGATATAGTCGACGATTCGGGCCAAGTCGTCAGCTGCATTCGACGTCCGCCGAACTGGTCTCACGAACGCAGGATTCGTTCGATTCGTTCAACGACGTCGTTGTGCTCCAGGAACTCGCCACGACAGGCGGATGCACGTCCTTCCTCAACGGCTGCGATGAAACGCTCATCGTATTCCAGCATCCGCTCGATTGCCTCTTCGACCATCTCCTCGGGATTCTTGCCAAACGCGATGAGCGATCTCCTGCAGCCGGGCCTGCTTTTCGGCGCTCAGATTCACTTCCACAACCCCGGTTTAAGCCGCATCCGAAGCGCTACGATAAAGACGCATGACTACGACCAAACCGCTCGCCTACCTGAGCGCGCAGATCGATAGCTGGCACAAGGCAGGCACTTATCAGCGGCTGCGCGTGCTCGAATCGCCGTGCGAGCCGATCTCGCGGTTCGATGGGCGCGAGGTCATCAACCTCGCGAGCAACAACTATCTTGGCCTCGCCGATCATCCCAAGCTAGTGGAAGCTTCGGTTGCGGCGGCGAAGAAATATGGCGCCGGATCGGGCGCGGTAAGGACCATCTCAGGCACCATGAGCCTGCACATGGAGCTCGAGCGGCGCATCGCGGCATTCAAACACACCGAGGCGTGCGTGGTGTTTCAGTCCGGATTTGCCGCGAACGCCGGAACGGTCTCTGCGATCCTCGGGCCCGACGATCACATCGTTTCGGACGCGCTCAATCACGCCAGCATCATCGACGGCTGCCGGTTGTCGCGCGCGAAGATTCACGTGTTCCCGCACAAGGACACGGCGGGCGCCGATCAGATCCTCGGCGAGCTCGCGAGCTTCGAAGGGCACAAGCTTCTGATCACCGACGGCGTGTTCTCGATGGACGGCGACATCGGTCCGCTGCCCGCGCTGGTTGAAATCGCCGAACGGCACGGCGCGATCATGATGATCGACGACGCGCATTCCTCGGGCGTGCTCGGACGCAGCGGGCGCGGAACCGTCGATCATTTCGGATTGCACGGCCGAGTCGATATCCAGGTGGGAACTTTGTCGAAAGCCATCGGCGTGCTGGGCGGATACGTGTGCGGGTCGCGTGATTTGATCGAATTTCTCTATCATCGCGCGCGTCCGTTTTTGTTCTCGACTTCGCATCCGCCTTCCGTGGCTGCGTCGTGTCTGGCCGCCTTCGATATTCTCGAACAAGAGCCGGAGCGCATCGAGACGCTGTGGAACAATACGCGCTACTTTAAGGCCGCGTTGAATAGCGCCGGATTCAACACGGGTCAAAGCGAAACACCGATCACGCCGATCATCGTCGGCGAAGCGAAAACCGCGCATGCCTACTCGGCCGCGCTTTTTGAAAACGGGCTGCTCGCCACGGGCATCGGCTTTCCCACGGTGCCCGAGGGGAAGGCTCGTGTGAGAACCATCGTTACCGCGACGCACACGCGCGAATTGCTCGATCGCGCCGCGGAAATCCTGACGCGAGTGGCGAAACAGATGGGCATTCTGTCTTAACCATCTGGTAAGCCTCTAAACCCGATGTCCAGGTCGCCCATTGATCATGTCGAATCCGCGAAGCGCCGATGGACTTTAGGAGGAGCTGCCATGTCGGGTCGCTCAACAGCTCGAATCGGTGCAATATTCTGTGCGCTGTGCTGAGTTCTGTGCGTGCACCAGGGAACGATGCCATAGGGGTTCTGCATCCGATGTGCGGGTTTCCCCTATGATGTGCGGGTTCCCCTATGATGTGCGGGTTCCCCTATAAAGATGTGCGGGTTCCCCATAAATACGTTCTCAATATCACCAAATTTCGAGGGCGGCAGTTTGGGGAACCAATTCAGTCTAAACTGTTGGGAGAATTCGGCCTTCGGTTGGAGGCGAATCAGTAGGTTGATTATCCCCGCGACGACGACGCGAAATTCAGCCGAGTTCAGGTAGTTCGTCTGTCTCACCGTTGGTGGCGAACCATGGAGATGTCGGCGAACTTCGTGATCGTATTTGTCGATGGCAGGAAGCTGGAAGGCTCGTTCAAGGCCAAGTACGTCAAGCCAGCAGGTGAATTCATTTGCGAATAGCCTCGCCGAAAGTGCGCGCCGGAACCTTTGCGCTATCATGTAGGCGGAGGTTTTCCCCATGGGTCCCGTCGGTGTGCAGGAGATGGTCGTCATTTTCCTGGTCGCACTGCTTCTATTCGGCCCCAAGAAGTTGCCGGAGCTGGGCAAGTCGATCGGCAAAGCGATCACCGAGTTTCGCCGTGCTCAGAGCGAGCTCAAAGCCACATTCGAAAGCCACATGCGAGAGCTAGAAAAGGAAAACGAGTCGATTAAGGAAGTCACGCGCAGCTACACAAGCGATCTGTACAACAGCTTCACGAATTACGACTCATCCTACAGCGATTCGGCCGCGCAACATGCCGATTCGCTGGCCGCCGCAATCAATCCACCCACTGTAAGCGCATCCGCACCTCAGGGCGCTGAATCGAACGTGTCCGCCGAGGCACCCGCGAATGGGACCGTGCCGCGCAGCGCTGGTCCGGGAGCACCCGCTCCTGACATTCACAGTGAGACGCAGCCTGCCGCGCCGGAACATTCGGTCAATAGCTAGTACGGAAAACGAACTGAATTGAGCATGGACGAAGGACAGCAGGGAGGCTTTACTCCCGCCGGTGAAGGACCGTCTTCGCTACCAACGGAGAATATCCCGTCGCCGATGGAACTCGTGCCGGTGGTTGCGGCGCCGCCTGCTCAGCCGCCCCCACCGCCTCCCGCGGCTCCGCTCAGTCCCGAAGAACAGGAAGAGCACAACATGCTCCGGATGTCCTTCATGGAACATCTGGAGGAGCTGCGCAGTCGGATTCTGAAAATGGTTTACGGCCTGGCGGTCGCCTTCGTCGTGAGCCTGCTGTACGCTAACAAGCTGTGGGACATTATCAGCGATCCGGCCGTAGAAGCCCTCAACCACCTGCATGTCAATCCGCCGCGGCTCGCTCAGCTCACGCCGATGGAAGGCTTTTCGATCATTTGGGTGAAGCTGCCGCTGCTCTGTTCCCTCTTTGTCGCATCGCCTTGGATTGTCTACCAGGTCTGGGCGTTCATCTCGCCCGGTCTCTACAAGAGAGAACGCCGCTGGGCGCTGCCATTTGTGCTGATCACGGCGGGACTGTTCATCGCCGGCGGCCTGTTTGCCTACTTCCTGGCGTTCCGTTTCGGACTGGAGTTCTTGCTCGGCATCGGTATGAGCAACAACGTCCAGCCGGTGGTCTCGATCACCGAATACTTCGATCTGTTCATGAACGTGACGCTGGGTGTGGGCTTGGTTTTCGAGCTGCCGGTTCTGATCTTCCTGCTCACGCTGCTGCATGTTGTTTCGCCGCGTTTCCTGCTTCGCCACTCGCGCTACGCCATCCTGATCATCGTGATCGCCGCCGCGATCATCACGCCGACCCCGGACGTGTTCAACCTGATGCTGTTCGCGGTTCCGATGTGCGCGCTTTACTTCGTTGGCGTCTTCCTCAGCTATCTCATCGTGTTGCGGCGCGAGGGTCAGCGCTTCCCGTGGAAGAGCGCGCTACGAATCACGGCCATCGTTCTCATTGTGGTCGCAGCCATCGTCGGTGTGTTCTACTTCTTCCACCTGCAACTGTTGCGCGAGTGGCCGTTCATCCGGCGATACTGAGCCGTCTACGCCGCGGTATATGGCGCAAATACGAGATTTCGTCTACCATGAGAGTTCCCATGGATGTCGAGAAAACCCTGCGAGAGTTGTATGCCGAGAAGAGAGCGATCGATGCGACCATCGCTTCACTCGAACGGCGGCTCGCCGGTCCCCGCAATGGCGCTCCGAAAAAGCGCGGCAGAAAAAGCATGAGCCCACAAGAACGGCGTGTTGTATCCGAACGCATGCGGCGCTATTGGGAGAATCGCCGGGAACAGATGCGGGAACTCGACGCCTAAGCCGGCCGCTCAGCTGAAACGGCCACTTAGCTTAGCTTTAAAGAAGCTTAGCGTTTAAAAAACCAGAGCCAAAAGTACTGCTCGCCGGCGCCGTGGCTGTGGCGCATTTCGAATCCGCATCGCTCGGCCATCTGCGCTGCCTCGCTCTCTGAAAACCACACGCCTTCCCAAGTATCGGGTTCATTGTCCATCTCGACGCAACCTTGGAGCTGAAATTTGAAAAGCGCGCCTGGGCGCAGCAACCGATGCACTTCGCGGACATAACTCTCGACAATGGCGCGGCTAGGGATGTGCTGGAACACGATGGTTGAGAACGCGAAGTCGAATGGCAGCTCGGGAATTACCGAAAGATCCATGCCGTTGTTTTGATAGACGGATGCGGTCGGGAGTCCGCGCAAGGCTTCTCGCGCAAAGGTCACCATCTCGCCGCTGACATCTACCGCATGAACCTCGCCGAAGACCTTCGCGAGCGCGCGCGTTACACGACCCGCCCCGCAACCGATCTCGAGCACGCGCATTTGGCGCGGATCTTTGCCCTGGCAAACGTTGATCATGTCGGTTTGCACTTCTTCGGCGACCGTCAGCTCACCGGACGCGAAAAATTCCTCGTCGGACCACCGTGTACGGCCGGTGCTGACGAAGTGGCGCGCGTTCTCCCGAGCGCGCGCGTCCCATTCGTCACGCATGCGCCGCAACTGATCTTCTATACTGATTTCGCTCATTCGTTGACGTCCAAAGCTCTTTATTTTCCCATACGGAGGTAGCGCGAGTACGATGCATTTTCCCGTGGCCGCGTAGCCTAAGTGCCTCCACACCGGGCGGGGAATCCTCCGGCTGCGCACGCTGAAATCGCGTTGGCATAGAGTAAAGTCAGAAGGGACTTCCGAGCTTGCCCTTATGAAATGGATCGCAGCCACAGCGCTGTTGCTGGCGCTCGCTGCCGCCTCCGTAAAGATTACCGATGTCGCCAGCGAAATTCAGCAGCAGTCGCAAGTCGAGGAAGCGCGTCCGGCGGACGCGATCATAGTGCTCGGCGCGGCCGAATATCGGGGTAAACCGTCGCCTGTGCTCGAGGCGCGTCTCAATCACGCGCTGTTCCTTTATCTGAAGGGCATGGCACCGAGGATTATTACGACGGGCGGGGCGGGAGGCGATCCGGTATTTACCGAGGGTTCAGTGGGACGCTCTTATCTGAGCGAACACGGTGTTCCTCTCGAAGCGATCGTAGTGGAGCGCGAGGCAGAAAGCACCGCGCAGAGCGTTGCAGCCGTGGCTGAGATCATGCGCCGGATGAGTCTCAAGTCGGCAATCGTAGTCAGCGACGGTTACCACATCTTCCGTGTAAAAAAGATGCTGGAGTCGACTGGAATGCGCGTGTACGGTTCGCCGCGGCCTTCGGCTCCGGCGGATCGCTGGCAGTACTACCGGCAAGCGGTTGGATATCTTCTATGGAAAATCGGAGTCGCAGTATGAACCGCACTCGCGCTACGTCGCCAAGCTAAGATTCTCAATGCGTAATCGAATTGGTGCCTGAGTTAGAATGATTTCGCAGGCGGGTTTCGATCAGGAGATCCCGTTACAGGAGAATTACAAAATGCGCCAGCTTTTGATTGGGGCAGTGTTCGTATGTGCATGCTTTGCGGGCAACGCGAGCCTTTATGACTTCACGCTGAACTCCATCGACGGGCAGGCCGCTCCGCTTGCGGCATATAAGGGAAAGGTGCTCTTGATGGTGAATGTCGCAAGCAGGTGCGGCTTCACGCCGCAGTACGAGGCGCTTGAAGGACTGTACGAAAAGTACAAAGCGAAAGGATTGGTCGTTCTAGGGTTCCCAGCGAATAATTTCCTCAGCCAGGAGCCCGGGACCAATAGTGAGATCAAGGATTTCTGCGAGCGAACGTACCACGTGAAGTTCCCGATGTATGCCAAGATCTCAGTCAAGGGTGACGACAAAGCGCCTCTTTATCACTATCTGACCGAGAAAGCGACCAATCCCGTCACGAGCGGCGAAATCAAGTGGAACTTCACCAAGTTCCTGGTTTCGAGGGACGGCAAGATCCTGGCACGCTTTGAACCCGCAGTGAAACCCGATTCGCCCGAAGTGATCGCCTCAGTTGAGCAGGCGCTTGGTCAGTAAGTGATGTAGTATGTCTCACACAGGATCCTCCTTGAGCTCTATCTGAAAAGCTAGCGGCGGTAACCAAAGGATTCCAGTCACCTGGGATCACTGCCGATAGTTTTTACCTGCTCCCGTTCTTTCCATAGGGGGTTTCACGTTGAAAACTAAGGAGAATACTCTAGCTCACGACGCCTGGTTGGAATGGCCGGAGGGTTGCAGGTCGTTGACACTTCACGCGTCCGAGTAGACGATTGCTTCTTACAAAAGAGGGGTTGCGGCGGAACTATGACTAGCGAACGACGGACGAAGGTAAGATATCCAATTGAACTCACAGTTCAATACCAGACTCTAGGTCTCCAGATGCCGATGTGTGGGGCGGGGCAGACGTTGAATCTCAGCAGCAGTGGAATGCTGATTACTACCGAACATAGCCTTCCACAAGGCTGTCATTTGAGGGTCACTATCGAGTGGCCGACGCTGCTGAACGGCAAGACTGCTTTACAGCTCGTTACTACAGGAAAAGTGGTGCGCCAGCAGGAGTCCGCGTTCGGGATTAGTTTCGATCAGTATCAATTCCGGACTCGAAAACAGAAGCCCGCGATGACCCTACCTGCCGTTGTGGCGGCTACGGCCGCGTCACTCGCTTCTGCGTCGATGAAGACACGAAGCTCGAACATTGTTTTGGCGCAGCGTTAACTAGAGCGTTCAGACGATCGGTATCGTACCTGAGCCGGAAGGGCCGCCCCAGCGCACAGGGACGAGTGCGCCATTTCGAACCTCGAACTCCCTACCGGAACCGAGTTCCACCGCCTTCACGATATATCCTTCCGCACGCATCTCGCAGTATACGCTGTGCGCCGACTCAACCGAGCTCGGTAAATAGCTCACGCCGGGAGCCTCCAGCGATCGCCAAAGGTATAAGCAGATTTGTCCGGAGGAAACCTGTTGGTTCACACGCTAGGAATCGGCGATAAGGGATGTGAACTTTAGAACAGTGCGGGGAACGTCTAGGCATCATCCCTTAGTCTATGCGGACAGCGCGGCCCGTCGCCGATGTTTGCGGGTGGCGAGATGATTAAGATTGGCATTTCTTCAACAACCCCGGCACCGGACCAGGAGACTCCCGAGCAACCCAAAGAACGCATTCCATTTATGGCCATTCCGGTGACATTGGCCGTTGGGCTTTTGGTGGCCGGAGGCTACGTTGGTAACCGGGTATTTGCTTCCCGAGGCCATGCTACTACAATCATCCCAGTAAGGCCGGAACCGGCAGCCGACTCGGTTGCTAAGCCCACGGCTTTCGGTCCTACGCCAGCGGCGGCTCAAACTCAGGCTCATCCGGCAGTCGAGTACATCGCAACAGCTGCTCAGGTTGCAACCGCTCCAACCGCAGTCTCGACCCCGGCGGGTCTTACGGCCGCGGCGGCTCCCACGATCGCGGCGAAAACGGAGCCTACGGTTCCGAAGTCCGACGTTCACACTGCGCCGGTAGAAGTAGTGACGAATCCCGAGAATTCCGGAGAGGTCTCGGCTCAGGACAAGGCCCTTGGTCTGATCGCGCCGCAGCATGGCGAACGCTATCTGCAAATCGCCGCGATCAGCTCTCCCATGGTTCCTTCGTTTCTCGCCGACCTGAAAAAATACAACGTCCAGGCAAGCGTAGCGCCCGGCCCACACGACGGCCTGGTGCGAATCGTGATCGGCCCCTTTTCGGATCAGGATTCAACCGCGCGCGCCAAGGATCAGATTCAGACCAAGTGGCCGGATTGCTTCGTGCGGCTCTACTGAACTCGGAGTTGGATCACGCCCGTTAAGCTGATGGTGTGCGCACCATCATCGAGCCATTTCGCATCAAAAGCGTCGAGCCGTTGCGCTGGACCACGCGGGAGCAGCGGGAGCGCATTCTGGAAGGCGCGGGCTACAATCTTTTTCAAATCCACAGTAACGATATTCTGATCGATCTGCTTACGGACTCCGGCACCAGCGCGATGTCCACTGAGCAGTGGGCTGCGATGATGCGCGGCGACGAATCCTACGCCGGGAGTGAAAGCTTCTACCGGTTTGAGGGCGCGGTGCGCGCGCTTACCGGGTTTCGCCACGTAATTCCGACCCATCAGGGGCGCGCAGCCGAGCGAATCTTGTTCTCGATTCTGTGCAAACCCGGCCACGTCGTTCCGAGCAACACGCATTTCGACACCACGCGCGCCAACATCGAGTTCAATGGCGCCCGCGCCGTGGATCTGCAGCTGCCGGCATCAGCGGACACACAGGCCCGGCTGCCGTTCAAAGGCAACCTGGACGTCGAGGCGCTCGAGAGACTGATCGAAACCGAGGGGCCGGCGAAAATCCCACTGGTGATGATAACGGTCACGAACAATTCCGGCGGCGGCCAGCCGGTTTCGATGGCCAATATCCAAGCAGCACGCGATGTAACCGCGCGACGCGGCATTCCGCTGTATCTCGATGCTTGCCGATTCGCGGAGAACGCCTGGTTCATCAAGCGCGACGAGCCGGGCTTCGCGAGTCTGTCGCCACGCGAGATCGCGCACCGCATGTTCGCATTGGCCGACGGCTGCACGTTTTCCGCTAAGAAAGACGCCTTCGCGAATATCGGCGGTTTTCTGTGTACAAACGACCGTCGGCTGGCCGAGCAGGAGACCAACCTGCTGATCCTGACAGAAGGATTTCCCACTTACGGAGGTTTGGCAGGTCGAGACTTGGAAGCGATCGCTGTGGGTTTAGATGAAGTGCTCCAGGACGAGTATCTGGAGTATCGTATCGCTTCCACGGCCTATCTCGGACGCCACATCGCGGATCGCGGTGTCCCAATCGTGGAGCCTCCAGGCGGGCACGCCATTTACATCGATGCCGGACGGATGTTGCCGCATATCCCGGGCGCTAATTTTCCCGGCCAGGCGCTGGCGGTGGAGCTATACCGGCATGCGGGCGTGCGGTCGGTGGAGATCGGGTCGGTGATGTTCGGCAAAGAGGCGCGCCACGAACTGCTGCGGTTGGCGATCCCGCGGCGCGTCTACACGCAAAGCCATATCGACTATCTGGTGGAGGCGATCCTGGAGGTCAACGAGCATAGGGATGGGATCGGGGGATTTGAGATCGTGGAGCAGCCGCAATTTCTGCGGCATTTCACGGCTCGATTCCGCCCGATCCAGCACTAGCACACGAGCGCTGTCTAACGATGCCCGCCGCCATGGAGCCCGCCACCGAAGCCGCCACGGACTGAACGCACTCCATCGGCCTAAGGCATTTAAGGCCGGACTCTTAGGGCAACTCTCCATTCTTCTTATGCGTTGTTTTGCCGTTTTAGTCTGTGTCGGGGGAAGTGTGACCGGCGCGTGGGAGGAGCGAAGTGGCGATGAAACGGAACATAGTGCCATTACTTGGGATTGCGGTGGTGGTGGCGATTCTGTCGACAGTGGTCTTTTACGGCCTTTTTGCGGGCAAGCTGCACAGTGCTTCGGCCGATATTGCAGGCACGCCCATCGTCGTCGCCTCACACGATCTCGAACGCGGCAAGGCTCTCGAGGCCGCTGACTTGAAAGTGACACAAATGAAGGGGGCGCTGGCCGGTTCGTTTTCAAAGCCCGAGCAACTAGTTGGAGCAAGCCTGATCGCAGAAGTGAAACAGAACGAACCGATTCTTGAAGAGCGCGTGGTGACCACAGCGCCGGCGTCGAATGCTTCATCGCGCGGCTCAGTGCCGCAGGGATTGCGGGCCGTTTCGATCCGCGTTTCGGAATCTGACGGAATCATCGGATTGCTTCGGCCCGGGGCAAAAGTGGACGTGCAAGCCGTTCAGGATCGCGCGGGCGGCCCGGAACTGCGGACCATTTTACAGGACATCGAGGTTCTATCCGTCGGTTCCCAAACTCAGCCGGCGGGTGGAAATCGAGGGCCAGTTTCGATTGTAACGGTGCTCGCAAAGCCCGAGGACGCGGATGTACTGGCGGTGGCCGATGCGGGAACTCGCTTGCGCTTGGCGCTTCGGAATCCGCTGGACGAAAAAACGTCGCTGCGGCGG
>Ga0126373_10005146_pt1 | contig 10120 bp, 9 predicted proteins | sample PanSoiMetPlot_11_FD_92545 | JGI IMG/M metagenome (GOLD analysis project Ga0126373, IMG submission 92545) | Tropical forest soil microbial communities from Panama - MetaG Plot_11 | ecosystem: Environmental > Terrestrial > Soil > Tropical forest > Bulk soil | place: Panama | collected 2016-02-17 | reverse complement strand
GAAGGTGATATGCCCCTTCCCCACGTTGTCGCGGTAAGAACGGACCCCAAAGAAGGTCAGCATCAGGGACAGTACGATGGTTGTATAACCCAGGACATATCCGTGGTCGAAGTCAGGGCTTTTCATGAAGGGGACACTGGCGATCATCATGAGCGAGGAAAGCACGCCGGAAATGAGGCCGAAAGTGAGAATGGTCTTTTTCATGGGTCTCTCCTGTAGGGCACGATTTCGAAGATCCCGACCCCGTCGGGACGCCGCCATCTTTCCGAAAAGCAAGCTTCAATTGCGGAGGCACTTTAACGCAGAAGACGGGCCACTTGTCGTCATTCTTTTGGGTGATTTTTGGTGGATGGACGCAAAATCATGCTTTTTGGCGACCCCTTCAATCCTCACCTGGCCACACTGCGCCTCTCTCTCGCTACTTTTCCCCACGTTTAGCCCGTTCAGGTTCTATCCCACTTCCCCGATCCCCTCTTCTCTGCCTCTCAGCGCCTCTGCGCGAGGCTCTTTACTTCCCAATTTCCAATTTCAATTTTCCCAATTTCCAATTCAGGGAATGATGCGGAGTTCTTTCCCCAACTGCACCGCCTGGGTGCGGCGCTTGGCGCCCAATTTGTCAAAGACGCGGCTGGAATGAGTCTTTACGGTGTTTTCGCTCACGAAGAGCTTTTCGGCGATTTCCCGGTTGCTGAGACCTTGGGCGATGAGGCCCAATATTTCCAGTTCGCGAGGCGTGATGGCGAGGGCTTCGCGTTTGCTGTCGTCCGGGCGAAAGCGTTCGCTGGTTGGAACGGGGACTTCCTTTACGACCACCCGCTCTTGTTTGTTGGTCAGCTTCAGGCCAAGCCAGATGCCGAGAGTGGCAAACGTCGCTGCAACCAAGCCTCCGTAGATTTCGATGGAGTGCTCGATGACGAGGAAGCGGTACTCCGCCCATTTCAGCGCAGCAATGAGAATGCCGGCGATCAGACCGTACAGGAGGACATGGCGTTTCATTGGTTGCAAACGGGTTCCGTCTGGAGGGAATTCTACTATTAGAACCGGCAGCACCGTTGCCCCAAAACAACGGAACGCCCCGCCTAATCCGTGTAGAGTCCTTCCAAATCCGATTTCACACGCTCGTATGGATCGCCTTTTTCTTCCGGCAGCAATTCGGGGTAATTCCGTTCCAGCCAGCCATAGAACTTCAAAAGGTTATTCCCGATGCGTCCTCCGGGTGGAATCCGCTCGACAAAAAGCTTGCGCACTTCGGTTTTGCGCGCTTGGTCCGCGTTGGCCTTCTTGGAGCGCCTTACCATTCGGGGCAATTCTATTCGATGGTTGGCTTTGGTTCTATTTGATTTCGAGTTTGAAAAGCCGCTGCTTGACACCAACGGCCTCGTGCCATAGCGTCTAGCCCACGATGAGAACCGGATTGCTGACATTCGACGGCGCTATCGGGCGGCATCCCGCCGTCGATGCCTGGATGAAACAGCGTCCAGGTGAATTGGGAAACATCGCACGTCAGTGGTTTGAGGTGATGCGAAAATGCGGAGATGAAGTCCGGGAGCTTGTACATGACGGTTGCCCGGTTGCGTGTTTGGGAGACGCGCCCTTCGGCTACGTCAATGTTTTCACTTCACATGTAAACGTGGGGTTCTTTCACGGCGCCGCGCTGCCAGATCCGTCGCGCTTGTTGCAAGGCGCTGGCAAATTCATGCGTCATGTGAAGCTGAAACCGGGAACGGCCACAGACGCCGTAGCGCTTAGCTCGCTTATCGAAGCGGCGTACTCGGACATAAAGGCGCGCGTCGAAAACGGCTAGCTCAGAAACCCCTCGGGAAGTCGCCTCGCATGAGCGCATGCTAAAGTGCTCGAAAAGGAATTGACGCGGAATTGCCCTCTGTTAACATGGGAAGCTCCCGCAGCGCAGCGGATTGAGCGTGGCCAACCCCCAACCCTGGCAACGTAAATGAGAAGTGTTGTCTCCTCAGTGGATTGCTGTCTTGCGGGGGTGGTGAGTGAGCAATGACAGTTAAAATCCAACTTCGCCCTGAAATTTGTGACTACCTTCGCACCCTGGTTCATGCTGAAGTTAACGAGCAGAAAAACAGGCAAAGAATCGAGCAGCTTGCGACGAAAATCCGCGGCCAACTCGACCAACTGACTGCTCCAAAAATAAGCAGAATGCCAAAGGCGATTGGGGCACGGTCCTAAAACGTCTATTACGGGTCGACCTTCCCGCCAATCCTTGAAAATAAGCTATCCGTGTGGGAAAACAAGACACTAAGACTCTGCGTGTCAGGCCTCGCCGTGTCGATATGGAAATTCATGAGGGAAGCCAACCAAAGAGGTGCCATGGTGCTTGAAGAGAAGCAGTTACGCGCAATTCTGGTCTGTGCTTTTGAGAACTTGCAGAGACAGAACACCGTCCTCTATTCGTTGACCACTGAGTTGGAGGCCGTGCGGGATGTGCTTTGCGAGCATGGGCAGGCATACAAATCTTTGTTGACGCAAAAGCGCGCTCATTACGTGGCAGAACTAAAGTCCACCGTCGCCGATGACTTCGCAAAGTTTGAGCAAATCATCCACCAATTGAAAGAGCCCAAGCTGCCTTGATCCGCGCGTAGCGTTTCAGGCGTGCACCGCGTGCTTGCGCTCGCGATCGAGTCTGACTGCCAATTGCGGGCGAAGGCTCGCGAGGTTCTTCAGTGTGTTGTAACAAAACGCCGCGCCAAGGCTAAGAAGCGCTATGGTGACCAAAAAGCTTGACATTTCAGCCGAGGATAGCGGCCCGCCGCCGTGAACGAGCGAGAATGGCTCGTCCTGGAAGAGCTTGAACTCGGAGCGAGCCAGTTCCTTCTTCAGCGAAGCGGACTGGTCGATGAGCTTGTCGGAATCGCTGACCAGCTCCGCGTTTACTTCCTGCTGATACGCGGCAGCCAGAGTTTCCTGCGCGGGATTCCCATTTAAAGTCGTGCGAAGCCAAGACTCCGCTTCCTCACGGCTTGTAAATCCCGGCGAAGTTTCCAATGCGTGCATTGCTTTGAATTTTGCTGCAGAAGTAACGGGGTCTTCCGTGGCAGCCGAAGAGGCCGCGACTTTTTCCCGCTCTCTGCCCCGCGATCTCCGCTTTGGTGGTTCGGGGGGCGCGGGGGCCGCACTCAGGACCGAAACCATGGCATTGCGGTAGACGTCCGGCACAACAGTATGAGTGGTTTCCTTCGGACGTGGGAGTTCCTCCGCGCGCTTGTCCAAGGCTTCAGCAGCCGCTGCCAATCGGGCGCGCAATTCGGCGCCTTGGGACATTGACTGGAACAGCCGGATGGCGTCAAAGTGCGCAGCAAACACGAAAATACAGGAAAGCGCGATGGTTACCAGGCGCGCTTCGAAGGCGAAACGCTGCGAGGCTCTCTCCATGACGTAATCGAACCAGGCCCGGAAAACTTCCAAGCTTGGCTGGGACGGAGTCGGGATCGCGGTTAATGCACCTGCGCCAGGAATGGATTCCGGCTCGAGGTCCTTCCCGGCTGGGGCTGCGTTTTCCATGGCGACGGCCACGCTTGTTTGTGTTTCCACGGGCACAGCGTGGCGAACGATGCCTTCGTCGAAATCCTCAGCCGGCGAGAGACGTTCATGATGCTGCAATGGCGCCTCCGAGGCGCGGCGGACAATGCCCTCATCGAAATGAGGCTTCGAGCGGACGAGCCCGCTCGTTTGTGGGGTTGCTAATCTCGATTTTGCCGCCGGTCCGTTCCCATTCCACGCCATCATCAGCATTGCGCGCTGGGCCGGATCGGGCAAGGTTCCCGGAAGCGGTTCGCCGAGCCTTTCAAGAATGGCGGGCAGCTCTTCTACACGGATGGAGGTGGCTAGGCGCCAGCGGCTGAGCAACCCGCCGAGGATCGCTCCTACGAGCGCGCCGGTGCGCCAGGGATGCTGGCAGAAATTGATGACGGAGATGTAGCCGGCGAGACGGTCCGCATAGATGCAACTATCTGCGAACCAGTGCTTGGCAATAGCCGTTGCGATGGGCGTGATGAAGAAGCCTCCAACCGCACCCACGAACAACGGCAACAGGGGAATGGAAGCGCCCATGCTTTGCAGCTTTCCTGCGGTCTCCGGCGGAATGAACGGGAGCCGGTCCGCGCGAAGGCGAAAGTGCGAAAAGACGGAGTCAGAAGCGGGGGGGTAACGCAGCACTCTGCGGGCAATTTCCTTTGCTCGCTGGCTGGCTTCTTGACCGGGAAAGACGGTTTCGAACAGATCCACTAGGCTGCGCCGCAAATTGGCGCCTCGCAGACCTAGCAAGCTGACAACCACCTGCGTAGCCGCTGTAATGAACAGGCTCGCGAGAAGCATGAGGACGAGAAAAGTGATGACGACGTCAAGGTGTTGAAACATGGGTGGGCTTTCCGGGATGAGGGTCATGAAAAGTCTAAAAGAGACTGCGTTTGGGAGGGCGGAAAAGGCCGTTTGAGTGTCGTTATCGTTAACGGGCAAACACAAGTCAAACTTTCAGAAGCACCCCGCTCGGGGGTATGGCTGGCAACCTCTCTGACGCGGGGAAGTAAGCCAACCAGAAGGGGCAGGTTGATTTTAGTACTAGTCCCCGGGATTGACTTGACGCTTCGAGCGCCTCCTGAGCGAGTGGCAGACAAAATCGACCGCGGTGCGGGTCCAAGAAGGATTTGCACGGAGGGTGAAGGACATTCAAAGGAGCCTCACACCTTGACAAGAGCCTGCGCGAGTTAGTGGCTGTCGCGGGCGAAGGAAACTCTTTGTTGATGGAAGAAATGAAATCGGGTGGCTGCAACTCTTGTTGGGGTTTGTTCCTTGAAGAGAGTCAAGGAGATGAAAAGAGCCACAGCCACCCTTTGGCTTAATGCCACGCAACGGCAGACTAAGAGAGCCTTAAGCCTGGGCGTACCTGTCAAAACTGACAGGTCAATCTGTTTAAAGCTAAACCCCGAGGGGGAATGCAGGTGTTCACCTACTTGCGCGGCTGACTCACGGGAGCACCGTAGTTACGGAGTGACGGGGGGTGAGCCTCCCCTGTAGGCCTCCGAACCCCTTGGAAACCGAGGAGTTCACCCCCCAAGCATTCCGCCTGCCTCGACGCGCTGAGTCTGCCAGCGTCGAAGCGGAATCCGCAAGGGTGGGGTGTGCGGGGCGGTACCTCGCGGATTCTCTCCCCTGGTGGGACTCATACCGCCGGTGAGTCACCAGATCAGGCGTCCCTGCACTTGACCCGCACGTCCGACTCGTCCCTGAAATTCCAGCGCTTGTGATTGACGATGACGGATGCTATTTCCTCGGGGGCAAAAGGAATCTGCTCGTATCCTCGAACTTCGATGATGCAGCCCTCACTCGCAACAACCTGATCGAAGCACTTGCCATTCTTAAGTTCGACTGAGATTACTTGATAGCCGATACCCGTTTCCCCGCTTTGCTTCAAATCGTGGAGCCAGGTCCCAGGAATCGGATATAAGCACTTCATGGCGACTAACCTCTAGGAATGAAACTCCTGCGGGGGGGTAATGATACCTCGTGCCAGCCTTGAAAGGAACACGAGCAGTTTAACAGGGGGGCGAAACGGGGGGAATCGGGTGGCTGCAGGCTCTCTAAAAGGGGTGAGCGCTCTTGTGGGTTCGGGAGCGCAAGAGCTTTACAGCCACCCTCTTTGGCTTCGGGCCACGAGCCTAAGAGGATCTAAGCCTTGGCGATAGCTGTCAAAACCGACAGAGAAAGGCACCGAATCGACCCAAACCTCCACGGGATAGCGTCAAAGCACTCATTTCGTAATCCCTGCCTGGTGGACCTGATTTTTCGTTTTGTCTGCGACTACCGCACCGCCCTTCATCACCCAGCGGACGTTGTTGATGGCCAGGTTGATGTCTGCGAGCGGATCGCCTTCGACGGCGATGAGGTCGGCAAGATAGCCGGGGGCGACGGCGCCTAGTTCCTTTTCTTTGCCTAGCAATTCGGCGGCGTTGGTAGTTGCGGTGCGGAGCGCTTGCTCCGGAGTCATTCCGGCTTTCACAAACCAGGCGAGTTCGCGCGCGTTCTCCCCAAACATTGTATAAATCGCGTCGGAGCCCATAGCGAATTTCACGCCGGCCTTGTGCGCCTTGCGCGCCGTCTCCAAATTGCGCGCAATGAAAGCCTTGGTCTTCTCCTGAAAACCGTCCGCGTAGCCAATCTTCTGCCAGTTGTCCAGGTAAAAGCGATTGTGATCGATAGTGGGAACGTAAAATGTGCCCCGCTTAGCCATTTCGGCGATCGTGGCGTCGTCCATGTCGGTGGCGTGTTCCAGCGAATCGGTTCCGGCGCGCACGGCGTCGCGCGCTCCGTCAGGGCCGTAGGAATGAATGGCAATCTTTTTTCCGAATTGATGCGCGGTGTCCACTGCGGCTTTGATTTCTTCGTAGTTGTAAGTTTGAAAGCCCGTGGTGTCGTCGTCGGTGCCCGTCGAAGCATACATCTTGATGAGGTCCACGCCAGCGGCAATCTGCTGGCGCACCACGCGCAAGACTTCGGGCACGCCATCGGCAATTCCTCCCGCCGGTAAGTTCGGACCCGGTTTGTAGGGCGTGTTCGTGACGTACAGCCCATAGCCAACCACGAACATGCGCGGCCCAATCATTTCTCCGCGATTGATCAGGTCCCGCATAGCGATGTCCATGTATTGATCTGCACCAAGGTCACGGACGGTGGTGATGCCCGCTTCCAGCGTGCGCAGCGCGCCTTTGCGTGCAAGGAAAACTTCGACCGCTGGAGGATTCGCCGCGAGCTGCTTCAGCATGGGCTGTCCCGGCGTCTCGTCCGTGTACATGGTCATGTGCGTGTGGACGTCGATGAGCCCAGGAAGGCCGGTGTACTTCGAGAGATCGATCACGTCCGCTCCTGGAGGGATGGCAGAGGGGTCGCTCGTCACTGCTTTGATGCGGTCGCCCTCGACGATGACGATGGCATTTGTCCACAGCTTCCCTTTTGCATCCCAGAGCTTGCCGAAGCGCACGGCTTTGCTGGTTTTTGCGGCTGACTTTTCTTGCGCGGACGCAGCGGAAAGCCCGAACACGAGCAACACGATGGAAAGGAGCAAACGAATCCGCTTCATGGAGCACACCCCTTGCTAATGCGCAACAGCTACAGGCAGCGTCCGCACGGGTCAGCTACTAAAGGCGCCCGCCTCAGCCCTTCGACTTCGCTCAGGATAAAAAGGCGGCCGCTACGCTTTCTAATTCAGTTGTGAGACGAATGCAATGGCAAAGAAGCGAAGTTACAAAGGGTTGTCATGGTGAGGCCATGCGACGAAGACGGCGAAGAACTTCTGCCTCGCCACGACCTTTGTCAGTTGAGATCCTTCGGCCGCAAAAAACGCGGCCTCAGGATGACAGTGTATTGTTGCCAAAGCACTTTTGTTGGCAACAGGCGTTTGGTCAGGGCAAGTTCAGTTTGGGTGTTGGGAAGGTTGCGCGGCAGAGGAGGTTAGTTTTGAGGGAGTGGCAGAAGGCGCGGGCCGCGCTACACCTGCGATGGAAGAGCCCAAGCCTAACTGCTGAAGGCTCTTGGCATCAAGGTTTCCTGTCGGATTCAGGCCGTGAGACTCCTGGAACTTCTTCAAAGCTTCTTGTGAAGAGTCGTCCCACTTTCCGCTGGGCGTTCCGGTGTAAGAACCGTCTTTCGCGAGCGCCTGCTGGATTTCAGAGATGCGATCGGGAGTTGGCGCTTGCTGGCCGCGCTCCCTGCGTTTGCCCTTTCTAGCAGAAGATTTCTTGCCTCGTGAACTCTTGTGAGTGGAGGAGTGAGCTGGCTTTCTTGCGGTCGAATTCTGCGAGCGGGCGCTCGCAGAATCGGAAAACACACCCAGCCCGGCTGCGAGAAGCAGCGACGAAGCCAGGTGTGTTGCATTCCGAAGTCTGATGCGCATTGTTCTGGATTGTGCGTTAAATTATTGCTGGCTCTCTGACGGAACCTTCCCTGACAAATACACGGTAGCGAGGCTGTCGCTATCCTGGCGGCGAAGCACTTTGAAGGTGATGTCGTCGCCCGGCTTCAGGCTTGACACGGCTTTACGGTAGTCCGCAACGGAGTTGATGGAGACGCGATTAATTTCGGTGATGACGTCGCCGCGCCCGAAGTTGATGTCTTCGGCGAACGATGCCGGCTCGACTTCGGTGACAACCACGCCCTTTTGCCCCTCGACGCCAACGCGCTTGCCCCGATCCGGCGTCAATTCCTCGACGTGGAGCCCGAATTCGACGGGACCGGCTTCAGCGGGCTGCTCACCTTGCATGCGGCCGGCGGTATTGGGAAACACTCTCGTACGGTCACCAACCTCCGCCGTCGCTTCCTTCTGTACTCGGTCGCGCATGTAAGTCAGTTTGACTTTGCTGCCAATCGGCGCATCCGCGATCGGATTGACGAGGTCGTTGCCGGTTTTCACGGGACGACCGTTCACGCTGGTGATGACGTCGCCGCCTTTGAGTCCGGCTTTTTCCGCCGGGCTGCCAGCTTGCACCTTCTCGATCACCACGCCATACTGCGCGCCGAGGGATTTCAGCGTAATCGGATTCGTGCTGATCTCTTCCTGAAAGCTGACGCCGATCGAACCGCGAGTCACGCGACCTTGCTTGATGATCTGGTCGTACACGCGGATGGCTGCCGTGGAAGGAAGCGCAAAACCGACGCCCTCGTAGCCGCGGCTCCCGGTGATGATAGCGGTGTTAATCCCGATGACTTGACCGTTGAGGTCCACGAGCGGTCCACCGGAGTTGCCCGGATTGATAGCCGCGTCGGTTTGCAGAAATCTCTGGAACTGTTGGCCGATATTGGTGCGGTCCTTGGCGCTGATGATTCCTGCGGTGACCGTGGCTTGCAATCCAAACGGGCTGCCGATGGCCAAAACCCAGTCGCCAACTTGCACGCCGTCGGAATTGCCGAGCTTCGCAACGGGCAGCTCTTTGTTGGCGTCAATCTTAATAACCGCGAGGTCGGTGTCTTCATCCACGCCCACTACCTTGGCAGTGTAGCGCGTGGTGTCAGCGTTCAACTGCACTTGAATCTTGGTGGCTTGCTCGACGACGTGATTGTTGGTGAGGATATAGCCGCGCTTGTCCACGATGACGCCAGAACCGAGGCTGCGGTCGGCTTCGGGACGCCCGTCGGGGCGACCATCAAAGAAGCGGTCAAAGAAATCCTGCATGGGGTCATCTTGATCGTAGGGCTGTGCGCGGCGCTTGCGCGAAGATTGCTTGCGCTCGAGTACCTGCGTGGTGGCGATGTTCACCACGGCGGGCTCGACTTTGTTCACGATGCCCGCAAAAGTATTTGTCGCCGGAATGGGGTCTGGCACCGTGAGGGCCGTCGCGTTTGTGCCGGCGAAGCCGAAACCTTTCGTCGCGGAAACCCGACCGGAAACGAGCGAGCCGATCATGATTCCCACGAGAAGCGTGAGACTGATAAAGGCTGCGGTCATTATTTTGCGTTGACGCGCCCAACTCAAAAACTCCCTAACTTGATCTCCCATTTTCCCCTTACTCCTTAAGACTGGCCCCCATGCCGGTGTGATTAGAGGCAAGCAACATGCATCGAGAGTCTGGATAGTACCCCAAAACTGCCGGGCAGACTGCCTGACCCGTCACGTAGTATAACACTGCCATCTCGTTGTAGTTGCTGCCCTTCCGGTGAGTCACCGAAGCGATAACTACCCTCTTGGCCGGGCGCCTTCTCTGTTTTTTCCACACTTTATTGGACGCGGGAACAGGCCAATTTGTTGTCAAAGAACTGCTTTGGGAAAAGGGACTGGTGTAACCTGCTGGCGCGTAAGGAGTAAGCTGGACCTCGTTGCGCTGAAGCAAGCCCGCGTTTGTTAACACAGCCGCCGCTCCGCCCGTCTGGATGATTTGGAAGGAGCGGTTATTGGTTTATCGTTCCTGGATTGAGTGTTGAACTTGGGATGCGTCCTTGACTTTCGAGCCTCGAGCATGGAACGTCGCGCTGTGATTGCTCAGCCGATGACGGAAGTTTCCGCCGATGACACGCTGGTGGGGGCAGCGCGCGCAGGCGACCGTTTCGCGTTCGGATTGCTCTACGACCGCTATGCCCGAATGGTCCACGGGATTTTGCTTTGCCGCGT
>Ga0126373_10005145_pt1 | contig 10120 bp, 9 predicted proteins | sample PanSoiMetPlot_11_FD_92545 | JGI IMG/M metagenome (GOLD analysis project Ga0126373, IMG submission 92545) | Tropical forest soil microbial communities from Panama - MetaG Plot_11 | ecosystem: Environmental > Terrestrial > Soil > Tropical forest > Bulk soil | place: Panama | collected 2016-02-17 | reverse complement strand
CGCTGATGTCGTCGACGAGCACTAGCCCCACCGCGGGCCCGTCGGCCATGGCGACGGCGACGGCTCGATTGAGCTCGACCACTGCCGACGGTACGATCCGGCGCAGCTCGCCATACAACAGTGCGATCTGCTGCCAGTCCGTATCGGCGGCGTCCGCGGCCTCACCGTGACAGGCAGCAATAGCTGCTTGCAGTTGATATGGTCCGGCCTGCTGTCGGCGCAGCGCGGCATCCAGCAGGCCTATGCCTTCGGCGATCTCGGCCGCGTCCCAGCGGGACCGGTCTTGGTCCTCAAGGCTGACGAGCTCACCATCGTCGTCTAGCCGAGCCGCGCTCCTGGCGTCCTGGATCAGCATGAGCGCGAGCAGGCCAGCTGCCTCTGGCTCATCGGGCATGAGCTTGGTCAGCAGCCGCGTGAGCCTGATCGCCTCGCCGCTCAGGTCGGGCCGCAGGAGGTCGTCGCCGGCCGAGGCGGCGTAGCCCTCGTTGAACAGCAAGTACAGAACGCCGAGCACGCCGCTGGTCCGCTCGGGCAGCAGGTGTGCTGGCGGCACTCGGTACGGAATGCCGGCGTCGCGAATCTTGTGCTTGGCCCTGGTGAGTCGCTTGGCCATGGTGGCCTCTGGCACCAGGAACGCCTTGGCGATCTCCGCCGTGGTAAGGCCGGCGAGCGTGCGCAACGTCAGCGCGACGCGGGCCTCAAGGTTCAGCGCCGGGTGGCAGCACGTAAACATCAGCCGCAGTCGGTCATCGCTGACCCCGCTGTCGCCGTAGTCCGGCGGCTCGTCCGGAACCGACAAGGCGGCCACCTCCTGTAGCTTCGCGGCCTCGGTTTTGCTGCGCCGGAGGCGGTCGAGGGCGCGGTTGCGCGCGGTAGTCGTCAGCCAGGCACCGGGCCGCTCCGGGACGCCGTCACGGCCCCACCGGGTCAGCGCCGTGGCGAATGCGTCTTGTGCGCACTCTTCGGCCAGGTCCCAGTCACCAGTCATCCGGATCAAGGTGGCGACAACGCGACTCCACTCCTTCCGGAAGGCGTCGGCTACCTCGGCCTCGACATCAGCCATCAGCCATCAGCTGGCCAGGATCGGGCGGACCTCGACGACGCCGCCGTCCTGCGCTACCGGGTGTCGTGACGCGGCGAAGATCGCCTCGTCCAGGTCGGCGCACTCGATCACGCCGTAGCCAAGGAGGACCTCCTTGGTCTCCGAGAACGGGCCGTCAGCGACGAGGATCTCGTCGCTCTTGGTCCGGACGGCCGTTGCCGGCGCGAGAGGCTGAAGCTGGGCGCCATCGTGCAGGATGACGCCGCGCGCCTCCATCTCCCTGGCCCACGGCATCCAACACGGCTCGTCGGCGTCACTGACGGCGGGCGCGGTTGGTGGATCCGGGACGGCACCGGACTCGGGTGCTTCGACCTCACCGCGCATCAGCAGCATGTACCGCATCGTCGCCTCCTCCTCCTCGTCGCTCATCTTCGCGTGATCGTCTCTACGACGAACAGGAAGGCCGTCGATGGACACCGCGCTCTCAGCACGTGCCTGCCCAACCGAGGCTATGCCCCATCGGGGTCTGGCCGGAGACCCGAATTGTCAGGAAGATGCCGTGAGCGAGCGGACGTTTGCGTGATCAGGCCAACATCTTTGGCCGGATCACGCAAACGTTCACGCGCGAAGAGATGATTCTGGCTGACCGCTGACGCGATTGCCTGGTATGTCCGAGTGGTACCGTCCCACGCCGGCGAGCTGAAGGATCGACGGGATGGAAGTCTCGGCGCCGATCGCCATGACGTGCACGCCTGCAACGCCTGGCACGTCCGCAAGCGCTGCGATGATCTCGGCGCACAGCTTCTCGCCTTCCGCCCGGAACTGCTCAGGCGCAGCAGCGCCTAGCCGCTCCGTTACCTCGTCGGGGATGACAACGCCAGGGATCGTGGCAAGGTGCGCCAGTCCGCGCTGCGATCGGATCGGGCCCACGCCAGCCAGGATGTAGCAGCGTTCGTGCAAGCCGAGGTCGCGGATCCGCGTCATCCAGTGCGCAAACGCTGGCACGTCGAAGACGAACTGGGTCTGCACGAACTGCGCTCCCGCCTCGATCTTGCTGACGAGCCGGTATGTGGCTCGCTCGAATGCGTCCCGCCCGTCCGCCCCGGTGCCGTCGTCGGCGACGCGGCCTGGCGGGTTTTCGACGGCGCCGAGGAACCATGACGGCGGCGGCTTCAGTTCCGCTCCAGACATTAGCTGGCCATGGTCGCGCATGTCGGTGGCGACCCGCAGTAGCTGGGTGCTGTTGAGGTCAAACACCGGCGTCGCATTGGAATGATCGCCATGCCGTGGATGGTCGCCTGTCATGATCAACACATTCGGGACGCCCAGTGCTGAGGCCGAGAGCAACTCAGATTGCAGGGCAATCCGGTTCCGGTCCCGGCAGGTCAACTGCATGACCGGCTCAACGCCCGCTGCCATTGCAGTCAAGCTGCCGGCCAGGCTGGACAGCCGAACGGCGGCGCTCTGGTTATCAGTGATGTTGACGGCGTCGACCCAGCCCCGCAGTGCCGCTGCCTTGCGGCTGACCGGCGCAGTGTCCGCACCACGCGGCGGTCCGATCTCGGCCGTGATGGCGAACTCCCCGGCGGCTAGCCGTCGCCGAAGCGTTCCCGGCTGATCGCCCGGTTTGTCCGCCATGTAAATGATCTTATCCCAGCGTTCACTTCCGGTATTGGATAGGGAACGAGGCCGCAGTCCGCTCACCCTGGCTAGGTCAGGACGCTGCTGGTCTTCTCGGTGGTCAACCGTCGCCGGGCGACGCTAAGCCGACCGAGCCCGGACAGCGCAGTCAGCGCATGCGCGGCCAGGCCCGCCCGCGCCGAGGTTGACTCGGCCACGCCGATCGTGTGCACGCCGGAGAGCATGGACGGCTTAATTTCCTCGACGTCGCTCACGACGTGCACCTTGGTGCCCGCGCCGCGAGCATGAGCGCTGATCTGCTTGGCGTCCGGCGAGTTCGGATCGCCGAGGACGAACACCAGGTCGCTGCCGACCGCTACCGAGTAGACGGTGCCGAGCCGGTCGGACGGGGCATAGCAGACCTCGGCCGACACGGTCGGCTTGACAGACGGGTAGCGCGAGCGCAGGGCGCCGACGATCGGCGCCGCGGTCTCGAGCACGACCCCAGGCTGCACCAGCACCGTAATCTGCCGGGTGTCGCTGGCGTGGACGGCTGCGGTCTTGGCCGGTGTCTCCACCGCTGTCACGTGGCCCGGAGCCTGGCTCATGATGGCGTCTGTGGCCGCGTGACCGGGCTGGCTGACGAGTACCACCTGCTGGTCGCGATCGGCCGCGCGCGCGGCCGCGGTCTGCGCGGCAGCGATGAAAGGGCACGTGCCGTCGATTACCGTTGCGCCGCGACGCGTTGCCTCCGCCCGAATGTCCGAGGTGGCGCCGTAGGCAGGGAACACGACGACGTCGCCAGCCGTAACGTCGTTCAGCCACGGGGTGATGACGGCATCCAGATCGTTGAGTTCGCTGGTGGTCTCGGCCGGCATGGCTGCCGGGGTTAGCACGTAAACCTTCCGGCCGGTGCCCTGGTAATCCGACGCTGCCTGGCGGGCCGCGCTGGCGGCGTGCAGCGCGCCGCTGCACCACGGGCTCGCCGCGATCAGCAATCTTCTGGTGGCGCAGACGGCCGCCCACTCATCGACGGCAGCTCGCGCGGCCGCGGCCGCGACGGTATCTCCGGGCGCCGTAGCGGCGGCGATACCAGCTGTACTGCCGTCTTCCTGCTGACAAGTCACGAGGTACAACACCAAATCGCCGTCCACGCCTGAGTCGTCGCTCTGCGGCAGTTCGGCGATGCGTACGTCGCGGCCCTTAGCGCGCAGCGACCCAGCCACCAGCGGAGCGGCGTGGCAGCTCAGAGTGCCGTGCACTGGATCGCCGATCAGAGTCGGGACGAGCACCTCGCCTCGCTGGGCGATGGCGCCGTTGACCTGAATCTCGCGTACGGCTGATCGGCTCATTGGCCCGTTTCCCTGGGTGATCCTCCGGTCCCGGTGTCACGGCAGCCCGCAGCACCGGCCCCGCCCAAGACGCCATGCCCATAGTCACGCCGTAGTTTGCTCAGCCATTGGCCAAATCTCGGTTTGCCTGGCTGGCCAGTCGCGTGGGCGAACTCGCTAGCTGTGCGTTAGGGCTTCTGGGCCGGCGTCGTGGCTAAGATCGGCCGGGTCGCCGTCGAGCCCGTCGCGTCGGTGCTGCTGCCGGTGCCGCACCGGTAACACCCGCGGAGAGAGAGGATCAGCCGTGTCCAAGACTGACGCTTTCCTCGAGAACAACCGGCGGTACGCCGAGTCCTTCGCCGGTCAACTGCCAAGGCGCCCATCGGCGGGGGTAGCCGTCGTCGCCTGCATGGACGCCCGGCTCAACGTTTTCGCCATTCTCGGCTTGAGGGAGGGCGAGGCGAACGTGATCAGGAATGCGGGCGGCGTCGTGACAGATGACGAGATTCGTTCGCTCGCGATTAGCCAGCGCGCGCTCGGCACGACCGAGATCATCCTGATCCGTCACACCGACTGCGGGATGATGACCTTCACCGACGAGGCGCTCATCGCGGACATCGAGGCGGACACCGGGATCCGGCCGACCTGGTCGGCGGAAGTGTTCAGCAACCTGGACGACGACATCCGGGAGTCGATCAGGCGGGTCAAGTCGAGTCCGTTCATTCCCAACCGGGACGCGGTGCGCGGCTTCGTGTTCGACGTTGCTACCGGCCGGCTAACCGAGGTCAGCCAGTTACGAGCCGCGGCATCTCTATCGGCCTGCCAGCTCAAGCGCCGTCGCCGTCGTCAATCCGGGTTCTCGCGGCCCTGTTGCTCGGCCAGGAACTGCTCGAATTGGGCGCCAAGCTCCTCGGCGGTGGGCACAGCCTCGTCATGTGCCAGGAGATTCTCGCGGTCCGATGTGAACGCGTCGTACTGCTGCTCGAGTGCCTGCACGACTTCCGCGACTTCCGCTGATCCTTCAACCTGCCGGGCGATTTCCAGGTCGGTGCGACGCGCCGCCTCGCGGAGCGCGTCACCCGGTAGTACCAGGCCCGTGACGCGTTGCACGGATTCGAGAAGCGTGGCGGCGGCGGCCGGATAGGCGGCCTGCGCCAGATAGTGGGGGACGTGCACGGCGAAGCCAATCGCGTCGCGACTAGCGGCGCCGAGGCGGAACTCCAGGAGTGCTGCTGCACTCCCAGGCACCTGAAGCTTGTCGACCAGCGGGCGATAACCCTCGATGAGACCGGGCTGCGTCGCGTGCGCCGTGACGCCGAGTTGCCTCGTGTGCGGCACGCCCATCGGGATGCCGTGGAATCCGACGGCCAGCCGGACTCGCAGCTCGCTTGACAGCTGGATGACCGCGGAGGTGAACGCGTCCCACTCGCGGTCGGGCTCAAGGCCAGCCAGGAGGAGAAAGGGCGTGCCCTCAGCGTCGTGCATGAGCGAAATGGCGAGTTCGGGCGCGTCGTAATCGTCCCAGTGATCCTTCGCGAACGTCATGATGGGCCGCCGCGACCTGTAGTCGAGCAGCGAGTCGATATCAAACTTCGCGACCTGCTGGTGATCGAGCGTGCTCATCAGGTGCGTAGTCAGCAAGCGGCCGGCCGCGCCGGCGTCGATGAAGCCGTCGAGGTAGTACAGCATCACCAGATCGCCGTCTGGTTCGGGTGCGGCGGGGCCTACCTCGTACAGGTCGGCCGGGTTACGCGCCACCTCAAACCAGCCCTTCATGTTCCGCTGTTACCTACAAGTCTTACCAACGCCTACGCCGCGGTGATAATCCCCGCGCTCTCTAACCTAGCGGTCTCGTCGTGATCCAGCGGATTACGCGCCAGCCTCGAGTTCTTGCCAGCGGGTCAGGAGGCCCGACATCTCGGTGCTCAGGAAGTCGAAATAGCGGACTGTCTGGGCCATCCTCGAACCGGCTGGCGTGTCGGCGCCAAGCGCACTGACGCCCTGACGCAACTCAGTCACCCAGCGCGCGAACTGGCGATTCCGCAGCCGGACGATCTCATCCCAGACATCTGTAGGCATCCGGTAGTGCTGCCGACGCGAACCCGGCTCGCCTTCGGCTGTGACGAGGCCAACTTGGATGAGGTATCGCACCCCCCCGGACACTGATGCAGGGCTGGTCTGCAGGAGTTCTGCCAGGTCGGCCGCGGTTAGCCGGCTCGAATCGGAGGTGAGAAGGGCGACGAAGATCCTGGCCGGGGTACGCGGAAACCCGGCCTGCGTCAGCTGACTTGTGAAGCCCTCGATGAAGGATCGGACTGCGTCGGAATCACGCACGTCTGCCCCAGCTGTTACAGGCGCGTCATCAGCGTTAGCGGTCGCAGGAACGCCAAGGCCGGCACCGGGAACGCTCGTTGGCAGCTCCTCGGCGTATGTCTCGCTGAGGTGCCGCCAATGACCGCGGTCGGTGTTAGTCACGAATCGCCAGAGCCTCTCGTCCTGATATTCAGTAGTTTATGAATCTAGTGTAAGGTCGCCAACGTGAACGCTATCGAAGTCTCCGGGCTGCACAAGTCCTTCGGCAAGACCGTCGCCCTGGACGGCCTCGACCTGTCCGTGACGGCCGGGGAGGTGCACGGTTTCCTCGGGCCTAACGGTGCCGGCAAGACGACGACAATTCGCGTTCTGCTCGGCCTTCTGCGCGCCAACGCCGGGACCGCCCGTCTGCTCGGCGGCGATCCGTGGCGCGACGCCGTGGCGCTGCACCGCCGGCTTGCTTACGTGCCTGGAGACGTGACACTGTGGCCGACCCTGACTGGCGGCGAGGTCATTGATCTGCTCGGCCGCTTGCGTGGCGGACTGGACGTCAAGCGGCGCGAGGAACTGCTCGAACGGTTCGATCTCGACCCGACGAAGAAAGCGCGCGCTTACTCCAAGGGCAACCGGCAGAAGGTAGCCCTTGTGGCTGCCCTCGCTTCCGACGCCGAGCTGCTGCTGCTTGACGAGCCGACAGCCGGGCTCGACCCACTGATGGAGGCGGTATTCCGGCAGACCGCCGAGGAGGAGCGGTCCCGTGGCCGGACCGTTCTGCTGTCCAGCCACATCCTGTCCGAGGTAGAGGCACTCTGCGACCGCGTGACCATCATCAGGGCAGGCCGTACCGTCGAGACTGGCACGCTAGCCGAGCTGCGCCATCTGACGAGGACATCCATCTCCGCTGAGCTCGACGCCGTGCCGCAGGGCATCGACCACCTTGGCGGCGTGCATGACCTGGTGGTGGATCCTGGCCAGGATGGTCGCAGCCGGGTCCGCTGCGAGGTCGACTCGGACAAGCTGGAAGACGTACTTCGGCTGCTGGTCGCCGCTGGCGTCCGGACTCTGACGAGCCAGCCGCCGACGCTCGAGGAGCTCTTCTTGCGCCACTACAGCGATGCCCTCGACACCGGTGAGGTCTCAGCCGGTGCCGGTCCGGTCACGCAGGCGGGAGCGTGAACGCGACGTCGGCACCGGCGGCGGCCAGGTCGTCCCATAAGGGCTCCGGCTCTGGCGAAGGCACTCTCGCCGGCCTAACCGGTGCACGCGAGCTGACGAAGTTGGCCATGCGCCGCGACCGGGTCATGCTGCCGGTCTGGATCTACGCGCTGACCGCGATCTCTGTGTCTGGCGGTTACGCACTCAAGCTCGTTTACAAGACCGCGGCCAGCCGGGCCTCGCTATCGGCGAGCGTTCACGCGACGCCAGCTCTCAAGTTCCTCTACGGCCAGTTCTACGGCGATTCCCTCGGCGCGCTTATCGCCTGGCGCTATTTGGTGTACGCAGCGCTTGGTGCCGCGCTGATGAGCATCTTCCTCGTAGTACGGCACACCAGGGCAGACGAGGAGACCGGCCGCCTGGAGCTGGTCGGATCGACTGCGGTCGGCCGGCCTGCGCCACTCGCTGTTGCCCTAGTGGTGGCGACGACCGCCAACCTGATTCTCTTCGCCCTGAGCGCGCTGGTGCTGGCCGTCAGTGGCCTGCCGGTGACGGGGGCGATCGCGTTCGGATTGGCTGAAGCGGGTTGCGGGCTGGCGTTCGCTGGCATCGCCGCAGCCGCAGCACAGGTCACCGACGCTGCCCGAAGTGCCCGGGGCATCGCGATTGCGCTACTCGCCGTGATCTTCCTGCTGCGCGGCGCGGGCGACTCAGGCGGGACTCACGGACTGGCATGGCTCAGCTGGCTTTCGCCGATCGGCTGGGCGGAGCTGGTAAGACCGTTTGCCGGCGAGCGGTGGTGGGTCCTTGCGCTGCCGCTGCTGGCGGCCGTGGCTGGTGTCTGGCTCGCCTACGTGCTCGCCGCCCGCCGAGACTAAGGGGCGGGCCTGCTGCCCCAGCGGCCGGGACCTGCCACCGGCGGCCGGTCCCTGGCCGGTCCGGCCGGCCTGTCCTGGCGGCTGCAGCGCGGCGGTCTCGCGGGATGGACGGCTGGCTTCCTGGTGGGCGGCCTGGCTATCGGAGTGGTGACCAAGAGCATCGGCAAGCTCGTAGGGCACAGTGCAGGGATCTCCAAGTCGATCGACAAGATAGGCGGCCACTCGGCGCTGGCTGACGCTTACCTGGCCGGCTGCATGATCCTGCTCGGACTGGTCGCCGCCGCGTATGCGGTGTCCGCCGTCGCTCGGCTACGGGCGGACGAGGAGGCGGGCCGTGACGAGCCGCTCCTGGCAGCGCCAGTGAGCCGGCTGCGCTGGGGTGGCAGCCACTTGCTGACGGTGGCGATCGGGACGGCGGCCGTGCTGGCCGCCGGCGGCCTGGGCATCGGACTGGCTTACGGCATCGCAATCTCGGATGTGAGCACCCAAGTACCGAGGCTTGTTGGCGCCGGGCTAGCGCAGCTGCCAGCCGCGCTGGCGGTGGCGGCCGTTGCGGCGGCTTTCGTAGGCGTGCTCCCGAGCTGGAGCGGCGCCGCCGGGTGGATGGCGCTCGCATTCTTCGGCTTCATAGGGCTATTCGGGCCGGCGATGAACCTTTCGCAGGCTGTGCTCGACATCTCGCCGTTTACGCATGTGCCGAAGCTGCCGGGGGCCGTGTTCACCATCATGCCGCTGGTCTGGCTAAGCGTGATCGCGGTCGTGCTGACCGGGGTCGGGCTGGCTGGGCTACGTCGACGAGACGTCGGCTGAGCCCTTGTCCGGCTGCGGGTGGATCGTCTTGTGCTCGGCCAGCATCTGCACGTACTGAGCGATCTTCCTGGCCCTCGTCTCGGCGCGCTTCACGCTGCTAATCCGGTAGATGATGGCGTACCGGTTGACGCTGCTGAGCGAGCTGAAAAACGCAGCGGCGACCGGGCTGTCGTCCAGCGCCTGCCGGAGGTCATCGGGTACTGTGCTCGCGCGCTGGCCCGCATAGGCAGCATCCCACCGCCCGTCGGCGCGTGCCGCGTCGACCTCACTCTGGCCCGCCGGCCGCATCCGGCCAGCGGCGATGAGGGCGTCCGCCTTGGCCGTGTTGATCTTCGACCAGCGGCCGCCTGGCTTGCGCGGTGTGAAGCGCTGGAGCCAGTGATGCTCATCCAGGGCACGCTTCTGTCCGTCGATCCAGCCGAAGCACAACGCAACTTCCAGCGCCTCGTCGTACGACACGCTTGGCCGAGTGGCCGTCTTCTTGCTGATCTTCAGCCAACAGCCCGCCGAGGTGGCATGCTCCGCTTCGAGCCAGGCGGTCCAGTCCGCGGCCGAGCTGAACGCCTCCACCGGTAGTTCATAAGCACTCACACGGCTAGTGAACCACCGGGGGCTGACATACGGCGCGCTCCTAGAGTCTGCGGAGCATGTCAGTGACGTGAGCGCGCGCGGCTGCCTCGAGGGCGCCAGCCTCAAGCAGGATCCACGTAGCCGCGCTGTCAGGGTTCCGGTACAAGCCCAGCAGCAGGTGCTCGGTGCCGATGTAGTTGTGGCCGAACTCCAACGCCTCCGTCAGGGCATCGCGCAGGGCGCGCTTGCCGTCATCGCTGAAGCCAGGTGTGGCGGACGCGCTGTCGGTGTCGTCGGCCGGGCGGCGGCTTGCTGAGTTATTAGCCGCGCCCTGGCCTTCATCCAGGCCCGGTCGCGACGCCAGCAGGGCACGGACCCTGCCCTCGCGCACGTTCATGGCG
>Ga0126373_10005144_pt1 | contig 10120 bp, 7 predicted proteins | sample PanSoiMetPlot_11_FD_92545 | JGI IMG/M metagenome (GOLD analysis project Ga0126373, IMG submission 92545) | Tropical forest soil microbial communities from Panama - MetaG Plot_11 | ecosystem: Environmental > Terrestrial > Soil > Tropical forest > Bulk soil | place: Panama | collected 2016-02-17 | reverse complement strand
CAGTCCGCTCATCGCCGTGCGAACGGAAACGACGAAACCGCGCCTCGGCGGCAGCCCCGACGGCAAGGGAATTTCTAGAATACCCGTTCGATTCCTGCACGATCGGCCACCGGTTGCCTCACCTGCCTCTAAGGTGTGCGTTTTGCTCGGACCGCCCTTACGCTATGATGGGTCTGTCTGTCGAAATTGAAATGTCCCCCATGACAGCGAAAATAAAAAGCTTGGCCGGTAAGGTCCCAGTCGGAGGAAGCCTCGGTGAGGGAAGCCGCTCGCCAAAGTCGCGCAACCGCCAGATCTTCTTGATCTCACCGGCCAACGCTTCGAGTATGCGCGGAAACGTTCTGCTGGGTGAATCAGGACAATCCCCTCTGGCTCAGCGCCTGCGGGCGGAAGGAGCCGAGCTCGGCGAAATTTTCACTTTTATAAGCGGCCTATATTTTCGCGGCAAACTCGCCTACGCACGCACCTACGCTGATCCACCTCCGCGAGTTCCGGGCGTTGTTGTGATCACCGCTTCTGGCGGTCTTGTCTCTCCGGACCGAATACTCACATTGGCAGAGCTGAGGGAGATCGTCTCGGGCCAAGTGGACGCCACGGACTCTCGCTATCGTGTTCCTCTGGAGCGCGACGCGCGCCTCCTGCGCAATCAGATGGGGCCGACCTGCCAGGTCATTCTGCTGGGCAGTATCGCCACTCCAAAGTACGTCGAACCCCTGCTTGGCGTTTTCGGCGAGAGGCTGATGTTTCCTGTGGAGTTCGTGGGACGTGGCGATATGAGCCGCGGCGGACTGATGCTACGATGCGTGCGCGAGCAGGTTCAACTCACATACGTTCCGGTGGCAGGCGCGGTGCGCCATGGCCTGCGGCCTCCCAAGTTACCGAAACTCAACAGGCCCGTCCTGGTGGTCGAGGTAGGAAAGTCCGTCGTGCGCCGATGGAAGCGGTGATTTTTGTAGGGGTACAAGGTTCCGGGAAAACCTCCTTTTACGTCGACCGCTTCTTCGACACGCATGTTCGGATCAGTTTGGATATGCTGAGAACACGACAACGCGAGAAAACCCTGCTGGCGGCTTGTATCGGAAGCAAACAAGCGTTCGTGATCGACAACACCAATCCCTTGCCGGAAGATCGGGCCCGCTACGTCAGTGCCGCTCGCGCGGCCGGCTTTCGCGTAATTGCATATTTTTTCGAGAGTTCTCTGCGCGATGCACTCCGCCGCAATAATCAACGCCGCGGGAAAAAGAAGGTCCCGATTCCAGGAGTGGTCGGGACTTTGCGCAAAATGCAACCGCCCGCCTTGGCGGAAGGCTTCGACGCGCTCTACACTGTAACTATCTCAGCTGATGACAAATTCGTCGTTAGGCCTGAGTCGCCCGGGCATTCCCCAGCCGAAGGGTAATTCGTCCAGAGAGTCGATCGGGTCTTACTGTTCTAGGAGTGAAGCGATGTCCGCCATTTCGCTAAAGGTAAACGGCCACGTTCACGACGTGAATGTCGACCCCGAAACTCCGCTCTTGTATGTGCTCAGCGATGAGCTGCAACTTCGCGGACCCAAATTTGGCTGCGGCCTCGGCCAATGCGGGGCATGCACCGTCCTCATTCAAGGGCGCGCAGTGCGGTCCTGCGTGATACAGGTCAGTACAGTGAAAGACCAGGAGGTCACTTCCCTGGAAGGGATTGGAACGCCGGAGCGTCCCAACGCACTTCAGCAGGCGTTTATCGATGAAGGTGCCGCCCAATGCGGGTTTTGCCTCAGCGGTGTGATTCTGACAGCCAAGGCGCTGCTCGATCAAAACCCCAAGGCCTCGGACCGGCAGATTCGCGAGGCGATGCGTGGGATCTTATGCCGCTGTTTTGCGCACAGCCGCATGATGCGCGCGATCAGGCGTTTTCAGGAGGGGGGCAGGTGAACCAGGAACTCACTCGCCGCGATTTCTTAAGAACCTCCGGTTTGCTGATTGTGAGCCTCGGCGCTCGATCGATGGTTGAGCCGTTAGACGCTCGACAGGGGCCGTTCGACACTCACCCTTCGCCCGTCGATCCGAGCAAGCTGGATTCCTGGCTCGCCATCGCCTCCGACGGCACGGTGACCGCGTACACCGGCAAGTGCGATCTTGGCCAGGGCATGCTCACCGTGCAGACACAATTGGTCGCCGAGGAGCTGTCGGTTCCCCTCGATCGCGTGAGACTGATTCAGTGCGACACATCCATCACGCCGGATCAGGGCACAACTTCCGGTAGCCAATCCACACCAACGAATTTTAATGCTCGCAATCTGGCCCAAGCGGCGGCCACTGCGCGCGAAGCGCTTATCGCCATGGCAGCAGAAAAGCTGGGCGTATCGGCGGATGGACTCACCGCAGAAAACGGCGTAGTCCGTGCAGCGAACGGGCGCGCGATCAGTTACGCCGAGCTGATTGGCGGTAAGCATTTCGAGCTGGCTGTGAATCCTCGAGCTTCGCGCAGAGTACCGAACCAGTGGAAAGTGCTGGGCAAACCCATTCCGTCGATGGACAGAGTTGCGCTGATGACCGGCGCATTCGAATTCGTTCATAACGTGCAGGTGCCGGGAATGGTGCACGGTCGGGTCGTGCGTCCGCCAGAAATGGGAGCGACTGTTGCCAGCGTCGATGAAAAGTCGGTCGAGCATATTCCCGGGGTGATCCAGGTAGTGGTTCGAAAGAACTTCGTCGGCGTGGTTGCGGAAGAGCAGTGGCAAGCAGCCAAGGCAGCCAAGGCTCTCAAGGTCACCTGGAATCCTGGTCCGGGCCTGCCGCCTCAAGAAAGTTTCTACGAGGAAATTCGAAAACGCGCCTCGCGCGACGTGATGCTCGTGAACTCGGCCGATGTGGACGCCAAGCTGAAGGGCGCGGCGCGAGTTTTGAAAGCTACTTATTGCTATCCCTATCAAGCGCATGGCTCGATCGGCTCCTCCTGTGCATTAGCAGACGTGCGCGCCGATCGCGCAACTATCTGGTCGCCAACGCAGTCGGTTTACCCGACGCAGCACGGTATCGCCACACTTACCGGCCTGCCGCCCGAGAGCGTGCGGGTGATCTTCGTTCGCGGCTCAGGCTGCTACGGCCTCAACGCCGCCGACACGGTCTCCTACGACGCGGCACTCCTCTCCCAGATCGCACGCAGGCCCGTTCGAGTCCAACTGACTCGCCAAGACGAATTCCTTTCCGAGAATTATGGCTCAGCCTCTGTCATCGAGCAGCAGGTTGGGGTCGATGCGAGCGGCGCGATCATCGCCTGGGATTCGGCCTCGTGGTCAGTGTCACTCGGCGGAAGACCCGGATACGACAGGCCCGGAAATGTAATCACCGGGATGCTGGCGGGCTTCGAGCCTGAGAGGATCACCCCGCGAACGGCTGTCGAGCCCACGGGTGAGCTGCGTAATGGCAGTAATGCGGTCCCCTCCTATGTGATGGGCTGCATTGGTGGGAAGTGTGGCGGAGCCGGTTCGATTCGGAGTGAACGCATCGTGATGCGCGCGGTCGAATCGCCCTTCTTCACCGGGCCGCTGCGCTCGCCGCTGCGTTTGCAGAACACGTTCGCGCACGAATGTTTCATGGATGAGATCAGCGCGCATGTGAAGGCCGATCCTGTCGCCTACCGCCTCGAACATCTAAGCGAGACTCGAGTTAGTGACGTCCTGAAAGCCGCGGCGCAGAAAGCCGATTGGGAAGCGCGTTGGTCGCCTAAGCCGAGCAATGCGCGCACGGGCGTGGTGAGCGGGCGCGGCGTTGCCTCGGTCGCATATGAAGGCGAAAACGGATATGCGGCCCTCGTCGCCGAGGTGGAAGTAGATCAGGCAAACGGACAAGTGCAGCCCAAGCGTTTCGTCTGTGCCCTCGATTGCGGACCAGTTTCCAATCCCGACGGCTTGCGCAATCAGATCGAAGGCGGAATCTTGCAGGGCACGAGCCGCGCACTGACTGAAGAAATCTCCTGGGATGATCGCAGGGTAACCTCGATCGACTGGCGAACCTATCACACCCTGTCCCTTGGATTTGAAGTGCCGGTTATTGAATGCGTGCTGATCGATCGCCCCGGGGCGAAATCGACGGGTGCCGGCGAAACTGCCATCACCCTGGCTGCGGCGGCGATCGGCAACGCTATTTTTGACGCGACAAGCGCACGCATTCGCGAAGTGCCGTTTACGCCCGAGCGTGTGAAAGCAGCGCTCGCAGCACGGCCGGCAGCATCGGCGTCTTAGCGAGCCACGGCACGGGGAGATTCGAGGGGGCAATTTCGCTCACACCAGAGCCCTTCATCGGGCCGGGCGGTTGCTTTGCCATTGGCGCCGGGGCTTCGTTGCGATTTGCTCCATCGTGCGGCCGCTCAGCGCCGAACGATTCTCGCTGGTCTTCGATACGCGCGAGACCTTCGAGTGCGCTTTGATCAGATACCATTTCGGCCGGTCTCCGTCCTGGCGTGACCGGCTGAGGATCCACTCGCCTTTCAGTTTTTTCCCCGAAAGATAGAACTTGAGATAGCCCTTATAAAAATTCCCTTCGATCAATTGGTAGGTTCCAATGTCCCATACCATCACTGTCCCGCCGCCGTATTGGCCTTGGGGGATGATTCCTTCGAAGTTCAAATAATCGAGGGGATGATCTTCGGTCGGCATAGCCAACCGTCTTGTTTCTGAGGAAAGCGGGAGTCCCTTGGGAACGGCCCATGATTTGAGAACGCCATCCATTTCCAGGCGGAAATCGTAGTGCAGATGGCTGGCTGCATGCTTTTGAATCACGAATCTCAGTCTGCGGCCCGCCTTGCTCGTTTGACGAGCGTGAGGCGCTGGCTCTGAGGTCTTCGAAAAATCGCGCTTCTTCTGGTATGTCTCAAGCGCTCCAAAGGAGTGCTTGAACGCATTGAGCACCGCCGGGGGTAGCTTCTGTCTCAGTACCTCCACCGGAGCGAAAAGATCGCCGCCCTTCTTCAGCCGTTTTAGCGCGGTCTCCGGTTCGAAAAAAAGGCGTTGCGCATCTTTCGCGCGTGTTGCCGATGCCAATTCTTCCCAAGTGACGGGAAGCGAGACGTAAGGCCGGTCCGATTTCGCACGCAGCGAGTACACCCCGACAGTCGTTTTCGACTCGGTATTCTGACTCCAGTCAATGAATACCCTTCCTCCTCGCAAGATCTTCGGCATTTTTGAAACGATCAACTTCGGATGGCGTTCCTCCATTAGTTCCGCAAGTGTCTTCGCGAAGGGCTTTACGATCTCGTAGCTGAAATCGCCGTTTAGCGGGACGTACATCTGCAGACCCTTCGAGCCCGACACCTTCACGAAGGACTTCAGCTTCAATTCCGATAACACTTCCTGAACGAGCATGGCTACCTGAGCGCAACTCAGTATGTCTGCGCCTTCCCCTGGATCGAAATCGAAGACAATCTCGGTAGGAACGCCGGTGTTGGGCACGCGATGCAGGAATGGGTGCAATTCGATGCTTGCCAGGTTGGCCACCCAGACAAGAGTGGCCAAGTCGTTGATCAAGATGTAGTCGATCGCCCCGCTGCGGTGATGCCGTGGAACTGAGAATCGCTCGACCCACTCAGGCGTAAAACTGGGGGCATTTTTCTCGTAGAAGAACCCACCGCCGACGCCGTCGGGGTAGCGTTTCAACGTGATTGGGCGATCTTTCAGATGCGGCAGCATATAGGGCGCCACCTGAACGTAGTAGTCGATCATCTGCCCCTTACTGAACTGATTGCTGGGGTAGAGGACCTTATCCAGGTTCGAGACGGCGATGTCGCGCCCCTCGATTTTGAGCGTCTCGGATCGCTTGGCCATGCGCGCCCTGAACAAAGAATGCCGCTATCCCTTTACGGTTATCAAGCGCGATTATCTCTGCGGCGTGAAGTCTAAGTGTTGTTACGACCTCTGCGCTGCTCGGCACCTCAGCAATTGCTGGGTAGGGCGGATGTAAATGCGGGAATCGCCCCGATCGCTCCGCCGCCGGTTGAAAACTATCATTTTCAGAGATAGCATCAGCGATCCAAGGACAAACGGGACGGGGGGTGCATGCCGAAAACGCCATATCCCAAAGAGCAAATGCATCGCATCGCTTACACGAAGCTTTCGCAACAGCAGATAGCAGCCAAGCTGAGCGGCGTGAAGGGTCCAGCGAGCGTCTCAGCGTTTTCCGACGTTTTTTCTGGCCAATCGATCCGGATCGTCACTGACAAAGGCCCAGCGCTGACTTATACGTTCGGCCGCAATAACCGCCTTTCGCTGGCGGAGAACGGAGCGGGTGCCGTCGATGCAGGATATGGCGCGCTAACCCTGAACAACATCGGTTTTTTTTCGCACCTGATCGCCGGCACGCAGCGCGGCTACTCGATTGTGATCGACCAGGACACGAACCTCGCTACCGTATTCGAATTATGGTTCAGCGGCTATCAGGATAACCGGGAGGTCCAGCGCGAGATTTACTACGGCTACGTCGAGCAGCCGGGCCGGCCAGCTCCGACAGCTCGCCATGTGCCGACGAACCGCGTCGAAGGCAAGGGCTTCTATTGGAAGCAGGACACGGGCGCCGAGACACTCGAGTTTTATCCCTCGGCGGCGTACTCGCACTTCATCGAACTGTCCCGCTTCGGCGGCGAACTCGGATTTTGCGGTCCGTCCGACTACGTCAAGATCAATGACGACCTTTATATCTACACGCGCACGGAATGCGAATTTTCCGGCACCTTCACTCTGTATGTGATGGACCTGAACCGCATCGAGCAGATCGGCGTGCGCCTCGGCTTCGACGCCAACGACGCGCTGGAATATTACCTCTTCCGTGGCAAGGGCGAGTGGTTGGGACAGCTGGCGCAATTTGAAAAGTTCGGCGACGAAACGGGCTCGCCGGTTCCCCCCGCAGCCAATGGCGAAACCCCTGCCAAAGGTGCGCGCCGCGTGTATCGGCCGTTTAAAACCATGCCGAAAATGTCGAAGGCCGAAGTCGACGCCGTCTGTGCCAAGAAGACGACGGCGTTTGCGCCCGCCAGCGGGCCCGGCGCATCAATGGGTGGCAATCTCGGACCGGCCACCAACTGGCTGGCTGGCAAAAGGCTGACCCTTCGCTATGACAACGCTCCCGCCATGGAATACCGCTTCGATGACGCCGAGACATTGCAGTGGCGTAGGGAAAGCGATAGCAATTGGACCAAGGCGCGCTATCGCGCTTGGGAATCGATGCCCGGAGTGATCTTGTTTGGCCACTTGCTGGAAGGGGTGCCGAATCACGACGGACACTCGATTGTCGTGGACTTCGATCAGGGACTCGTGACCTGCTTCAACGGCTACCTGAACACGCCTTATTACGCCAACGAGGCGGGCGTGAAGACTCTGTTCGGCGTAATCGAGATGGAAGGCCTGATTCCACCGAAGTACAACCGCCACTACTTCACCGATGAGATGGTCGGGCGTGCGGTCAGCCAAAACTATGCACCGGGCCTGACGTCCATGCATCTGTACTCAACGCCGCATTCGCTCTCCTGGATCATTTTCACCACTTCCGATGCCGGCGGGCTGGAATGGAGCGGGCCGGCGGCTTACGTGAAGATCCGTGAAGGTCTGTATTTCCTCTACTGGCTGGAAGAAGCCTGCAACGGCACCCTCGGCACCATTTTGGTCAACTTGCATACGATGCGCGACGTAGGGGTCGGCTATCACTGTGGCGAAGAGGGCCTGAGCATGAGCGCAGTCGGCGCACACGAGCGGCTGGCCGGCCGTTTCGACATCATGCGCTTCTATCAAGTGACGACATCGGGGAGGATTGTATGAAGGAGAACGCGAATTCCACGCGCCGGTCCTTCCTGAAGAGCGGCTTAGTGCTGGCGCCGTTGACAGCTGTGGGGCCCCCGCGGGTACTGGCGGACGATGGGTTGAAGGCGCGTCTCGCTCGGCTCGAGGATGAGGCCGCGATTGGCAAACTGCATCAGGCCTGGTTGCGGCAAATCAACTCTGGAGCAAGCGACGCCCTCCTGTCGATGTTCACCGCCCAAGGCTTCGCCTTCGGCCATACCGTGCGAAACATCGCCGCGGACCAAGCCGGAGAACCCGACGCGATTGCGGTCGAGCCGAACGGCAAGAGCGCCGCCGGACGGTTCCACTGCGCGATCGAAATCGAGGACGCAATCCCGCAGGACTGCACGTTGGCTCGCATGGCGCACGCGCAAGGCGGCGGCTTCGTTCGCCGGACGTGGCGTGGCGTGTTGAAAGTCGAATACGTGAAGGCCCGCGGTGCATGGACGATCGCCAGAGTTGAGCTCGTCTCCGTCTAGGTCTGTCGCCTCGCCGCCCTGCTACCGCCAACCGCGTCGCTTCCACCGCCGGATCATACGGAGAATGCAGGTCCCAGGGCGTCCTGGAGGTTGGCGGCCCAGACGACCCTCGGTTGATGAGTCGAACCAAAGCCGAGAGTTACTCAGGCGACCTTGCCGGGCTTTTAGGCGGAGCAGGCACACGACAAATCCCGAAGGTACTCACTCGGTTTAACATCAGCAGACGAACCGCTAAGCGGAAAGTGAGTCAGTGGGTGTCCTGGTTGACAAAATAACTAACTGCGGACCGGCTTTGTCTGGTTGCACTCCCTCGATGTCCACCGCGTTAATCATCCATTCGGTCGGGATGCCATGCTCATCTGGTATGCAGAGATGATGGATGCGGTAATAGGCTGCTTCGCGCGAAGGAAACGTATATACTTTCGTTTTGTCGGAAGTCCACTCCCATTTTAGTCGTCCGTGTGTGGTCCGACTTGCACTTAGATAGGCCCGTTCTGCCTTCTGCCGAACGATATACTGCTTCTTTTCTCTCTGCCAGAACAACTGAGTTTGGGCCAAATTGCCGAGATTCCCGGCTAAACTCGCCAATGCCCGGTGGAAGCGAAGCAGTTTTGTGCGCTCTGATGAAGACAGCCAATAATTTACAGGTACGTTGGTTAGGTTGCGCTGATTCAGTCTAAGCGTGTCGAGCAAATCGCCGTGAATGATGCTCAAACGCTCTAGCGTGTCTTCCAGACGTGAACGCAGAATGTTCCGCTGCGATTCTGCCAGCGACGCCTCAAACTCTGCCAAGCCCCCCTTATCGGGAAAGGATCGTAGCTTTGTCCTCCGAGTTCTCATCTTGGCTCCATCCTCTCACGCAGCCCGTTCCACAGGTAATTGCGCTCGTTCTCTCTAATGAGAGGAGCCTTACCTAACAGTCTGCTACAGCGCCGTTCCCTCGACACCTGTCAACTCTCACAGTAACGATGCGGTGGGAATGCCATCGATCTGGTCCGTAACCTGACCCTTTAGATTTTGAAAACACTGTCAACATCTGTGCAATCGATAGAATGCCGACACGCAACACGAGGCCCAAGGCCACGCGAGCCCGTTAAGGCCCGTTCTTTCAAGCAACTGACCGCAGAAGCATTTGGAGGCGCAAATGCCCGTCTTGTTTCGATGGCAGGCCCGCTGACGGCTTAGACCGGCCCCTCTGGTCGAGGCCGGTCAAACGCGGACTCAACGCAGATGAAAAGCAACGACCGAATTTGGAACCTCGTGAGTAAAGTCGCAGGTGTCGCTTTGCTGCTGGTGGGCTTCCTGCTCGCGACATCACTCTGTTTCGGTGTTCCCGCCGATGGCTCTCGAGCTCCCAGCATTTTTAGACCGGCCTCGACGCCCGCCGACTGGGTCTTTCATTTATCGTGGTTCGTTCTCTCAGTTACTGGCTCCATCTTTTTGGTGGTCTTCACTCTGCTCGTGTATGTGCTCGTCAAATACGGCGGGCAAAGGGGCCACGAAGGACACGAGCCTCCGCAAGTTTATGGCAGCAATCAGATCGAGCTCTCCTGGACGGTGATTCCGATTCTGATCGTGGTGGTGCTCTTTCTCGCTACCGCGCGCGTTATCCACTCCGTTGAAGATGCTCCCAAGCCGCCCGGCGCCATCGAAGTTACGGCGATCGGGCACCAGTTCTGGTGGGAATTCCGGTATCCGGCTCTGGGGGTGATCACCGCGAACGAACTTCATGTTCCCGTGAGTGATCCTGCCCGTTCCACGCCGACCTTTCTGACCTTGCTCTCCGCCGATACCAACCACAGCTTCTGGGTTCCCGAGCTTGCGGGCAAGACGGACT
>Ga0126373_10005143_pt1 | contig 10121 bp, 8 predicted proteins | sample PanSoiMetPlot_11_FD_92545 | JGI IMG/M metagenome (GOLD analysis project Ga0126373, IMG submission 92545) | Tropical forest soil microbial communities from Panama - MetaG Plot_11 | ecosystem: Environmental > Terrestrial > Soil > Tropical forest > Bulk soil | place: Panama | collected 2016-02-17 | reverse complement strand
GCTCCTCCAGCGTGCTTCGGTCGCAGGCAACCGGAGAGATTTCTGCAAGCAGAGCGGTGGCTATCTGTCCAGTGATCCGCGCCCGCAGATCGTCCAACACGGTGCGCGCAACCTCCACGACAAGGCTGCGATCCACGCGTTTGGCGAGTTCCGCCAGCCTCGGCTGCGACAGCAGTTCATCGACCGAGGGGATTTGCCGCAGCAGCTCCGACTGTTCCCGGGAAACTACGCGTTTGGTATGCGGAGCCATGGGAACATTTCAGCACAGGCCCGCGCACCCTGCAATCCTGCCGGATCGGAGCTCCGAGGAGAAACGGGGTTCTCGTCAAGGGCCCGCATTTGAGCCGTGCCGGTGCCGCCCGAGGACGATCCCGGCCCGGTGAAGCCGTGTCGCATTCGAAGCACTTTTTCGCGGCGCTGGTTGACGGTTTCGCCGGGCCACCCTAGCATGGAAGCTCGGAGCTTTCTGCGCGCATGGCGACCATTGACGAAGATCTCGGCCAGATCGAAAAAGACATCCGTCAGCTAAAAATCGAGTACGACCAGTATTTCGGAGGCGGCCGGAAACGACCGCCTACCGAGATCGAATGGCGCATCGATCTTCTGATCAAGCGCTACAACGAGCGCGGCGGAGAAATGAAGCCCGCGCAGAGATTCCGCTTCAACAACCTCACGCAGACCTACGCAAAATACAAAGACATCTTCCGGAAGAAAACCGTAATGAAGGAAGAAGGAAGGTTGCAGCGGCATTTCGGCGCCGCCGCCAAGGAAATCGAAGCATCCCGCGCGAGGGAGCACGAAAAGGAACAGGTAGCGGCGGCCTCGGCAGGGAGCCCAGCAAAAGCTTTCCGCATGATCTGTTCGCAGCCCGAGACCGAGCCGGAAAAGGTCGAGAAGCTGTACGAGGCATTCCGCCAGGCCAAGCAACTCGCCGGGGAACACACCGGAAATCTATCGCGCTCGAGCTTCAACGAATTCGTGCTGAAGAAAACCAAAGAGTTGCAACAGCAGAAAAACTGCAAAGACGTGGAGTACGTTGTCGAGACCGTCCAAGGCCAGGTCAAGCTAAAAGCCCTGGTGAAGTCCTGAGAGCTTGTCGGAAAACTCTCGAAAATGTGACTTTCCGGGGCGAAGCGACGAAGTTTTCTCTTTTGAATCTCTTTGAAAAACCGAATTTCTCAGCCTGGCAGTTTGGATTTTGGGCTTCCTGTGATGGTCTTCCCTTTGTTGTCCTCTTGGATTTCCACACCGCCGCACTTTCGCAAATCTCGCAGGGCGCTTACACTGTTGTGCTTTTCTCATTGCGGAGGAAGACATGGCAGTGGAGCGCGCGCTCATCAGCGTTTTCGACAAAACGGGCATCGCGGCTTTTGCGAAACGCCTCTCAGCCCTGAAAATCGAAATCCTCTCAACCGGCGGAACGGCCAAGCTTCTGAGGGAAAACGGCGTCGCGGTGCGCGACGTTTCCGACTTCACCGGCTGGCCGGAAATGCTCGGCGGACGGGTGAAGACCCTGCACCCCAAGGTACACGCCGGCCTGCTTTTCCGCAGGCAGCATGCCGATGACCGCAAGCAGGCTTCGGAACACGGCATCGCGCCGATCGATTTGGTCGTTGTGAATCTATATCCGTTTGAAGCGACGGCTGCAAAGCCCGGACTAACTGCCGAAGAATTGATCGAAAACATCGACATCGGCGGGCCCACGATGCTGCGTTCGGCGGCTAAGAATTTTGAGGGCGTGACGGTCGTTTGCGATCCCGCCGATTTCGAGCAGGTGGCCAAAGAGATCGAAGGCGCGGGCGATACAGCGCTCGCAACCCGCCTGGAATTAGCGCGGAAAGTGTTTGCCATGACTTCGCGCTACGACGGAATGATCGCGATGGAACTGGAGCGGCTGAGCGCGGCGACTGCCCAGGTAGCGCTCGAAGCAAAGCCGGGACTCCCCGAACGCGTACACCTCGCGCTGCGCCTCCAACAGGAATTGCGGTACGGGGAAAATCCGCACCAGGCCGCCGCGCTGTATGTGCCCACAGGACGGGCGGCGGAGGGTTTTGCGGCCGCGAAGCAGCTTCAGGGTAAAGAGCTTTCCTACAACAATTTCGTGGACCTGGAAGCGGCGCGAAGCCTCGCGGCGGAATTCAAGAATCCCGCGGCGGTGATCATCAAGCACAATAATCCCTGTGGCACCGCGGAGCAAACCTCGCTGCGCGAGGCGTATTTGAAGGCGCTGGCCTGCGATCCGGTTTCGGCTTATGGCGGAGTCCTGGCGTTCAACCGCGAAGTGGATGCCGCCACGGCGGAAGAGGTAGCGAAGCTGTTCGTCGAGTGCATCGCCGCGCCGGGATTTGCGGCGCGCGCGAAGGAAACGCTTGCGGCGAAGAAAAATCTCCGGTTGCTCGAACTACCTCCCGCCGGCTTGCAGCCGCAGCGTGAGCTACAGCTCAAACGCATTCTTGGCGGGATGCTCGTACAGCAGCCGGACAATGGTGAACTCAATGACCGCGAGCTGCGCACAGTAACCAAGCGCATGCCAACGCCCGAAGAGATGGAGACCATGCGCTTCGCGTGGAAAGTGGCTAAGCACGTGAAGTCCAACGCCATCGTGTTCGCGAAAGACGGCGCGACCGTGGGCGTGGGCGCAGGGCAGATGAGCCGCGTCGATTCGGTGAAAATCGCGGTGATGAAGGCGCAAACTCCGCTGACGGGAAGCGTGGTGGCTTCCGACGCATTCTTTCCCTTTCCCGACGGCGTCGAGGAAGCTGCCAAGGCAGGTGCGACAGCGGTGGTCCAGCCCGGTGGATCAGTGCGCGACCTGGATGTGATTGCCGCAGCCGACCGTCTGAGCCTCGCCATGGTGTTCACCGGCATGCGTCACTTCCTGCACTAAAACCCGGCTAGATTCTTGCTTGTGACCCTCAGGCTGGCGCGCAGGGCAGGCCGGCGACTGATGGAAGAGCAGCGCCCGAGCCATGCCAATATGGCGGATGAGTTGGGCGCGTCTCCCGTTGTGATCTTTGCGCTCTTTGTAGTCAAATCCTCTGTCCGCGATCTTCGATGAGCGGCGCGATCGCGGCGAAAAAAGCTTCTCGACTGAGGATCGTCATGCAGCACGACTTGCAAGACACCGTAGCGCTTCTCGCCCGCACGCCCACAACCCTCGATGCGTTTCTGCGCCATCTGCCAGAAACGTGGACGCGCTCGGACGAGGGCGAAAAAACCTGGAGCGTGTTCGACATCGTCGGCCACTTGATTCATGGCGAACGCACGGACTGGATGCCGCGGGCGCGGATGATTCTGCAGTTTGGCGAGAACAAAGCGTTTGAGCCCTTCGATCGCCTGGCGCAGGAACGCGCGAGTCAAGGCAAGGCGCTCGCCGAGCTGCTCGACGAGTTCGCGCTTTTGCGCGCGCAAAACCTGGACCAACTGCGCGACCTGCATCTGCGACCTGAGGACCTCGCGCGGCGCGGACGCCACCCGGCCCTCGGTGTGGTTACGCTGTCACAACTGCTGGCATGTTGGGCCGTTCATGACCTGACGCATTTGCATCAGATCTCGCGAGTGATGGCCCATCAATTCCGAGAGGCCGTCGGTCCCTGGGCCAAATACCTTGGCGTGCTCAAGTGTGCCGGTCACAGCTCGCCTGCTTGACCTCGCCCGCAACAGCCTTGCGCGCAAAATGAATAACCTTCACTAAGGCGGATCTTCTTTGGCGTGACCATTCCGCTTGCGGATCGTCTTAGACTTTGGCCAGTACATCCAGTTGCGGAACCAAGACCAGAAAAACGACGTATTCAACGATGACGCAAAGCCGCCTTAGAGAGGCTTCTCGATCTTGTAAGTCATTGATATAGAACAACGTGTGCGAGAAGGGGGCCAAGCGACTACCTACGCGCTGATGAATGGCGTCGTTCCTCAGTGGAGACAACCACCACATCATCAAAAGCCCCGCGACAATTGAAACTGTAGCCTGCTGCACGAGCGACTGGTACTCGAGTCGCTTCGCGCACCCCTGGGAAAATAACAATGGCGATGAGGAACCCGCCCACGCGGACCAGTGAGGTTCAGCGATCTATATGGCAGTGTTTATGGCAGGCGGTCTGTTTTCAACAACGCCAGTTTTAGCTTGCCTTCCGGCGTACCAGCTGAAAAAGGTAAATTACCTAGTCCATTTATTTGCGCTGATACCCCGGGGGAAAGGGCGCAGGATGCCGCGCCCGTGCAGGTGCATATCCGCTGAGTCTGTAACGCCCGGGCTCAAACTACGGCATTGGCCCGTCCGAACGAGAAATGCTCGCGAAAGTGGCGTCAAGGCGCCGCACTCCCTATGGTTAGTCGGCGGCCGTGGAAGCCTTGGTTGGGTCAATTTCGATGCGGCCCTTGAAATAAGCGCCGTCTTCGATGCTGATGCGCGCCGAAGAAATGTCGCCGGTGATCGAGCCGTCCTTCTTGATGTCCACGCGGCCACGGGCGTGGACATTGCCCATGATTTTTCCGAAGGCAACCACGTCCCCGGCGTGAATCTCGGAAGTGAGCTGGGCGGCGGGGCCGACCGTGAGCTCGTGACCCTTGAGCCGGATCGGACCTTCGACGATGCCGTCAATCTGCAAGTCTTCGGTGCCGTTGACCTCGCCCTTGATCTGAATGCTCGCACCCAGACGCGCACCACCGCGGGCTGGGGCGCTGCTGAACTTTACTGACGAAGGCTGATTAAATGGAGCAGCCGGAGTCGATGGAGCCGGCGACGGCGAAAACGCGGGTGGCTCGGTCGACGCTGATTGTTGCTTGGACCACATTATTTAGGACCTCCCTCATTGGAATCCTGAAAACAAAATTTGCTCCGGGCAGAAGGGAGCAACGTGGAACCCATGTTGTGGCGCGCCGCGAGACGTGGCAACAGAGAAAGGAAACAGATTTGCGCAGTTGGAAAACTGACCGGAGGGACAGGTGGAAGAAAAAGCAACGAGCGGCGGGAAAAAAGCGCGGCCGGAGCGCCAAACTGCCGCGGTTTTTCGCAATTGACGGTAAGACCCATGAAGCGGTGTATGATACCGCTCTCAGGTCGCCTGCCGACAAGTGGAGTTGGCCATGTATTCGCGCGCGTTGAAATGCCTTCCTGCGATTGCGATTCTGTATGTGGCCGTCAGCGGACTTGCTGACGCGCAAACAGCAGGTCCAGCCACAACTGGAGTTTCGGACCTCACCAACGCGATGAACCTGAATACCTTCGAGACCGCCACCCTGGATGTATACCTCAAGGGCGCAGACCGCAAAGCGGTCCAGGTCGGCGCCATTGTTACGCTGTTGAAGTTGTCCAACGAAGCCTATCGCCAGGAAACGGCAAAGGCGGGCCACGTCCGGTTTGCCGGCATTGCCGCGACGGAATACTCCATCCAAGTGACAGCTCCCGGCTACCGGACCATGGTGAAGCAGGCGGAGGCCAGGAAGGATGAACCCAGGGCAGTGACGTTTGAGCTTCAGCCACTGTCGGTCGAGGACGCGGCGGAAAACAGAGCGTACCGGGCGCTGGCCCCCAAGGCCCAAAAGGAGATTGGGAAAGCACTGGAACTTCTGCGCGCACAAAAAGTGGCCGATGCGCGGAGCCACCTCGATGCGGCGAACCGCGCTGCCCCCCACGAGGCCGAGGTGCAATACCTTTACGGCGTTTACGCCAAGCAGCTGGGCAACGCGGAGCAGGCCAAGTCGTACTGGATGAAAGCCCTGGAGTCCAGTCCGACGCACCTTTCCGCGCTGCTCTCCCTAGCGGACGCATTGCTGCGGGAAAATCACGAAGCGGAGGCTCTACCCTACGCGAAACGCGCGGTCGAAGTTGAACCGTCCTCCTGGCGAGCGCACGCGATTCTGTCCAATGTGCACTTGCGCCTGGGCTCGGCCGATGCTGCGATAAAGGAGGGGGAGCGAGCGCTGGAACTGGGGCACGAACAAGCCGCGATCGTGCGGCCGGTCTTGGCGGAGGCCTTGGCGAGAAACGGTGAGAAAGAAAGGGCGCTCACTGTGTTAGAGGACTACCTGAAAGACCACCCCTCAGACGATGAGGCCAAGAAGCTGCAGGGAATCTTGCAGAGGTTTTCGACGGCGGAAGGGCCGAGTGCGGCAAGCTCGCTGACTGCCAACGGATTGCCTATATCTGTCAGTGGGGCGGCCACGCTGCCGCTTCCCTCGAATTGGTTGCCGCCGGACGTGGACGAGAAGATGCCGCCCGTAGAGCAGGGCGCGACCTGCGCGCTCGAAGAGGTTTTAGAGAAAGCCGGGGAGCGCGCCCAGGCATTTGTCAAAAACGTGGATCGTTTCACGGTCAGTGAATTCCTGAAACACCAAGCCATCGACAAATGGGGTATCGCCGCGCCTGCCGAAACCCGCAAGTTTGACTACGTTGCGGCGATCGAAGAACCCAAGCCCGGAGTCCTTGTCGTGGAAGAATTCCGAAGCAGCGGCGGCTCTCCTGCGGAATTCCCCGGCGGGGTCGTGACCAACGGGCTGCCGGCTCTGGCACTCATTTTCCATCCCGATAACGCCGTGAACTTTGAGATGACCTGCGAGGGATTGGCGCGTTGGAACGGGAAGCCGGCTTGGCAGGTCCATTTCCGTCAACGGCGGGACAAGCCCAATACCGTCCGGTCGTACCGGCTGGGCCTTGACGGCCCTTCTTATCCCGTTGCTTTGAAGGGGCGTGCCTGGATTTTGGCAGACAGTTTCGAGATTGTGCGGCTCGAAACCGACTTGATTGCCCCGGTGCCGCAAATCAAGCTGGTTGCCGATCATACGGCCATCGAATATGGGCCAGTCGAGTTTCACAGTCGCGACGTTGCCATGTGGCTGCCACAGAGCGCGGAAGTGTATTACGACTGGCGAGGGAAGCGCATCCACCGGCGGCACAGCTTCGCTAATTACATGCTTTTTGATGTCGATGAGAAGCAACACATCGCCGAGCCGAAAACCCAAAACTGAGGCTGCCTTCTAGCCGGCGAACTAAGAGGCTATCGAACGCCAAGCCTTTCGGGCCCAGGTTAAGCTCAGAAAGCAGCCGTCGCGGCTCAGGGGTCGTCGACGAATCTCACGAATCTCCGATCGCGTGGTGCTAAACTGAGGCAGCGGTGTATGATACGGCGGTGCTCCGGTGGCCCTGCCGGCGAGTGGAGTTGGCCATGGTTTTTCGCCTAACCAGGTGTCTTCTTTTTGCTGCCCTCTGTTTCTCTCTGGCATTTCGCTCTGACGCCGTTTTCGCGCAACGGCCGGCGCCGAACCCAGGTGGGGCGACCCGCGGGGGCGTTAGCACGTCACCGCTTGAGAGTGGCGATCCGACGATCGAACTAGACATTTACGTTAGGGGGGCGGACGGCGGTCCACTCGAAGAGACCGCCATGGTTACGCTGGTTGCTCCGACAGGGCAAGTTTCCGGTCAGGGAACAACGCTCGGAGGAAACATAAGATTCAGCGTTGCTCCAACCCAGTACACCATCCAAGTCGTCGCAGCCGGTTATGAGAATGCGGTCAAGGAACTCGACGGCTATATCGCCGGGTACTCAAGAATCACGATTCAAATGACAACCGCGTCGGACGGGGAAGCAGGGGCCAGTTCTTCGCGCATACTGCTCGCGCCCAAAGTGCAGAAAGAGCTCGGCAAAGCCCTGGAAGCCCTGCGCGCTAACAAGCCAGATGTGGCGCGAGGGCATCTGGAAGCGGCGTATAGGCGGGCACCGAATCATCCGGCTGTGAATTACCTTTATGGCGTATATTTCCTGCAAATAAAAGACCAGGAAAAAGCGAAATCCTATTGGACCAAGACGCTGGAATTCGATCCCAAGCATGTCTCCGCGTTGCTTTCGTTGAGCGAAGCCCTGATTCGAGAGCAGAAATTGCCGGATGCCGAATCCTATGTGAAGCGGGCGATCGAAGCCGACCCCAACTCGTGGCGCGGCCATGCGATTCTCGCGGATGTGCTCTTGAAAGAGAACCTCGCGGGAGAGGCCGTCAAGGAAGCTGATCGCGCGATAGAACTGGGGCACGGACAAGCCACCGCCGTCGAGCCGCTGCTGGTGCGGGCGTTGATTGCGGGCGGAGAGAAGGAACGCGCTGAAAAAGTTTCGCAAGAATACGTTCGGGAACATCCCGCCGACGCTGCGGCGCGCAAGCAGTTGGAAATGTTCGAGACTCCCGCGGTGCCAGTGTCATCGAACAACGAGCCGACTCCCAGTGCCGCGAGCCCGTCGGGAGCGGCGGAGTCAGCCGTTGCCCTGCCGTTGCCCTCCAATTGGCTTCCGCCCGATATAGACGAAAAGATACCTCCGGTTGAGCCGGTGGCTGTGTGCGCGCTCGAGGAGGTGGTCGAGAAGGCCGGGAAGCGAGTCGAGGAGTTTGTCAAGAATGTGGATCGCTTCACGGCGAGTGAATCGCTGAAGCACGAATCGATCAACAAGTGGGGATTTGCAGAGCCTCCGGAAACGCGCAAGTTCGACTATGTGGCCAGCATTCAGCAATACCGGCAAGGATACTTCAATGTCATGGAATTCCGGAGCGGGAGCCACGCGCTTTCCGATTTCCCGGATGGCGTCGAGACCACCGGATTGGCGGCTCTGGCGCTGATCTTTCATCCAAGCAATGCCGCGAACTTTGCCATGAGTTGCGAGGGTTTGGGCCGATGGAATGGACATCTGGCATGGCAGGTCCACTTCCGTCAGAGGACCGACAAGCCAAACACCATCCGGGCATACAAGTTTGGTGAGAGCGGTCCTGCCTATGCCGTGGCCCTGAGAGGGCGAGCCTGGATCGCGGCGGACAGCTACCAAATCGTTCGCATGGAGACAGATCTAGTCGCACCGCTGCCGCAAATCCGCCTGTTGAGCGATCACACGATTGTTGATTATGGACCGGTGCACTTCCGGAAGGGCAATGTGGAAATGTGGCTGCCACACAGCGCCGAATTGTACTCCGACTGGAAGGGACGACGGATGCACCGGCGTCTGAGCTTTAGCAACTATTTGCTTTTTTCCGTGGACGAGAAACAGAAGATCTCCGAGCCAAAAGCAGGGCCCGAAGCCCAGCAGGAAAATTAGGCCCGGGCGGGAACCTGCATCCTCTTCATCGTCAGTTCCAGTAGAAACATGTCTGTCCACATTGCATGTGCCGACTCCGCGCTCGCTCGTCGCGGCTCACGCGAGGTTGAGGACGCGGTTGAGGAAGCCGACCACGTATTTCCACACCAGGTAATAAAAGATTAGGGCCAGCGGCGCAAGAATCGGAAGGACGCGCGTCTCAAAACCGGGAATCGAAAAGTGCAGGAGAGCCGAGGCGAGGAGGCCCAGCGGCGCGAGCAGAATCGGCAGAAGCGCACCGTGCATTCCGAGCGACAGTCGAACGTGGCCGCGCCAGGCGATGAAAAGAACGTTCCAGAGGCCCCAGGCATTGGGTACCACGGCCATGGGAAACACGATGAAGCGCTCTACGGGGACAGAAATATGGTAGGTAAGGCGAAATACCGTGTAAACGGTCATGCCCACAAGGAATAAAGGAGTCGGAACGGCGATACCCGCCAGGTAGGCCCGAAGATAAGGATGCGCATTCATAGAAGCCTCCCACTCACAATTGATAGAGCAAAGCCGGTATCACATTAGGGAAAAGCAAGAGCATAGCGGCGACGGCTGCGGCGAGAGCCCAGTCGAACCAGGGCACGCGAGGCGCGTGGGCCTCGAGGCGGCGGAGCATCCGGGGCCAGAGGTCCCGCTGAAGCTCGGCGACGGGAAGAAACTCGCGCTTCAGAAGGGCCTGGAGTTCCTGTTCGTCCGGATGGTTCATTTTGTCAGTCATTTCGCGGTGACCTCCAAGCCTAGAGAATTAAGTTTTCCGCGTAGCATGCGGACAGCGCGAAAAACGCGCACTTTGACGAGCGCAGGGGAAATGCCGACGGCGTCAGCGATCTCCTGATAGGGCTCGTCTTCGATGAGCGCGAGAGTGGCGACCAGGCGGTATTTCGGGGGAAGCTCGAGGAACGCGCGCCGGAGGTGGCTGCGCAGTTCGCCCTGGGTGGCAGGATCGCCCCGATGGGCGTCGGGGAAGTCCTCGGAAAGCTCGGTTTCCTTCCGCGCGTGGCGGAGATGATCCAGCGC
>Ga0126373_10005142_pt1 | contig 10123 bp, 7 predicted proteins | sample PanSoiMetPlot_11_FD_92545 | JGI IMG/M metagenome (GOLD analysis project Ga0126373, IMG submission 92545) | Tropical forest soil microbial communities from Panama - MetaG Plot_11 | ecosystem: Environmental > Terrestrial > Soil > Tropical forest > Bulk soil | place: Panama | collected 2016-02-17 | reverse complement strand
GTTGCCGCATTTCAGGCAATCTAGGAGGGCTGCGCGCCAGCGTTGCTCCTTGATGTATTCGAGACATATATCATCATTTTTAAATTCGGCATTAAAGTCAGCGGCGGTATAGCGAGCTAGCCGTCTCATTCTCTTATTGGGCTTGCTGGCCTTTTCCGGGGGCAGAACGGGTCGCATGCGAGTAGTTCCTGTCACGGGACCATCCGCCACTGCCAAAGGGAGGGGCCGCTGCCGGACCAATCCAAGACCTTCGGGCTGTCGAGGAATGCCACGCCAGCCGCAAGAGATTCACAAACGACCTTGCTTTTGCGGGTCATCGGATCAAATAGGTAGGATTCTCGACTCCCGGCACAAACCCTTCAGACTCTTATAGTTTTGTATGGTGATTGTTCCGTGCTTCACGCTTACTACGCCCCGCCTCTCCCATTCCGCGAGAAACCGGCTCACCGTGAACTGACTCATCGCCGCCATCTCCGCCACCCACTCGTGGGGAATCCTAATTTCGCGTTGGCCGTTTCTTTTTTGGCCGATTTGTTTAAGCAAGCGAACGAGCTCGCGTGCGAGACGAGCGGAGGCCCTGGCGGTAGCTACTTCACAAAATCTTTGTTCCAGCTCGTAAATGCGCCGCTCAAGGAAGCGTTGGGTGTTTCGCTCAAGCACGGCACTGCGGCTGAGAGCATCGTTAAAAGTCTGGGCATCCCAGACAAGCGCTTTGCTTTCTTCAATCGCCTGTGCCGTTGCATTGTGTGTACCCCCTAGATGCATCCCCAGGGAGCCGATAAGATCGCCCGGCGAATCAAGCCGCAGTATGACTTCCTCGCCGTTTTTAGTGACCTGCGTTATTTTTACGCGGCCTTCCGTCAACAAGAATACTTCTTTTGCCGGATCCCCGAAGCAAAACAGCACGTCGCCACTCGGGAAGTCTCTAAAACGGCCGCGGGAAAGGAGGTTTGTCGAGACCGATTCAGGAATGTCGGAAAATAACTCTAAGATCTTCGTTGTCGGAAGCTTTTGACTCTTCTGAACCATGGTAAACCTCAATTTGAGTTTGTCCGGAGCAACTCGGATGGAGTCGCCGCGTTCTCGTATCTCAACGGAATCTAACTTGGTTAGAAAAAGGCGATTCAGCCTGAAAAAGGACGGTCACGCCGAATGAAATGCTCATGCGCCCAGTTTTGAGAGATACGCTTGAGTCTCAGAGAAGAGCCGGTGTCGGTGGGGCATGCGCGGGCAGGGACACAAGCAAAGGACAGCGGGTTGAAGCGGAACCAGGCCGATGAACTAAACCCTTCGTCGGGCGGGAGTGCCCAATACATTTCGTTTTCGCGAAACCCCGTTCAGCGGACGGCGGAGAAGTCGCAGCTGTTTCCGACGGCTGTGGTCGGGGCCAGCTCCATCTCCGCTTGGATTTCCGGTGGAGCGCTTGAACTGAAGATGGATCAACCCTTGAAAAAGTACCGTTTCCGTCGTTGATCAGGACTGCATAGCGTTCTTCGCTCCATGCGGAACGTATGATTAGGTCCGGAATACGATCGCCGTTCACATCCCCGGCAACAATTCGCACGTCGCCCCAGGGTGCGGTCAAACATATCGATAGCCTCTTGCCGGAACCGAACTGCAGGTGAATGAGGTAGTTGGAACTCGAAGAATTGCTGGATATCGGTTGGACGCTCGCGATGTCCGGGGCCAGATCACCGTCAAAATCGTCAATCGCGAACGCGTCCATCGCGGCAGGCAGCCCATGCCCAGCGACGAACGCGTCGGAATTATTGGAACGTGCCGTTCCGCCACCGATGACTAGGCCGAGGAGAACAAGAAGACAGACGAATAGTGGCGCATGATCTTGGCCCGTTCGTTCTGCAATCCGACCTTCCTGAAACTTACTTGAAATCATGTGCCACCTAACGCAGGAAGGCCGAAATCGAGCTTCAGCTCCTGGCCTAGCACTTAAGCGGCATCGAGCGAGTCCCCTGCCCTGATATGCCTCACAAGGCCTTGGTATCCTTGCGCAAGCGCAAATTACGCCGAAGATAATGATAGATTTTACAACGCTCTAACATGGACCCGGCATTTTCGTTACACCGTCTCTAAAACTGTAAGCCTCTCGCCGTTCTGAAAAAACACCAGCGCCCCAGCTAGGAAACCAATGGTTTCGGTCTAAATTACTGATTCGAGACACAACGAACCAATCGCCGTGAGTGCTACGCCTTTCATTTCATTGTGAGCGCCCAGGCCGGGAAAGGGATGCCGATCATGAAGTTGCACCGATGCATCGTCTAAAGCCGGGGGGCTTGTGTCGACTGGTTGCACCGGTAGCTCGGGGCCGACCAAGATGCACACGGCCATGACCTGCGGTTCATGGGCGCAGCCCCATGACCCTGAGCAGAGTCTTCTGCAACTTCATTAGTTCTTTCTGGCGCTCGTGCTCTTCCGTTGTGCGGTCATTCAGCGCTTCTTTCAAAAGCATCAAATTGCGCCGAAGCTCCAATTGAGCCAGAACTAGCCGACTAAGGGCCGCCAGTGCCGACCGTTGGTCGGGGCCAAGGTCGCGCGGGGTTCGGTCGATCACGCAAATGGTGCCCAGGGCGTAGCCCTCTTCGTTGATCAAAGGAGCCCCTGCGTAAAACCGGATGTTTGGTTCGGATAGAACGAGTGGATTGTTTCGGAATCTTTCGTCTTTCAGGGTGTCCGGCACGACGAAAACATCAGGTTGTTGAATGGCCGTAGCGCAAAAGGCGACTTCGCGGGGAGTTTCCGAAACGGAGAGCCCCAATTTCGACTTGAACCATTGCCGATCCTCATCAACAAGCGAGATCAGTGCAATCGGCGTTTTGCAAATGAACGACGCCAGTAAAACCAGGTCATCGAAGGCCTGTTCAGGCTCGGTGTCGAGGATAGCGTATTTCTGCAGAGCCGCAACCCGAGCAGGTTCGTTCTTCATCGGCATGGGAGCCATAATTAATCTCCCGCAGGCTTGCCGTATTTTCGTGAGATTTCTCTTTTGGGGCCCGTCCACTAACAACGTACACCCTTTTGCCGTGCATCGCAAAGCTTCTGTTCCCGCTTGACCGTAGAACCATACCGCGAGGTCTTTCCTGTTGGCGAATGAACATCGTTTGACATTTCGCCCGCGCTGAATAAAATACCGCACACTTCCACACATTGCATCGGCTGCATTCGAATCCTCTGACTAACGGTTGACGCGGCTGGTTTCAGCAGCGGGTGGAAGTCGGAGCCCCGATTTCTGACTACAAAGTCTCACGACTGAAGCACCGTTCAATAGCGAGGAGAGAGTACAATGCGCCGGCCATTGTTCTTCATTGCTGTATTTTTTTTCGCTGCGGGTTTTGTGCGCGGACAGGACGCGCCCGGTGCGGACGAAAAAGAGCAAATCAAAGCCCTGCTGGCCAGAGTCGAGCTGCTTGAAAAACAAGTAGCCGAGCTGAAGGCCACTCAGGTGGCATCGGCCGCGCTGGCCGGGCCGCCTTCCGCCGCGACGGTGAAGCCGGCCCCTCCGCCGGAACCGCCTGCGAGACAAGCCGCGCCAATGCCAGAGCACGGAGGGCAAATCCCGCAGGAGGCGATGCAGCAACTGGAGACACACTATCCCTCCCTACAGATACGCGGCTTTGCCGACGCCGATTTTTCTGCCACGGACCAGAAGGGGACCACCAGTGGTTTCGACCTTGGCCAGTTTGACTTGCACCTGGCCTCAGCGCTCTCGCAAAAAATCAGCTATTTCGGGGAAATCACCGTAAACGCCCACCCACAGGACTACACCATAGAAATGGAGCGATCCTTCATCCGCTACGATTACAACGACTTCTTCAAAATATCGTTCGGCAGGTTCCACACGCCTATAGGCTATTGGAACACCGCGTACCATCATGGCGCGTGGCTGGAAACGACCATTAGCCGGCCTTTCATGGTCATGGTGGGGGGAACCTTTACTCCGTTGCACTTCGTTGGAGCGCTGGCGGAGGGCAACATTCCCTCGGGCGGGCTCGGCTTAGGTTACAACGTTGGCATCGGGAATGGCCGTGGCGCGAATATCGCTCGCCCCGGCGATGCGGGAGACATCAACAACAATCGCGCTTGGGTCGCGAAGGTGTTTGCCAGGCCCGGGAAGAGCTACGGCCTGGAGCTCGGAGCTTCGATCTATCGCGACAAGATCACTCTCACCACTTCGGATTTCCGCGAATGGATCTCCAACGCATACGTGGTCTGGACCAAAGGTGCTCCCGAATTTCTCGCGGAGTTCAACAACGTCAACCACCGCAACATCGCCACGAATGCCGTGGCCAACAGCGACGCCATGTACGCCCAGTTCGGCTATCGGTTGCCGTGGTTTGAAAGGACCCTGAAACCGTATTACCGTTTTGAGTACACGCACATGCCCCTTAGCGAGCAAGTATTTACGTATCAACCGCAGGTGGAATCCATCGTTGGATTGCGCTATGACATTTCGAGCTTCGCCGCCTTCAAATCCGAATACCGCTACTCGGCCAGCCACCCCGCGCAAGGAGGCAACCCCGCAATGCCGGCTGTGAGCGGTGTGTTTTTTCAGACCGCTTTCACTTTTTGAGCGAACGGATCCCATGACCAATATGCTCAAACACACTGGAACTCTTCTCGCAGCCCTCGTCTTGCTGATACCGATTCATAACTTCAGCTCCGCACAAACGCCGCGTGAAAGCGACGTCGCCGTGGTCGTAAACGCCGACACACCGGTTACGAACTTGAGTCTTGCGGAAGTGCGCAAGGTATTTTTGGGGGAACGCCAATATTGGAACGCAAAACTGCCGGTGGTCCTGCTGATTCGCGCGCCGGTCGCGCGCGAGCGCGATGTGGTTCTGCGCGTGATTTATCAGATGACGGAGGCGCAGTTCAAACAATACTGGGTGGCGAAGATTTTCCGCGCGGAGGTTACCGCGCCTCCCAAAATCGTCTATTCCAACGATCTCCAATACGAGCTGGTTTCCGCCATACCCGGAGCGATTGCGTTTGTCGATTCGCGAAACGTGCGGCCGGGCGTCAAGATGGTGCGCGTGGATGGCATGCTCCCGGGGGATAAGAGCTATCCTCTGAGATAGCCCGGGGCGAAGTCGGGCAGCTTCTTGCTAGTGCCGCAGTTTCATGTGCGTCAGAAGCTCTTGGAAGCGTGTGTCCCCGCGCACGGGATTAAACACGGGTTCCACGCCGAGCGAAACCAGCTCGGTGTCGTGTTCGTCGTAGGCTTGCTGCAGCCACTCGATGGCCTTCCCTTTTTCGCCCATGCGCATGTACGCTTCGCCGATGCTGTAGGAGGGAACGTGCCCATGCTTGGATTCTTCCGTCAGGCCTTCCACCCAGCTTTGTAAGACGCCCCGATAGCCGGACTTGCTGAAGTCTTCCTCCACCGACGCCGCCAGTTCGGAACCTCCGAACAGCGATAGCATTTTTTCTCTTTCCGCCACCGCTTCCTTGTACTTGCCCATTGCCGCGTAGACACCCTCCAGAAGCCTCCTGGCCGGGGCAAATTTCGGGTCGATATCGAGCACTTTCCGCAATTGCTCGATGGCCTCCTCGTTCCGGCCCGCAAGATAAAGCTGCCAGCCAATCGTGGTGTTGATGAGCCGGGAAAGTGGATCAATTTCCTCGGCTTTTCGCGTCTCGCGCAACCCTTCTTCAAACTGGCCCATATTGGTAAGGTATTCGCCAAACCAGTGATGCGCGTTCGCAGAGTTGGGATTCAATTCGATGGCTCGCCGAAACTCCCGCTCCGCGTCCGTCCAGTCCCACTCAAAATGTTCCTTAACCAGCCCGAGCGACGTATGGGCCTCGGCAAGAGTATTATCGATATCCAAGGCTTGCATCGCCGCCGTCTTCGCTTTTGGCCAGGCTTCGGAAGAGGCCAAATAACCATAGTCGCCCATCAGACTGTAGGTGTCGGCAAGCCCCGCATATGCCAGCGCGTACCGCCCATCTTGCTGGACCGCCTGAGTGAAGAAGTCCGCTGCGGTCTTGAAATCCGCCGCGGTCCCCTTGTTCCAATAAAACAGTCCTTGTAAGTAGAGTTGATAAGCTTGCGCGCTTTCGGTAAAACGTTTGGAGAGCAGCTTGTTTTCCCCGCCCACCAGCGCCGGCCGCAGCCGTCCGTAGATGTCCGTGGCAATCTCACGTTCGACCGATGTCAGACTGGAAAGCTTGCGGTTGTACTGTTCTCCCCAGATTTGTCTGCCGTTCCGCACGTCCTCGAGATTCACGCTGATCATCAGCTCTTCGCCGTTTTGTATGAGCCTCCCCGTCAGAATAGCTTGCACATGCAGATCGTGCCCTACTTTTTGCGGGTCCGTCGCTTGCCCTTTGTAACGAAACACCGTGTTGCGCGACATCACTGCAAAGTTTGGGAGTTGCGAAAGGCTGTCAATCAAGCTCTCGGTGATGCCGTCGCTGAGGTACTCGGTGTTGGGATCATTGGTGGCGTTGACAAAGGGCAGCACGGCGATGGACTCGATTCGCGGGGAAGTGGAAGAGTGGAACATGAGTTCGCGCACTCCCCCGAGATTCAACCCGAATAGCAACAACAACGCGGCGACTGCGCCGGCCGCAGCCAAGTATATCCAGCGTCGCCCGGTGCCGCGGCTCGGAAGTTCGCGCTCGGTCGCAGAGATCGAACTGCTGGAATCGATCTGGCGCTTGAGGCGCTGCAGCTCCGCGCGTAAGTCGGAGGCATGCTGATAGCGCAGGTTGCGGTCCTTCTCGAGGGCCCGGCCAATGACGTGTTCCAGCTGCGCCGGCACCTCACTGTTCAGGCGCGCCATTTCCACTGGAATCTTGTGCAAAATGGCGTCGAAAATCGCACCCGAGCTGTCTCCCCGAAAGGGGCGGAATCCGGTGGCCATTTCGTAAAGCACGACCCCGAAAGAAAATAGGTCGCTGCGTGAGTCGAGGGTCTTGCCGAGCACTTGTTCGGGCGACATATAGGAAACCGTTCCAAGAGTGCCACCCGGGCTGGTCAGGTTTTCCGAGTCCGATTCTCCCGTAGCCGCGGTTACCGCTCCTCCAATCCCACTGCCAACCATCTTGGTACGGACCATCTTTGCAAGGCCGAAGTCGAGAACCTTGGTGTGACCTCGCCTGGTAACGAAGATGTTTGCTGGTTTGATGTCACGATGCACGATTCCTTCACAGTGCGCCGCGTCCAACGCGTCTGCGACTTCAATGGCTATCTCCAGTATGCGGTCCACCTTCATCGGTTGGCCCATAATCAAGTGTTTCAGTGTTTGGCCATCCAGCCATTCCATGACAATGAATGTGTTGCCGTCCCGCTCGCCGATGTCGTACACCGTGCAGATATTGGGATGGTTTAGGGAAGATGCGGCCTGGGCCTCGCGCTGGAAGCGGGCCAACGCTTGACCATCCTTGGAGACGTCTTCAGGAAGGAATTTGAGGGCCACATGGCGGCGAAGTCGCGTGTCTTCCGCCTTATAAACCACACCCATCCCACCGCCGCCAAGCTTTTCAGTAATTCGGTAGTGGGAGACCGTTTTTCCGAGCAACGAATCAGAATACGCCATCCGTCGCTCATCTTAGGTTCAACTCGATAGCAAGTCAACGACAGTAAGGGCCAGCGCACCTGCAAACTGTCGGGTAATAACAAACTGAAAAAGGTCCGACTTTCGTGTGTCTCCGCGGTACCCGAATGGATGCCAAGTTTCTCTTTTTACCCATCCGGAATTGTTGTAGATTTGCTGTCAGGTTGGAGACTAGGTTTGTGGACCACTCTAGGCTCAATCTCATCGCGATGGCCTTGGTCATCGGCATTCTCGTACCGGTCGCATCGGCACAGAAGCCCCCGGCCCCTACACCTCCGACTCCCTCTAAACCAACGCAGCCTGCGAGTCCCGCGCCTGGGAGTTCGCAGCCAACCGAGCCTAGCGCCGCGGACGATCTCGTGCTGCTTCTCCGTGGCAGGATTGCCACGAACGACGGGACATCGCTTCCCAACGACACCTTGGTCGAGCGAATCTGCAGCAACACAGTTCTTCAACAAGTGTATGCGTCTCCTCGCGGGGAATTCACCATGCAAATGGGATCGCGGTTCGATTCTTTCCTTGACGCTAGCGCTGGTCCGGCCTCGCAACAGGGCGTGGCTAATAAAGCTTCGAGGGACGGAATTCCGCGACACGATCTGATGAATTGTGAGCTACGGGCCTCGGCTGTCGGTTTTCGCTCCAATAGCATCAGCCTTGTCGACTTGACGCCCTCGGGCAGCGCCATAGACGTGGGCGCAATCGTGGTCGAGAGAACTACAAAGATTAAGGGTATGACCCTGAGCGCGACTCCCTACAAAGCACCGTCAAATGCGAGAAAAGCTTATGAAAAAGGTCTCGAGGCCGAGAGGAAGGGCAGACTCGCCGAAGCCCGCAACTATTTTGAGCAGGCATTGGAGATCTACCCCAAGTACGCGATCGCCTGGTTTCAGTTGGGCACAGTTTTCGAGAAGGTGAATCAAAAGGATTCGGCTCGTGCGGCGTACACCCGAGCTACCACCATCGATACGAAGTTTCTGCCGCCATATCTGTCGCTTGCGGAAATGGCTTACGAAGCAGGAAATTGGACCGAAGTGCTTCAATTTACAGGTCACATCATCGACCTTGATCTTCTGAATCATGGTGACCTCCGTTACGTCTTGGATCTCGATGAATCGAATCCCGCAGAGGCCTATTTCTACAACGCCGTCGCAAATTACAAGCTTAACAAGGTCGAAGAAGCCGAGAAGAGCGCCCGCAGGGCGGAACGCGTGGATCTGCGCACTCATTTTCCGCAACTGCATCTTTTACTCGCCGACATCTTTGCCGGAAAGAAGAACTACGCCGTTGCAATATCAGAGTTACAAGCTTACCTGGAGTTGGCTCCGCATGCGAAAGACGCGGATCAGGTACGGGAACAGTTGGCAAAACTGGAAAAACTGAACCACTCAGCTCCATCCGGTGAGAAACCAGTCCAGAACTGAGCGTCGGCATTCGCCTGGGAGCCCCTCTCTTGCGCCCAAGGGATGCGGACGGGCTATCCTCGCACTGCACGCGCACGTCAGGAGCGGAACAATCTCTTCGCTAATATATCGGCAGGTGGATCCGCAAACCGGCGATCGGCACGAACGTCCCCCGCGATGATCGGTGGCTGTAATTCCCAAGCGTCGTCGCCACGCCCCATGTGGCAGGCGTCACTGATCGCTCTTACTCCGAGATTGCTGACGCAGTGACCCGCAAGCACCATTGCGCCGGCACAGGACATTCTTGAATCGGTCGTCACATTGACAAGGTCGCCCGAGACACCTAGGATTTCGTTCGCGCCTTCGGTTCGAGAACGCGAATCCCTTTCGATTCGCAGAGGTGCTGGTCATGAACAAAACTTCCCTGTGTACGTTTGCAGCAATCAGTCTTGGCCTGACCCTAGCGGGTTGGTTCTGTAGGTCCAATGCTGCGCAATCTCCTGTGGGGGTCGCGATCAGCAGCGCTGACATCGGCGGGATGGTAACAAGCACTAAGGGACCGGAAGCCGGCGTTTGGGTCATCGCGGAGACAAAAGACCTACCGACCAAATTTGTGAAGATTGTGGTCACCGACGATAACGGGCGGTATGTCGTGCCCGCACTTCCGAAGGCGCATTATGAGATTTGGGTGCGCGGCTATGGTCTAGTGGACTCCTCGCCGGTCGAAGCGATCCCCGGAAAACTCACGAACCTGACGGCAGTGATAGCCCCGAATCAGCGCGCCGCAGCACACTATTACCCGGCAGTCTATTGGTTTTCCTTGGTTCGCGTTCCCGAAAAAACCGAGTTCCCCGGAACCGGGCCAAATGGCAACGGAATTCCCGAGAATATGAAAACCCAGGGTCAGTGGTTACATTTCTTGAAGACCGATAGCTGCTGGTCATGTCACCAATTGGGGGACCAGGCTACGCGCGAAATCCCGAAAAGCCTCGGCGAGTTCGGTTCCACAACGGCCGCTTGGTCTCGTCGGCTGCTGTCCGGACAGGCCGGCAATAACATGATTGGCGGTTTGCGGCAGCTAGGCCCGGAGCGCGCGCTGCGCATGTTCGCGGACTGGACCGACCGTATCGCGGCGGGCGAACTGCC
>Ga0126373_10005141_pt1 | contig 10123 bp, 10 predicted proteins | sample PanSoiMetPlot_11_FD_92545 | JGI IMG/M metagenome (GOLD analysis project Ga0126373, IMG submission 92545) | Tropical forest soil microbial communities from Panama - MetaG Plot_11 | ecosystem: Environmental > Terrestrial > Soil > Tropical forest > Bulk soil | place: Panama | collected 2016-02-17 | reverse complement strand
TAACTGGCTACCCGCCGTGGAGCGGGAACGTGACAGTGGAGGCCGAGTGATTAGGAGATCGCCATGAGATCAACAGCAGAGGTCCTCGATCACCACCAAAAGTGCTTTTCCAATCGGGATCTTGGTGGCCTATTGGCAGACTACTCAGTAGACGCGGTGTTTTTTGGCCCCGAAGGAGCACTGCGCGGACCGGATGCCATAAAACCTCTCTTTGAGAGACTGTTCGCCGAGTTCTCGAAACCAGGTGTGTCCTTTGTCCGAAAGCAGCAATTAATTGAAGGGGATTACGCACACAGCGTTTGGTCCTCGGAAACAGCGGACAATTCTTACGAGCTCGCCAGCGACACCTTTGTTATTCAGAACGGAAGCATTCGGTTTCAAGCTTTCACGGCGAAGGTCAAACCTAAACATTGATATAAGCCACGCCAATCAACTGTCGCGGACATCCACGTTGTGGCGTTCCAGCTAAGACCGCGAAAATGTCGCCAAGCGACTCGTTTGATTTTAGTGGTGAGCCGCCTGGGACTTGAACCCAGGGCCCTCGCCTTAAAAGCACCAGCACTGCTGAGGAAAATCAATGCGATAATTCTTGGGAACCGTTCAACGAGTGACAACCATTTACAACGAGTTACAGTTTGCGTGTCCTATATAGGACAGCCCGCAGCGCTCGCCAGCCACGGGAAGGCTGCCGTTCTGCCGGGCAATCAGCTGGGACGCGAACTCCCCGATCATGATGCTGGGCGCGTTGGTGTTGGCGGAGGGGATCGTCGGCATGACCGAGGCGTCGGCGATGCGCAGGCCCTCGACGCCACGGACGCGCAGCTCGGCGTCCACCACCGCTTCCTCGCCCGACCCCATCGCGCAGGTGCCGACCGGATGTAGGTAGCTCAGGCAGAAGCGACGAATGAACGTCACCGTATCTTCCCGGCTCATTCGCCTGGGCGGGACGATCCAGCGCTTGATCAGGTCGCGGTACGCGGGCTGCGATGCGATGTCGAGCCCCAGTTCGACGGCGGTCGTCAGGGCATCGACGTCGGCCGGTTCCACTAGGAAGTTGGGCTGGATCTCCAGCGGGCCGTTGGGCTCCGCCGTCCTCATGCGCAGGTAGCCTCGGCTCCGGGGCCGCACGAGGCACGGGAAGATGGCGAAGGCGTTCGGTGGGATCGGGTACCGGGCGGCGATCTCGTCCGAGACCAAGGGCACTTGCACGGAGAGGACCATCAGGTCTGGCCTGCCGAGCGCAGGCCTGCTTTTCCAGAAGAAGGTGCTACCTCCAAGATTGTAATTCGGGGCGGGCAGCGGGTGCTTCGTCTCGAAGCAGAGGCCCCTTATCCACACATGATCCTGGAGGTTTCGACCCACGCCAGGGAGGTCGACGACGGTGTCCAGGCCGAGATGCTCGAGGTCGGCATGTGGACCAACGCCGGACAGCAAGAGGACGCGCGGCGTATGGATCGCCCCGGCGCATAGGATCAATTCCCTGGACACACCGACGGAACACAGCTCGCCGTCTAGCAGAAAATCAAGGCCGGTACAGCGCGTGCCGGTGAGCGTCAGCTTGACCGCTTGGGCCTCGGTCAGGACCGTCAGGTTTTTGTGACCCATCACCGGACGCAGGTAAGCGCCTGCCGGGCTGCAGCGCGTGCCGTCGCGGATGTTCAGGTTCATAGGGCCGACGCCCTCGGGCTCGGGGACGTTCATGTCGTCGAGATATGGCATCCCGTAGGATTTGCCTGCCTCGATGAACGCGTCCGCCACTGGGTGGAGGTTCCTGGCGCGCTCCACGCGGATCGGGCCGCCCGCGCCGCGGAACTCACTGCCTCCGTCCTCCCAGTCTTCCGACCTCTTGAACAGGGGCAGCACGGAGTGGAAGTCCCAGCCGGCGTTGCCGGCCTCCGCCCAGCCGTCGTAGTCGGCCCGGTGGCCGCGGGCCCAGACCATGGCGTTGATGCTGCCCGATCCGCCGAGCACCTTCCCAAGTGACAAAGGGATGGAGCGGTTATCGACGTGCGGACTCGGCTCGTAACGGTAAGCCCAGTCGTATGGCGAGCCGATGTTCTTCACCCACTGCGGCGGGTCCCAGAGACTATTGACACCTTGATCCGATCCGCCGGCCTCGAGCACGAGAACGGTCGCATTGGTTCCGTCCAATAGGCGCCGTGCAACCACGCAACCCGCCGACCCTGCGCCCACGATCACGAAATCATAACTTCGGGCGAGCACCTTGCCGCGCCCGTCCTCACGCTGATGAGTTATCCCAGTTGCCATGTGTCATTTTCCTTTCAGAGCGGATAGGTTTTGTCGAACTGATACCGTCAACGGCTCTTTCGCCATGTTGATGATGGTCGCCTTGGTGAACTCCTCGAGCCCCTTCCGTGGCCCCATGAGTGCCAGGCCTCACGAAAACTGCAGCAAATGAGCGTGCAGAATTGGTGAGCACTTTTTAGTACTCGATTCCCTCTGCGAACATTGCAGCCAAACTGAACCGCCGAGATCTGGTTTGGTCATAGTAGTCGGACCACTGAGTGACTCTTCCGTTCTCACAACGCACGATCGACGTGCCTCGCACGGAAATTGGAACTCGAAGGGTGCTGGATCCGTCATAGGGCACAGTTTGCGTTGCCGTAAGCTTCCATTCCGCAATCGTGTATTCTCCACATTGGAAAGTAGAATCGACTTCCACCATGGTGTCAGGGAACAGCTCCCGTGATTGTTGAAAGAATTTGACCAAGCGCTCCTTGTGTGTAAACGCGAGATCGAGCGCATGGTCAGTGAATGTGAAGTGATCGTCAAATCGATCCACAGCGTTTGAAATCTCTCCCTGATTCAAGGCGGCCAGCACTGATTGCAGGATCCGGCCGGAAGCGCTCACTTCAATAGACGCAATGTCATGATTTATGTCAGTAGTCATTGTGATTCTCTCCTTTCTTGTCCGTGCTCCATCAAATCTTGTGTGCAGTTCATCTTGTGCGGCGTGCCTCTTCCCGCTTACTTCTTCCCCGTGTCGTAATAGAATCGTTCGTGGACGATCTTGCCGTTCTTCCACGTCGCGACTGACACCTGCTCTCCATGCATCTGTTGGCCGTTCGTCGCAATGAAATCTGCCGTGGCTTCGTAGAAGGTCACGTTGTCACCAACGCCTGAGGCCGTGACGTTGAATCCTCTCCACTCTTTGACCCCGCTGATGAAGTGTTTTTCCCGTTCGATGTTGGCCGCTAACCCTTTTGTGGCTGGATTGGCGTTTTCCTGCATCACCGTATCGGTGTCGTAGAGCTCGTTCATTGCCTCGATGACCTTGCCCTGCCGAATATGGTTGAGGAGATCCTGAAGTCGTTGCTGAAGATGGACGGTGCTCATGATCGCTCCTTTCATCGAGAGGCCCTTCTTGCTGTTGAACTGAACCTAGAGCAATACCTGTTCCAGGCTCACTGGGCAGGTAACGGTAACTAGGCGACGGATTCCATCACGTGCCGTCCTTGACACTCTCCGCGCTGACGGCGCAGGATCGGGGTTGCGTGAGGACCGTCACGGCAGGGCGAGCGTTGTCCGACGATCGAGAAGGGGCTTTAGGTCGACTCCCCTCTTATCAGTGTCTCAAGTTTGAGCTGCATCAAGCAGAAGCGGACCCAATGAACCCTAGCGAACTCAAATTGCTCGAAGTGCTTAAGGCCGATGAGGAATCTGGCGTCATTCGCTTCAAGCATCGACGGATGCTGATCTTTGACGCTGATGCCATGGGACTCCTACGCAAGGAGTTGGTTGAAACCCTCGGCCTCGAACGCGCGCGGCGCATCCTCATGCGCTTCGGTTATGCCTGCGGTTACCGCGACGCTCTGACCTCAAAGGAATTGTTCGACTGGAAAAACGATGCCGATTGGTTGGCTGCCGGCCCGCGCCTGCACACGCTGGAGGGTATAGTCCAGGCGCGCCAGTTAAGATTACAAATGGACAAAGGCGGCGGATTCCTGGAAGGCGAGACCGAGTGGCTACACTCCTACGAAGCGGAACAGCACCTCAAGCACATTGGCCAAAGCGACTCGCCCGTGTGCTGGACTCTGACCGGTTACGCAAGCGGGCATTCGACCGCCGTATTCGGCAGCGAAGTCTGTTGCTTCGAAAAAGAGTGCGTCGGCAAGGGCGACGCGCGCTGCCTGGTGGAAGGGCGCGCCGTCACTGCGCAAAGTGACCAGATGCGCGCGCTCCTTGAATATCACCGCCCCTACAACTTTGAGGCAGAATTCCAACAGCTGCTCAGCGAAATGGAGCGGCGTGAGAAGGAACTTGCCGCGCAAGAGGAGCGTGCCAAAGTGCTGGAATCGCACGTGCTCTACCTGCAGGAGGTCATCAAGGAGGAACACAATTTCGAGGAGATGGTCTGCGCAAGCCCGGCTTTCAAGAAAGTGGTTCAGGACATCGAAAAGGTCGCCGGGTCAGACTCCACCGTCCTGATTTGCGGCGAGACCGGAACCGGCAAGGAGTTGGTCGCCCACGCGATTCATGCTCGCAGCTCACTCAACAAACGTCCTTTCATCACAGTCAATTGTGCTGCCTTGCCCACAGCGCTGGTGGAAAGCGAATTGTTCGGGCATGAGAAGGGCGCTTTCACTGGCGCGATGCAGCGCAAATTCGGGCGGTTCCAGTTAGCGGATGGCGGCACGATCTTTCTCGATGAAGTGGGCGAATTGTCTCTGGAAACGCAGGCGAAGTTTTTGCGAGTCTTGCAGGAAGGGGAGTTTGAGCGAGTGGGTGGAGCACAAGCCATCAAGGTTGATGTCAGGGTGCTGGCGGCCACCAATCAGCAGCTGGAGCGACTCGTAGCCGAAGGGAAATTCCGCTCCGATCTGTTTTACCGGCTCAACGTTTTTCCGATCGTCCTGCCGCCGCTCCGCGAACGGGGGGAAGACATAGTGCCCCTCACCAAGTACTTCGTTCAGAAATTTCGCTCCCGCCTGAAGAAGAGCATCTCCTCGATCGATTCCGCCTCGTTCGAACGGCTGCAGAATTACAGTTGGCCGGGCAACGTGCGCGAGCTGGAACACGTGATCGAACGAGCGGTGCTCCTTGCCGAAGGAGAAATCTTATTCGTTGATTTGCCATTGGGCCATAAAGAGAGACTAGCTATGAGTGGGGCTGCGGTTCCAACGCCCGCTAAGCTCCGCACTTTGGAAGAGATGGAGCGAGACTACATCGGAGAAGTTTTGCGGTGCACGCAAGGTGTAATTGCTGGCAAGGGTGGCGCCGCGGAGATACTCGGTCTGCCACCTTCGACTCTCCGCGACCGAATGAAAAAGCTCGGGATCAAATAATCGGCTGCTTCCGGATGCATCCACCGATTGCTCTCACACGCAACCATGGGCCACACTCAAGGCTGACTGAAGTCCCCCGGTCCGGCACGGAAGACCGTGCCCGACGCGGAATGCCGTGTCGCTAACCACCTTCCTCAATACCTTCCCAGCGTCATCGATCCTTCGAATACTTATCTGTCCTTTCGTCGAGCATGCCGCTTACTGTGGCAAGGGTGTTGCAATTGAATGGGGTGAGAAAGCAACACGTTCAATTTCAAAGAGGTCGAACAATGAGCAACAGGACATCAAGCCATGCCGCGAAGGCGGTCGTCCGCCGCAATACCGAAGAGGTTCAGGGAAACGGTAACTTCGAGGTTTTCGAAGAACTGTTCGCCGACGACTTCGTGGATCATACGCCGCAACCGGACATGACTCCCGACAAAGCGGGGGTGCGTCTTCTCTATAGCTATACTCGTGCTGCATTCCCCGACTTTCATGCCGAGATTCACTGGCAACTCGCTGATGGTGACCGGGTGACGACATACAAGACATACCACGGCACACACGAAGGTCAGTTCCTTGGCGTCGCGCCCACTCACCGCAAGATTCAGTTCGATTCTGTTGACGTCATGCGTGTCCAGAACGGCAGAATCACCGACCATTGGGGTGTGGGTAATCTTCTCTCACTCATGCAGCAGATCGGTGGATGGACTCCACCATCAGAGATATAGGAGAGTGACGTTACAATGAGTTACAGAGTTCCACAGAATCATTGAGCTCATGCACGCGCAGGGAGGAGTCGCGATGAAAGGCCATAACCTATCCGAATGGAAACGGCATGCGACGCAAGGCGTCGTCTCACCCGGACCCGTTCCCACGCAGATTGTCTCGAATGAAGAGTTCCCTCCGTTGCCACAAACACGAGATCAGGCTTGGGTGGAGCACGCCGCGGCCGACCTGGATGAGCGGGCTGCCAAACGGCTCGGCGTGACGCGCCGGAACTTTCTCAAAACGTCCGGTAGCATGGCCGCGGCTTTTCTCGCCATGAACTCGGTGTTCGGTCGGTTTTTCGACATCCTCGAGATCGAGCTCTTTGAGCCTATGGCGTTCGCCGAGCAACAGGGTGCCCCACTTTTTATCTTCGATGTGCAAACGCATTACGTCAGCGCTGCCTATGACCCAATGGATACGGAGAGTCGTCGTAAAGGGGCCGTCACGAGGGATGCCTTGCTCAGCTTGCGCCGACGCGCGAGAGAATCTGGGCTCAATCCACAATTAACAGGCGATCGAGGGACGCTCGATGATTTGTCCTGGCAGAATTTCGTGAAAGAAGTCTTTCTCGACAGTGAAACCTCTATCGGTCTCATTAGTACGCCACCAGGGCCCTACCCGCAGGAAGCCGTCGTGCCACCGAAGGAAATGGCTCATATTAGAGATGAGATCAATCGTCTGGCCGGATCACAACGGATGCTGGCTCACGGAATTGCCACGCCACAGCTGGGCAAGGCGGACCAGGATTTCATGGCCCTGCAGGCAGAGCAACTGAAGATCGATGCGTGGAAATGTTATACCGGTTCCTGTCCGAAAGGGTTTGAGCACGGATGGTGGATGGACGATGAGAAGATTGCTTATCCCATGCTGGAGCAGGCTAGAAAGTTGAACGTGAAGCGAGTCTGTGTCCACAAAGGCCTGCCCTTAGGCTCGGTTCCTGAGTACAACCATCCAAAGGATCTCATTAAAGCAGCGAAGGATTTTCCTGACATTGACTACCTCGTTTATCATTCGGGACTCAAGAGCGCTGGGTCCGATGAAATCTTCTCAAAGAGCGGCGAAATTCCTTGGACGACCGAATTCTGCCGGATGAAACAGGCGGAGCCTGCCATCAAAAACATCTATATGGAACTGGGGTCCACCTTTGGACAGCTGGTGACAACTCATCCCCTTGTCTGTGCCCATCTGTTGGGTCAGCTTATCCACACGTTCGGTGTCGATCATGTGCTTTGGGGAACCGATTCGATCTGGTATGGCACTCCGCAATGGCAAATCGAAGCCTTTCGGAGATTCCAGATTCCGGATCACCTGATCGAAAAACACCAATATCAGTCGCTCACACGAGAGGTGAAGGCCAGAATTTTTGGTTTGAATGCCGCACGGGTGTTCGGCATCGATGTGGTGGCGACCAGAAATGCCGTTCCGAAAGATTATATAGGTCGGCTTCGCATGAGCTATCTTGAAGCAGGACCGGAACCGAGTCACAGACTGTATGGATGGGTTGCTGACAAGAGTTCAGGATGACAGGCTGACAGGTTCGGATACACCTCCAACGTTTACATGTCAACGTGTCAGCTTGTTACTTGTCAGCACGCAGAAATTCCTGCTTCCGTAACCGCTTGAAAATTTGGTGCCCCCGACACGAATTGAACGTGCGACCCGCGGTTTAGGAATAAGGCTACTGGGGGTTGCTCAAGTCGTTGATGACTTGGGCAATCCCCTTGTCTTTACTGCGCGGGAGTTTCTAGGCCATTCATCTCAACTTGCTTCAATTTGTCTCTCCTCAGCTGAAGATTGCCTGTTTTGCCGCGAAAAATCACCCTGTCATCGGAGGGGATAACGCGAAAATGCAAGCATTTGTCAGAGCGCATCAGAACACTGGATGTTGGGTCTTACGTGGTGGCTTCCGGCCACATAGCAACCGACATGGTCGCCTCGCGTTACCTCTTGCAGGTCAAAACTGTTGTTCGCCAGTATCGGCGTCCCCAACGGGAATCGAGGGGCTTTGCAATGGCACTAGCGGTTCATGGACTATCCCGTTTCAGGGATTAGTGCAAGCCGCCTGACCCGAGGTTCGCCTTTATTAGCTTGCCAACGATCGTCGTGGAGCGCAGGCGATCCAACCGTCGTTGGCACCTCTCCTCTGCTTTGAAGTTCAGGGGGTTGCTCCGGGAGCCTAGAGCTTCGACCCGCGGTTTACGAATTTCAGATAACCCTACCTCAGACAACCTAAGCAGACAGGAAAGGCTTAAAGGCTTAGCTGTGGCGCCCTTGCATTGGCGAGTTCAGGTCGTCTTGATCTGCCCGCCGTCGATGACAAACTCGGCACCGGTGATGTTGGCAGCACGGGTCGAGGCGAGGAAGGCGACAAGGTTCGCAACCTCGTCTGCCTCGGTGACGCGGCCAGTAGAGATGCCCATGTTCCGCGGTACGGTGTCATCCAGAGCGGTCTGGGCGCTGACGCCAGCGCCGGCGGCGACCACGTCGGCAAACCCGCCCGGATCGGTCCAGAACGGAGTACGCACCGGACCCGGGGCCACGGCATTGATGCGGACGCCGCGCGGTGCGAACTCTTCCGAAAGAGCCTTCGTAAAGTTGGTCAGTGCCGCCTTTGCTGCCGAGTAGTCCACCACCATTGGAAACGGCAGTCGAGCGTTGATCGAGCTGATGTTGACGATCACGCCTCGGTTGACGAGCAGATGTGCCATTGCCGCACGACTCGTGCGGACCGCGCTGAAAAAGGTGAGGTTGAACACTCGCTGCCATTCGTCATCGCTAATGTCAAGAAAACTGGAGCGGGGACTGGCAATGCCGACATTATTGACTAATACATCGATCTTGCCGTGCTTTGTCGCAGCAGCGTGAATCAAGGAGCTCGGGCCGTTGGTTGTCGCTAGATCCACGGGTACCACGGTGACGTTGTAGATATCACACAAACTTGTGAGTTCCGGCGTTGTCTTCCGGCTGCCGGCGACCACGCGAGCACCCTCGCGGCCCAGCACTTTGACGACAGCCAGGCCAATGCCTTTGCTGGCACCCGTCACAACGGCTACTTTGTCTTTGAGATCTAACTCCATTGGGAGGCTTCTCGGGAGATGGTATTGAGATATCTGCTCGCTATCTGTCGCTTCTCTTCAAGTCGCAATTCATTGACTTTCTGGAGTTATAGTTGTGAAATTCGCTTCGCCATTGAGAATACTGTGGTTACAATACCTCAAGAAGAGGCATGGATTCACCTACCCCAATGACCTGCGGTTTGTATAGAGGGTGCCGTCGCGGAGACGAGGAACGCAACGACTGCGAGTGCTGCGCCGACAACATAATAATAAGGCATCATCGGTCACCTAGTTCGTCAAGCTGAACACAATCGGAAGACTCACGACGATCTGTGGCTTCCCTAACTCATGTTTCATATGCAGCGGGCAGGCCAGTTTCACCGCCTCCATCGCCGCAGTATCGAGTACCGCGTGCCCGGAACTTTTGATCACACTTACCTCGGCCAGATGCCCGTCCGCCCGAATGACCGCCCTCAAGACTACCCGCCCCTCCAGGCCGTTTACGCGAGCGGAACTCGGATAGCGTTTCAGTTCTGCGACCCGGCGCCAGAGCGACTCCCCTAGCCATCGATAATCGGCTCGAACTTCGGAGGTTTGTGGTGCGGCCTTGGCAACTTGCACTGGAGCTTCCGCAACCACCAGACTCGGTGATGGCGCGGTCACTGACGCGATCTGTCGCTCCTGCACTTGAGGAGCCTCCGCGGCCCCAACGGCTGGAGGCGATTCTACAACCTCCTGCGAAGGGGCAACCACCGCCTGTGTCCGGATGACCGGCTCCTCATGAACCGGCGTCGTAACTCCCGCAGTTTCAATGGAAGGGGTGCTCGCGACAACCGGAGCTTGAGCAATTACTGGTTGAGCAGATGTTGTCACGACAGGCTCTTGGGTGGTCACTGCCGGCAAACTTTCCTCGGCACGTCGTTCCTGAAGCTGCGCCTGGTTGAGTACCGGCTGCTCGGACGTCACCGTTTCTGGTCTCTCTTCAGTAACGGTCCGTTCAATGGGCTTAAC
>Ga0126373_10005139_pt1 | contig 10124 bp, 11 predicted proteins | sample PanSoiMetPlot_11_FD_92545 | JGI IMG/M metagenome (GOLD analysis project Ga0126373, IMG submission 92545) | Tropical forest soil microbial communities from Panama - MetaG Plot_11 | ecosystem: Environmental > Terrestrial > Soil > Tropical forest > Bulk soil | place: Panama | collected 2016-02-17 | reverse complement strand
TGATTTCCGGCTAGGCGTCCAGATCAACTGCCCGACGGCGAATCGGACGCGCTGGAGTCGGTCGCGGCGTCAGCGGTGGGGCCGGTTGACAGTCCCGGCTCGCCGTTCGCTGAGCTGCCGCCCGTGTCGCCGCCCTTGACCGCTTCGAACCTTGCTTGCTGGCCCATGCTCGCGTCGCCCTCACGTCCTGGCATCGCGCGGCCCGTAGCCTGGCCGTCGGCGGGCAGCGGGCCCGAGGCATCGATGTCGGTCGCGGAATGCTCGGTTGCCGTCGCGGAATGCTCGGTTGCTGCGGGGTCTGGCGCCAGGGTGGTGGCCGATGAGACCGTGCCCCGGCTGCCCATCGCATGTCGGCCAGACGCGGCAGGGACCCTATCCATCGGGCCGCCCGCGAACGCCGCGACCGCTTTGCGGCCAGCAGCAGTGCGCTCTGCTGCTTCAAGTACGGACTCACTGCGGAGCTTGGCGTCGTAAGCCTTCTTGCCGCCGCGGATCCCGAAGAGTCGCTTAGTCAGGACCAGGTAGAGCACCAGCAGCAGGTTGATTGCCAGCAGGACTAGCGCTGTCGCTGTGACCTTCCTGGTCAAGTCATAGATCTCCAGCGGCAGACCAAGCGAGGTGGCGATCATTGCGAAGTACTCGCCCCAGCGCCTGGCGAGCCAGAGCCCGGTGCCTTCCACCACCTCGATGACCGCGTAGAGGCCCACGCCGATGGCCAGGAGCGTCAACGTCCGGCTGCTCAACGTCAGCGCGTGCTGCAGCAGTCCGAACAGCTTCGACTTATCGATGTTGTAGCCGAGCTCGCGCAGGAGGTCCCTGACGATGGGAAGCTTGCGATCAAAGGCCGCTTCTACGGATCCGCGCGAATGGCGGTATTGCCAGAGTCCAACTGCCGCGGCACCGAAGACGAGTCCGCGCAGCCAGCGCTCGATCGCGAACAGCCGCAGGATGAACTTGCTGCGGACTTCTTTGCCTCGTGGCACTACGGGAGCGTTTGCCGCGGGTCCGGACAGGTTCGGCTCGCCAGGCACGAAGTTGCCGCATCGCAAGCACTGCCAGACCAGGCCGTCAGGCCCTGCCGCGCTCATCTCTGCCCGCAGCTCAGCCTCGTCCGGGGCGAAGGTCACGTGCCCCTCTCGGCCGCAGCCGAACGTGCTCCAATCCACCATGGCAGCTTATGGCAGCGGGGCCACTATCTCGCCAGTACCGCTGCTGGTCCGCTCCTCGGGACTAGTACTGGCCAGCACTCCACCGCTCAGCTGGAGCACCTCGTCGCACACCAGCGCGAGAGCGGCGCCATTGCGGCCAGCGACCACTATGCCGCTATCGCGGCCAAGATCGCGGATGGCTTCAGCTAACGCACCGATGTCGCGCTCCTCGAGGCCATCAAGCAATCCATCGACCAGCAGCAAGTCGGGCTGGTGTACCGCGGCTGCAGCAAGCCGGGCACGGCGCGCAATCGGGTCGGGCGCCAGCCGCACCGGCACTTCAGCCCACGGCAGCAGCGAGAGCCGGTCCAAGATCGCGGCCGCGAGGAGATGCCGGTTGCGGCGGTCTGGCCGTGCAAGCCCGGCAGCATGCTCGACCAGTTTGCGGACACGCATCGCCGGAAGCGCACGCGCGTTCCGCCGGGCAATGCCCACACGATGGCGCACGGCCGCGCGGCCGCGGATCGTCGACATGTCGTGCCCGAGCACCCGCAGTTCCCCGTAGGCGGGTCTCGCCATGCCTGCCAGCAGGTCGATGATGGCAGAAGCCTGGGCGGGATGGTCAATCACGATGCCCACTGTCGTGCTCTCGGTGACACCGCTCTCAACGGGCAGACCCTCATCGAGCGGGTTCGCCGATGCGGGCGCGTTGACCCGGAAGCTGGCAGAGCGCACCGCCCACCCCCGGCCGTGTCGCAGCCCAACCCCGGCCGCGACCACGGGGACGGCGGCCATGATTGCGTAGCCTGACCGCACGCTTTCCCCCGGATATTGCAATCCCCCGACCCCTAGCAGGCAATGTAACTATCTGTAATTGACCATGTCCACGTACGCGCCGGTGAGTCGGATTCGTGTTACACAACAGTCATGCAATGCCAGGCAAGATCGGGGCCACGGTAGCTTGTTGCTGTGCCCAAGCCGCTTGATCTGCCCTTCGATCCGATTGCCCGTGCCGCGTCGACATGGGAGAGCCGGTTCGGTGACTCCAAGGCGATGGCGGCAGTAACCGCGATCATGCGCGTGCAGCAGATCCTGCTATCCCAGCTGGACACGCTGCTGCGGCCACACGACCTGACTTTTGCCAGGTACGAGGCGCTCGTCCTGCTCAGCTTCAGTCGGGATGGTGCCCTGCCGATGCGGCTTATCGGCGAACGGCTCATGGTGCATCCGACCAGCGTGACCAACACCATCGACCGGCTCGAGCGGCAGCACCTGGTTGTCCGCAAGCCCAATCCGCGCGACGGACGGGGAACGCTGGCCGAGATCACCGCCGAGGGCAGGGTCGTCATGCAGCGCGCCACGGCCGACTTGATGACGGCGGAATTCGGCATGACTGGTTACGACGCGGGGCAGCTTGAGGAGATCTTCGTGCTGCTGCGCGGCCTGCGGGTATCTGCCGGCGACTTCAAGGACTAGCCGAGCCGCAGCCGGTAAGGCAGCCTTCGCTATCGCGATATGGAACTTGGCTAGCCCGTTATAGGAGACGGCCTCCAGTGCTGGCCAGCGTCGGTAGTCACGTATATCTCGCCGAGGCCGCTAGTGACAGGCACTGCGACTCCATGCTCTGAATCCGTCATGCCCACATAGCTGAATCCACCATCGGGAGCGTGCCGGCCATTCGCGCCGCGAGTAAAAGCGGAGGCCTGCCAGGTCTTGCCGCCATCTGCCGAGTAACTGATCCCTGTGGTCGTCGCCAGGACGACCTGCCGGCTCGCGTCAGAAGCGAGCGAAGTGGGAGTACCGCTGACCGGGACATCTCCAGCCAATGTCCACGTGGCGCCATCGGGCGAGGTGTAGAGCTGCGTCGCCGTCGCGCTGCCAGGCTGGCCTTCGCAAGTCAAAAACAGTTCCGGGCTCGTAGTGGTGCCTCCCGAAGCCAGCTGAGCGCCTGTTTGCTCGCCAGTCACTTGCGGTGCCGCTGGCTTGCAGGGCGCGGTTCCCGCCAGTTTCCAGGCCCATCCACCAGTCAGCGACGCGCTCAGCACCTGACCCGAGGGCGTGAGCAGGTAGCCGGTGCCGCCCCCGAGAACCAGATCCGCGGCCGATGGCTGGCCTGTCGACATGTGCAGGAACGGGGTTGGCACAGCCGCAGCAGTCCAGGCTTGCCTGCCTGCATCGCCCACAGTCGAGGTGTACAGCGAGAAGCTCGTGCAGCGGCTCGCGAAGTTAGACCCGTGGCCAGCGCACTGGGCGAACACTGCGAATGCCCGCGACCCAGTCGCCTCGAGGGCAACGACTCGCTTGCCGTAAGTGTCCTGGGGGTGCCAGGGCAAGCCGCCAACGCTCGTCGCCTGCAGCGCGGGGCCGAACGCCCAGCCGTCTCGTGTGTTTGCGAATCGCAGCTCGCTCACGCCCGAACCGCCGCTGGGACCGGGAGCGTATGGCGCACTGACGCCGAACCAGCTGTTGCTGGCCTTGCCCGTCCCGTAGTCGTAGGTGCCTGCTATCGATGTGCAGTCGACTGACGCGCAATGGCCCGGCACGCCGGCCTGTCCTATCACTGCGGCGATAAAGCCTGGACCATTCCCAACGACCGTCACTGAGGTGGGCTGGAAGTTGGACGGCGGCGCCGTCCAGGACTTCAGCAGCGTCGTGTGCTGTAGCTGTTGGACCTTGCGTCCCTTTCCCTCAACGTTGCCGGTGCCCGAGCTTCGCACTCCGCCCGAGGCCTGGATCGTCGGGTGCGTAGTAACGCCAGCGATCGACCGCTTCGGACCTCCGGGCTGGTGCGTGCCGAAGGGAATGTTTGGCACTGCAATCGCAGTGCCGATCACGACCGCGCAGCCGGCGGCGGTGAACACCACCTGCCTGGTCTTGCGCTGCCTGGCGCGGCGCCGGATCCGATCGAGCGAACCGGGTGGCGGATACAGCGGTGTCACCTCGCCCCCAAGCCAGTCATCGATCTTGTCATGTGGGCTAGTCACCGGATTCTCCAAGTGCGGCTTTCAGCCTGGCCCTGGCATGGAACAGGTCAGCCTTGATCGTGCCTTCGGGACGGCCAAGCATGGCCGCTACTTCCTTCAGCCCGAAACCGCCGTAGTAGTGCAGCAAGAAGGGGCTGCGCAGCCGTTCTGGCAGCTCCTCGATTAGCGCCCGGACATCGACGTCCTGCGCCGGGTGATAGGCGGGATCAGCAGGGCCGGCCGCGGTCATGACCTTGATCGCGTTTCGTTCCCGGCCGGTCTTGCGCCAGTGGTCGCGGACCAAGTTGGTTGCGATCATGTACAGGTAGCTCTGCGGATTGTCCAGGCCGGACCAGCGGGATAGCAGTCGCGTGAAGGCCTCAGAGGCGATCTCGTGAGCAGTCTCGTCATCGTCGACGAGCCTGCGCACCCAGCCGGCAAGTCGTGGATAGCAGGCGTTGAACAAGTCCTCTACTGCTTGCTTGTCCGACGTGCGAAGCCTCGCCACTGAGCTCCCTCGCTTCGCACGCGCTGTCCCCGACGGCCAGGCGAGCTGCCGAGGGCCTGAATCTTCCAGGTATGCCCGGTCGTGACGGAGCACCGCGTATCCGACCCCGCTCACGGCCTGCTGCATCGTATTACCACATTTCCGCTGCTTCGGCGTACGACCGACCACGCTCCGGGCACACGAAGGACATGCCTCGGCACTACCTAAGACGGCGCTGGGACCAGATGGTTGGCCATTTAGACAACTTTCGCGACGGCCGCCAGATCAGCCGCTAGGCGTCCGGCGGCCGGGTGGGTAGACTAAACCAGATAGTTGGACGTCCAACTAATTTGTCGCCTGGCGCGCTGATTTGTTCAGGCGCCCGTCCAGGCCGGAGGAATTGCACATGGACGCACGGGAGGCCACGGAACTCGGGCGTGAGCGCTGGCAGCGCAGGTATGACGCCGCACGTAAGCGTGACGCCGACTTCAGCACGCTGTCCGGACTCGACTTGGACCCGGTGTACGGGCCGCCAGAGGGAGCAGTTGTCCCTGACTTCGAGAGGATTGGCTGGCCGGGGGAGTATCCCTTCACCCGCGGGCTGTACCCGGCCGGTTACCGGGGCCGGACCTGGACGATCAGGCAGTTCTCCGGATTCGGCAACGCCGTCCAGACCAACGAGCGGTACAAGATGCTGCTGCAGGCTGGCGGCGGCGGCCTGTCGGTGGCCTTTGACATGCCAACCCTGATGGGACGTGATTCTGACGACCCGCGATCGGCTGGTGAGGTCGGTCACTGCGGCGTGGCGATCGACTCCACCGCCGACATGGACACGTTGTTCGGCGGCATTCCACTCGCCGATACGACGACGTCGATGACGATCAGCGGCCCTGCGGTCCCGGTGTTCTGCATGTACCTGGCCGCGGCACGGCGCCAGGGCGCCGACATCTCCAAGCTCAATGGAACTTTGCAGACCGACATCTTCAAGGAGTACATCGCGCAGAAGGAGTGGCTCTTTCCGCCACAGCCCCATCTCAGGCTGATCGGCGATCTTATGGAGTACTGCGCGGCGAGCATTCCTGACTACAAGCCGCTGTCGGTGTCGGGCTACCACATCAGAGAGGCAGGGTCGACGGCCGCCCAGGAGCTTGCGTTCACGCTGGCCGACGGGTTCGGATATGTCGAACTCGGGCTTTCGCGTGGCCTGGACATCGAGATGTTCGCCCCGGGCCTTTCGTTCTTCTTCGATGCGCACATCGATTTCTTCGAGGAGATCGCCAAATTCCGCGCGGCGCGCCGGATCTGGGCGCGCTGGCTCAGGGACGTCTACGGGGCTAAAACCGAGCGAGCGCAATGGCTGCGTTTCCACACGCAGACCGCTGGCGTCTCTTTGACCGCTCAGCAACCGGACAACAACGTGGTGCGCACGGCAATCGAAGCACTGGCCGCGGTTCTCGGCGGGACCAACTCGCTGCACACCAATGCACTGGATGAGGTACTGGCGCTGCCGAGCACCAAGGCTGCCGAGATCGCGGTGCGCACCCAGCAGGTGATCATGGAGGAGACCGGCGTCGTCAACGTCGCTGATCCGCTCGGTGGCGCCTGGTATGTCGAGGCGCTGACCGACAAGCTCGAGGCTGAGGCGGAAGAGATCTTCGCGAGGATCAAGGCGATGAGCTCGGATGGGTCGATGACCGCTGGCATCCTGCGCGGCATAGAAGACGGCTGGTTCTCCGCCGAGATCGCCGAGGCGTCCTTCAGCTACCAGCAGAAACTGGAGAAGGGCGACAAGCGGGTCGTCGGTGTTAACTGCCATCAGGAGACGGTCGAGCAGCCGATCGAGATCATGCGAGTTAGCCACAAGGTCGAGGTCGAGCAGGTCCGCGACCTTCGGGTACGCAGGGCCGAGCGCGACCAGGCCGCAGTGGATAGTGCTCTGGCGTCGATGGTGGCGGCCGCCCGGTCAAGCAAGAACATGATTCCGCCGATGATCGAGGCTGCGAGCGCGGAGGCGACGCTCGGCGAGATTTGCGACGCGTTGCGGGCGGAATGGGGTGGCTATTTCGAGGCGCCCGCGTTCTAGCTGGCGCAGGGCGCGCGGGCTAAGGCGCAGGCTTGGCTGCCGATGCGGCAGGATGGTGATATGAAGCAGCCGCGGGACTTCTCACTCCATGGCGCGATCGATCTGGGCGCGCGCCAAGCCGCAGCGCAGCGCCGGCAGCGCGCCGAGCAGGCCTCCGCCGGAGGCGCCCAGCCGGGTGCGAACGGCGAAGCCGTCTTCGACGTGACAGACGAGACCTTTAACACCGAGGTCGTCGCGCGGTCGCGAACCGTCCCGGTGATTCTCGACCTGTGGGCCGAGTGGTGTGGTCCGTGTAAGCAGCTCAGCCCGATCCTGGAAAAGCTAGCGGCCGAGGCAGACGGCGCCTGGGTGCTCGCGAAAGTAGACGTTGACTCCAACCCGCAGCTCAGCGCTGCGCTGCAGGTGCAGAGCATCCCGATGGTCGTGGCGGTCATCGCGGGCCAAGTTGCCGATGGTTTCCTGGGCGCGATGCCTGAGTCCCAGGTCAGGGAGTGGCTTGCCCAGGTCATGGAGGTGGCGCAGCGACTCGGCCTCGGGTCGGCCGAAGCCGGCGCGAGCGCCGGTGGCGCAAGCGAGGCCGAAGCCGACGGTGGCCAGGCAGGTCCAGGTGGGATGCCCGGTTATGCCGAGGGTTTCGGCGACCCGGCCATGGGCGGCCTGTTTGCGGACGCGCAGGCAGCCATGGAGCGCGGGGACATGGACGCGGCGGCCGCTGCATTCGAAAAGGTGCTCGCAGCCAGCCCCGGCGATCCCGTCGCCACGATGGGGCTAGGCCAGGTCAGCCTCATTCGCAGGGTTGAGTCCTACGATCAGGCGACCGCTCGCCGCGATGCCGACGAGCGGCCTGAGGATGCCATGGCCCAGGCCAGGGTTGCCGACATCGACCTGGCAATGGGCCGGATCGAGGCGAGCTTCGATCGGATGCTGGATACAGTCCGGCGGACGAGCGGCGAGGAACGGGACAAGGCTCGCCAGCATCTAGTCGGCTTGTTCGCGATCTTCCCGCCTAGGGACCCGCGCGTAAGCAAGGCCCGGGCGACGCTGTCAAGCCTGCTGTTCTGAGTCGGCTCTGGCTAGCTCGTGTCTAGTCGGGCAGGTCCTAACCCGACCCTGCCAGGTGTTCCAGCGCGGGTAGGGCGGCGTCAAGTGCGGCGCGCTGATCGGCTGGGAGGGTCAGCAAAATGTCGGTGAGCAGGCTCACCGCTTCTTCTCGTATGCGTTCCAGCGCTTCCCGGCCGCTGTCGGTCACGGTGACCAGGTACGCGCGCGCGTCGTCGGGCGCCAGCTCCCGGCGCAGATATCCGCGCCCCTCAAGTGCGTTGACCAAGCGCGTCAGCGTGGAGGGTGCAATGCGCTCGGCCGAGGCCAGGTCGCCAAGCCGTACCGGCCCAGCCTTGCCTACCGACGCCAAGGTCGACAGCTGGCTGGGCGTCAGGCCAGCGAGGTCGTGCTTGCGCAACCTGCGCGACAGCCGCAAGACGGCCACCCGCAAGCGGGCTGGATCGATGCCTAGGTCACTTGGATCTGGCGACCCGGCAGACCCCTGGGCACCTTGTGCCGCTGCCGTCTCGGCCCGTGGTACGGCCGTTATCGCGGCCGCGGTGCTGCTAACTCCCGATGACACACTTGCAGATTACGTGTCGAGCAGCGCAATGGCATCCAGCACCGCACCCTTACGGCAGACAATCAGGCAGCCCGGTGCTTTCGCCGGGCTAGCGAGCGCATCATTAGTTCATGGAGGACCAGTCGCTCAGCGGTCGGCTGCTAGCCGCGACTCCGCAGCTTGGCGATCCCAACTTCCGGCGGACAGTGGTCTTGATCGTTGAGGACGACCCGGACGAGGGCACGCTGGGCGTCGTCCTGAACCGGCCCACCGAGGTCCCGCTTGACGATGTGCTCGAGTTGTGGACTCCGCTGGCCTCCGGTCCGCAGGTGGTCTTCCGCGGCGGGCCGATCTCCCCGAACAGTGCCCTGGCGCTGGCGATCGCAGAGGACAGTGCCGAACCGGTGGGCTGGCGGTCTCTTCACAGCTCGCCCATTATGTCCAGAATCGGCCTAGTTGACCTTGGTGCTCCTCCCGAGCTGCTTGTTGGCGGCATCAGCTCGATGCGCGTATTCGCGGGGTATTCGGGCTGGGGAGCCGGGCAGTTGCAGGACGAGATCGACAGCGGTGCGTGGTTCGTGCTGGCTGGCGATCCAGCCGACGCATTTGCCGCCGATCCGGAGCAGCTCTGGCCGATGGTGCTCCGGCGGCAAGGCGGTGACCTCGCACTCGTGGCTACCTTTCCTGACGACCCGAGCTGGAACTGAGGCGGCGTAAACTAACCGGCTGTGAGCACCGAAACTGATACCGACATCCGCCAGGACACAGATGTCCGGCCCGATCTGTCGTATGGCGACGGCGACCACGAGCGGTTCGCGCATTATGTCGACAAAAACAAGATCGTCGATAGTGCCGTCACTGGAACGCCGGTAGTAGCACTATGCGGCAAGGTCTGGGTGCCCAGCAGGGATCCGAAGAAGTTCCCCGTCTGTCCGGACTGCAAGCGGATCTACGAATCACTGCCTGAGGGCGGCGACTAGCCCGGCGCCTCGACGGGCCCGACGGGCGTCCCGGTGAGCGTGACTCCGTTGGCGCGCAGTGAGCTTAGGGCCGCCGTCACCGTCTGCGTCGCGACGCCGGCCGTCAGGTTCAGCAGCACGGTAGTGGCCAATCCAGCCTTGGCTGCATCGGACGCGGTCGCATAGACGCAGTAATCGGTCGCGATCCCGGCGACGTCGATCTCGCGCACACCGCGCTCGTGCAGCCAGCCGCTCAACGTATCGCCTGCCTCGCTCGCGCCCTCGAATCCGCTATAGGCCGCGGAGTACTGGCCCTTGCGGAAGATCTCGGCGATCTCGCTAATGTCCAGGTCTGGATGAAACTGCGCGCCCTGGGTCCCGACCACGCAATGCCGCGGCCAGGTGCGGTAGTAATCGGGTTCATCTGCGAAATGCGATCCAGGCTCGATGTGAAAGTCCTGACTGGCGACGATGTAGTCGTAGCGGACGCGATTCGGCCCAGCCAGATAACCGCTGATCGCCCGTGCTACCGCGGCACCGCCAGCTACCGCCAGCGAGCCACCTTCGCAAAAGTCGTTCTGCACATCGACGATGACCAGTGCACGCACGCCACGAGCGTAGCGCTAACCGACGTCTGCGGGCGTACCTGAGGTAATACGCAACAACTCGGCATATGACGTCGGGAACACGGTGTGCGCATGCCCTGCCGCGGCCCAGACCACGTCGTACGGCTCGAGCGCAAGGTCAACCAGCGTGCGTATCGGCTTGGGATGACCGACGGGCGCGACACCGCCGATGCGCTGGCCGGTGCTCGCGTACACGAACTCCGGATCCGCGCGGCCGAGCTTCTGCACACCGAGGTCGGCAGCAACTTTTCCGGT
>Ga0126373_10005138_pt1 | contig 10127 bp, 7 predicted proteins | sample PanSoiMetPlot_11_FD_92545 | JGI IMG/M metagenome (GOLD analysis project Ga0126373, IMG submission 92545) | Tropical forest soil microbial communities from Panama - MetaG Plot_11 | ecosystem: Environmental > Terrestrial > Soil > Tropical forest > Bulk soil | place: Panama | collected 2016-02-17 | reverse complement strand
GGCGCAAAGCTGTTCCCGCCGAAGCCGACAGCGCCGTCTTCGCCGAAGTGACCCTCGTTGTTGTAGTAGCCGGGAGTGCACGAGGAGAGGAAACGCGCCGCTACGAACGCGAGGCGTTTGATCTCCGCGACCCATAGCTCTTCGGCTTCCTTCGTCGGATGCGCGAAGCGGAGGCCGCGGTTAATCACCTCTTTGATGATGTAGCTTACGTGCTGCGCCTGGTCGTCGAGCACCGAGGTCAGATTCACCGACGCGCCATTCTGCGACTGTCCGAGGAGGTAGCAGTTCGGAAAGCCGTGGCTCGAGAAGCCATGATAAGTCTTCATTCCGTCGCGCCAGTAGTCGGTAAGCGTCACGCTGTCGATGCCGATAACTTCGTAGCCCGCGCGCCGCGTCCAGGCAGTCCCCACCTCGAAGCCGGTAGCGAAGATGATGCAATCGACCTCGTATTCGACGCCGTTCGCGACCACACCGGATTTCGTGGTGCGCTCCACGCCTCTGCTCGCGCTGGTGTCAATCAGCTTGACATTTGAGCGATTGAAGGTTGGCAGGTAGTCATCGTTAAAGGTCGGGCGCTTGCAGAATTGCCGATACCATGGCTTAAGCACCTCAGCCGTCGTCGCATCGGTGACCGTTTCATCGACCCGCGCGCGAACACCGTTCATCTTCTGGAAATCTGCGATCTCCATCATCAGGGCGGCCTGACGCTTGGTCATTTCTGCCGCCCGGTGGGTCTTCTTGGCCGCGATACCGAGGTTGCGAAAAATCTCCGTCCAGCCATCGTTGACCATGTCCTCTTCGACCGGGACGCCGATCACGAGATTGTTGAAGTTTTCGCGCCGCTCGCGCTGCCATCCGGGCTTCAGACTCTTCGCCCACGCAAGATCGGTCGGCTTGTTGCCGCGCACATCGACTGAAGACGGCGTGCGCTGAAAGACGTAGAGCTGCTCGGCATGCGCACCGACGAAGGGCACGCACTGGATTGCCGTGGCTCCGGTGCCGATCACCGCGACGCGTTTATCGGCGAGCTTGGTGAGGCCGCCCGAATGATCCCCGCCCGTGTATTCATAATCCCAGCGGCTGGTGTGGAAGGTGTGGCCCTCGAAGTCCTCGATTCCCGGTATCGCCGGCAGCTTCGGTCGGTTAAGCGGACCCGTTGCCATGATCACGAACCGTGCGCGCATCGCATCGCTGCGATCGGTCGAGATGATCCAGCGTGCCGCGTCGTGGTCCCACTTGAGTTCGGTCACTCGCGTCTGCAGGCACGCGTTGTCGTAGAGATTGTAGTGCCGGGCGATACGCTTCGAATGCTCGTAGATTTCGGGGGCGAAGGAGTACTTTTCCTTCGGCACATAGCCGAGCTCTTCGATAAGCGGCAGATAACAGTAGCTTTCGATATCGCACTGCGCGCCGGGATAGCGATTCCAGTACCAGGTGCCGCCGAAGTCGCCGCCCGACTCTATGAAGCGGACATCCTTGATCCCTGCCTCGTGCAGGCGCGCGCCGGCGAGCAAGCCGCCAAATCCGCCACCGATCACGACCACCTCAACTTCGTCATTGAGCGGAGCCCGGTCGACCCCCTTCACATAGGGATCGTTGAGGTAGTGGGCGAATTTGCCGGTGACTTCGACATACTGCGCGTTGCCCTCGGCGCGGATGCGCTTGTCGCGCTCCTGGTTGTACTTTTCGCGCAGTGCGTCGGGGTCGAAATCGAGCTTAAGACCTGCCAAAAAATCTGTATCGTCCATCTTTCCTTCCCTAGGGAGCTTGGTGCGATCGAATGAATTGTATAATACAGCCGGCACCAAACGCGAAATGACCGGCGTGCTTGAAGCAGTCGATCTAGATACTGCGTCCGCGCAAGTCCACGTGCTTGAATATTCCGCTCTGAAACCATGCGAAATGGGGAAGCGCCCTGTCAGTGCGCATCGCCTTCAACTCGTCGCGCCTTATTATTGATAGGTAAAGCATCCGGGAGATCGCGGGGTGGTCACCAACGACATCACCACCAATTTCGCAAAAACCCTAGGGGTGATGACGCGCAACTGAAGCCCGACGTTGAGCACGATCAACTCGGCTAGACCGCGCGGGTTCATCGGCACGTCGAGCGCCGCCGCGTGGCGCGATTTCATTCCGTTGAGACGCGCCGCAATGAAGCTGCCGCCGAACTTTCCATCATCACCGGCGTCATCCATGCGTGATGAAGTATCTTTGGCCGGAATTCGATGTGAACTACACCTAGCGGCCAGGCGGTCAACGCAAAGGACGGCGCCAGGTGTTTCTTACCTCGGGCGTCGTCCTCAAGACGATCCCGATTCACGACCGAATCGGCGTGACAATCGGCAGCAGCTACCAGGTCGCTGTCACGAAACAACCGGTAATCAACCATCGGTTTGTCCTCACGGAACGCATCTCATTCTGAGAGCCATACAACAGCGGGATAGTCACGTGTGGCGAAATCGTGCGCACAAAACATACTGACGTTTGCGCGATGCGTCGATAATTTGTCCTCGCTCGCATGGGATTGCGGACGATCGAACGATGTCCGGGCCGGAGGCGGAACCGCTAAAGCGCCGGCGAATAAGTCGCCGCTCATCGAGTCGCACAATGGCTCTTATCTCAAACACGCGAGGCACATTCGTGGCGCTGATCAGCGAAAGGCAACTCTCGACGCGAGCGCGAATCATTAACCTGGCGCTGCGCGGCATTCTCCCCGCGTCGCGTCATCGAACTCATGTAGCAAAGTCGCCGAGCCGCCGCGGTCGGCGCCCGCGCGGGTAGACGAGGGCGAGAGGCTGGCGGATGAGTTCAGCGAGCCGCGTCCATGGAATGGAGGGCGCTCTCAACAGCGCGTAGAAGCGCGTCCAGCGCAAGCGGTTTGCGCAGAGCAACGAAAGCGTCAACCTCGGGCGGCGGCGAGACCGCGGATGCGATGAGCACCGGGATTCGCGAAGCCTCCAGTTCGACCCGCAGGTGGTGCAGGAATGTGACGCCATCCATTTCGGGCATCAGGAGATCATGAATTATCAGCGCAATAGACGTGTCGGAGCGCACGCGGGCCAGAGCTTCGATTCCGTTCGCCGCCTCTGATGCTCAGTAGCCATTCATTTCAAGGGTGAGCGCGAGAGTCTCGGCGATTCTTTTGTTGTCTTCGACCACGAGAATATGTGGGCGATCTTCGCCGGTCATGGAATGGGCACTCCCTTATTGCGTGGAAGTTTCCGGATCTGGCAAGAGCGCGAGCGGGCGAACATTTTGGGAACGTGCAACTATCGACGCCTCATTGCACCCGGAGCGCGGTTCGTGGGCTCATGCATAGATCGCTGGTGGAAATCCGAACAATGCCGATCACGCGGTTGCTCTAGCTTCGAGAGTGTTGATGCTCTCGTGCGCATCAGAGAGTAGCGCGATCGGATCAAAGCTGAATTGGTTCGCACGTGCGCGAAAACCGCTGACCACTCTCGAAGTGGGTTCGCGGTCCGCGGTGGAAGTGATTAATAGGCTTCTGGAGCGGTCTAAAGCGGAGGATAATTCGTGCAACTAGCGGTGCGACCCCGAACGGAACTTGATCTCAGCTTCGCACACTGTTCGAGCAACTTGCTCCGACAGTTCTTTGCTCTTGTCGAGAAGACGGTTGGTTTCGATAGTTGCTCCGTGATTCCGATGAACTTGGGCATGCTAGCTTCGCCGTTCGAAATTCGTTGCCGAAGGGGGCTTTCATCGGGGAGAGTGCCCTGCTCACGTCTCAATACTGAAGTTTCGCGACCGACATGCATCTCCATCGCCTAGGGCCGTCATGTTTGACTAAGCTTTGCCTCGAAGTCAATCAGTAGCTGGGTAAACAACTTCGGATCCGAGCCATGCATCGAGTGGGGCATTTGCGGGAATGAACGATAGTCGATTTGCTGGCGTGCTCCGGAAACAAGTTCACAGGTACGTTTTGCCTGCATGTCCGAGGCAGCCCCCAGAAGATAACCTTGGGTTTCATCGACGTGGCGGAAGTGATGGGTGTACAGGACCGGACACTTCACGCTAGCCAGCATCCGAGCATGATCACAACTTTTGTAAACGGATCCTTCCCAGAAGACACGCCCCCATTCGGGGTCGTATTCCTTGAGCATCTGCGGGATATCACTTTCGGACCCTAACATTGGCAGCGAAAGGTTCGACAGCCAGTCAGGAAGCTCGGTCTTCGCGGCCCTCTGCATCCCAGCCCAATCGCCGACGCTCCATTGATCGCCCAAATACTTGTTCATCAGAGCGAAAATCGGTCCGATAGTTTGACGGATAGAATGTCCGCAGGAAGGGTTGACATCCGACGAGAACAACGGTGGGTCTTCATAGTGGGCGCCGCGAACCATGCCGGGCATCGCATAGGCGGAGAGCCATGCGGTGATCACGCCGCCCGACGAGAGTCCGCTGACCATCACGGGCCGCTTGATCGCGAGATGTATGAAGCGCACAAGGTCGTTACCGAAGTTATCAAGCGTATAGCGGCCTGGCGTCCGGCTCGACCTTCCCTGTCCGCGCAAATCTACCGCGAATGCCTGGAAGTGCTCCTTCAGAAGGTTCATCGTCGGCTCGTATCCCCACCACGATTCTGTTTGCCCCGGAATAAGCAGGAGGGCGGGCTTTTCCAGCGATCCCACAACCGCGTAGTTGATGACCGCTTCACCCGTGTCGATCGTTTGCTCGGGAAAAGCATGAGGCACGAAGGTTTCAGCAGGATTGTCAGGACCGAATCGATGAGAACTCATACCTGGTTTCCTCGCAAGAAAAAGCGCTTCCGCGTTGCCGCATTGATCGATGCGCGCTACAGGTCGCTCATTGAGTTTTTTTGTACATTCTCGTGAACGCTCGTGCAAATTGCATCCGCCGCGTAGGCCAATCGTCGCATTGATGAGATGGTCGGGCGTTGCCAACCCAAAACAGAGTATGTAACGCAGTCGGACGGTCTGAAAGTGCTAGCTCGAAATAGAACTGCGCAATGGTGCGATTCCATCAAAGTACCGTTTCGGCGAAGCGGCGCCGCCGATCCGATATGCGGCGTAAGGCAAAGCCGCCGCTTGCGAAAGTATAACCTTGATGCCGGGTAGCGATTTGAGCGTCACGGACCCTGCGAGCCTACCGGCGCGCGCGGTATCGAGCAAAAAGTCCGCAGCAAACGCCGGCATGCCCTAAAACGGCTCGACGCCACCACTGGTTTGCGAAGGTTCATTTAGATGATGGCGCTGAGGGTCGTGAGAAGGCTCGCGAGCCTAATGAGTTAGTGGTGGACGTGAACTCCGGGTGTCGATATTGGGACGATCCTGCTCTTAGTCAGGTACTGGCTATTACGAGCTGCGGGCAAGCCTCGTCGACTCTATAATCAGGGCGCTTCGCCAGCACATCGAAACAAGGAATCGAGCGCATGACGCGGTCGAATTGGGGCCCGTGTGGTACTCAACTAACCGGGGGACTCGAACAGCCCGACAGAGTCGATCACACGAAAAAAACCATTAGTCTTTTCGCGGAACTTTCAAACACCTGGCTACCTCGGAACATCGTCTGGTTCGTTCCCCAGGGATTGCTCAAATCTTGGCTCATTCTCCCTTGCTGCGACGATCATAAGAAATGGAGTAGGCGGCCGATCGAGCTAGCAGAACTGGATCGTCTGAGAGGTCAATGCCATCGGTCAGGTTCGTGGGATCGAACACCATGCGCCGCTCGTCAGCGGCACTCGTCGGAGAGATGGCATTTATCTCCAATCTTCCCAACTCGACCAGCGATCGATGGGCCGGGCACAAAGCAGTTACGTCGCCAGTCGGATCTCCTTTTTCAGCCACCTGCAACAAGAGCCGGAAGACTATTGGGGCTTTCTGTAAACGCCTCTCCAGCTCTTCGCGCAAGAAGTTCGGGTCGAGTTTTGTCGCATCCTCTAGAGACAGGTAGGCTTCTCCCGCTTCAGGTGTCCACCGATAGCGGCCGAACCGGGTTGTGCCATCCGCGGCAGTGAAGCTAAAGGCATGCTCCCCATAGTAGTTCGTTTGACCGTAGCTCGCGGGAACCGGCTTCTGCATCAGCCGCTCAAGAAATGCGCGCGTAGCCGGATGACCCTCGAGAAAGCTGGGAAGCGCATCGGGCGCAGGTTGGCCACTAGCGGGATCCAGGCGCTGCGCCTCGAGGAACGTGAGAAACTCCTCAGGTGTTCTGGCGGGGAATCCCTCGATCGACAGCGCCAGGAGGTCTGCGTTTTTGCCATCGGGAAACTGAAACTTCACGGCTAGTGCCCGCGGGTTGGCAGTGCCGTCCTTGACGTCTGGATTGCCGCTGCCATTAGAGAAGCGGATGACGGTTGGGATCGCCTGGCCCTGCAGATGCTGCGCACGGCTCAGACTGCGCGCCTGTGGTGTCCCCCGAAAAGTGCCGGAGCAGACGATGCCCTTGGCGTGGACAGGACGAAACCCGGGATGAGGACCAGCAAGGGCCCGCATGGTCTGGACAAGTTGAGCAACAACGCTAGGTGATGTGGCAGACATTCCGGCTCTCCTTCAAAGCTTGGACTTGACGTCTACTGCTAATTCGCGTGACGTTGTGTTTGAGTATTTCCCTCGATCCGCTCATCGATTCGTGGCTCGACCAGCGGTGTCCGCCCGCGCTGCCCTCTCCATCTCGGCTTCTTGTTTCAGACTTTCGAGGTCGCGCCCGACCGTGGCAACGGCGACATTCTTTGCGCCGCGCGTGAATGAGACCTTGCAGTCGTGTTTTTCGAGACTGCCATCTAGATTCAGATGGTCCCACTTCTCAGCGTGACCGACATAGTTAAGCGTGAAGTCGTACTGGCTAGTCCAGAAGAACGGCGCCGAGTCGAACCGCTCGCGACGGCCCAACATGTTCTGCGCGGCCGTCTGTCCCTGGCGCTCAGCCACGATCCAATGCTCGACGCGAATATTCTCGCCAGTCAGCGGATCGGGCCATCGCGCTATATCTCCAGCGGCGAAGATTTGCGGAATGCTGGTTTCAAGATACTCGTTCACCAGCACCCCGTCGTGGGTTTTGATGCCCGCTCGGTCGGCCAACTCGGTCTCGGGTTTGACGCCGATCCCGATCACGACGAGGTCGGCTGTGATCGCCTCGCCGTTCTGAAGGGTGACTCGGTTCGCACCTATCGCGGCAACGCTCTGCTGGAGATGGAACTTTACGCCGTTGCGTTCGTGCAACTCACGCAAGTATTTGCCCACTTGTGGTCCAAGCGTCCTTTCCATCGGCACAGCCTCGGGCGCTACGACGTGGACTTCCAGTTTCCTCTGGATCAGAGACGCAGCGACCTCCATTGCTATAAAACTCGCTCCGACCAGGACGACGCTCTTGGCCGCGGCCGCCCTGCGAATGATCGCGCGGCAGTCACTCAGCGAACGCAAATAATAAACATGAGGCGAGCGCGCGCCAGGAACCTCGAGCCTCACGGGTGTGCCGCCGGTCGCAAGAAGCAGCGCATCATATTTGCGCTGATGCCCGTCGCTAAGCTCGATACTCTGCGCGCGCGGATCTATCGCCGCAACGCGGGTATTTAGCAACAGTTCGATTCTGCGCTCGCGATAAAAGTCGATCGAGCGAAGTGGAATCCAATCCTCTGATGCATTGCCAGCAAGAAAATCCTTCGACAGATTTGGGCGGTCATACGGAACGGATTCGTCCGCGCTGACCATCGTTACGCCACCTGAATATCCTTCGCGCCGCAACATCTCTGCCGCAGCGTTGCCCGCGGCACCGCCTCCGATGATGATAACGTTCACGGGCACCTGGTCGAATTGGCGCGGCGGGTTCTTCTCCGACTGCTTTTCGCGCACGAACAGTTTGCCCTCGCGAGTTTCAACCTTCCACGAGCTAACCGGGTCGAGCGCCGGAGCACGAAGCGCTTCACCGGTGCGAAGACTGAAACACGCGTGATGCCATGGGCAACGGACGGTGTCGCCCACAACAAGACCGTCGGCCAGTGGAGCACCGTAGTGCGTACAGGACGCCCCAATGGCAAGGAACTGGTCGGGGCGCCGAATCACTAGTATGGCCTCGCCGTCGGCGTGCCCCTGCAACATATCGCCGCCGCCGAACGTATTGAGAGACACTCCTTGCGTGAGGTCCGGCCCGCTGAGTTTCTTTTCTTCAGCCAACTCGTTGATTCCTCTTCCAGAACACCAAGCTTTGCGAAGTACCGGTCAGCATAATTGTTGCGCGTTACTGCTGGCTTGTCCGTTGTTCGTGCGTCGGCTGGTGGGATGCTTGCACCTGTTCGAAAGTTACGGAGTTTTCAGTACTGCGAGGAGCCGGCGTTCGCTCCTGGCAGCGATACCCCGCCAGCTCGGAGATGGGCGCAGGCCGGGGCGCTTTGCATTCGGTTCCCTGACTCCGATTAACGCGCTCTTCATTTCGTCGGAAAACGGGTTGGTTATGCCTCCCGACCGCGCCGAACCCGAGGACTGCTATCTCCTGCATTTGCAGAAGGAACAGTCTTGGTTCTCCCACTTGCGAACCGAGTGAGCAAGTCTTCAATCGCGTTGAACCGTTCAGTCCATGATAGGTCCAAGATCGAGCGATCCCGGAACACACCGGAGTTTCGCGTTTACGACTCGCTGTCCCAAGAGACTACATACCATTGTCACATCGTCCCGCGGTCAACTCGGCTGATACAAGGTGAGCGTCTGGCATAGTAATCCTGCAAAACATCGTCACCTACGCTCGAAACTGCGTCGCGATCGATAGCGCGCTTCCGCTCGCCCGAATCCAATGTCGTGACGGTCAGAATGGCCCGCCAGAGAATGCGCTATGGATGTTGACGGCGAACGCGCTGGGGCCGTTAACGCTGACGGACCGCGTCTTATCGCCGCAAGTCGAGCGGGATTGCAGATTCGGAAGGGTGGACAACGCATCGTTTTTATTTTTCCAGATTCCTGTCCACCGACTGTTTGCCATGTTCAGAAGGTACGGGGCCGAAGGGCCCCCTGCTTGATGGTGTGGGGATATCCAGCGGGCGGTCGCAACAGCGATGAGTGGTGCTCCGTACCCAACGAGCTGCGTGGCAAGAGGTTGAATTGTCGCGAAGACCGGAGGGCAACCTCAACGATTTAGGAGTTCTCGCAGTCGGTTCTTGAGCGCCATTTCGGCGGGAATCTTGGACCCTGCATTGAGCCACGCTTCAAAATCGCGCGTTCGGACGCGGTGTTCCATCTCTGGTTGCTTAACTCGAACCGTCACCGTGGAAGGAATTCGCTGAACATCGTTTGTCCAGTCGTCGTCGCGAAACAATCGCAGCGCTTGGGCGACCGCTTCATATAGGGTTCCAGCGGTGACCTCGACTGAGTGATCCACGCCATTCGCATCCGTACAGATCACACGACAGGACTTGATGCCCACGCGGCTACCGTAGCAGCTTCGCTTTTATTTCGCCACATTGGTTTTCGTCGTCGAGGCCGCTTTAGCTTGCCAGCCTAAATCGGCGCTCTATCCTCGCTTCGAAAAACGGTAAACTGAAAGCCGGTTTTTCGCTGCTCCATCAAAAGCCGCTCGCTACGCACTGTGTAAAGCACTTGTAAGAGCGGCGCACGCAGTTTCCGGTGCGATGGAGGGCCGCCCGCTGCTCGCGTAGACCGCGTCGAAGCGCCACGACGACTCCTTAAGTGCGGCGTCCACCGTGACCCCGGATAGCTCGCAACGGATGATCCTTGGGTACTCGCCACTCTACGGATATGTAACTGAACATTCCGCTCTGCTGATGATCCATGCCACGCATCAGCGCCACCTCCTCCTCACACGACGACTCGCTCCCCTGATTGCTAATTTTTCATCGCCCGCGATCGCACCGGATTGGGAACATGTCTACATTCAAGCGCCACCCGGTTATCCGAGCGTGCCTTCCGTCCAGACGCGCTGAAGGATCTCCTCGACGGTCTCCTCGGGCGTTTGATTCGAGTTATCGAGCCAGAGGCCAATTCCTCCTATCGTCTCGCGAATCGCGCGATCCAGGATCGGCGACCATGGCTCGAAGACGTTCTTGTTTGTTCGCTCTTCGTTGCGGCGCCGCACTACGTCGAGCGATGGAGCGAGGTTGACCAGCAGAAGGGGACGATTCTTGATATCGCCGCGAAAGTGGT
>Ga0126373_10005137_pt1 | contig 10129 bp, 9 predicted proteins | sample PanSoiMetPlot_11_FD_92545 | JGI IMG/M metagenome (GOLD analysis project Ga0126373, IMG submission 92545) | Tropical forest soil microbial communities from Panama - MetaG Plot_11 | ecosystem: Environmental > Terrestrial > Soil > Tropical forest > Bulk soil | place: Panama | collected 2016-02-17 | reverse complement strand
TCCGGCTATGACGTAGTTGTGCCGACCGCCTATTTTCTAGCGCGCCAGATCAAAGCAGGGATCTTTCGCCAGCTCGACAAGTCGAAACTGCCAAATCTCAAATATGCGTGGCCGGAAATTGCGAAACAGCTCGCCGTTTACGATCCCGGCAACCAACACGCAGTCAACTATATGTGGGGGACGACTGGCATCGGCTACAACGCAAAGGCAGTAAAACGGGTTCTGGGTCCCGATGCCGTTATTGATTCGTGGCAATATATTTTCGATCCGGAAAAGATCGCCAAATTCAAGAGCTGCGGCATACACCTTCTCGACTCGTCCGACGATATCATGTCGGCCGGATTGCATTATCTTCACATGGATCCGAACACCAGCGATCCCGGCGATCTGAACAAGGTTACCGAGGTTCTCCTCAAGATCAGGCCTTACGTCCGTAAATTTCATTCATCGGAATATCTCAACGCGCTTGCGACTGGGGAGATTTGCCTCGTGGTCGGCTTTTCTGGAGACATCAAGCAAGCGCAAAAACGGGCAGCGGAAGCAAAGGGCGGCATCGAACTCGGCTATTCGATCCCGAATGAGGGGGCGCAGCTCTGGTTCGATAATCTGACCATCCCAAAGGACGCCCCCGATCCGCCGGAAGCGCATGAGTTGATCAATTACCTGATACGGCCGGACGTCGCTGCGAAGAACACCAACTACGTTTCCTACGCCAATGGTGACGTGCCCAGTGATCTCATCGACAAGGCGATCCGCGACGATTCGACAGTCTATCCCGATGCGCCGACTATGGCGAAGCTCTATACAATCATCGCGCACGATCAAAAGACGCAGCGCTTGATCAACCGGCTATGGACGCGAATCAAGACCGGGCAATAGGTGGTTTTGAAAACGGAAACGGTAGAAGAGGTGCAACGATGCGAGACACCGGGCGAGTGATGCCGACGCGACGCCACATCCTCACAACGACGGGAGCGGCTGCAGCCTCGCTTGCCGCGCCCATGGTTGTCGGAATGGGCACGGCGCGCGCCGATTATCCCGATCGTCCGGTAAAGGTTGTCGTCGCCAATACGCCGGGCGGACCCTCGGATATCGTCGGCCGTATCGTCACGGCCGCGCTTGATCAATCGACCGGCAAAACATTCATCATCGAAAACCGTGGCGGTGCCGGTGGCAATATCGGAATGGAATACGTCGCGCGTTCCAATCCCGACGGATACACGATCCTGTTGGCGACGAACTCCTTTTCCGTAAATTACGGGCTCTACAACCAGATCCCCTATGATCCTTACAAGGATTTTGTCGGTGTCAGTGAGCTTGCAACGACGCCCAATACGTTCGTGGTCAGAGCCGAATCGCCAGCGAAGACCATCAAAGATTTCGTCGCGCTGGCGCGAGCCAACCCGGAAAAATACAATTGCGCGACCCCGCCAATCGGCACCACGCCGCAACTGCTGCTCGAATTGTTCAAGATGCGCGAGAATTTGCCGAAACTCGCGGACGTCGTTTTCAAGGGCGGCGGCGATGCGGTCCAGGCGCTCCTGACCGGGACAGTCGAATTGAGCGTGGGATCGCTCGGCGCGGCTTTGCCGCATATCAAGGCCGGCAGCTTCCGTTGCCTCGCGATTTGCGGCGACGCCCGCTGGCCGGAACTGCCCGCTGTGCCAACGATGGAGGAGGTTGGTTACAACGGCTTTAGCATTGGAACCGACATGGTTCTGCTTGCGCCGGCCAAGACGCCGCCCCGCGACATCAAATGGCTTGAGAACGCAACCTTGAAGGTTCTGACAACGCCGGAAATGAAAGATAAGCTGTTTCAGGCAGGGTTTCTGGTGCGTGCCAAGGGAGCGGACGCGGCTTGGGCGCGCGTCACCCAAGAAATCACTACATTCAAGCAAATAATCGATCAGGCCGGAATCACCAAGCTCTGATCTAGGCAGTGCGGCGGCCTAGTGCCGCCGCACTGAGGGTTTTCGGCGACTATAGTTCCTTGCCGATGGCTCGGTCGATCGAATACGGACCCCCCTCGGATTGCGATGAGGAAGCAAGCAGCTCCGATCAACAGCACATATTCGTAGCCGCCACCGCCAGCCGCATAGCCTTTCGGCAGATGCACGACCAGCAAAGCTACGAGCATTTCGATAGCGAGTGCTGCCGCGAAAAAAACGCGTGAAGAGGCCGACGATCAAACCTCAAGAAACATAACCACGTAGGTCCACCATATTGCCGGTTCGATGCCGTTCTTGGCAAAACCAGCAGCAACCCCGCTTGGGCCGGCGGTGAACTTTCCTGACACATGCATCAAAAACATGATGCCGACGACGATCCGCATGAACGTTTCGGCGAGCGGCAACATCGAATCGTAGAACCCGGCTAATCCGGGATACATCACTCTCGCGTGGCTATTCGCCATGGCACACACCCCCCTTATTCCTGGCCGCACGATTGGCGGCACCACCTTTAGTGGAGCTTGTCGCAATAGCGAAATCTGGCGTGCTCTAGCGGCTTTGATTGCTGCTATGCCGCGAATCACCCTGCCAGGGGTTTGCCTGCGCGGCAGAATTTCGGCAAAGCCCAAGCGAGTGCATTCCGCGGCAAGTTCAAAGATTGTTGCAGGGGCTCAACTAAATTTTCAGCATGAATCCTATTCGCGGCCTGGGTATGGAGTATTTGTGACGCACCACATTGCAGCCGTCGCTCTGCGCGCCTGGCGAGGAAACATCGCCGTTGCCGAACGTTCTTCTAACAGCGATGAAAGAAGGTTTAGGAGCCCTAGATGGTTGACAAGGATTGTGAAAGGTTCGGCCAAGCAGGGTCGGCGGCAAAGGCAAGGAATGGGCCGGCAAAGTGACCGGCGACACCAAGACCGAAAGCGAAGGTAAGGTCGATCAGGTTAAGGGCAAGGTGCAAAACACCGTGGGTGGAACGAAAGACGCGCTTCGCGACGACGAATAACCCGTTTGGGCACCGGAGCGGGGACGGGTCACGCGCGCGTCCCCGCTCGTTTCGGAAGGTTGGTCTAACGCCAGCGCCGGTGAAGCCAGAGCCATTGCTCGGGGAACTGGCGCACCCATTCCTCGATCACTGAGGTAATCGCCTGCATGGTGCCTTGGACGTCGACGCGTCCTTCGGCGTCGCGGACCGGCTCGACTGGGGTAGAAATTTCCCCCCAGAAACTGTTGCCGTCCGGCTTGCGGACCACACGCATACCGTAGATCGGCAATTCGGTCTGCCGCGCCAACATCGCGATCAATGGATTAGCAAGGCAGGATCGACCGAAAAAGGTAACCTCGACACCTTTGCTGTAGTGCTGGTCGGCCAACATTCCGACATGCACGCCGGATTGCAGCAGTCGCGCCAGCTTGACCGGTGCGTCCAGCCCGGTCGGAATGAGATCGCCCATCAGCGGCGCCCGCAGCTTGATGATGACGTCACTGACGGCGTCGATGTTCGGCCGCCTATAGAGCACGGCGGATTTGACGCCGATCTGCTTGGCGCCGATTCCGGGCAATTCCCAATTCGCCAAATGCGCGGCAAAGCCGATTGCCGCCTTGCCGCTTTTCATTATCCACTCGTAGCGCTGGTGGGATTCCGGCGGATACGTAATGACATCGGCTGTTTGTTTGCCGAAGCCCTCGACGCAGAACTCGTCGAGATGGGCAAATTCAATGGCAATGCGACCAAGATTGTCCCAGACGCCGCTCAGAATGTGCTCGATTTCATCGTCCGTTTTTTGCGGAAAAGCCAGCCGTAATTGTTCGCGACCGATGCGGTGCTCTTTGAACAGTGGACCAACCTTGCGCATGAAAGCGCCGGCGAAATCGGCCATCCGCCTGCGATCGGTATATTTGATGCCGCTGAGCAGACCGACCGTGAGGGCGCCGACAGTTTTGTCGAAAAGGTTCTTGAGTGGTCGATCGTTCATTACGCTTAGAACGTGACGATGATCTTACCGAACACCTGCCGGCTTTCGAGCCGAGCCAGTCCCCGCTCGAAGTCATCCAGGCGCACGTCAGTGTCGATGACCGGGAGAAGCCCGGCTGCCATCTTCGCAAGGCTCTCGCGGATATTGCGCAATGAACAGCCGAATGACCCGAAAATCCGGTATTGCTGCAGGTAGAGCTGGAACAAGTTCATCGTGATCGACTGTCCCGAAGTCGAACCGCAGGTGACAAGCCGACCCCCACGCTTAAGACACAGCAACGAGCCGTTGAAGGTATCCGGGCCGACATGTTCGAAAGCGACATCCACGCCTTTTTTACCGGTCAATTTGCGCACTACGCCTTCGAAACGCTCGGTGCGGTAATTGATGACGTGATCGGCGCCGATCGTTTTTGCTTTCGCCGCTTTGGCGTCATCACCAACCGTGGTGATCACGGTACAGCCGATCGCTTTAGCCATTTTGATTGCGGTTGAACCAATGCCGGAACCTCCGGCCTGCACCAGAATGGTCTCGCCGGATTCGAGCTTGGCATTGTCGAACAGCATGTGCTGCACGGTGCCAAACGCGACCGGCGCGCAGGCCGCATCGCGGAAACTCACGCCAGCGGGAATTGGCTCAACCAGACGCGCCGGCATATTCACGAGGTCGCGGGCAAAGCCGTCAACATGGAAGCCCATGATGCTGGCGACGTTCTCGCACAGATTATCGCGGCCTTCCCGGCACGCCTTGCATACGCCGCAGGTCAGCGCGCCGTAAGCGACGACGCGGTCGCCGACCCGGCACGAGTTCACACCGCCGCCGACGCCGACAATCTCGCCCGCAGCTTCGACACCGACAATAAGTGGCAGCGTGCGCTTGGCAAATGCCATCCCGCGCCAGCCCCAAACGTCAATGTGGTTGAGCCCGATTGCCTTGATGTGAATCTGGACTTCACCTTCGGCCGGCGCCGCGGGGGCAGGGATATTGCGTAACTCTATTTGGCGATCCGCGACCAGCGTAAGCGCGCGCATTAGTCCGCCCGCTATTGCGGGGGAGGGGCCTGCGCGCTCTCCAACAAGGTTTCCGGTACCACCGCTCACGCCGGCTCCCGCGTCATGACCAGGCAGACGTTTTGACCGCCGAAGCCGAACGAATTGGAGATGGCGCAGGTCACGCGCGCATCGCGTGCTGCGTTCGGGACTACGTCGAGCGGAATGGCCGGATCAGGAACCTGGTGATTGATGGTCGGGGGGATGCGCTGATGCTCAAGCGTAAGCAAACTGAAAACTGCCTCGACCGCACCGGCTGCGGTCAGCGTATGCCCAATCATCGATTTGTTCGATGAAATTGGGATATTACGGATGTGCTCACCGAACACCGTGGACACGCCGAGATGTTCCATCTTGTCGTTTTCCGGTGTCGATGTGCCGTGTGCATTGATGTAATCGACGTCTTGCGGCGCCACTCCGGCATCCGCCAAGGCGTTGCGCATACAGGCGATGATCGGCTTGCCATCCGGGCTCGAGCGGGTGCGGTGAAACGAGTCGGATTTCTCGCCGCAGCCCTCGAGAATACCCAGCACGTTGGCGCCGCGGGCGATGGCATGATCGTAATCCTCAAGCACCAGTGCCGCCCCGCCTTCGGCGAGTACAAATCCATCGCGGTTCTTGGAGAACGGCTTGGAGGCTTGCTCTGGCGGATCGTTTTGGGTGGAGAGGGCCGAAAGGAGTGAGAATCGAACAAGTGATTCGGGGGTCAATGACCCGTCGGCGCCAACCGCGAGAGCGGCCTGGCACTCGCCGCGCCGGATCGCCTCTACTCCGAGCTGGATCGCGGTAGCCCCGGACGCACAGGCGGTGGTCAGCGAGATGGGCGAGCCTTCGGTTCCGAAATGATCCGCCAAATGCTCGCCGATGATGCCGTATTTGAGGGTCTCATAGATCGGTGCAAATTGGGGTTTGCGCGCCACCCGCATGAGATCAGGATAGCCCGCATCGCCATTCGGAGTGGCTTCCTCCGCCATCTGGATGCGATATGGCCATTCGATTTCAAGCGGCGGCAGTGCCAAAAACAACGGCCCTGGAAATTGCCCCTTCGTACCGATGCCGGACTGCGCGATCGCCTCCTCGCCCGCCAGTAACGCGATACGCTCGGAAAGCTCGGCCGGCGGCATGTAATCTTTGTAGACGTCGTTAACGGAGCCGGCGATCGTAGTCCGCAGGCTATCAAGCGGAAAACGCGAAATGCGGCGTATGCCGGATTTGCCGGCTGTCAATTTGGCCCAATTGTCTTCCTTGCCGACGCCAAGCGAAGTGATAACTCCCATGCCGGTTACTGCAATCACCGGCCGGCCGGCTTTATCGCGATACGCGCTTGTCGTCGGCTTGCTCGCAGCCATGATACCTCTCCCTCAGCTTACCCGCTCAAGCAGGGCCAAGCCTTCGCCACGCCAATTACCGACGCCGGTCACGACCAGTTGGCGCAAACCGTCTGGACTCGTGCCGCTATCGCCAGAACCGATCGAACCGAACAATTTGCCGTGCTCGAGGATGGCGCAGCCAATTCCCAGATTAGCCATGAACTGGGTATCCACGCCATGCCCGATATAGGTGCCGGTATTGCGAACCGGAAGGTCGATCTCCTTGAGCACCGCAAGCTCCGCAGAGGTCGCGGGTTCTAGGCCCGAGGCTCCGGAAATGACAGCGCAGTGCGCACGATCGACTTGAGCGGCAACGGCATTCCATTGCTTGCGCAATGTTGCCTCCGCGTCACCAGGCTTTCGCGCGTTACGATCGGACAAGACCTGCGAAATTCGCGCCCGCGGGCGCGCCCCTCGCGCCATCGCATGGTCTTTGCTCTCCAGCACCAGAAAAGCACCCATGGTCGCAAAGGCGATGCCGCCATCGGGGCCGCGATCCCATACCGGAGCGAATTTGTTCTTCAGGACGACGCCGCCAAGTTCGAATGCAAGGAGTACGTCCCAGCGCGTGCCATGATAGGCGCCGCCAACCAGCGTCAGCTCGCTTTGTCCGGCGGCGATGCGCGCTTGCGCCACACGGACCGCATCGACCCCTGCGGACTCCTCGCCCATGAATGTGCGCGAAGCGCCGACAATGCCGTGGACCAGCGAAATGTTGCCGGCTAGCAGATTTGGCAACTGCGCTAAAAACAGAGTCGGTCGCAGGTCACTCATCAGCCGTTCGTTGAGAAAAGCGCCGGGTTGATTGGTCTTGCGAACGCCCGCCATTATCGCGGTGTCGACCGCAATGTCGCGTTCGCCACCGCCCGCCGCCACGATCATGTCGGTATGGTCCAGCAGTCCTTGATTGCCGGCGATCGCGGCGTCGGTCAGCGCAAGACCGGCGGAATACACCCCGACCCGCTGCCAAGTTTCCATTTGCCGCTGATCGCTTTTTTTCGGGATCTGCTTGTCGAAGCTCATCGGCGGCAGCTGATGCACGATGTAGGGTGCAAAGCTTTTGTCGTCGTAGGGCGGTGGGTCGACGCGCCCGAGATGCTCCCAAGCCTTTTCCATCCCCTCGCCCAGGCAGGTGAGAAGGCCGACGCCAGTGATCCACACCTCACGGCGTGCGGTCACTTCGCAAACTCCTTGGCCGGGAAGTTGATGCGTTCGGCCCATTCCCATAATCCGGCGCGCAGCTCGGGACTGGGATACGGAACGAGCCGATAGGTCAGGGTAGCGTCGCAGATCGCGGCGCCCTTGCACCATCCCTTGGCTTCACCGATGGCGTAGCCGGACCCCTCGTGGATGACCCTGCCTTCGAATTCAAGCTGGTCGCCGGGAAACACAGCGTTGCGGATTTTGCCTTCCTTCACGCCGGCCAATGCCGGAAGTCCGGTGAAGCCGGTAAGCGCGCTAACCAGCCAGCCGGTGGTTTGCGCCATGCACTCGATGAGCAGCACCCCAGGCATGAGCGGATAACCAGGAAAATGACCCTCGAACACTGTGCTCTGTAGGGGCACCGTACAGATCGCGCGCGCAACTCGTTCGCCGACATTGACGTCGACGAAACGGTCGATCATCTGAAAATACTCAAGACGCATGCGGCGCTCAGGCGCCCTTGGCAGCGATCAATTCGTCGATCCGCTCGCACAGGTTCTTCAGGACGAAGTACTGATCGGTACTTGCTTTGCCGTCATTGACTTCCTGCGTCCACTGCTCGAGCGGGAGCTTTATCCCGAACGCCTTGTCAATGGCGAAAGCGATATCAAGGAAGTCGAGACTGTCGATCTCGAGGTCATTGATCGCGTGACTTTCCGGCTTGATATTTTCGCGCGGAATATCGCAAGTCTCGGCAATGATTTCGGCCACTTTATCGAATGTGGTGGACATCAGGCGTGCTCTTTGGTCGGTCGAAGAACAAGCGCCGGCCCAGCCCGGCGCGAGCAAGCCCGGTCGCGTCGGGCCCCTCAGTTTGTGAACGCCCCGTATAGCGAAGGATGCCACCAAGTTCAACGGCGGCTGCGATTGCGGCAAGCCGTACAGACGCCGTAAAAAGCCAAATTTTTTGCTGTAGCGCAAGACCTTACCGCGCCAGCCTCAAACCACGTCGACGGCTGCCGCGCTTGATCGGCCACGCCATGTTGCATAAGGGAACGATTGGAGAGGTGGCCATGGCGAACGCGCTCGTGCGCAAGCGGTGCTTCGTGCAGATGACCGGCTACGAGCCGGTCGGGCCGGAGCACCAGCACCGACGTTTCATTCGCGAGATGGCGCGGTTCCAGAAAACCTGGAATGTGCAGGGCAAGGTCTCACCGCCGAAACTCTCTCTGGACGGCGCTGTCGCCAGTTGGACCGTTGAGACATGGGGGCCCAATTGGCGCGTCACGACCGATTTTCACTGGTTCCGTTGGGACGATTTCGTCGTTGCCGACGGTGCAATGAGCGACTGGTGGCGCTTTCCTCTTGGTGTCGCCGCGCTAATGGAATTCATTCTGACCGGAACGGTCATGCGCTATTTCATCCTGGCTTGGCGCTACGGCGCATTTTTCCTCTCGCCGCTGGTCTACGTTCTGGGAATGATGTGGCTGTCGATTGCGGCGACGCGATTTGCCGTAGGCCGGGCCGGGCTGCCCTATCATCTGATTTGGGCTCCGGTGCTCTGGCTCGGGATTTTCTCAGCTCTGCGCTGGACCTTCGGCCGTTTCGTCCATATCGGCTATGCGTTGGACGACTGGTATTTCGCGCGTGATTTTATCCATCGTGTCCGGCCAGAGCTGCGTGAGCGTCTGGACCGTCTGGCGCACGCACTGGTCCGCCTGATCCACGAGACTGACGCTGATGAGGTGATTGTCGACGGCCACAGCCTCGGCGCGCCGCTGTCGCTTGTCGTCATCGACCGCGCGCTCCAGCTCGATCCGCAACTGCGCACCGGGATCAAACGGCTGCATATCGTGTCAACTGGATCGTCGCTCCTGAAAGTGGCGCTGCATCCGGCAGCCGGCTGGCTGCGTGAAGCCGTCGGCCGTGTCGCCAGTACGCCGGCTGTGTATTGGGTCGAATATCAGGCCCTCGTTGACATCATCAACGTCTACAAGGTTGATCCGGTGGCCGCCTTAGGCTTGCCGCCGACCGGCAAGCCTGTCGTCAAGATTTTCCGCATTCGCATGATGGTGGAGGAGCATACCTACCGGCGCTTCCACCTCAATTTTCTGCGCATTCATCGGCAGGCGGTGATGGGCAACGAGCGTCGCTATTTCTACGACTATTACATGCTTTGTTGCGGACCAATCCCGCTGGCCGCGCGGGTGGCATATCCGGACGAGGCGGTTACGGCATTCGCTGCCGACGGTTCCCTTAACGCAGGCGACGCTCAGTGTGGAAATGTATCAGCGGCAGCGGCGGAGCCTTGATTGATGACCGCGACTATTGCCAAAATCATTTGGCTAATCGGCGGTCTCGCCTGGTTTGCGCTGCGGTTCACGCCGCGAGAGCGCTCGCGCAAGACACCGGTGCGTTATTCCGGCCGCGGCACGCACGAATACGCCCTGCTGGCGGCATCTCTCATGGGTCTTGGCATTATGCCTTTTGTCTATGTCGTCGCACATTTTCCGCGCTTTGCCGACTATCCTCTCAATCCGGTTCAAGCTTATCTCGGCATTGCCGTAGAGGTTTGCTGCCTATGGCTGTTTTATCGCAGTCACCACGATCTCGGTCACAATTGGTCGGTCAGCCTGGATCTGCGC
>Ga0126373_10005135_pt1 | contig 10131 bp, 9 predicted proteins | sample PanSoiMetPlot_11_FD_92545 | JGI IMG/M metagenome (GOLD analysis project Ga0126373, IMG submission 92545) | Tropical forest soil microbial communities from Panama - MetaG Plot_11 | ecosystem: Environmental > Terrestrial > Soil > Tropical forest > Bulk soil | place: Panama | collected 2016-02-17 | reverse complement strand
GTCGCGACCCATGGCTTGCCCGGTCACGATGTGAGTGATCAGAGCCAGGTCGTCCTCGGCAACTGGGCCGCCCGGCATAAGCTCCCCGCGATCGCGATGCTTGCGGCACACGAAACAGTCAGCCGTCCCGGGATTGTCTGCCACGCTTCCCCTCGATTCGCTCAGGTTGCGGTTGGCGCGCTCACAGGCTCGCGGTCGCTGAGGTAGATCTGAAGACCTCGCCAGATGTGCTCGGTATGCGCGGTGCGCTGATGGCTGGCTCGCAACTGGCCTGCGAATGACGTGATGTCATCCAGGGCCCAGCGGATCCGGTAGAAATCAAGTGCGGACTGATCGACCGACTGTCCCGTGGCCTCTGTATAGCGACGCATCTGCGCGCCTTGGCCCGTGACGACAAGCCATAGGTCACGTTCCGGCGGCGCGAGGGCCGCAGTGTCCCAGTCGATCAGCATGAGACCTGACTCGGCGCGCAGGATGTTTCCAGAGTGCGGCTCACCGTGGGTTATGACGCGCTCTGCAGTTGCCGCGACCTGTTCGGCTAGCTGGTCGAAGGTCGCCAGCATCTCGCGGACCTTCGTGGCGTTTGCAGTGAGCAGCAGGCGCACGGACTCGGAGAACGGCCCGCCGTGCCAGGGTATGTCCAGCTCGCGGAGCGCTTCATCGATGACATTGCGGCGGGGGAATTCCATCTGACTTGGCCTAACTCGAGTCGGCGGCCGGGCTCGATGTAGCGCCGCAAGCATGTCAACGACCTGATTCCGCTCTATGTCGGTAAATTCGGTCATGGTTCGCCCGGTATAACCGTCGAGGTAAGGAAAGACGGCCAGCGTGTATCGAGCGCCGACCTGGACGACTGGAGAGCCCTCCAGCGAAGGTATTGGCGCCACCACGAACTGCAGGCCGGCGCCATAGCACAGCTCGCTGGCCGCGGCCATAGCCGCGTGCAGGCCATGCGATGCTTCGGCACGGGTCCGGCCAAGCCAGGCCTTATCGTCGAGGTCGTCGACTGTGGCGAACCATCTGCCGCCAGGTTTGTCGCTCACGATCCAGTGATAACTTCCGCCGCCGACCGGAGCGTAGTGCAGGGACGCGGCCTCGATGTGCCAGTGCTCGGCCAGCCCGCGCGCCACCTCGGGCTCGCCGATTCCCGCTGGCCTATCCCTCATACGGGGTCACGCTAGACAACTTGCGAACTCCGCAGCCACGCGTTTTTTGCGTTGTTCGTTCGCAGTGCACAGGCTCACTCGGCGTCGGCCGAGCGGGCTCCGCGCTCGCGCAGCCAGGTGATGACGTTCTCATGCATGGTCGCGGGCCCGCCGGTCGCAGCGTCAAGCGGTGTGCCATGCGCATAGTCCGGTTCCCAGTTGATGTCCGCGCCGCGCGCCAGCAGGTACTCCGCGGCCCGACGCTCGCCGGCTTGGCAAGCGTGCCAGAACGCTTGCGACACGTCCGCGGGTGCAAGTGCCCCGGAGACGATCTCTTCGAGGCGGCCGAGCATGCCCAGAGCGGCCGCCTGCCAGGCTCTATCCACTCGCGCGCCGCGTGCCACCAGCAAACGGGCCACGTGCCAGCAGGTGTAGCCGACAGCGTTGTCGAGCGGAGTGCCGATCGAGCCATTAGGTATCTCGATGTCCGCTCCGCCGTCGATCAAAGCTTCGGCCACGTCGACGTCGTCGCTGCTTGCGGCGTAATGCAACGGTGTCTCTGAGCCCGGACCGGGCACGAGTTCCTCGCCGGTAGTCAGCGCGTTGGGATCGGCGCCGGCCTGGATCAGCATCCGGACCACCTGCGGGCCATTCGGGAAATAGCCTGGCCAGTCAGTGACAATGTGCAGGGCCGTGGCGCTGCCGCCACGCCTGGCATGAATTCGTGCCGACGCCAGTGCCGCATCAGTGCGAAGTAATCGCTGGATGACTTCGGTGTCACCCGCGTGGACAGCAAGCCGCAGCTCGAGCGCAGCCTGATCGTCGTCGTAGATCAACTTGCCGATCCCGTGGTCGCTCATCGAGGCCATCATGTCAGGCGCCGTCAGCTTCCGAGGAGGCTGGCGGACGCCGGTACGAGTCTCGCAAGATGTTGATCGCTAGTCCGCTAGTCATCCAGGCTGCCCATGGTCAGGTTCACCGTGGTCCCGGTCATGCCGCTTGCCTTATCGGAGGCCATGAAGACCGCCACGTTTGCCAGCTCCTCGAGCGTCATGAGGCGGCGCGTGTGAGTTCGGCTTGCCTGTGTCTCCTGCCACTGTTCCCAAGTCATTACTGACGCTGCTTTCAGGTTGAACACCTCCTGGATCGAAGCAGTTTCTGGCATTGCGTGCGGCCGGAGGCTGACGACGCGAATGCCTTCGGCAGCCAGCTCGGCGGAGAGATTGCGGGTTAGCGCTTCCTTGGCAGCCATCGCCGGACTGTATCCACCGACAAATGCGGTGCCTGTCCTGGCTGGCAGTGCGGAGATGGTCATAATCACACCGGATCTCCTGGGGATCATCCGCCGGGCCGCGAGCCGCGCCGTGAGGAAGTACGACGTCACGTAGCCCGTGACTGGCATCGTGAACTGCTTAGCATCCAGGTAGACCAGCGGGACACCCACGACATCCGAGTCCGGAATACCGATCGCGTTAAACGAGATATCGACACGACCTGCCTCGGCGATCACTGATTTCAAGTGCGTATCCACAGCCTGCTCGTTAAGCGCGTCGACTTCCGCCGCCTGCGCGAATCCGCCTGACGAGACGATTTCCTTGGCGACCACTTCGACCGGTCCGTAGGAGCGCCCGGTCAAAAAGACATTGGCGCCCTCGTTCGCAAAGGCGCGGGCCACGGCCGCACCCACATCGCCGCCGGCTCCGTAGATCACAGCAACCTTGTCTTGCAGCATCATTTCTGACTCCTCGTCTCGGCCGGGTGGCAATGCCCGTCCATGTCATGAGTACCGTCAGTGGTTCAGACACAGCGACGCCCGGAAAATGGGCGCGCGGCCACCGCCCAGTTCGCCCCTTGGCTGGGGTCTGCATAAGGATGGAGGTTCGACAAGTTGAGCGCGGCGACCGAGACAGTGAGAACGGACACTGTGGAGCGGAGCTTGTGGCAGCCGACCTGATCTCAATGGCCCAGGCCGGGGACGGCGGGGCATTCCGCGAGCTGACTGACCCGTACCGGCGAGAGCTGCAGGTGCACTGCTACCGGATGCTCGGATCCTTCCAGGACGCCGAGGACGCATTGCAGGACACTTTGCTCACCGCCTGGCAGGGCCTGGGCGGGTTCGAGCGACGAGCATCGATTCGCACCTGGCTGTACCGCATCGCGACCAACCGGTGCCTGAACATGCGCCGATCGGCGAGCCGAAGGCCAGCGGGGGAGTGGAATATCCCCAACGTTGAACCGCCCCGGCCGACTGGGCTCGGCGAGGTTGTGTGGCTCGAGCCCTTCCCCGACGCTGTCATGGGAGGCGCGCTCGATCTTCCGCCCGGGCCGGAGGCACGTTACGAACAAAGCGAGTCCATATCGCTGGCATTCATCACCGGCCTGCAGGTCCTGCCGCCGCGCCAACTAGCCGTCCTCATCTTGCGCGACGTCCTCGGATTCCACGCCAGTGAAGTGGCCGACATGCTCGACTCCACAGTTGAGTCGGTCAATAGCGCCCTGAAACGAGCGCGCGCTGGCATGCAGCGCCAGCAGCGGACAGCCAGCGGTCAGGCCGCGCCTCCGGCCGCTGAATCGCCCGGCGAGCATGCGATTGTGGCCAAGTTCGTCAGCGCGTATGAGTCCGCGGACGTCGACGCGCTGGTGGCTCTGCTGACCGATGACGTCTTCGTTTCGATGCCACCAATGCCGTTCGAGTATGAGGGCAGAGAAATCGCCGGCCACTTCTTCTCCAGCCTGTTCGACGCGGGCCGCAGGTTCGAGCTGGTCCCAACGCGATCCAACGGCCAGCCGGCGTTTGGTGCCTACCTGCGTGCCCCTGACGGGATCCGGCATGGGACCGGCCTGTTCGTGCTTGCCCTCAGTGGCGACCGGATCTGCGCGCTGACGCGCTTCGAGAAGAGTGTTCTGCCGTGGTTCGGGCTCCCACGATCGCTCTCTACTAACGCCTGACAGCCCTGCAAGGGGCCTATAAGAAGAGGACCAGGCTGGCCGGACCTTCTTACAGGCCACCGAGCAAGTCGCGCAGCGCCTTGGTGTAGGCGTCGAGTGCCGCACGGCCATGGCCGGTGAGAGCGACCGTGGTTATAGACACGGCCCCGTTGGTGGCGACGTTACTCACTCGGGCTCGGGGCCGGGCTCCTCCGGCACAACTCCGGTGACCGTGCCTGTGTCGTCGGTGACGTAACGGCCTTTGGACAGGTCAAGCAGCACCAGGACATTGCCGAACGGATCTTCGGCTACAACCAGTCTGCCGACCGGGATCTCTTCTGGCCCTGCCACTACTCGGCCTCCGGCCGCCGCAATCACCTCGGCTGCCTCGTCGGCTGACGACACCAGCCAGTTCGGTTCGTACCGCTGCTGAGTGGTAAGGACGATCTCGCTGTCGCCGTCGGACACTCCCAAGCCGACTGCGCCAATCGCGTCATTCCGCCATCGCATCTGGTGGCCCAGTCGATCGCGATAGAAGCTCAGCCCGGCGTCAAGGTCTGGCACCGGGATGGTTACAGCATCAATCTTTTTGAGTAACGGGTCGTTTCGCATGCGCCGAGTCTTGCCGATCCCGGCAGTTACATCCCCATCGTTGATCAGAACCCTGCCGGATTCGAAAATGCCGCGGTCAGCGCTGCTCCATGATCCGGACCATGCTGCCCGCGGGATCACGGAATGCGCAGTCGCGAATCCCGTATGGCTGCTCGGTTGGCTCCTGAACGACTTCGGCGTCGCTTGCCTGCAGTCGTTCGAAAGTGCCGTCAAGGTCAGGTGTTGCCAGGACGATGATCGCGTACGTACCTTTCGCCATCATCTCTGTGATGGTGCGGCGTTCATCGTCGGTAATGCCGGGGTATGCGGCCGGCGGCGCCAGCACTATGGACGTGCCGGGCTGATCGACAGGTCCGACCGTGATCCAGCGCATCTTGCCTTGTCCAACGTCATTGCGCACCTCGAAGCCGAGAATGTCCCGGTAAAACGCCAAGGAAGCCTCAGGGTCGTCGTGCGGCAGGAAGGTCGTGTGAATCGTGATGTCCATCCACTCACGCTAGCTGGGCATCGACGACGGATGCTTCTCGATTCCTGATCGCTACTGACTGGCTCCGAGACACGACGGGGCGTGCTGCGACTGCGACTAACAGCCGTTAGAAATCTCCTGTGACGCACCTCTTGACTTGTTACCAATGGGAATGTCTGCTTAGCGGAATAGCAACTCCAGGAGTGACGGGAGTGAAGAATGCGCAGGCGTTTCCTACCCTTAGTGCTTGGAACGGCGCTCGTCGCGCCGGTGGTTGTAGTGGCAGCATCAGCACCCGCGCAGGCGGCGGCAAACGCATACGTCAGGGTGAACCAGGTCGGTTACCCGGACGCTGCTAAGCGTGCCTACCTGATGGCATCGACGGCCGAGACAGGGGCGACCTTCGCGGTCATCAACGCGAGCGGCACGACCGTGTACTCAGCGCCGATCGGCGCGAACCTGGGTTCTTGGAGTTCGGCTTATCCGGACGTGTACGCGCTGGACTTCGACTCGGTGACGACGGCTGGCACCTACACAATCTCCGTCACCGGGCCGGTCCCCGCGACGTCACCGTCGTTCCGCGTTGATACCGCACAGAACGTCTATGCAACGGCGATGGCCAATTCGTTGTCCTTCTACCAGAACGAGCGCGACGGTCCGAACTACATTCCGTCTGCGCTGCGGACCGCTCCCGCGCACCTGAACGACGAGAACGCCCTGACGTATCTGACGCCGAGCTACCACGCGTCAACCGGCGGATTCAGTGGCGACCTGACCTCGCTGGGCGTTTCGATGGATGCATCCGGCGGATGGTGGGACGCAGGCGATTACCTCAAATTCGTCCAGACCACGAGCTACACCGTCGACATGATGCTGCTCATGGCTCGCGATTTTCCGACGCAAGCCGGAACTGCATTCACCGCCGAGGCGAAGTTCGGCACCGACTGGCTGATGAAGATGTGGAACGACTCGACGAAGACGTTGTACTACCAGGTCGGCATCGGCGCTGGTAACTCGAAGACCATCAGCGACCACGACATATGGCGGCTGCCCCAGGCCGACGACACATACGGCGGAACCAGTCCGCTGTACAGGTACATCCGCAACCGGCCAGTCTTCCGGGCTGGACCGCCTGGCGCGCTGATCAGCCCGAACCTCGCAGGCCGCATGGCCGCAGCGTTTGCCGAGTGCTACCAGGTGTTCCGTGTCAGCAATCCAACCTATGCGAACAACTGCCTGCTCTACGCGGAGCACATTTTCGATCTCGCGAACACCAACTGGACCGGCAACCTGCTTACGGCAATCCCGTTTAGCTTCTACCCCGAGACCGAGTGGCGCGATGACATGGAACTGGGCGCCACCGAGCTGTACAAGGCGCTCGCGGCAGCGACGCCGCCAGCTGGCTTGCCGCACAGCGACCCGATGTACTACCTGCCTCTCGCCGCGCAGTGGGCGAATGCCTACATCACTGGTCCGAACGACGCTGCTGACTCACTTAACCTCTACGACGTCTCCGGCGTGGCTCATTACGAGCTGGCCAACGCGATCGCCGAGGCCGGGAACCCATCGGGCTTGGCGACCACTCCCGCTGCTCTGATCGCGGACCTTAAGAAGCAGCTGGACAAGGCGGTTGCCCAGTCGAACAAGGACCCGTTCGGCTTCGGCTTCCCGTGGAACACCTATGACACGACCTCACACGGCGCTGGATTGTCGGTCATGGCCAGCGAGTATGACCACCTGACTGGCACGACAACCTATGCCGCCTACGCTTCGCGTTGGCTCGGGAACATTCTTGGCGCAAACGGCTGGGGACTGTCGTTCATCGTCGGCGATGGGACAACATTCCCCGACTGCCTGCAACACCAAGTCGCTAACCTCGTTGGCTCGCTGAACGGTACCGGCACCGTGCTCGCGGGAGCCGCGGTCGAGGGGCCAAACTCGCAGGCCACCAAGGGAGCGGTCACGGGAATGATTGCGTGCCCGGCGAACGGCGTGGATAGCTACGCCCAGTTCAACTCCTCGTCCGCAGAGTTCCGTGACAACATGCAGTCGTACTCCAACACCGAACCGGCAATCGACCTGACGGCAGCGTCGCCGTTGGCATTCGCATGGCAGATGAGCGGTCAATAACACCGTGAGCTGTCGTCGGGCCGGGGCGTCCTGGCCCGACGACAGCCTTATCCCTGGGCACATCGAGTACCGCGCAGGCGATCCAAGTTCTCCAGGCAGGTCACTGCGTCGCCGCGTCGGTCCGCGCAGCAATCGTGATGATCTCACGGCTGTCGTTCGTGACTGGTCCGCGATGCCAGTCACCGTAACGGGCGACAACCTCGAGCCCAGCGCTGGCAAGCAGGCTATCCAGGGTGGCGGTGTCCAAGAAGCGCAACCTGGTGCGGTCGACGCGCAGCACCGTCCCATCTGGCCGAGCCGTCGTCTCTGAGAAAGCGACTACGTCGCCGGTCACCGACTGAACCTCGTGCCAGACGCGCAAGGCGCGCCCGCTGGCATCAACCACATCAGTCGCATGCGATGGGTTCCACGACTCCCACGCGCGGGCCTGCGGATGGCGTGTCTCGAAGGCGAATTTCCCGTCCGCACGCAAGGCAGCGCCAATTGCCAGCAACGAGGCACGCACATCGTCGTCAGTTACGAGGCACTGAAATGCGTGACCTGTCATGGTGGCAAGCTCAAATTCACCGCGCCAGCTCGCCTCTGCGGCCGTGCCTTGCACCCATTCAATGTCACTGCGGCGCCGGGCTCGGGCGAGCGCCGCCCCATCAGGGTCCAGGCCCACCAGGCGCCCGGCATGGCCGTGATCCCGGGCGCTCTGCAGCATTGCGCCTGTGCCACACCCCACATCGAGGACAGAACTTGCCGCCATGACCATGCCCTGGTAGAAGGCGTCGCCAGGCCAGATCTCCGTATCCCACGGGTTCAGCAAGTCATAAAGGGCGGCGGCGTCCTCGTCGGAGAACATCGCGACAGTCTCCGCCTGCGGAGGTCCAGCGGCCAATTGAATAATCCCCGTTCCCTTTCCTGAAGGCAGGGCGTGGCGTGCCGCAGTCGACATCCGGACGGCTGTTCACCCGGTGGCTATATGTCGTTAACGCGATGCAAAGTCTGCGTCTTTATTGTCTGGCTTGTCTCGCGGTCCGCGGGTCTCAAGGGAAGGAAGTTTATGAAGAGATTGCATCGACGGGTCATAGCCGTGAGTGCGGCAGGCATCACTCTCGCTGCAGCTTGTGTCGGCACCGTGCTCGCCGCGCCGGGTCAGCAAGACGACAACGCGTGGCCGTACGCGCAGACCGCACCGAAAGCCGCGGTGCTCGCGGCGGTCGGAGACATCGCCTGCGAGCCGGATAACACGGAGAACTCCGCGACCCCGGCCAAGCTCAAATGCGGCAGCCCGACTCTTGGCGGACTGGATGCGCAGTTTGCTACCGCCGACCAGATCGAGAGCATGCATCCGGACTTGGTCGCCCTGCTCGGTGACGAGCAGTATGAGGTTGGCAAGCTGAGCGACTTCGAAGGCTCGTTTGACAAGTCCTACGGCGCGTTCAAGTTCCTGCAGCGCCCAGCGCCAGGCAACCACGAGTTTTACCCGTATACCAAGAGCGGCGACAACGAAGCCGGCCAGAACGGCGTCGGCTACTACGACTATTACAACGGCATGACCGAGAACGGCTCGACCCGTCCGAATGGCCAGGCAGGTGAGAGCGATCAGGGCTGGTATTCCTACGACCTCGGCGCGTGGCACATCATCTCGCTGAACATCGAGTGCAACTCGCCGGCATTCGGCAACAGCTGCGACCCGACGACAGGTGTTCTTGGCCAGGAGACGCAGTGGCTGGCCAATGACCTCTCCAGCGACACCGCCGCATGCACGCTCGCGTACTGGCACCAGCCAACGTTCAGCTCTACCAACTCTCCGAGCGCCGAGGGCACGGCGGCCGACGCATGGTGGAAGCTGCTTTACGCACACGGCGCAGATCTAATCCTCAACGGACACGAGCATGTCTACGCGCGCATGGTGCCCATGGACCCGAACGGCGTCGCTGATCCGAAACACGGCATCCCCGAGTTCATCATCGGAACCGGCGGCGAAGCGCTCGACACGCTCGCCCGCAACCCCGATGGCAGCTTTATGAACCCGAATGTCGTCACCGGGCAGGACCAGGCGTATGGCGCAATGAAGCTGACGCTCGGCAATGACGGTTACTCGTGGGACTACAAGCCGGTTCTGGCGGCTCCAGGAGCGCCGGCGTCGGCGCTGAGCTACGAGGACTCCGGCAGCGCCAAGTGCCACGACGCGCCGCAAGGCAGCTGACGCTGCACGGCAGTAAACGAATGAATTCGCAGTAGCGGGCGCCGGGGTATCCTCGGCGCCCGCGTCATGTGCGGCACTCACGGGGAAGCCCGCCCGTTGAGCTTGACCCAAGCGGAGTGAAGCGGAATTATCACGGTCGATGGCCGATGGATTCGTGCTACCGCCTGGCGAGGGTGAACGAGTTTCGCCCGCGATGACGCTCAAGGTGGGCGACAAACACTCCAGACTCTGGTCGATGTTCGAAGTCGTCAACATTGCACCAGGCTTTGATGTTGGTGCTCATCTGCACCGCAACGCGGAGGAGCTGTTCTACGTTCTCGACGGCCAGCTTGACTTGCTTGCTTTCGAGCCGCGTGTCAGAACCTCTGCTGACTGGCAGAGCTGGGAATCGCACAACGGTGACAAGGTCGCCCGGGGTGGACCGGGGAGTGTCATGTATGTCCCGCGCGGTTGCCCGCACGCGTTCGCCAACCCTGGCCCCGGCCCAACCCGCATGATCTTCCTGGTCGCTCCTTCCGGTCATGAGCACTACCAGAAGGAGTTGTCGGAGCTAGTTGGCAAAACGGCAGGGCCACTCGATAGGGCGATAGCCGAACTGCGGGCTCGGCATGACATCGAGCAGCTCACGCCGCAGGTAATACCTGGCCGCCCGT